>Ga0163152_10008655_pt1 | contig 10793 bp, 12 predicted proteins | sample OliLakLV19MP8IB2_FD_148635 | JGI IMG/M metagenome (GOLD analysis project Ga0163152, IMG submission 148635) | Freshwater microbial mat bacterial communities from Lake Vanda, McMurdo Dry Valleys, Antarctica - Oligotrophic Lake LV.19.MP8.IB-2 | ecosystem: Environmental > Aquatic > Freshwater >...
ACCGCCGACTCTCATGCACGAGCGTTCCGGTATCCGCCTGTCGGTCAATTGTCACCCGTGGCCGCGTCGACGTCCGCGTTCATTGCCGCAAGCACCGCCTCCGCGACGCGTTCATGTTCGCCAGCCAGGAACTCATCGGATGGACGGTTCTCGTCAGTCAGTTTGCGAATCTCATGCTCCTGGAGCCAGAGGGCGCACGCTACCGGAAACTGATAGCGATCAGCCCGAACCTGCACTTGCTCGGGGGTCAGCATTGAACTGCTCAGTGCCCGCTCAAGAAGCGTATAGTCCCGGTTGATCCAGATGATCGTCGAGTCTTCATCGGTGTCAACATCGCCCACCGTGGTAGCCGTGAAGTCATGTTCGTCCCAATCGGCCTTGGCGACCCAACGCACGTCGATGCCAGGATCTCCTTCGCCACTATCCCCCTTAGTTGATACCTCCGGCTTCGGCGGTTGCACCACCTGAACCACCAGCGTGTCCTCGAGAATGCCGTTGGCCGTCAGGAACTCGGCGCGAAACTTGTACTCACCAACCTCGGTGTCCGGTTCGCAAGCGATGTACCAGCGACTCTTTCCACCCAGGAGGCGCGACTTCGACTTGATCTTGACCGGCTGCGTACCTCCTGCTGGCCAGATGATTTCGAGGGCGTCCTTGTTCTCGTCTAGGTAACCGTTCTTGGCGTTGATTTCGACCCAGAACGAACTCTGTGAGCCCTGGACTAAACGAACCTGCTGTTTCTCGAACTTGATGTACGTCGGCACTTTTGGTAGGTGGCTGTCATCCGTCTTGCGAGGAGGGCTGATTACACCGGCTGGTACCTTCGGCCGCTTCGGTTGTGAGTTCGTGCCACCGGCACCATTCGCTCCGTTGCCTTTCCCGCTTTGGGCACCACTTTGCAGCCTGTTCTTGATGAACTTCGCCAAACGCTTGCGGATCTTGTCGTTGGTGGCCTCAGTCGAGCGTTCCATCAACCGCACTTTTTCGAGACGGTTGAGTCGCCCAAGTTCCCCGTCGTCGCGCAACACCGATGCGAGATAGTCGTAGATGGTCCGCTTGAGGTCGCTATCGGTAGCCCTTTCCCGAGTCGAAGCGAACAATTCGCGCTTCGCGATCGGGGTCAGCTCGTCGCAATCGATCTGAACGATGATCTGCTTGTAGAGGAACGGCAGGCGGGCATTCTCCTTAATCCAGGACCTGGAGCGGTGGTCTTGGCGCTGGCCGAAGAGGGTCATCGACACGGCGCTGTCGGCGCGAACGTAGCCCGCTGTGACATCTTTCTTGGCGTCCGCGCCAGCCGGACGGTCGAGTACCCAATAGTTGATTGTCACGGCGCCGTACTGCTGCCGCTGCGCGTCAGCTCGCACTTCTGCGAGCGAACGATCTACAACTCCCCCGATGGAAATCACGCCATGCGTTTCTGGCATGACACATCTCACGTGCGACTTGGCTTGCACTTCACGCCCGATGATGAGATGGAACTCGGGTGTTATCACCTTGAGGTTCTGAGGACACACGGCTTCGTCGCCGAGAGCCTGGAGCATCGCCTGCTACACGCCGACACCATCGGCCAAACGCTCTGCAACGTGACGATCGGCCGTTTCCCAATCGATCAGCTGCACTTCGCTGGAATCGCCATGCGGCTTGGCGTTGCTGGTGCGATCGAGGACGTGGCTCGTCGGGAACTGACCGACGGTCGAGGTGCTGGCACTTCTCCAGATGGAGAAGCAGCATGACCGGCAGTCCGAGTCCAACGCGTTGGCCATCAGCGTTCTTGGGAGCCTGCGTTTCGGTGTTGTTCGGCTGTCTTGCACTGTATGTAGCAGTTCAGCTCATCGAGCAGATTGCCGTGCCGCTCATGATCGGCGGTGTCATCGCGCTTGCGGGATGGCTCATTTGGGCCATCCGGCGGAATCCGCCGGGCGGTTGGTGACGCATCGGCCGTCTCGGTAGCGCGTACCCGCTCGGCGTTGTGGAATCGACAGCCAACCTTGACTGCTACGTGAACGTAGCGGATAGTTGAGATTGCGCTACGTATACGTAGCAACGAGTGAGACAACGGCACTTATCAACAACGAAGCGAGAGCGGAAGGAGGGAATCACAACCATGACGCGAGATAACTACAAACGAGGAACGAAGCGAGGACATCGCCCTGAGCGACGAATCACCGTTCGCGGCGTGCGGCGTGAGCACCCCGATCTTCGCAAGCTTGCCCAGGCTCTGATCGCACTGGCTCAGGCTCAAGCTGAGGCCGACGCCGAGACAGCGCACGAGCGGCAAGTCAAAGGCTATGCGTCTAAGGGCGAGGTCGGCCTACGGGACATCGGTCCCAAGGAGGCGGCGTGAGCGATGAGCGCTTCCTGGCGCTGGTCGTCGCGGCGGCTGGTCTGTCTACCGGCGGCGCGCTACTGATGCGCAACCAAGCTCAGTCCCCGGACGTTTGGTATGAGATCCATTGGCCGAGCTCGGTTGACGAGTCGGGCGTGGCGTCGTTCTTCCGATCACTTGCCGGTGACCGCAGCACGTCGGTCGTAGCGATCGTGGCGTCGAATGGACGACTCAGCTATCGACTTGGTCTGACAAGGCGAATGGCTGAGACCGCTACCGTAGCGCTGCGTTCGTTCGTGCCTGGTACGACGGTCACGCTGATTCAAGACAGCGTCGTGCCCGCGCCGACGTTCGCTTGGGAGGTCGGTATCAGCTCACGGCTTCGTCCGCTTCGCGCCGGCGACGCGCAAGGTATCGCTCGCGGTTTAATCACCGCTCTTGCCACGGCACGTGAAGAAGAGACCTTCATCCTGCAATGGCTGCTCGGGCCAAGGCTGTCGCCGACGCGGGTTGGCAACAAGGTCATCCGTCCGACTGCCGGTGCGCGTGATGTCGCACGCCTTGTGCTTCACGGTGCCAGCGAGATGGACAACGAGGAACGAAAGGCAATGCTCACAAAGGTTGGCGATAGCGGTTTCCGGGCGATCGGCCGCATCGGCATTGCTGGAGCCAACGAACGACGCGCTCAAAGCCTTGCCTCTCGTCTGTCGTCGGCACTGCGCAGCGCCGAAGCCCCCGGCGTGACGATCCTTGTCAAGCGTGGTCGCCACGGTGATGTGGCGCATGCTCGGGCTCCGCGTGACTGGCCGATGTCACTCAACGTCCATGAGCTGACTGCACTGTCGGCCTTCCCGATTGGTGACGCGGCCTATCCAGGTGTTCGCGGTGAGGGACCGGCGGTTCGTCCGGCGCCGCCCAGTCGGCGCGCGGTCAAGCGTGCCGTCGGCGTATCGACGTTCCCGGGTGATGAGCGAGAGGTCGGACTGTCCGCTTCGGACGCGCTGCAGCACCTACATGTTCTCGGACCGACCGGTGTTGGAAAGTCGACGCTGCTGCTGAACCTCATCCTGCAGGACATCGACGATGGACGCGGCGTCGTGGTCATCGATCCAAAAGGTGACCTGGTATCGGATGTGCTGGCCCGCGTTCCAGCGTCGCGTCACGACGATGTCGTGGTGCTCGATCCGGCTGACGAGCTACGGCCAGTAGGTATCAATGTCATGGCCGGTGGTGGACGATCACCTGAACTTGTCGCCGATCAAGTGTTGGCGGTCTTTCACGGGCTGTACGCCGACAACTGGGGACCACGCACCCAGGACATCCTGCATGCTTCGCTGTTGACGCTCGCCGGACGCGACGGCATGACACTGTGCGCGCTACCGGTGCTGCTCAGCAATGAACGCTTCCGCGCTCGAATGGTTGCCGGGCTGACTGATGAGATCGCGTTGAAGCCGTTCTGGCATTGGTTCGAATCGATCAGCGACGGTGAACGACAGCAGGCCATCGCCCCAGTCATGAACAAACTCCGCGCTTTTCTGTTGCGGCCGCGGATGAGAGCCGTCATCGGACAGAGCCAACCACGCTTCGATCTCGCACAGGTCTTTACTAAGAAGAAGATCGTCTTGGTCTCCCTCGCCAAAGGCGTGCTCGGACCAGAGGCCGCAGCGCTGCTCGGAAGCCTGATCGTCTCCCAAGTTTGGCAAGCGGCTCTCGGACGAGTACGGCTGCCGGCAGAACGCCGTCACCCAGTCATGGTCTACGTCGACGAGTTTCAGGACTATCTACATCTACCGACCGATCTCACCGACGTACTGGCCCAAGCTCGCGGTCTCGGCGTTGGTCTGACGTTGGCACATCAGCACCTGGCACAACTTCCAGCCGCGATGCGCAGCGCCGTACTCAGCAATGCCCGGTCGCGAATCTGCTTCCAACTCGGCTCCGACGACGCCCGAATCATCGCCAGCGCCACCAAGGATCTGACACAGGGCGACTTTCAGAACCTGCCGCGCTTTCAGGCCTACGCCTCACTCGTCAGCTCCGGCTCAGTAGTTCCATTCGCATCGATCCGCACAACCGCACCACGAGAAGCGAACGTCGACGTTGCCAAACTCCGAGCCCGTTCCGCACACAGCTACGGCCAAGACTTGAAAGATGTCGAGGCCGAGTTGGCTCGTCTGGTTGGGGCAGTTGGCGGTTCATCCGAGGACGAAGACAAGCCGATCGGCCGAAGGAGACGGACATGAGCCGGCTACCCGGCGGGCTACCCGGTCGCCTCAACCGCACAAGAGAGAACCACCTGGTAGACGGCAACAATCCTCCGCTTGGCCGCGACGACTCCTACGCATTCCAAAGTCACACTTCGGAAACCCCGACGCAACCGACCCGAGTCGGACCAATCGCCCTCCAGCGAATCACCAGCCTGCTGACCGAACGCGAACTGGCCATCGTCAGTTCTGTAGACCGCTTCGGCTACCTGACCGCTCGACAGATCGAACAGCTGCACTTCCCGGGGCACGCCAGCCAATCGACAGCCGCCCGCGTACGTCGTCGTGTTCTCGAACGGTTAACGACATCTCAGCTGCTTGTACGCCTCGACCGACAGATCGGTGGCATCCACGGTGGCTCTGCGGGCTTTGTCTACCGCGTCGGGCCACTCGGCTTCCGAATTGTTCACAGCTTCGCCACCATGAGCGGACGAACCAGAGAACCATCGATCACCTTCCTCGATCACACCCTTGCCATCGCGCAGGTGTCTATCGACGTAGTTATCGCGACCGACTCATTGAGCATCATGGCGGCGGGAGATGGGTCAGATGCCGAGCCACCCAATCCGCGCGAACAGCAGGGTGATCACACCAAGGTCGTGACACTGCAGACCGAACCGAGTTGTTGGCGACGCTTCCAACTCGGCCTGGGTGGAGTCGAGGTACTGAAGCCCGACCTCTACCTTGCGACCGCTAGCCGAGAGTTTGAAGATCACTGGTTCATCGAGATCGACCGAGGCACCGAAAGCACCACCGCCGTACTCAAGAAATGCCAGACATACCTCGCCTACCAACGAGTCGGACACGAACAACAAACCCGCGGCGTCTTCCCACGCGTCCTCTGGATCGTGCATAACCATCGCCGACTGGAGCAGCTCCAAAAGCTCTTCAACTCCAAGAAGGCAACTAAGACATCCAAGCTCTTCATCGTGTCCCAGACCGACCACGCCGTGACACTCCTTTTGGGAGGAGCGCAGCCATGAGCGTCGACACGCCACACATCCGACGTCGGGGCGACAGATCTACCAAGTCTGTTTGGCGGAATCGAATTGTTGTTGGTGATGCGCGGGATGCGATCAACGATCTCCCGAGCGACAGCATCGACTGCATCGTCACCAGCCCGCCGTACTTCCGTTTGCGCAACTACCAACATGGGAGCCAAATCGGACTCGAGCAGAACGTCGACGAATGGGTCGACGAGATGATGATTGTCCTGCGCGGACTCAAACGAGTTCTGAAACCGACCGGCAGTCTGTGGCTCAACCTCGGCGACACCTTCAGCACTCACCAGCGGCAAGGTGCGCGACCTAAGAGTCTGTTGCTCGCTCCCGAGCGTCTGGCAATGGCGTTGACTCGTGACGGCTGGGTGCTGCGCAACAAAGTCATCTGGAGCAAGCCAAACCCGATGCCGACCAGTGTGCGAGACCGACTGTCGTGCACGTGGGAGATCGTCTACTTCTTTGTTCGCAGTAGCTCGTACCACTTCGACCTCGACGCCATTCGTGTTCCACATCGAAGTCGTCACACCAAGACACATCATCAGCGCACTGCTTGGTCAGTGCCAGACAGCTGGCGCGGGCCATCCAGCGGCAGTAACACCGGACTCGACCGTTTGAAGGCCCTGGGCCTTCCCGGCCACCCGCTTGGAAAGAACCCCGGCGATGTGTGGACCATTCCGACTGCCGGCTACCGCGGAGCACACCACGCTGTGTTTCCGGAGCGGTTGGCGCGCGTTCCGCTACTCGCTACCTGTCCGGAGAAAGTCTGCGCAGGCTGCGGCGTGCCGTGGACGCGCGATCGAAGTCGACGTATCCACGTTCGCGCAACGCATAACGTCAACCAACGACCGCAGCTCAAGCGGCGCTGCGTGTGCGAACCGCACGTCAGTGCAAGGCCGGGCATCGTCCTCGATCCATTCATCGGATCAGGCACGACAGCGATTGTTGCTGAGGCGCTGAGTCGGGACTGGGTCGGCATCGAACTGAATCCGGAGTTCGCGTCGTTGGCGACCGACCGGATCGCCGCTGCACGCGACTCGCCAACTCCGCGCCAAGCCGACCTGTCCACCAACCGAACCACCACTAACCAAACGAAAGGAGAAACCAATGAACGAACAACAACAACATGAACAAGAACCGAATCAACACGAGAGCGAGAGATCTCACGAGGCCGAACCACGAGACGGACCGCGGATCTATGTCGCCAGCCTCAGCGACTACAACGCGGGACTACTCCACGGCCGATGGATCGAGACCGTTGATGACCAGGAGGCAATGCAAGAACAGATCGCTGAGATGCTTCGCACATCCCCAACAACCGCACGCTACGGCGACAAAGCTGAGGAGTGGGCCATACACGACTTCGAAGGCTTCGGTCCTCTGCGCCTCGGGGAGTACGAAGCACTCAGCACCGTCGTTCGAATCGCATCAGGAATAGCTGAACACGGACAGGCATTCGCCGCCTGGGCCGACCACGTCGGAGTCACCGAATCGGACCAGCTCGACCGTTTCGAAGACCTATATCGCGGCGAATGGGACAGCGCCGAGGACTACGCCGAACAACTACTTGACGACATGGGGGCGACTTCCGCGATCGAAAAGTTGCCGGAGTGGTTGCAGTGCTATGTCGAGGTCGACGTAGCCGGCTTCGCCCGCGACCTTGACATCGGCGGGGACATCACGGTCGTCGCCAAGCCGGAGGGCGGGGTGTGGATATGGAGCGGGGAGTGAGAACAACTACCAGCGGATCGGTTGAACGTCGAGCACGATCCGTGTTCCCGCCACTAACGCCGCGGCGTACTCAGTCAGTTCTGGGTCGGTCAATGTGCCCCCGTCGCGAGACCATTCGCGCTGCAGACGAGCCTTGGCAACATCGATCGGCTGTCCCTCGAGGTCGCGAGCTAGTCGGTCGAACGTCCGCTGCATCTCAGCAGCGCGTTCATGGGACGCCTTCTCGACGGTCTGTTTCATCGCTCGCTCGATGTCTCTTCCAAAGTTGGAACTCATTGATTCTCAATCCTTTCTCCGGGCCTGCCTCAGGATGGCCAGCTCCTGTTGAACGACCATACGCCGAGGGTGACACAAGGATCTGGGGACATAGTTGCAAGCGTTGTGGAATAGTCCACAACTGCTTCGTTCACGTAGCACCCGTGGTACAATGATTCACGTAACCAGGAGAGTCATTGAAACCATGGACGACGAACAAGCCCAGAATCTGGGCAAGGTTCTACGGGAGAAACGGGAGGCCTTGGGTCTCTCGCTCCGACAACTGGGCAAGATTGCCGATCTGCCAGATGTAACAGTACTTCGCTTCGAGCAAGGGGCATACGCCGCGCCCGCGCCAGACAAACTGGCCCGAGTCGCAGCTGCTCTTGGAATGTCGCTGGCAGACGTCTTTGCACTCGCGGACTACGCCGTACCGACTGACCTGCCGAGCTTCATGCCGTACTTGCGCACCAAGTATCGAGATCTTCCGATGGAGGACGCCGAAGCTATAGAGCGCTACGCGCAAAGGCTCGCGAAGAAACATGGAGTCAGCTTGAGCGGACCAGCCCCCGGCGAGGACGAGAGCTAGCGCTCAAACTGGCAACCAGAGAAACCTACTAATCAACGAAAGGAGGAACATCATGAACAGCAACATCAATGATCCGACGAAAGTCGCCGAGAACCGGTTTGAACCAGCCAGCGTCTTGAAGTCTCTCCGCTCCTTGATGCCGCTTCGCGTGCTCAGCTACAACGAGGCTCTGCAACGCGCCGAGTTGCAAGCCAACCGCCTTCTGTCAATGCATGGAGTAAGTCGCGGGCCGGTGCCTATTGAGATCATCACCGAGTTACCTCGTCTGCGAGTTGAGGAGAGTTACGACTTACCGGCCTCCGGCTCCGCGCACTGGGACGGTGGTTCATGGGTGTTGACTGTTAACGCTGCAGAGTTCAGCCTTCGGCAGCGATTCTCGGTCATGCATGAGTTCAAGCATGTCCTCGATCATCCGACGCGTCATCTCATTCACGGTGACCGTCGCGCTGGGCTCGCTTCAGAACGAGTGTCAGAGAAGGTCGCCGACTACTTCGCGGCGTGTGTCTTGATGCCAAAGGCGTGGGTCAAGACTGCCTTCTACAACGAACGCGTGCAAAGCGTCGAGGCGCTCGCCGATCTGTTTCATGTCTCACCGATGGCCATGAGCTTCCGGCTTAGTCAGCTCGGGCTCACTGTGCCAATTGATTGCTGCGCGTCGATCCTCTCACGAAAGACAGCGCGTGAGGTTCGGTCGTACCGGCCAACTCGTCAGTCGGCTCGATCGACTCGTTACTTCCGTTCGCTGTCACGTCAGTCGGCTCTTGAAGGAGTATCGCCATGAGCACCGAGGCGACGTCGAGCCTTGACCCCCCAGTGGATGCTTCAACGGCCCGCCTAGCGCGGGCCGTTGTCTATCTACGGGTGAGCACCAAGGAACAGGCCGAGCGTGGTGGTGGAGCTGAGGGCTTCTCCATCCCGGCTCAGCGTGAGGCATGCCACCGCAAGGCCGGTTCGCTCGATGCCGAGGTAGTTGACGAATTCATTGATGCTGGTGAGAGTGCCAAAACAGCCGATCGACCAGAGCTTCAACGCATGTTGAGGTTTCTGGTGGATGGTTCGATTCAGTACGTCATCGTTCACAAAGTTGATCGCCTAGCGCGTAATAGAGTTGATGATGTCGAGATCAATGTCGCCATCCGCAAGACGGGAGCGATGTTAGTCAGCTGCACTGAGAACATCGACGAGACACCCAGTGGAGCCTTGATGCACGGCATCATGAGCTCGATTGCCGAGTTCTACTCCAAGAACCTGGCCAATGAAGTCATCAAGGGCAGCGTGCAGAAGGCAAAGTCCGGTGGAACAGTCGGTAAGGCCCCAACTGGCTACATCAATGTTCGCAGGATGAAAGCCGGGCGCGAGGTGCGCACCGTCGAGATTGATTCGGACCGTGGACCACTGATGAAGTGGGCGTTCGAGGAATATGCCACGGGCGAGTGGTCAGTCCGTCGACTACTCGATGCTGTCACAGCGAAAGGACTGACGTCGAACGGTGGACCGAGAACACCATCTAAGGCGTTGTCGCTAAGCAACTTTTGTCGTCTTCTCAACACGCCGTACTTCTATGGCGTTGTGCGATACCGCGGCATTGAATATCCCGGCAGTCACGAACCGCTGATCTCCAAGACACTCTTCGACCGAGTGCAACAAGTCCTCCAAGCGCACGCGCACTCCGGAGAGAAGCGGCGCACCCATCATCAATATCTCATAGGGACTGTTTTCTGCAAGCAGTGTGGATCACGCCTTGGCGTTATGAACGCCAAGAATCGGTACGGCACGGTGTATCCGTATTTCTATTGTCTGGGCCGGCAACAGAATCGAACCGACTGTGCGCAGCGCACTGTGCGGATTGAGACGGTCGAGGACAAGATCATCGAGCTGTGGGAGCGAGAACGACTCACGGCTGCGCAGCGCGATGAACTAGAGACGTTCATTCGCTCCGAGCTTCGGACACTCGACGAACGAAACAAAAGCGACCGGGCCGGGCAACAACTCCGTATCGAACAACTGAAGGCAGAACGGCAGAAACTGCTTCAAGCTCACTACGCCGATGCGCTGCCCCTCGATCTAATGAAGTCCGAGCAACAGCGCATCGCCGATGACCTGGAGAATGCCGGGAGAATCCTGGAACGGGCAACGGCTGAGATGACCAAAGTGACTGTTGCCATTGCCTGGGCTTTGGACCTGGTCACGAACTGCGGCACGACGTACGACGCGGCGCCAGGTCAACAGCGTCGTCAGATGAACCAGAGCCTGTTCTCAGCGATTCTTGTTGGGGACGACGGAACCATCGAAGGGCGGTACACCGACGAGTACGAGCTTCTTCTCGACCCATCAATTCGAGAGGTCGCCCAGGGGGCCTGGAGCGAGCCCGAAGTCCAGGTGGCGAATGGAGAAGTGAGCCGGCCGACCCAAAAAGTGCGCGCAATGACGTGTGCTGGATCAAAGGCTAGAAGAACAAGAACCCCGACCTTTGCAGGTCGAGGTTCAAGAATTGACTGGTTGGTGGGCGAGGGGGGACTTGAACCCCCACACAGTTGCCTGTACTAGCACCTGAAGCTAGCGCGTCTGCCATTTCGCCACTCGCCCGAGTGGAGACACAACGCTAGCCCCCGGCGACGGGGTGCCCA
>Ga0163152_10008656_pt1 | contig 10792 bp, 17 predicted proteins | sample OliLakLV19MP8IB2_FD_148635 | JGI IMG/M metagenome (GOLD analysis project Ga0163152, IMG submission 148635) | Freshwater microbial mat bacterial communities from Lake Vanda, McMurdo Dry Valleys, Antarctica - Oligotrophic Lake LV.19.MP8.IB-2 | ecosystem: Environmental > Aquatic > Freshwater >...
GGCCAATATAGCCCCCTATTGGGGGCAGGGTGGGGGCATGTCATGGTAGGCACCTAGCTGCCTATCCATACACTAGGATACATATTAGACTGATTCGCGTCTGAATGATTCGCATCGCACTGATCGCCGTCAATGCAATTTGCATCGCAATGATTCGCGTCTGAATGATTCGCATCGCACTGATCGCCGTCAATGCAATTTGCATCGCAATGATTCGCGGCGCGTCCCGGCGCATCGCGGCGCGTCCCGGCGCATCGCGGCGCGTCCCGCGTCCCGTCCCGTCCCGCGTCCCGTCCCGTGGCCCGTGGCCCGTGGCCCGTGGCCCGTGGCCCGTGGCCCGTGGCCCGTGGCCCGTCCCGTGGCCCGTGGCCCGTGGCCCGTGGCCCGTGGCCCGTCCCGTGGCGTCCCGCGTCCCGTGGCCCGTCCCGTGGCGTTCCTAGTCGTTCCGTGGATAGTGAACATATGTACAGTGTACATTTGTCGGAAAGTTTTCTTTTTCGTGTATTTTTCTCAATCAGACGGTTGACTTTTTTTATCTCTAGGCGTAAGATTCCGGTAGACGTGTCACTTGACTCGTTCGAGAATTCTGGAACCCGGAATTCTCCCTCCCGCCGCGCTTGTCGCGCGGCAACGGTCCATTGTCGTGCGAGCGACAACGGCCGTATGGGAACCGTTCGGCTCGCAAGAAAGGGAGATGGAAATGCAAGAGTCGTGGGCGTCCCGCATACTGCGGGACGATGAACTAAGGAAAGCACAACCGCCCTACGCGCTAGCCATCGCCGCCGGCGTGATGGACGTATCGTACCCGACCGTCCGGTATGGGACCGTGGCGGCCTACCGAGGGCATGGTGACGTCACCATGCCCGACGGCAGCCGATGGCACGCCGTCGGGCATATGCCCGACGGCGATGCGGGGAACATATGGCGGCGTGGATGGATCGAGTTTACCCGGCTGTAGACTGACCTGCCCCGCCTGCCCAACGCCGTCCCACGAGGGACGGCTTGCGGCAATGAAAGACAGCGCGAATTCCGGAATCCGGAATTCGCCATTCCCGCCGCGCTTGTCGCGCGGCAACGGCCATTGTCGTGCGAGCGACAACGGCCGTATGGGAACCGTTCACTCGCAAGTAAGGGAGATGGAAATGAAGCGGACAATCAAAGCAAACGGCGTGACGGTAAGCATGGAAATCCCGTTCGGGTCCGTGCTGGACTTCGAGACGACGCAACGCCTCCTTGGCAGCGCCAAGAAAGCGAAATTCAAAAGATCACGATCTATCGTCGTCGTCGGCGGCGAATTCGTCGTGATGGAGTCGAAGCAAGCCCGCGAGATGATCGGGGAAAGCGACCTACCGACGACTTGCGATGAAGCGGTGCTGACTGGGGCGATGGCGCTAGACACGGCGCTATCGGCACTATGTTCTTTCTACGGCGTTTCGCCGCCGGCCACGGCGGCCACGCCGGCCACGGCGGCCACGCCGGCCACGCCGGCCACGCCGGCCACGGCGCGGCCGGAAATAGTCGCGGCGTTCGCCGCGACGAACGGGAAACACCCTACTGCAAAGTAGTCAAGAGGTTACGCGAATAGCCGCGCTCGGATCGGAGCGCGGCTGTTCGTGTTTTGGGGAAGCATGATGGCTAAACGATTGTACCGGAAACGTGATATTCGCGTAGTCGGCCGGCTGACCGACCGCGCAACGTCGGCCGACGTTGAAGCCGGCCACGCTTCGCGTCAAGGAATATGGATCGCTTCCACGCCGGTGGAAGCGAACGTAAACGTCGCGAGTCAACGCGATAGTATTGTCGCCGTCCTTGACGGCGGCGCGAAGTCGAAGCCGGAGAAAATTCTTCGACTCGCGTCTGTTCATATCAAAGGGCTGCGCATATTCGGCCATGCCCGGTTCGCCGGGCAAACGTTCGTTTCGGTCATTTGCCCGCGCGGTTCGCTTGACGCGCTTCGCGCGTTATCGTTCGTTCTGCGCTTGCAGCTGGCCGCGCCGCATGTTTCCAGCGCGTCCGGCGCTGGTGAATTAAAGCCAGTGGCGCGGGGCGATTCGCGAGTTGTCGCTTCCCGCGCGTCGGGAAGCGACGCGCGGATTATCTAGCCGAATTTTGGACCGTCAACGCGGGGCGATTATTCGCCCCGCGTTTTTTTTTGCGCCGTGTCGTCGCAGTGCGCTATCGTGAACCCGGTGGGAGTAGTCAATGAGGACGACAATAGTAGGGTCGAGACGAATTGCGGTCTGGGCAATCCTTGACCGAAACAGTCAAGTTTGCCATCACAACGGGTTGCCCGTTGTCATCCCGTACGCGCAGAAGGATTTTGCCGCGTCATTGTGCGCGGCGATGGCTTCGCGGGCGCGGGAGGCGCTGTACGTCCAGCTACTAAAGTTGGACGAATACGATCTCTCGCATCTGGACGAGATGCGAGTCGATTATCAACTCGCGCCGCTTACCCCGCGTGAGCGGGGGGGGAAGTGTTGACGGGCGAATGATCGCCCGTCAACACTTCGATTCGACGCGCGGCGGGAATTCCCGCCGCGCGTTTTTTTGTGCGCCGCGTCGGCGCATATTGTTAGCAACGAGAGGGGGAGGACGTTCCTTCCCGGCCTCCGTCAGAACCTATGCTGGTTCTCTGATGAGTCGCGCACAGTTTGCGCGACGTGCCCCGGCAGGGGCGAAACGGAGATGGAAATGAAGAAGAACATGCTGGTTGTCTTCGGCCCCGGTGACGCCGAGCAAGTCGCGGCCGAGCCGCTTGTCGTCGCCGCCGGCGGGGCCGTCGCATACGCTTGCACGCTGGACGCGGACGGCCGCTGCGTCCGCGTCCACCCCGGCAACGCCTACGAGGCGACCGGGTACTTCCTGGCGTCCGACCCGCTGGCATACCACGGCTGGCCCGCGTGGGAAGATGTCACGCACCTATTCGAGTGTGCGCCTGGCGACACGTCCGAGTACCTTGCGCCGGACGTGATCCGGCTGGACCACCACCGCCCCGGTGACGCCGGCTACGGGCGTCCCCCGGCCGAGTTCCTGGCGGCGTCGGCCATCGGGCAGCTCGTTAGCTGCCTGGCCGCTAACGGGCTATGGCGCGGAGAGCCATTGTCCTCGAGTAGTGAGGCCCCCGGCTCAATGAATTGGGACGGCAGTTGGTGGGCCGTGTCCGCCGTCGGCGAGCTGCGCCACTTCGGCGGCGATCCCTGCCCGCTGGCCCGCCCGACGTGGGGCACCATCCCCGCAGACATCGTGATGGTCGCTGCGGCGGACCATTGCTTGGAGGCCGCGTATCGCGGCCTCTGCCCCGGCGTGTCCACGGACGCCCTGATGATGCACCTCTGGAACGTGGGCCTCCGCGACCTGACGACGCTGGCGGCGGCGATCGGCAAACCGACGGCGGCGGAGACCTACGCGTTCTCGGCCCGACTAGCAGTGTTGCCGACGCCGGACCAAGTGCGGATGGACCCGACGGGGGCACCCGTGCCGGTCGATGAGTCGGCGCTGTACCTCGTGGCGCTGATGCTGGCGATGGCCGCCACGCCGCAGGACGTGGGGCCGTTCTGCACCTATATGGCTCGATTGCCTGTTATATACGGGGCGCTGCTGGGCCGCGACATGTTTCGCCGCTTGAGTACGCAATATATGTGTCCCTGATCGGTACGCCGGTGCGTACATCGCCTAGTTCCATCGCCCGCCGCCGCCCCACGAGGGGCGGCCTCCGTCAGAACCTATGCTGGTTCTCTGATGAGTCGCGCACAGTTTGCGCGACGTGCCCCGGCAGGGGCGAAACGGAGAGATAGAGATGAAGAAGAACATGCTGGTTGTCTTCGGCCCCGGCGACCCGGAGCAAGTCGCGGCCGAGCAGATTGTTGTCGCCGCCAGCCGGGCCGTGTGGTACGCCTGCACGACGGACGCGGACGGACGCAGCGTCCGCGTCCACCCCGGCAACGCCTACGCGGCGACCGGGTACTACCCAGCGTCCGACCCGCTGGCATACTACCACGGCCCCGCGTGGGCCGATGTCACGCACCTATTCGAGTGTGCCCCATCGGACACGTCCGACCTGGCGTCGGACGTGATCCGGCTGGACCACCACCGCCCAGGGGACCCCGGCTACGGGCGTCCCCCGGCCGAGTTCCTGCCCGCGTCGGCCATCGGGCAGCTCGTCAGCTTTCTGGCGGCCCACGGGCTATGGCGCGGAGAGCCATTGTCCTCGAGTAGTGAAGCCCCCGGCACGGTGAATTGTGATGGCAGTGGGTGGGCTGTGTCCGCCGTCGGCGCGCTGCGCCACCCCGGTGGTGATCCATGCTGGGTCGCCAGGCCGACGTGGGCCAGCATCCCCGCAGACATCGTGATGGTCGCTGCGGCGGACCATTGCTTGGAGGCCGCGTATCGCGGCCGATGCCCCGGCGTGTACCCAAACGCCTTGATGCGGTGGCGCGCGCAGTCCCGCGCGGCCTTCCAGTCGCGATCCGTCGAAGCCGTGCTGGCCGACGTGGCGGCCGCGCGGGCGCGGCTGCTGGACGCCTACGGGATTCCTTGCCGCGACTGCGGCGGTCGCGGCGGCGCGATCGGCGGGGGCAGTCTTGAGGCGGTGGGGGAGCCTTGCCACGCGGCCGGCGTCCATGCCGCCGATATGCGCGGACCGACAATCCCGGAGCTGCCCGAAGCAGCGTGCCGCGAGGGCATCCCTTACCTCGCGACCGTCCGCGACCGGGACGGTCGGGCGAAAGTCGTCCTCGGGGCCGCGTCGGCGGAGCTAGTCCGCCGGTTCATGGAGGGGAAGATTGTCCCCGGCCTCGTGGACTACTACGGCGTACCTGAGCGCGGGTACGCCGGTGCGTACATCGCTTAGTTCCATCGCCCCGGCGCACGTCGCGCCGGGGCTTGTAATGCAGCCTACCCGCGTGTGCGGGCAGCCGGTCCCAAGCCCGGACGAATGCAGAGGGGAACGCTCGCCGCAGCGACCACGCGGCACCACGGAGTCCGACCATGACCATGCGCACCATCACCCTGACCGGCCGCCCGCCCGTCCAAATTGACGAAGAGGCGTGGAGCGTCCTCGCGGACGCCAAGGACGAGGCCCACGATGGGCAGATTCGGTCTCAGGCCAATCGCGTCAGCAGTTGGGCCATCCGCGTCCGCACGCTGGATGCCAACGCGGACGGCGACTTCAGCGGCGGTATCGTCAGCGCGGTCTATTCTTACACCAGCGCCTGGCAGGGCGCTCGCTGCCGTTCGGTCAAGCACGGCGTCATCTTATCGTCCGGCGCAACGGCGGCGGACGCCTGCGCCGCGATCAAGGAAGTATGCGCCCGCATGGGCGCGTCGGAGCATCACGACGAGGACGCGGCCCGGTGGCCACAGCTGGGCGACGACTGTATCGCCGACATGCCGGTGGAGGTTCTCTAGCCCACGACCGTAGGGATTTTGGCCGTCGTCGGATGTTCCGACGACGGCTTTTTCGTGCGCCGGGCGAATGTTCGCCAGGCGTGTTCGTTTTTCCATCCGCAGAATGGAGTCCACCATGTACCACGTCCGCTGGCACTCGCACCACCGAATGTTCCGCGTCCTGACCTCGACCGGGGGGAGCCATTGGTTCACCCGGTCCGACATCGCAATCTGGGTCGAGACGCGCTGTGAGCGCGTCGCCAACATCGTGTCGCAGTTGGCCCGCACCGCCTACCGGCGGCCGGACCAGTGGCAGGCCGCCGACACCGACGTGCCGGCGTGGGCCAAGGGGGAGTTGGTCGCGGCGTGAGTTGGCATCCGCTTGGCGCGAAGGTGATCCCATGCACGACGACGATCAGCCGATGGCGAGTACCGATCAGGATTCTTGGGTGCAACTCGCGATGCAGATGCGTGACGAGTTGGCCAAGCGTATCCCGGAAATCGGCGGCATGGAACCGGGCGAAATCGGCCAGTTCATCGACGCCATCCGCGATACTTATTGGCTGCATTTGACAGCCGCGACCTGGGACAAAAAACTCGAGTTGGAACTGGCTCGCACGACCGCTGAGTGAGGGCCAAAGGGGGTGGGGAATGAAAGTGCTTGACAGCCGCGACCGCCTCAACTGGCGCACGGCATGGAAATCATGGTCGGGCGACCAGCATGACATGGACTGCGTCTTCGTCATCGTGACGACGCAGTCCATCCACGTCGGCCTTGGCTGGTCGCCCGACCAGTCGCCGACGACGACGTTCTCCATCGCCCGCGAGACGTGGGACGACACGCCGGAGGAAGCTCGCTGGCTGTTGGTCATCAATGCAACGTGTTTCGCGGAGCGAAAGGTCGCCGACCTTCTGCCCCGCTGGACGGCAGCGGTCGAGCGGGGCGTTCGCGCCCTGACCTGCAGCAACTAGCTCCACCCGCGTGAGTGGAGATGTTCGACGCCGTCGGGATGTTCCCGGCGGCCTGTTCGTTTCTAAGGGAGTTTGAACCATGCACCTGCTACCGACCAACCTCGCGTCCCTCGCGGACGTGTGCGGCGACGGAACCCGTTTCGCAATGCACGGCGTCCACGTCCGCGTTCACGGGGACGGGACGTATCTGGCGGAAGCCACCGACTCGCGTGTCATCTTGCGCGTCACCGGGCCGACGACGGGGCCGGTGGACGACTACCCGACCTTCCCGGCGCTGCTCGCCGCCCCCAACGGCGAGAGCGAGGGAATCATCCCCGCCAAGTCGTGGGCCAGCCACTTCAAGGCGGCAAAGAAGATGACCAATCGATTCTCCTGTTCGGAAAAGCCGATTCTCCAGTCGGTCCCGATCGTCTTCAGCAAAGACACCGTCACGATGGGGGCGACGAACCTGGAGGCGACGGCGGTCGAGACGGCCATGCTGATCGATGGCAAGTGGCCAGCGGTCTCGGACATCTTCCCGAGTGTACGGCCGACGACCACGCTGACGATCGGCTGCAAACTGCTGATGCAGCTACTGAAATCTATCGCGCCGTTCTGCGGCAATGGCCCCCAAAAGATCAGGATCGAGTTGCACGCCAACAATCATGGCAAGGTCGATCGGCCCGTGGTTATCCACGTCGTCGAACCGGAGTCCGCCGGACAAGTCGTCTCGGCCATCATCATGCCCATGATTAGCGATTAGTCCCCACCGTTCGCCGTCATCGTTCGTTCGTGCCGCCGGGACCACCACCCGGCGATGTTCGTTCCACACTCAGGGAGTCGCCACAATGGCCATCAATCTGTCACGCCTCATCGCCGCCCGGCAACGGGTTCTGCTCGTCGGTCCACCAGGCATTGCCAAGACAGCCCGCGTCCACGCTGCCGCCATCGCCAACGACTTTGCCGTCGTTGTCATGCGAGCGAGCCTGTCCGAGCGCGTGGACTTCGGCGGGGCGCTCGTGCCCGACACCAAGAAGGGCGTCACGCGAGCGCTGCCGCTCGAAACGCTGCACCGGCTCAAAACCACCGAGGAGCCGACGCTGCTCTTTCTGGACGACCTGGGGCAAGCGCCCGTGGACGTTCAGGCAGCGTGCATGTCGTTGTTCGACGCGGACGCCTTGCCCCAGAACGTGCTGATCTGGGGAGCGACCAATCGACCTGGCGACAAGGCGGGCGTCACGTCGCTGTGCGAACCGCTGCGGTCACGCTTCCATCTGGCGTTCGCCATCGCCACACCGACCAGCGAGGAGAAGCCCGATGGGGCGGTGATGATGGGCGACTGGCGCGACGAGATGGAGGGCTGGTGCGAGTGGGCGATGGACCGGGACGCCGCGCCGGAAATCGTCGCGTGGCATCGCAGCACCACCGGGCGCACGCTGTACCAGTGGAAACCGCACGCCGACCCCAGCGTGCGAATGCCGGACTTCCGCTCGTGGGAAACGGTGATGCACCTCTGGAACGTGGGCATCCGCGACCTGACGACGCTGAATGCGGCGATCGGCAAACCGGCGGCGGCGGAGTTCACCGCGTTCGCGGCGCTGGTGGACAAGTTACCGACGCCGGACCAAGTGCGGATGGACCCGACGGGGGCACCCGTGCCGGTCGATGCGTCGGCGCTGTACCTCGTGGCGACGATGCTGGCGATGGCCGCCATGCCGCAGGACGCGGGGCCGTTCTGCACCTATCTGGCTCGCTTGCCTGTCATCTACGGGGCGCTGCTGGGCCGCGACATGTATCGCCGCCTGGGGGCGAAGCTGTCGGGGCAACGGGCGTGGGTAACGTGGTTCTCAGAAAACCAACGCCTGTTCATCCACTAACGCATTCGTTCCTTCTCGCCGGAACCGAGGAGGGGCACCTGTTTTCTTCACCAGTCACTTTCGGGGAGTCACCAAGATGAGTCTGAACATCAACATCCACGACATCGCCAGCCGAGTGAAGCTGGTCACGTTCAAGACCGGGAAGCCGGGCTTCACGAAACTCAACAAGAAAGAGACGGACGAGATGCGTCTGCGCCACGGCACGGACGCGGGCAGGGCGATCGTCACGCACTGCGACCACCCGACGCTGGGAGCGGTCGAGAATGTCCACGGCGACGCCCGGATGTACCACCGCGGCATCACGCAGCCGAGCGTCACGGACGGACTGCGCATCGTGCCGGACGGGGTGGAACTGGACCATGCCGCGAAGATGAACACGTTCAAGGCCGAGGCGAACCGGCTGGCGCACGAGTTCCTGACGGACTACCCGCAACTAATGATGGACGCGCCCGTGCGGCTCAACGGGCTGTACGACGCACGGGCATGGAAGCCGGTGGAAATCGTGCGGGCGAAGTTCGTGTTCGAGTTGGACTACCTGCCCTGCCCGACCAACGGCCGCTGGGCGGACTGGCTGTCCGCGAGCGTCGCGGCCGCGCAGCAAGAGTTGACCGAGCGGCTGGAGGAGTGCATCAAGCGGGTGGCGGAGCGCTGTGCCAGCGACGGCCCGCTGTACGAGAGCGTGTTCGGCAATCTGAAGGAAGTGCTGGACTTGGTGCCGCACTTGAATCTGGCGAACGACCCGAAGATCGCGGCAATCGCGCAGCAGGCGAAGCTGCTGCTGAAGGACCGGGATCGTTTGGCGGACAAGCACCACAAGGCGGAACGCCGCGCCACGGCGGTCGAGGCGGACCGGCTGGCGGGGATGTTCGGCTTCCAGGCGAGCCGTGCGGCAGCGTAGTAGTTCGACAGTCACTACCGGGCCGCCATCGAATGATGGCGGCCCGTTTCGTTCCTACACCGAGGGTATCATGTGGCTTACTCCCGACAATAGCCGACCTCGTCACCGCACACTGGTTCGCCGCGCCGCGAGCGCGGCGAAGCATTTGCCGATCCAAGTCATCGAAGACTCCGATGCACCGCCCCGCGTGGAAGGCGATGAAAGATACTATGTCTTTCGCAAGAGCGGAGGACATTGCAAGTATCCCGGCGCTGCGATGAAGGCCGGGTACAAGGTGGACTACATCAAGACGACGCGACGTGTCATCGTCGGCCGTCACTGGCTCATCCAGCATGTGCCGGGCTTCATCGAGAAACAAGTATTCGAGCCAAACCCTGCATAAGGTTCAATCATGCTCGATCTAGGATGGCAGCGATTACTGACCCAAAACAACTCGAGTTCCAAACAACGAAACGCTGTTCGGGCCGCTGTCAAAAACATTCCGGTCATTGCCTGTTTGCCGATCTTTGTGGTCGCGGGCGAGGAGGCCCCAAATATCTCTACCACACGGAAATGTTGGTGTTGTACGCTAAGCTCGTATTCAGCCTACAACCACAACATTAAGGACATCTACGTCGGCATCGACTGGTGCATCACGAACGTCCCCGGCTTGATCGAACGACTCGTCTTCGACACCAAGGAGGCATCGTCCAATGGCTAAGCGAAGCAAGGTCGCGTTCGCCAGCGAGTTGAACACCATCATGAAGCGACTGGCGAACAGCACGACGGCGCGGCAGCGGCTCAACGCTCGCCGCGCCGCCCGGTCGCTGTTCCACCGCGTCCTCAAGGAGTACCCGACGCTGGACGAGTCGGGCCAGCCGAAGGTGCGGAAGCGAGCGGGTGCCAGTTGCCCGCTGTGCAAGTTGCCATTCAGGACGTGGAGCAATTTGGTGGTCCACGTCCACCGCATCCACTGGAATATCCGCTGCCGACTCACGCCGAGTCAAGCCGTCAGCCATAGCAAGAACCTCACATGGTTCTTAATAGGCGGCCCAATCACTGCTACTAGTAGCGTGTTAGCTCGACCGATGATCAATCACTTTCGTCTGCTGCACCGAGCAGGCTTGCTGCTCGACCATATTGTCGCGGGCGCAACCAAAGCCGCATTTGGAGGATCAACATGAAGAAGCAAGCCGACGACCTATCGCTCAACCTCAACCGGGCGCGCTGGTGGGCGCTGACCTCGCAACCCTTCTATGGCCAACTCGCGATGGGCCTAGCGGACATCATCGACGATGGCGTGCCAACCGCTTGCACGGACGGCAAGGTCATCCGCTGGGGCCGCAAGTTCCTGAGTACCCTCACGGACGAGGAGACGCGATTCATAGTGCTGCACGAGGCCCTTCATTGCGGCCACGGGCACTTGTGGCGCTTGCCGCCAGACCAGAACGGCAACGCCGCCGCCGACTACGTCGTGAATCAGATTCTCGCGGGCATCGACGGCATCAAGATGCCCAAGGGCGGGCTGGTGTGTCCGCCCGAATGGGTGGGGCTGGCGGAGGAAGAAATCTACGCTCGACTGCCCCCGCCGAAGAAGGACGACAAGGGTGGGGGCAAGGGTCAAGGCGAGCCGAACCCGTGCGGCGACTTCAGCGCCCCGGCGGAACCGGACGGCAAGCCGGGTGAGAAGCCTGGCAACAAG
>Ga0163152_10008658_pt1 | contig 10791 bp, 7 predicted proteins | sample OliLakLV19MP8IB2_FD_148635 | JGI IMG/M metagenome (GOLD analysis project Ga0163152, IMG submission 148635) | Freshwater microbial mat bacterial communities from Lake Vanda, McMurdo Dry Valleys, Antarctica - Oligotrophic Lake LV.19.MP8.IB-2 | ecosystem: Environmental > Aquatic > Freshwater > Lake...
TGATGTTACCCCGATTTCTCGGACACCCGGATAAGAACGTATTCTTATCCAACGAGGTGCTCAATGAAGAAGATCGGAGTGAAGGGAAAGGCGGTTCGTGCTGCGGGTGTTCAGACACGCAATCAGTACACGACAGAGTTCAAGGCAAGCGCTTTGGCACGGTGCATACGCGTAGGCGTGTCGGTTACGGCGCGGGATTTGGATCTGCACGAGTCGATGCTGTACGCGTGGCGCAAGAAGGCCGAGCTGTCTGTGTCGATGAGTGAATCGGAGCGCGTGCAGAGCGCAGAGATTGCGCGATTGAAGCGCACAGTGTCGGCGCTTGAAGAGGAAAATTCGTTCTTAAAAAAAGCGGCGGCGTACTTCGCGAAGGTGCCCAAGTGAAGTACGCCACGATCAAATTGATGGCTGATCGGCATGCGATCGAGCAGATGTGCGACTGGCTGTCGGTGTCGCGGTCTGGATACTACGATTGGTTGGCACGCGCACCCTCTGAGCGCGCGTTGGCGACGGAGAAATTGGACGCAGAGATTCAACGCATTGCTGAGGCGGAAAGCTTTCGTCCAGGCGCGCCCAAGATCACCGAAAGACTCCGCCGTGCTGGCCACCAGGTGGGCCGCAACCGCGTCGCCAAGCGCATGCGGGCGCTCTCGATACGCTCGCGCGTGGCACGCAAATTCAAAGCAACCACGAACTCAAACCATCGATTTCCGGTCGCGCCCAACTTGCTGGAGCAGAACTTCCAGGCGCAGGCACCCAATCAGAAATGGGTCAGCGACATCACCTACATCGACACCGGCGAAGGCTGGCTGTATCTGGCAGTGGTGATGGATTTATATGCACGCAAAATCATTGGCTACGCGCTCTCTGATCGTATGCATACGAAGCTGACGGTGGACGCACTGACGATGGCGATCTTTCGAAGAAAGCGTCCGCGTGATGTCATCGTGCATTCGGATCGTGGCAGCCAGTATTGTGCTGCGGAATATCAGCGGCTGCTCAAAGCACACGGACTCGTCGCCAGCATGAGCAAACGTGGTGACTGCTACGACAACGCCGCGATGGAAAGCTGGAATCGCAGCCTGAAGACTGAAGCCATCCACGGCGAGCGATTGCGCACCAGGCAACAAGCGCGCGAGGCGGTGTTCGAATACATCGAGATTTACTACAATCGACGACGGCTGCATCAAGCGCTCGGCTATCAAACGCCCTGCGAGTTTGAGGCGGCTTGACTCTCTTAGCCGAGTGTCCGAATTATTGGGGCAACATCACGCTCCATAGTGGCTGTGACGCCACACGCTGAAACAAGAGAGGCCGACGCGAGACTTGTCTCACGCATCCCCTGGTTGCGCCGCAAAAATCTGCGGCACCCGTCAATCCCCCGGGACCGACGGGCCGAGACTACGCCCGATTTGTCGGGGCTGTCAACGGCTTCAACACATAGCCTGCGTGGATACTGCTGTTGCTAATCTAACCCTGAGCAAACTAGAAAAGGTCCCACGACGAATTCAGATCGTGCCAGATTCGGAACATGGTGAAGTTGTGCAGAATGGCTCCACCAGGTGGAGTCTTTTGTCCCGCCGCGTTTTCCCTCGCAATCGAAATGTCGACCCGCGCGACAATCGGGGGCTTGGCGCGAGCAAGGCCGTGCTGTGGGGTGGTGCAAACGGCGTTGCGTGTGCTCGCGATACCGAATTGATACTGAAGAGAGCGCGTCGGACTGATCGAAAAGGTCCAGACTCTGTAGCGCGTCATGTTGTTTTTGTCTCGACCAGTGTGAAACTGTTTTTCGATGAGAATGCCCTTGACAGCCATCTGCGCTAATCGTAGCTTTTCGGCCCACGGGGGAATGTTTTGTGGCGAGCGTCAGCGCCTGCGCAACACGGCGAGCGAGCAACTGATCATTTGCTTTTCTGTTGGCGACTTGGTACATCACCATATGTTCTGTTGTTTCGATATTTGACTGCGTGATCGCGCAGCGGCATTCAATTTGCCTGCAATGCTTCACTTAACCTAGGGAACCTCCGAACAAGTTCGGAGCCGCAATAGCCCCTGAGTCAGGGGGCGAAAAACCGCAGGTTTTTTGGGGGTTTGGCAAGCAATAAGCAGTGTGGCGAAGACGAAGTGGTGACTTATTCAGACCTTTCCTAGGGAGACCAAAATGAAAAACCCAGTGCAAGCCCCGGTCCGGTATTGCCGATCGGCGCGGTTTCTGTTGCTCGCGTCTACTTGTATGGCCGCGATGTCGCTTCAGGCCCAAACCATTCCAACAGATGCGAATCCGACCTGTGTCGTTTCGCCCAGCAATTTTGCCGGCTGGTTCGCGTCCGGCAAGGTCACTGCCAACGGCGGTGTGAATCCGGCCAACAGCATCAGCTTCGTCGGCAATTCGAACTGCGCATTCTTTACCTGGTCGGAGCAGATGTTCCTTTGGGTGACTTCGCCGCCGCCCGCGGCATACGGTGGCGGCGATCGTGTCTTCGAGTCTCCGGTGTTTTTCGATGTGTCGCCGCCTGACGCCAATGGCGACCGCGTCCTCATTCCCAATACTGGAAAAAATGTGCGCAATTTCTCGGTCCGCGTTGCGCAGAAGGGTCCAAACGGCCTGCCTGTGGTCTTCGACAACAATGGCCGCATGCTGGATGTAGTGCAGCCGCCGCCCGGCGCCGAGCGCAAGTTGCTGCTGCAGTTGCCCGACGGTAGCCAGGTCGAACCGTCGCAAGTGAAATTGGACGCGGGCGGCAATGCGCAATTTACCGACAAGAACGGTAAGACGCTGGACGCGGCCACTGCGCGCAGCGCCAAGGCCATGGCGCTTCATTCCTCGGGCAGAACTGTCGAGATCAAGAATATCGTCCAGGGCCGGAACGGTCAGCTACTGTTCCTCAACGCTCAGGGCCAGGTGGTCGATGTCGAACAAGGCCAGGCGGGCGGCAACGGTGTGCTGCTGTCGCAGGGATCGTCCTTGGTGTATTACGCCACTCAGGTCAATGACGTTTACGCTTACTTCATGACCGGCGCCAAAGACAGCAAACTTTCCCCGGCGCCGACCACCTTTCCGATCACGCAGTCGGCGCTGAATCAAGTTACGACCTTCGCCCAAAGTGCGCCCGCGCCCTTCACCAAGCAGAGCTTTCCCGATGCCAACGCGCTCGCCATCGAGTTGAAGTCGGCCTGGGTGGAAGCCTCTTCGCTGCCCAACGACGCGGCTGGCTATATCACCCTGACAGCGACTATTCCCGCCTACACCAAGAACAGCTCCTCCACCTGGACCGCAAGCGGTTCAAGACAGGCCTTGCTGGCCATGGTGGGCATCCACGTCGTAGGCAGCGCCGCGGGCCACCCGGAAATGATCTGGGCCTCGTTCGAGCGATTCGGAAACACACCCAATGCGACCTACAGTTACAACTCGACCGCAGGAACCAAGACGGTGGCGCAGAACACTTCGGGACCCTGGCTGTTTAGCGAGAGCCAGTCTGCGGGGCCGTTCAATATCGAATACATGAATTGGAGTGCAGGCACCACTGGCGTAGCAGCCAGCATCCAAGCCGCCACCGCCGGCACACCGCCGCCGCCGCCCGGCACCATCAGCGCCAGCGACACGCTGCGCGAAAATCCCTTTGGCACACCAGGCTCCGGATCGGCTTCAAATACCGCCCTGAATACCGATGTGATCTCGATCAACAACAGCATCATCAGCCAGCTGTTGTCGGGTGACATCCGCAAGAACTACTTCATGATCGGCTCGACCTGGACCAACGGCGGCAACCCGGCTGACCCCGGCGTTCCGCAGCTCGGCACCAATCTTCTGGCCAACACCACGATGGAAACCTACCATCAGGCCGACAACTGTTTCGGCTGCCATCAGCAATCAGGCAGCATGCTCAGTGGTCTGAGTCATATTTACAGCGCGCTCGAGCCGCTATTCCCTTAGGGAACTTCTGAACAAGTCCGGAGCCGCGCTAGCTCCCTGAGTCAGGGGGCGAAAAACCGCAGGTTTTTTGGGGGTTTGGCAAGCAATCAGCAGTGCGGCGAAGACGAAGTGGTGACTTATTCAGACCTTCCTTAGGTGCAGTGATGATCATGCGTACTTGAGGCATTAGACTGGGCCGACCGCAACACGGTCGGCCCGGTTTTTCCTGCATGCATGACTTCGATATTCCCGCGGCGAATGAGTCACTCACTGCACTTCAGAAGCTTTCCGATCGGGCGGCTCTGAGTGCCGGAGATGATGCCGAGTCGATCCTGTTTCATTACCCAACGGCAAAGTTGGGTCTGCGATCCAGCATTCGTTATTGCGCAGCGAAACTCGCCGATGCGGCAAGGGATTTACTGGCAAGCAATGCAGCGACTGAGCCCTGGGTGATTTCCAGTCCGCCTCGTTTCGTATTGCCGGGGGCTGCCAATTTACTGGCACGCGAATTGAGTGATCTGCTTTGCACGGGCGATGAGCCCGCGCCGGCGTTGGTAGATTTGCGACTGTCCCCAAATGCAGCCGAGTTCGAGACCACCGATTCCTCGCGCCTGTATTCGCAGGCCGGATTCGAAGCCCGAGTGCAGGAGCGCTCCCGACTGCATCATCGACTGCGGCCTTTGGCAGCCGAGCAATTTCAAGGGCGATCGGCGCTGTTCGTGAACGACATCAATGTCACCGGAGCGCAGCAGCATTTTATGCGCCAGGCGATGCAAGCCGCTGGCGTGGCACGAATCCACTGGCTGTATCTGGTCGCTGTCCCTCCCGAGGTGGGCCGTGCGCATCCGCAAATCGAATACGAACTGAACTATTCGCGTCACGCCTCGTTCGAAGCCTTCGCCGAGCTGGTCAGACATGCGGACATGGAGTTCACCGCGCGCTGCATTCATCGACTATTCGACCACGAGGAATCGGAACTTCGTGTCTTCCTGAATTCCTTGCAGGACGAGCGACGGCGGTACCTGATTGAACTGGCCTCGCAAGAGGCGCGATGCCAGGGACGCGCTACGGAATACTGGGAGAAGCTGCAACGACTTTCCGCTTAAATCGATTCGAGCCCGATGCCCGAGAACCGGAGTGCTTGAACTGTGATCTGGGTCGGCCGACCGGTCAAACGCTTTCCTGAGTCGCGTCGAGCCTCAACCGGTAGAACCGTCGGGCGTGCTCGCCCTGCTGCCTGAACCTTACGGCCTTCGCACTTGCCCTTGCCGTTGTTGAGCGGGGCTTGCCCCGCTGATTCGGCTTCGATGCCAATATCGCGAACGAGATCAAGAACACGAGCAGCGGGGCAAGCCCCTCTCCACCCGCCGTCCACAAAGACGTTCCAAGGATCAGGAGCAGCGATTAAGCGTCACGTTGAGGCTCCTCGATATAGCCGTACCAGGCTGCGGTCGGCGCGGAAGCACCCAGGTGCCGACGAATTTGTACGTACAGCTGATTACCCAGATCGTAGTGCCAGAATACCCAGGGGGAATTCACCCAGTCTTCGGATTCCAATGCCCAATGCGCGAGACGCCGATGCCAGAGTCGCGGATCGTTTGGTTCTATGTTCCCCGCGTCCAGCTGTCGCTCAAAGTAGTCGTTGTGTGAGGTTTCGGACATCTCTTCGAAATTCGAACCCATATCAACCTGCTCGCCAGTGACGAGCGAGCGCAGGGTGATATCCACCGCGGCCCCGGTCGAATGCGCAGGCCAGGCATCGGAGTTATGCGGACTGAAGCGCTTGGTGTTGCGAACGAATTGGTTGGCGTAAGCATGGCAAGCTTCTTCCGTCGGCGTTTCCAGTGAGGCACGGCCCCGTTCGAAGTAGAAATCGTAGAGCGCCTGCTGACACTCCACCGAGCGATATCCATCGAGCACCAGCAGCTCGTAGCCAAAGGGACCGAGCTTGTCGTTCACCCGCGCCAGGCTCGCAGCGGCGCCGGCGCGCAACCAGGTGTCCTGGCGACTTCCGCGCAACGGCCGATGATAGGGCGGGTTCGCGCCATCGGTGCGTGCGTGATAGGACCAGTAGGCGACACCCACCGTGTCGAGCAGCACCAGCGGCTCGCTGGAGCGCGGATCGCTCGGATCATGCGGCACACTGCCATACGCTTTCCCGTATCGGGCCGGATCGATGATCGGAATTCGATGAGACAGTTCATGCAAGGCGGCCATGGAAACACTCCAATGAATACCAGCGGGGGCGATTCGCTTCCAGGCGGTCGGGACGAAGCCGCGTCAATCTACGTCAGTCCTACCGTAAAGACAATATGCAGCTCGCCTACAATAAATTCCGATCAAGAGCCTGCTGGCCACCCGCTCACCGCAATGAAAAAATTGTTGCGCCCAGTTGATATTTTTGCTCTAACATCGGGCCGGAAGTTTCTGAGGAGCGGATCAGTTGGGGGACTACAGTGATTCTCTTTTGATACTGTGCGCGAAGCTTGGAGTGTCATTATTTCGGCAAGCGGAAAATCACCGTCCAGGGCCGAGCAGGGGAACTTCTGAACAAGTCCAAATCCGCGATAGCTGCTGAATCAGGGGGCGAAAAACCGCAGATTGACCAGTTCCACTGTTAAGGGCGACCAGCTCCGCTTTTAAAGACGACCAGCTCCGCTGTTGAAAGCGGGGGTCTGGCAGGCAATAAGTTGTGTAGCGAAGTCGAATGGCGCCTTGTTCCTACCTTCCCCAAGCGGTGCAACGGAGACGTGGTGATGACTTGTTCAGCGGTTTCCAAAGGGAAGAGATGAGCGCGCAATCATTATTTCCTCCGCAATCCGCGGTCGATCCGGACGCTGGCGTCGCCATACTCTCTCTGATTGGCCGGCGTAATCAGTCGCTCGACAACGACCCATCTGCTGGCCTGACGCGTGTTGGCGGTCGCCTGGAAATACATTGCGCTATCGATGAACACGCCGGTCGCGTCAGCGATGTAGCGTCAGTAGCCACGGCGTTTCGCGGCTATGAAGCCCTTCTGGTGAAACGCGGATTACGCGACGCTGGCCTGGTCAGCTCTACGGCCTCGGGCATCTGCGGTGGCGTGCATGCCACCGCCTCCAGCCAGTGCCTGGAAATGGCCTTGGGCCTGCGCCCACCACCGCTCGGCATCGTGACCCGAAATCTGCTGCTCAGCTGCCAGTATCTGGACGAGAATCCGCTCCAGCTGTTTGTGTTCTCCGGCCCGGACTACTCGCGAGAAACCCTGCAGCGCACCAACCCAGCCCTCTGGCAGCGCGCGGAACGCAGCCCTGCTGCGCGCCAGTCGGTGCATGGCTATGCCAGTGTCGGCGCGATCATGACTGACCTGGACAAAGGCCGGGGCAAGCTCTACCTGGAAGCGATGACCATGGTGCGCACTGCGCGCGAAGCCTATGCCGCGATCGGCGGAAAGTATCCGCATTCCGAGTCCATCGTGCCGGGCGGGGTCACACTCAAGCCCACCGAGGATCAACTCGATCGGTTCCTGGAAAAGCTGCGCCCGTTCAGTGACTACGCCAAGCGCTGTGTCGCCATCTGGGACGAGATTTTTGATTTTCTGTACGAGGCAAATCCTGCCTACGCCAAGGTCGGCGAATCCCCTGCCACCATGGTCGACTTCGGTCAGTGGGACCATGACGAAGCCTATGACGCGAGCTATGCGCATTGTGACGACTGGGGTCTGAAGCGTTGGTCCACGCCTGGTGCCATTGTGGACGGCAAATTGGTGACGACGCGACTGACCGAGCTCAATTGCGGACTGGAGGAATTCGTTGATCGCTCCTATTACGAGCGCGCAACGAACCCGGTTCGATTCGACTCGGACCCTCTGGGAAATGCACTAAGTCCGCAGCACCCGTGGAACCGGGACTTCTCCGCGAATGCGGCCAAACTCGCCAGCCCCGCGCCCTATACCTGGGCTTCCACCATGACCTGGCGGCGGCGCGTCTTCGAAGTCGGCGCCTATGCGCGAATTTATCTCTCGGCCTTGGGTGGATGCCTGCCGAAGAGCGCGCATTTTCATTCAACAGGGCGCAGTCTGCTGATGCACCTGCCCGCAGATCAGCTGGCGGCGATCGATATCGAATGGCGTCCCCCCGCCGTTTGGAATGCGTTCGAGCGCAATCGCGCACGCGCCTACGCGGTGGCTTTCAATCTGTTGGTCCTCAAAGAAAACGCCGAACGCGCGCGGCGCCTATTGCGTGCTGGCGCGTCCACCCTGGTCGAATCATTCGAGATTCCGACCAGCGGCCAGACCATGGGCGCCGGCTTTTGTGGCGCGGGCCGCGGCTTTCTGGCGCACTGGGCCGTCGTACGCGATGGCGCATTTGCCAATTATCAGATTGCCGTGCCCTCACGCATCAATGCCGGGCCCCGGTCCCCTTGGGGCGAGCTGGGTGCGATCGAACGCGCGGTCATGAACACACCGATTCTGGAGACCCGCACCGGCCCACAGGATGCGCTCAGTGGCATCGACATCGTGCGCGCGATCCAAAGCTTCGATCCCTGCATGCCCTGTGCCGCGCATCTGCACATGAAGGATGGGCAGTCGATCGAGTGCACCATCGCGACAACGGGTCCCTGAAGCATGTCCGCGGTCATGTCAACGCCCCAGGCCAGCGCTTCGGAGATTCGAATCTCCGGCACGGTACAGGGCGTGGGCTTCCGTCCCACGGTATGGCGACTGGCTCGCGAGGAAGGGCTGCTGGGCGAAGTGCTCAATGATGGCAAGGGCGTACTGATTCGCACCGTGGGCAGCGCTGAAGCCATCCAGCGGCTGATGCATCGCATCCGCAGTGAAGCGCCGGTGCTCGCGCGCATCGAGTCGATGCAGCAATCGCCCTTGAGCCTGGCGCCGTCGTTTTCCGAATTTCGGATCGTGGAAAGCGTCGACGGCGAGAACCAGACACGCATCGCTGCCGACGCCGCCATCTGCCGTCATTGTCGCGAGGAAATCCTCAGCAGTTCTAACCGCCGGCACGGCTACGCCTTCACCAATTGCACCCATTGCGGCCCGCGTTTTTCGATTGTGCACAGCGTGCCCTACGACCGCGCACGCACCACGATGGCCAGCTTCCCGATGTGCCCGGTTTGCAGCGCTGAATTTTCCGATCCGGCCGATCGTCGATTTCATGCGCAGCCTATCGCCTGCCCTGCCTGCGGACCCCGCCTCTGGATTGAAACTTGCGAGGGCGCCGCCTCGCCGACCTTTGCGGGAGGCGATATCCAGCCGGCAGCCGACTGCATCGCGCAGGCAGCAGCAGCTATCCGAGCCGGTCGCATTCTGGCCCTGCGCGGCCTGGGCGGGTTCCATCTTGCCTGCGATGCCGGAAATGCAGAGGCCGTCGCACGGCTACGCGAACGCAAGCGCCGCTATGCCAAGCCCTTCGCGCTGATGGCACGAGACATCGCCATGATCGAACGCTACTGCAGCGTTTCTGTGCAGGCGGCTGAACTTCTGCGCAGTCCCGAGGCGCCCATCGTCGTGCTGCAAGCGGATCGCGACGAGCAGCTGCCGGCGGCGATTGCGCCCGATCTCGACCTGCTGGGCTTCATGCTTCCCTATACGCCCTTGCATGTGCTGCTGATGGAAGGGCTCGATCGCCCGGTGGTCATGACCAGCGCAAATTTATCTTCCGAGCCGCAAGTGATCGCCAATCAGGAAGCCCGCGAAAAACTTCGCGAGATTGCCGATCTCTTACTGATGCACGACCGCGAGATCGCCAACCGCATCGATGATTCGGTGCTGCGTTTTTCCGCTGGACGCCCTCGCCTGCTGCGTCGAGCACGTGGCTACGCGCCGGCCGCACTCAGCCTGCCGTCAGGATTTGAAAGCGCGCCGGAGATTCTGGCTTTCGGTGCTGAACTGAAATCCACTTTTTGCCTGGTGAAGGACGGCGCCGCAGTGCTGTCCCAGCACCAGGGTGATCTGGAAGATCTCGCGACCTTCGAGGATTACCAGAAAAATCTCGGACTGTATGCGCAGACCTACGATCATCGACCGCGCCTGCTCGCCATCGATCTGCATCCCGAGTACCTCTCTACCAAGCTGGGTCTGGAAAGCGCCGATGCCGCGTGCCTGCCGGTCGAGCGCATCCAGCATCATCACGCCCATCTGGCCAGCTGCATGGCAGAGAACGCTGTGCCGCTAGATGCGCCTCCGGTGCTAGGTCTCATTCTGGATGGCCTCGGCATGGGCGATGACGGCAGCTTCTGGGGCGGCGAATTGCTGCTCGGTGATTATCGTGGCGCGCACCGCCTTGCCTCCTTGAGCGCGGTACCGATGCTCGGCGGCATGCGCGCCATCGTCGAGCCCTGGCGCAGCACCTATGCGCATCTGCTGGCCGTGATGCCATGGAGTGAATTTGTCGAACAATTCGGCGCGCTGGAGCTGCATCGTCGGCTGCAGAAAAAACCATTGGACGCGATGAATCGCATGTTGGCGGCGCAGCTGAACTGTCCCTTGGCCTCTTCCTGCGGTCGACTGTTCGACGCCGTCGCCGGCGCCATGGAACTGTGCTTTGACCAGGCCGCCTACGAAGGACAGGGCGCGATGGCTCTGGAGGCTGCGGCAGCGCGCGGTTCCGGAATTCACCAGTCCGATCCAGACGACTACGCGTTCGGCATTGTCGCAGCGGCGGACGGACGGATCGCTCGACTCGATGCCGGACCGATGTGGCGCGCGCTCTTGCTCGACCTGGCGCGTGGCGTTTCGCGGTCGACCATGGCGGCGCGCTTTCACCGTGGCCTGGCGCAGTCCCTGGTCGCCCTGGTGGCGGATGCGTTGCGCAACGAAGCCAGGCGCGCGACCCGCGACTGCATGGCGCTGGACGCTGGCCCATCTTCCAGGCCCGAGGGGA
>Ga0163152_10008660_pt1 | contig 10790 bp, 14 predicted proteins | sample OliLakLV19MP8IB2_FD_148635 | JGI IMG/M metagenome (GOLD analysis project Ga0163152, IMG submission 148635) | Freshwater microbial mat bacterial communities from Lake Vanda, McMurdo Dry Valleys, Antarctica - Oligotrophic Lake LV.19.MP8.IB-2 | ecosystem: Environmental > Aquatic > Freshwater >...
AGCCACCCGATTTTTTCGGGTTGAGCAGTCGTCAAGACGGAAAGAAATTTCCCGGCTGCCCGAGTGAAGCGCAAGACCATCGCTTTTTATAAGCGTTGGTCTTTTTGTTTATCGGAATGAACAGGATGAGTATGAAGCCAAAAACACACGGAGAAGTCGAAGCGGAATTCACACAAGCTATTGTCAAGTTCGAGAAGGAATATCTCGGGCGCGGGCCGCTGGACGCGCGCACTTTTTTGGTAAACGATATGATTTTGATACGGCTGCGCGGTATCCTCAACGCGGCAGATCGTAAGCTTGCAGAAACGCCGGATGGACAGGCGTTGGTCAAAGAAACCCGCCGCAAGCTATTCGAAACATCAAGGCAAATATTTGATGAAATGGCCGAACAAATTACTGGTTGTAAACTGGTCAGTTTCCACACAGATATGAGCATGAAGACCGGCGAGCGCATCATCATCCTGACAGTTGACCAAAATTTGGAGGAACTGTTCGTGGCACGATAAGGCAGAATTACAATTCAATAAGAAGTACGGAAGACGAGGTAAAGCGCAGGCTTATTAAAGCAGGCGAGTTGCAAAGTAGACCGGCATTGCTCCCCAAAAGGGGGTAATGCCGGTCTTTATTTTTCAAAGGAGAAAACATGCCAAAACGAACTTCACAGATTGTCTGTGCCGGTCAACTGAAAGGCGCAAAATTAAGAATCAAAGCAGTTAAAAACAACGGCTTGCAAGAGGCTGTCACCATCATCAATCGGGGTACGGTTGTCCAACCCCTGTCTGGCTGGGTGCTTGCCAGCCTGCGCGGACATGCATTTTACCCATTCCCGGATGATTTAATGCTCGAGCCAGGCATGATCGTTGAAATCCAGAGCGGGCAGTTGGAACCGAAAAAAACATACAAGGACAGGGATGTCTGGGAAAATTTATTGTGGACAATTGGCCAGGTTTGGAACAACCATAGCGATACAGCAATTTTGTTTGATGCGAATGGTTTGGAGATTGATCGATATTCCTATCCACACGAACGCTTGAGAGGCAGCAGCGCCAACCGCCGAAAAATTCTGAATCGTGTCGAAGGCAGTTTTGAAATTGTCAACGAAACAGTTCACCGCGGCAATAAGGCGGCCCGAAAACAAGACGGAATATTAGCAAGCAAACCATAAAACGACTTTAGAGGATAACCCTTGATCACTAAACTTGAAACTCTTATTCTTTCCACCGTCCAGACAGTCTATGATACTTGGGGTTGGTTTGGTGTGGCGGCGCTGCTGGTCTTTGAAAACGCCACCGGCATCACCCCCAGCGAAGTCATTCTCGGCCTGGCAGGCTGGATGCTGATCGCCGAACATCAACTACCCACCTCAATGATTTTCCTGGGCGGGTTGTACGCCGCCATTGGCAGCACGCTGGGCGCATCCATTCCCTACTGGGTGGCGCGTCTCGGCGGACGCCCGCTGGTGGATAAACTCGCCCGCTGGGCGCGTATCAATCCCGATCACATCACGCGTGCTGAGGCGTATTTCCAGCGCTGGGGTACGGGGTTGGTGATGGTCGGGCGCGTCATGCCCGGCATCCGTACGCTCATCAGCATTCCGGCAGGCTTGGCGCGCATGCCCTTTGCAACATTTTTTATCGCCACATTTATCGGCGCTTATGTCTGGTGTACTCTGTTGATTGGCGCAGGCTATATTTTGGGTCACGAATGGACTTTGATCAGCGCCTACCTCAAGCAATACCTGCCCTACCTGCTGATCGCCGGGATGGCGGCACTGGCGTTTTACGTTTTCTTCATCCGCCGCTTAATGGTTCCGGCGTATGCGCGTGTTCGTTCGAATGACGATTAAGCGCAACGCTCCGCCAAGCAAAGAAAAGGAGATTCCCATGTCTAATCACCCTTCGCATTCTTCCCGCTTTCCGCGTTTTAGAAGATTTTGGAAACCCGCGCTCGCGACAGGAGCGGGCGGCTCCACACTTGTCATCTGGTTCGAGGAAATCGCGGCATTTGCAACCGAGATCATCGGCGTGCTTCTCGTGGCTATCCTCGGCGGGCTGATTTGCCTGTTCGATCATTTCGTCTTCAAATCCCGCATGCCCCGCCGCGAGGATCTGCACGACACAACCAATAAAGGAAAAAATAATTTATGAAACAGAACAACTGGCATACCCTAACCATTGGCGAGGCGTTGGCGCAGGTCAACAGTCAGCCCGAAGGGTTAAGCGGCGCAGATGCCGCCCTGAGGCTTTCGGAATATGGCGCAAATGAAATCCAGGCGGCAAAGCGCATTTCAGCCTGGGAAATCCTGCTGGAACAATTTAAAAATGTGTTGATCCTGATTCTGCTTGTCGCAACGGGAATTTCCCTGTTTTTGGGGCATGGCGTGGAATCCATCGTCATTGCGATCATCGTCCTGTTTGCTGTTGGGCTGGGTTTCATTCAGGAATATCGCGCTGAACGCGCCATTGAAGCCTTGCGCCAGATGGCAGCGCCCACCGCGACGGTTCTGCGAGACGGCAGGGAAGTCAAAATTCCCTCGCGTGATCTGGTTCCGGGCGACGTGATCATCCTGCATACGGGTGACCGCGTCCCTGCGGACGCGCGCCTGCTCGAATCGGTCAACATGCAAATCGAGGAAGCCGCGCTGACCGGCGAGTCGGTTCCGGTGGAGAAACACACCCTCCCGCTTCCCACCGAAGAGTTGGCTGTTGGCGACCGCAAGAACATGATCTACGCTGGAACCGCCGCCACTTACGGGCGCGGACGCGGATTGGTAGTGGCAACTGCCATGCAGACTGAGTTTGGAAAAATTGCCCAACTCCTGCAAACAGTCGAAACGAGCAAGACGCCGCTCCAGCAAAACCTGGATAAGGTCGGCACGATGCTGGCGCGCGCCGCCTTCGTGATTGTGGCATTCATTGTCGCCCTGGGGCTGATGCGCGGACAGCCCTTCCTTGAGATGCTCATCTTTGGCGTTGCCCTGGCGGTGGCGGTTGTGCCAGAGGCGCTCCCGGCTGTGGTGACGATTTCACTGGCGATTGGCGTGCAGAGGATGGTCAAGCGTAACGCGCTCATCCGCCGCCTGCCCGCCGTGGAGACACTCGGCAGCACTTCCGTGATTTGCTCGGATAAAACCGGAACATTGACCAAAGACGAGATGACCGTGCGCAAGATTTATGCGGGCGGGCAAATGTTCAACGTTTCGGGTGCGGGATACGCCCCATTTGGAGAATTCTCAGTCAATGGCGGAGCGCCCATTTTTCTGCCAGATTCGCTCAAACAGATGCTGACCGCCGCTACACTGGCTTCGGACACACATCTGGTTAACGGTGGAAAAGAATCGGGTGGCGGCTGGCACATTAAGGGCGATCCAACCGAAGGGTCGCTGGTGGCGGCGGCGGCAAAAGCCGGGTTGCAGAAAGAGTCGCTCGATTCCGCTTATCCCCGAATGCAGGAAATCCCGTTCACATCCGAAACAAAACGCATGACCACCCTGCACAAAACAGAGGGCGGACTGACCGCCTACGCCAAGGGCGCGCCGGAAGTAATACTGGGCAGTTGTGAGCGGCAGTTGACCGCCGAAGGCATTATGCCGCTGAATGCTGGCGGGCGCGAGAAAGTCCTTGCTCTGGCGCAGGAGATGGCAGGCGAGGCGTTACGCGTGTTGGCGATTGCGTCCAAGCCGGGTGCGGCGCTTGCAACTGCTGAAACGGATATGGTGTTTCTTGGGCTGGCGGGGATGATCGACCCGCCGCGTCTCGAAGCCAAAGCTGCGATTGCCGTTTGTGAAGAAGCGGGCATTCGCGCGGTAATGATTACCGGCGACCACCCCATGACGGCGCGGGCGGTGGCGGGCGAGTTGGGTCTGCTGAAAACCGGGCGGGTTGTCACGGGCGCGGAACTGGAAGAGATGAGCGACGAGCAGTTCGCGCGCGAAGTGGAGACGATTGACGTGTATGCGCGCGTTTCCCCGGCGCACAAACTGCGCGTGGTGACTGCCTTGCAAGCAAATGGTCATATTGTCGCCATGACGGGTGATGGTGTGAATGACGCCCCCGCCCTCAAGAAAGCTGATATTGGTGTTGCGATGGGCATCACCGGCACGGACGTGACCAAGGAAGCCGCCGCCATGACCTTGCTGGATGACAACTTTGCATCCATCGTTGCCGCAGTGGAGGAAGGACGCGGAGTGTTTGGCAACATCAAGAAATACCTGATGTTCCTGCTTTCATCCAACATTGGCGAAATTACCTTAATGGCAGGCGCCAGTTTAGCAGGCATGCCCCTGCCCCTGACCGCCGTTCAAATCCTGTACGTCAATCTCGCCACCGATGGTTTGCCGGCGCTGGCGTTGGCAGTGGACCCGTCCGATAAGGACATTATGAGCCTAAAGCCGCGCAACCCGCGCACGGGCATTTTCACCAGACCTATGATGACAATCCTGGGCATCGCCGGTCTATGGTCGGGAATTATCAACCTGAGCCTCTTCACCTGGGCATTGAATTCCGGGCGCAGTATCGAAGAAGCCATGACGATGACCTTCGTCTCGTTAATATTAATTCAATTCTTCAAGTCCTACAACCACCGTTCCGAGCATCGTTCGGTGTTTGAACGTCCCTTCCGCAACAAATGGCTAAACCTTGCCATCGTGTGGGAGGTGCTCATGTTACTTGCAATCATTTACCTGCCATTCCTGCACGATGCCATCGGCACCTATTATTTGCCGCTGGTGGACTGGCTCATTGTAATCATCCTGGCGTCCACAATTACGCCCGTGTTGGAAGTTACAAAATGGATGGTGCGGCGCGGCTGGTTCGGAAAGTTATAGTTTAACGAGATGAAGCGGCTTTCTCGTTCCTGTGTTTTACAAAGGAGAAGAGACAATGAAACTTCAATTGCTTTTTATCCTCATGGACCTGCTGATGCTGATGGCAATTCCGGTAGTGTATGTGTTGGGCAAACTGCGGCAGCATAAGAAAAAAGGCTCAATATGAAACATAAAAGTAAGATTGCGCTGTTGTCTGTAAAGTCTCGAAGCAAGATCGTCAACGAGAATTATCCCGATGGGAACCCGGCGGCTAGACAGGCAACCAGCCCTGAGGAAGTGAACATGTCTGAAGAGAAAACCTTGCAAGTTCTGCTGGCCGTGGATGGTTCACCTCACTCTGCGGCGGCGGTGGCAATGATGGCCGGGATAGAGTGGCCGGCCAGGACATCCGTGCGCGTGCTGGCCGTTGTGCCGGAGCGCTGGTTGCTGACCGGCCTCAACCCTCAAGCGCAACAGGTGGTGGATGATACACTGGAAAAAATGCGGTGGGTGGAGTTAGCCGCCGCTGAACGGCTCGCCACACAAGCCGCCGAGCGGTTGAAGGAGCACGGTCTGGCTGCCAAGGCCGAAATTTATGAAGGGCGGCCATCGGAAGTGATCCTCCAACGCGCTGCCCTCGAAGGCATGTCCGCCGAACTAATCGTGATCGGCGCGCGAGGTCTAAGCGCACCGGAAGAATTTCAACTTGGCTCTACTGCCTATAAAGTCGCGCAATATGCCGAGTGTTCGGTGCTGGTCATCCGCCCTCTGGAACGGGAACAGCCTCTGAGCGTGATCCTCGCCACAGATGGGTCGCCTGAGGCCCAGCGGGCCGCCGAGTTTTTCTGCGGCTTCTCCCTGCCGCAATGGGCTGAGATTACGGTGGTTAGCGTAGCCGAGTCCACATCTGGCCTTCCCGTCGGTGAGCACGAGTCGGTCGTCAACCCTTTGACTTCACCTCGCGAAGCATTCAGCATGCCGGATGTTGTGCGGCATGCGCTACTGGATGAGGCTGAAACGCGCGCCGCCGAAGCGATCAAACTCCTGCAAGACTGTGGCGCGCAAGTGCAGAGTACCATCCGCCTCGGGCATCCCTCGGGAGAGATCCTTGCCATCGCGCGTGAGCAGGACGCCGATTTGATTGCAATTGGCGCGCGCGGACGGACGCGAGCTGCGCTTTTCCTGCTGGGCGGGGTGGCGCAGAAAGTGGTGAAGTACGCGCCGTGTTCGGTACTGGTCGTGCGATAATAGAACACCAATTTTTAGACAAGAGAATAAAAAAAAATGAGAAAACGAATAGAACACCCTACCCGCACCGTTCAATTGATAGGAGCGGAAATCAAAATCAGCGAGATACACAATGACAGACAGCGTGAACATGTCGCTATTATTAATCAGGGCGCGCAGTCCCACCCTATGAATGGCTGGGCGCTGGCCACTCTGCGCGGCGAATGCGTCTACTTTTTTCCAGATGACTTGATCCTGTCACCAGGAATGACGGTGACCGTCCACAGCGGAGAGGATGCTCTCGCCCGCGCCAGCAGGCAGAAGAAGCCAGGCGAATTACACGTAGTGTGGACGACCGAGCAGATGTGGAATAACCGCCAGGATATAGCCGTGTTGTTCAATGCCCTTGGACTGGAAGTGAGTCGCCACGTATATCCTCACGATCAGAGGCGGAGTTCGGGCCGAAGTACCCGGGATCGTGTGCGGTTGCTGCGCGAGGGTGAGACATACCAAATCGTGGGCGAGCCAAAACCGAAGGCGCCAGGAGGCGCTCATAAGGGTCGACACGACCTGCACGCCTTTAATGAGAATCGGAGAGGAAGCGATGAGAAAAATTAACATGCTCGATTCGAATATCCTGAGCCGTAAGGCCATAGTTCTTTGCCCGATCGCGAGAGACGTCGTTCCTCACACGCATGACGGAGGCACTGAAGTCCAACGGGATCGAGGCTTCGCCGGTCCTCTTGCGCGGCGACGCCGCCTCCGAGATTATCGAGTACGTAAAGTCACACGAGATTGATTTACTCGCGGCTAGTTCACGCGGCTTGAGCGCCGTGAGAGGCTGGCTGTTGGGCAGTGTCTCGCGACTACGCCGGGCGCTCAACGCTGATCGTGAAGGGCGCGGTCAACCCGCTGACCAGGCGCTCGGGCAACTGAAAAAGATGCATAAGACAGGGTGTGTTTCAAGACCATCCCGCAAGTTGAATTAAGCCGTTTTTCAAAACCTGCGGGACGGTTACTTCTAAAAATGAAGCACATCATAAGATAAGGAGCAAACAATGAGACGAACTAACGTACCGAACGAACCCGGATTAGGCGATTTCCTTGATCCGGAACAGCTATTCAATAACCTGCGCAACATGCTGTCTCCCCGCCGGATTTGGGTATTAATAATCGGCGTGCTAGGCGTATGGTTACTTTCGGGCTTTTACATGATCGGACCGGGTGAGCAGGGTATCGTGCTCACATTTGGACGCATTACCGGTCTGCGCGAATCCGGGCTGCACTACCGCCTTCCGTCTCCCATCCAAGCCAGCTATGTAGTAGACACGGCGCGTGTGCGCACCGCTGAGGTCGGCTATCGCACCGAGTCCGGCAACCAGACTGTTGTACTGGAAGAGGCGCAGATGCTCACCGGTGATGAGAATATGGTAGTTGTGCAGCTTTTCGTCCAGTACCTGGTGCAAGATCCGGAGAAGTACCTCTTCCGTGTGCAAGACGCAGAAGCCGTGCTCATGGCATCAGCCGAGATTGCGCTGCGCTCGGCTGTCGGGCAGAACACGATTGACTTCACCATGACCGAGGGGCGCGTGCAGGCGCAGGATCAGGTCAAGACGCTCCTCCAGGCGTTGCTCGACCAGTACCAGACCGGCCTGCTGGTCACCCAGGCCACGCTGCTGGCTGTGGACCCGCCGACCGACGTGCGCGATGCCTTTCACGACGTTGTGCGCGCTTTCGAAGACCGCGAACGGCTGGTCAAAGAATCCGAGGGTTACGCCGAGCAAGTGGTGCCTGCGGCGCGAGGCGAGGCAGCCCAGATGGTGCTGGAAGCCGAAGCCTACCGCGAGCAGCGGCTGATCCGGGCGGAAGGCGATGCAGACCGCTTCCTGGCTCTGCTAGCCGAATACATCAAAGCCCCGGAAATTATGCGCGAGCGGCTATACCTCGAAAGCATCGAACGGATTCTATCCGGCGCCAAGCTCTTCGTACTGGAAACCGGCAGCGGCGGAGTCTTGCCATTCCTGCCATTGACCGATTTGCCTACGCCGCCAGCGCCAGTGATTGTTCCAACTGAGCCAGCGCCAACCCCTGCCCCATAAAAGCCAATCAACTACTTAAGGAGCAAACTTATGAAAAAACTCATTATCATCGGACTGTTGGTCATATTGGCTTTCGCGGCATTTCAGTCGGTGTATGTCGTCAACGAATGGCAGCAAGGCTTGGTGTTCCAGTTTGGCGATCCGGTGCGGGTGGTACGCGATCCCGGACTGTACTTGAAGGCGCCCCTCGTCCATGACCTGGTACTACTGGAAAAGCGTGTCCTAGGCACTCAACCCCAAAGCGCTGAGTATCTAACTCTGGACAAAAAACGGCTGTTGGTGGATCACGTCTCGCGCTGGCAAATCACTGACCCGCTTCTCTTCTACCGTACCGTGCGCAACGAAACAGGAGCCATGGCTCGTCTGGATCAGGTTATCGCCGGACGATTGCGAGAGGAAATTGCCAGGCACAACTTCATTGACATCGTGCGCGAGAAGCGCGAGCCAATTATGGCAACGGTGACCGAAGGCGTACAGGACGCAGCCTCCTCGTTTGGTATCACGCTGCTGGACGTTCGCATTATGCGCGTTGACCTGCCGACTGAGGTGCAAGCCAGTGTCTTCGCCCGTATGCAAGCCGAGCGCGAGCGGATTGCCAAACGTTACCGGGCTGAGGGTGAGGAGAAGGCGCGAAAAATTCGGGCAACAGCCGATAAAGAGCGCGAAATCATCCTAGCTACAGCCTATGCCCAGAGCCAGATTTTGCGAGGCGAGGGCGACGCCCAAGCTGCGTTGGTGACTGCGAAGGCATTTGGTCAAGACCTGGAGTTTTACGCTCTGGTGCGGCGGCTGCAGGTATACGAGACGATCCTGGGCGAGGGATCAACCATTATGCTGCCGCCAGACTCAGACCTGTTGCGTTACCTGGAGTCCCCGACATTTGTAGCGCCGCCAAAATAGTGATATATGATGACGGTGTTCCTGCCGGATAAACTAAGCCAGTGTCAAACAAAGGACACACATGAAATCTAAAAACAAAATTAGCAGTGAGGATGATCACCGCCAGGGAAGCCGGCGTCATATCTGGATGCGACTTGCTGCGGTTTTATTGATTATCGTTTTTCTCGCCAGTGAGTGCGCGACATTGCTGTCAATGGAATAGATAATAATTGTTATGCACCGTCCCGAAGGTTTTTCAAGAAAACCTTCGGGACGTTCTGCGCAAATGAATTAAATAAGCGGAGCCCGCAAATGGAAACACAAAAGAAAAAACGTAAGCGTGATATCGAAAAGAACTATCCCATGAAACAGTTCGTCAAAAAATTACGCCGCCTTGCCGATTGCATCGAACAAGGCCAGAGATTTCAGATTCAGGTGGCAGGTGAGCGGATCATCATCCCTGCCACCGCCGTCATCAACATCGAGCATGAGCGAAGCGGCTCATCGGAGGAATTGGAATTTCAACTTGTCTGGCCGCTTGATAAGTAACCTGCATGTTTCCCGCGCCAGCCCAGATGGCGGTAGTTTTATCAAACGCAGCTAACCGCTGATTTTTAGGAGAATTAAGTATATGGATTGGTTAACAGACCCTCAAATATGGATCGCTTTCTTAACGCTTCTCGCCCTCGAACTCGTTCTGGGCGTGGATAATGTCATCTTCATTTCAATCCTGGCGGGCAAACTGCCATCCCATGAGCAACAAAAAGCACGCACTATCGGATTAGGATTGGCAGTGTTCATGCGCATCCTGCTTCTTTTCTCGCTCTCGTGGGTTATTGGACTCACTGCGCCGCTGTTGACAGTGTTCAAGTATGAAATATCCGGGCGTGACATCATCCTCATACTCGGCGGGCTGTTCCTGCTGGGCAAGAGCACTCATGAGATTCATCAAAAACTGGAGGGCGCGGAAGGGCACACCTCTGCCCGTGTCAAACCTGCGTTTGCCAGCGTCATCGTGCAAATCCTTCTGCTGGATGTCGTCTTCTCCCTTGACTCGGTGATCACGGCTGTGGGCATGGTGGACCAAATTTCGATCATGATTGCCGCAGTGATGATTTCCGCGGGAGTGATGATCGTGTCAGCTAATCCCATCAGCAATTTTGTTGACCGCCACCCTACCATCAAAATACTGGCATTGAGTTTTCTCCTGCTGATCGGCTTTACGCTGATTGTTGAAGGGTTGCACCAACATATCCCCAAAGGCTACATCTATTTTGCAATGAGCTTCTCAGTGTTCGTGGAAATGCTCAACTTGCGGTTGAGAAAATCTCATGCCGCTCCTGTGAAGTTGCACGAAGCTTACGCGGACGAACTATTGCCTGCCAACGTCGAATTAAGGACTCAACATGAGACCTAAAGGCAAAGTTGTCCCCTCTTCCACAAAGGATCGAAGCCAAACCCATAGCGAAGATGATCGCCGCCGGGTTTCCCGGCGGCAAATCTGGATGCGAATTGCGGCGATTTTCCTGGTGATTGTTTTTCTCGCCAGCGAATGCGCGATATTGCTTCCAATGGAATAGATAGATATGAATCGTCTCATCACTGTATTAGGCAAAGAAGACATTTATCCTGAATATAGGGATACTCCCATTGGACTTCTTTTGGAATACCACAATCTCAACCGGCCTTTGGGTGAGTACGCGCAGGCTTGTCCTGAGCAGGGTCGAAGGGCTCAACTGCTGATTGGCATGTGCATGGATAATCGCAAACACCTGCATATA
>Ga0163152_10008662_pt1 | contig 10788 bp, 11 predicted proteins | sample OliLakLV19MP8IB2_FD_148635 | JGI IMG/M metagenome (GOLD analysis project Ga0163152, IMG submission 148635) | Freshwater microbial mat bacterial communities from Lake Vanda, McMurdo Dry Valleys, Antarctica - Oligotrophic Lake LV.19.MP8.IB-2 | ecosystem: Environmental > Aquatic > Freshwater >...
GCGATTACCAGCGCCGTGCTGCCGCGGAGAATCGCCGAATAACCACCGCCGCCTCCAGCGTTGGTCCCTCCGGCGCCGCCCCCGGCAAATCCACCAGCGGGCGTTCCGCCTTGGCCTCCGACGCGCAGGGTGAGGGTCTCTCCGGCTGTGACCGCGATCGTCGACTGAATCCGCCCGCCCTTGCCGTAGAGCGCGCCACCGCCTTGTGCACCAAAGGCATTAACCACAAGCGAGGTGACGCCCGTCGGCACGACAAACGACTGATCGGATCCGGTGAAGCTGAACGTCTGGCTGATCCCGGACGAACTGCTGCTGGACGAGCTCGAGGAACTGGAGGAGCTGCTGGAGCTGGAGGAGCTGGAGGAGCTGGAGGAGCTACTGGACGAGCTCGACGATGAACTGCTGCTCGAACTTGAAGACGAACTGCTGCTGGAGCTTGAACTTGACGACGAGCTACTACTACTGCTCGAACTCGAGGACGAGCTGCTGCTGGAGCTTGAAGATGAGCTGCTGCTCGAGCTGGACGAACTGCTCGAACTTGAACTTGAAGAGCTGGGGGCAACATACGTGAAACTGTCGTCGAGGATTGGAAGCGAGGAACTCAGTTGGTCGGTGCCGCTCATGGTCACGACTACTCTTTTGGCACCTGCGGTGCCAGCCGGTGTCGTTGCTGTGATTGTTGTGCCACTCACGACGATGAAGCTCGTTGCCGCGACACCGCCGATGGTCACTCCGGTGGCAAAAGGCGCGGGCCATACGCCTGTGAGCGTGATGGGAGTTCCGCCGCTGGTGGGGCCGAAGTTCGGCGAGACGCTCGCGAGCGAGCACTGGCTAGAAGGCGTACAGACACCCGCCTCAGCAGGCACGGCAATGCTTGTTACTACCGGAATCAACGCCGCGGTCATCGTGAGCATGCGGCGGCGCGAGATCGGTTCCTCGAATTTAGGCAAGCCCCGCAGAAGGAGGCCGTTTTGCTCCAGTTCCGCAAGGGCCACGCGTACGACATCCTCATCGTCGGGCGCGCCAGCGGCATCATGGAGAATTTTGGCAATCTCCGGCACCGTTCGCTTGCCATCGGCCAGCTTCCAGACGAGCGCCGCCGTGTGGTTCAACCGGTGCGCCACGTTGGTCTGCTGATCGTAGATCACCAGTTCCTGGCCAACTTCCTGCGCGAGCAGCTGATCTCTTCGTGATTCTGGCGTCAAGCGATGCTCCTGCGTGATGAATGCCATGCGGCGTCGAAACTCAGTAGGTCTGCAGCCGTGTCTTCGGCGTCTCCGCGCGCGCTCTCAACCGTTGCAGCCCCTTCGGCGACTTTGGCGAGGACGCGCATAACACGCGATGGTGCGACCTGTGCCCGCACCGTGTTGGCGAGTAGCGCGAGCAGCCCCTCACCGGGCGAGACCGGCGTGGGATTCCACGACGCTCCCGGCTCATAGGTGGTCGCGACCACCATTCCGACCGGCAGGCCTCGAGCGCCGACAGTGCCGCCGAGGTCATCGATCGTCAGCCGCTCACGAGTGCCCGATGTGGTTCGGTGCATCAACGGTTGAGCAAACGGATACACCCGGCCGCGCTGGTCCAGCACCGCGTACTCGTCCGAGTAATACGTGGCTCCCGCCTGAACAAGAGCGCGTACCAACGTGGATTTGCCAGAGAAACTCCTGCCTGGAATCAGGATCGCGCGCCCGCCCCAGCCGACCACTCCCGCGTGCACGAAGGTCCAGCGTGGTGTCCGCCGCGCCACCTCGAACCGGACGAGCGCCTCGAAGGCGTACAACGCCTCCGCCTCGACGTCGGTCATGATGTCCAAGTCCGCGTCGAGAAAGATCCGCCACGTCGGGTCACGAACGACCGAGCAGCAGAAGGCCGCGCGGGTCGGCTGCTGGCACGTGCGCGTTCCGGGCGGCAGTCTGGCCACCAACGTTGGCAGCAGCGAGGCGTCGTTGGCGCGGACCTGGAACCTCACCCCGTACGCCCGCACGAAGATGGACGAGGCCCACTCACTGTCCGGGTCAGGAGAGATCATGACGCCTAAGGTTACACAAGACCCAACGGGGGCGCAATGACCCTTCATGCCCTTCACACCAGCGTTATGATGGCCGGGCCATGAGCCCTGAGGTCACGATCGGCGTGCTCACATTCGGGAACTATCCGCACCTCGCGCGTCGCACGATCGAGTCGATCCGCGAACACTGCGATCTCTCCGCCTATCGGCTCGTGGTCGGCGCCAACGCCGTGAGCGATGACACCCGAGCCTATCTCGAAACACTCGAGGCCTCTGGAGCCATCGACCGGCTGATCATCAGTTCAGAGAACCTCAACAAATGTCCGATGATGCGCCGGATGCTCGAGGGGGTCTCCACCGAGTTCTTCTGGTGGTTCGATGACGACTCCTACGTGGTCTCTCCAGACGCCCTTCCGGACCGCCTTCGTGTGGCGCGCGGCTCCCCCCAGAGTCACGTGATGTGGGGCCACACATTTTTCTTCGGGCATGAGCAGGACTTCAGCTACGGTACCGACGTGGTCGGCTATGTCAAACGCGCGCCCTGGTACCGAGGACTTGAGCCGCCGTCATGGAATCCTGGTGGCAAAGGCGAAACAGACTTCGAAGGCAACGGCACGGGCGACGGCCGGTGGTTTTTTATCACCGGCGGCTGCTGGTTCATCCGCACGCGGGCCCTCCACGATCTCGGGTGGCCCGACCCCGGCCTGATCAAACGCAACGACGACGTGATGCTCTGTGAGGCCATCCGGCAGCAAGGGTGGGAATGTCACGACATCGGTCCGTGTGGCACCGAGATCAACAAGGAGCCACGACGCGGCGGTGGCGAGGACCAGGCGACGATGGAACAACAGATGGGCGCGCCCGGCGCCCCCCCGGCTGCCCCGGTCCGGTATACCGGCGGGAACCTCCTGCTGTGGCGAGTCGCGCATGACATGACGGCGCAGCTTCGAGGGCTCGAGCTGATCGTCAGCGACACCACCGCGCACAGTTATCACCTGCTACGCCTGCACGACGATCAGTATCTCTTTCGTCGGGTGCGCCTCCGGTGTCTGCTCACCCCACTTCCTGGAGCCACAGCGAACTTCTACGTGCATCACTACGGGGACATCGACGTCGCCGAGATTGGGCTCGACGGGACCATTGTGAACCGCGGCACGTGCCTTCACCTCAACGTGGAGCACCGCCCGGATGGCCGGCTGCACGTGGACATGGAGTTCCTCAATTGCCATCCCACCCTGTCGATCGGATGCGCGAAGGACGGCCGTCGGGTGTATGCCGGTGACGGCACCGAGCAGTATGCCATTCAGGAGATCGAAGTTGAGGCCCGCGATGCCACGCCCGAGCTGTCGCGGTGCCCCGAGGATGAACGAATCGTCCTTGTGGACGTTGGGGGCCAGGAAGGGCTTCCGCTGCAGTGGATGCTGCGGGCCGACCGCATCAGGCCGATCGTCTTTGAGCCCCTGTCCTGGGAAGCCGACCAGCTGCGGTCCACGATGGGCCGTATCCCTGGTGCGCAGGTGGTGGAACGGGCGCTGGCCGATGTCTCCGGTACGCGACCGCTTTGTGTGACCGCCGCGTCGAGTTGTTCGTCCCTGCGCGAGCCCAACGCGGACCTGCTGAGTCGTTACAGCATCGCCCCGCTGTTTAACGTCGTTCGTCGTGTGAACGTGGATTGTGTGCGGTACGACGAGTTGTATGCGCAGGGGGCCGTGCCGCGACCCGATGTGATCAAGATCGACGTCCAGGGATTCGAATTCGAGGTCCTGCAGGGTTTTGGCGACCTGCTCCAGTCGTGCCTTGGTGTCGAGCTCGAAGCGCACCTGTATCCCATCTACACGGGGCAGAAACTGTTGAACGACGTTGTCGCGCTGCTCGCCGAGCATGGTCTTGTGCTCCGCCAGATCCGACCGAGTTCAAATTTCGACGGGGATCTGGTCGAGGTGGACGCCTTCTTCACGAGACGGCGGGACGCGATCCCTGGTGTCACCGACGCGCAGAAGACGAAGGTCGCCCTGCTTGGTGAGGTGTGGGGGCTGCCGCCGGTGTAACAGTGCCGGCACCACGCGGCTGCGGGTGATATCCGTTGGCACGTGGGGTTTCACGGATGGACACGGTGGCGGCGCCAAGCGATCGTCCGATCTCCTCGATCGCTGCGAGACTCTTGAGTCGTGTTGTGCAGGAAAACACGTCGATGTTCACCGTGGCGGTCTCCGGCCAGGTATGGAGAACCGCGTGAGATTCCGCCAGGATGAGCACACACGTCATCCCCGCACCCGGGAATCCGTGCGAGAGACTCTCGACAATCGTGGCGCCCGCACGTTCCAGTGCGGTGACAAATACCTCGCGCAACGCCTCCGGCGTGGTGGCCGACAACGCCGCGCGTCCACCAAGGTCGGCGACGTACAACATCGGTTGGTCACGGTCCGGCATGGCGCAGACTATATCGTGGCCGGCAGCGCTGTCGCGATGGCCGCGGATTGAGCCCCGGTCAGGTAATTAGTCGCACCGCCGTCGAAATACCACTCGATACGTCGCGCCACTTCCGCCGGCGTAATCATGTCCATGCAACGAGGCAACGCGCCGACGACGTCGACGCACAGGTGTTCGGGCCTGTCCTTGTCGTCGCCGTCACCGAGCGGGAGCGTCCGGGATTTCCAGCAGCCGCCCGCGTCGCAACACCGGAGTGCGCCGAGTGTATGAATGAACTGGTGATGCGGGTACGCCTCCCACTGCATGGGCTCACGTCCCCCGGCGATGACGACCGTCGGTCGATGCTGCAGTGCGTACGCAGGGTGCATATCCACCGCCGCCGCCAAATGCATCAAGAGACTGACCGGACCCAGTGTGCCTTGTGCGTGATAGACCAGCCTGACCAATTGTCGAAGGTCGGTCTTGCCGCGCAGGTCGATCACGCCCCGCACGGGGGGATGCTGGTGTGCGGTCTCGCCGACCTGGACGAATTGGATCCGGCCCCTGAAGTGATCGACTACCTGCTGATACCGCTGCGGGTCCCACCACTTGATCGTGAAATCAGCCTTGCCGCCGGATACCAGGATCCAGAAGGGCACCGGTGCGCCGACCATCTCTTCTATCTGGGAGAACCATGACGTTTCGAGCTCCGACAGGTGCAGGTCGCCCTTGAAGGCCGTGGGCCGGATGTCCAGCCCGAGACGCTGACTCAGGAACGCACTGAAGCCATGGACGAAGTGGTACGGCTCCTGGTTGCTGCGGTGAATCAGGGGGTACTCGCAGTTGATGACGTCGACCGCGGGGTCGTCTTCATCAAGCGGCGTGATGTACGGGTTGTTTTCCCACAGCGCGGGACAAGGCGTGCGAACATCGGTCACGAACTGTCCCGGGTACCGCACGTGCAGATCACGCACGGCCGCCGTCAGCATGACGATGTCGCCGGGAGACTGGAAGTTGCGCAGGATTAGTGGCTTCGCCATCGGGGCCCGCCGATGATAACGCAACCCCCTGCTGCGTGGTATCGTTGGCACCGAGTCTTGGGAGACGCACTTTGTGACCCCTCCTGCCTGCACAGCACACACGCTGACTGATATTGCCACTGCCCTGCGCGCCGACCTGATCGGTGATGGCACTATTGTGGTGAACGCAGTGGCACATCCCCTCATGGCCGAGAGCGCCGATACCCTCGCGCTGGCGATGGATGGAAGTGCCGAACACGCGCTCGCACAGACCAGAGCCATCAGCGCGGTGGTCGCCGAGGGACGAGGTGTCGCGTTGGCCCGGCTCAAGGGAGGCATCGTCGTCCACCGGCCGCGGTATGCGCTCGCGCAACTGCTCGAACTGTTCGCCCGGCCGCCCGTTGTTCATCGTGGGGTTCACCCCTCGGCGGTGATCGATCCCACGGCCACGATCGGCACCGATGTCTCCATCGGTGCCTTCTGCGCTGTGGGACCGGGCACACGGATCGGCCACCGGACACAACTGCTGCCGCACGCGACGGTGGGCGCAGGCGTGGTGATCGGCGACGACTGCCTGATTCATGCCGGCGCCAGGATCGGTGATCGCTGTGTGCTCGGTCATCGCCTCATCCTGCAGCCCAACGTCGTGATCGGTTCCGACGGCTTCGGTTTTGTGACGCCGGAAAAGGGCAGCGTTGAATCCGCGCGGGAGACCGGCCGAGTTGAGGCCACCAATCGTGAGATCGTCCGCGTCAACTCGATTGGCATCGTCGTCATTGACGATGATGTCGAGATTGGCGCGGGTACGTGTATCGACAGGGCCACCGTGGGTGTCACGCGTATCGGCCGGGGTACGAAGATCGACAACCTGGTTCAGGTGGGACACAACTGTACGATTGGCGAGAATTGTCTGATCGCCGGTACCACCGGGTTGTCTGGCAGTGTGACTTTGGGGAATCGTGTGTCTCTTGGTGGTGGCGTCGGCGTGTCAGACCACGTGTCGATCGGTGATGACGCGGTCATCGTGGCCCGAGCAGCTGTGGCCACAGCGGTGCCGGCCAGGCAGGTGTGGGCGGGGTACCCGGCCGTGCCGCATCGGGAGTTCACAGAGCAACTGTTCAGTGTGAGGAGGGCACCGCGCCTGCTGCGCGATGTTCAGGATCTCAAACAACGGCTAGCGCGCCTTGAACAACGGATGGCCCACGGTGACTGACGAAGAACTGCGCAGGAAGATTTTTGACATCGTCGCCCTGCAGGTGCGCCGCGACACGGCGTCGCTGACCGCCGAGACCACGCTCGAAGAACTCAGGATCGCATCGCTCGACATGGTGCAGATCCTGTTTGGCATCGAAGATACCTTCGACATTTACGTGCCGCAGGAAGGTCAACATCTACGAGGCGGTACTTTGGGCGAGGTGTGTGAACGTGTGAAGGCATTGGTCGCCGCCAAGCACGCATCGGCCTGATTCGACGACACCATGTCAGATCCTGTCCGCGTCGTCGTCACCGGCCTCGGTTGTATCTCGGCGCTAGGGCACAACGTCGGCGAGTTGTGGTGGGCACTCGAGAGTGGCACGAGCGGGATCGCGCCGATCAGCCGGGTGCCGCACGATCAGGTGCACATCACGATCGCGGCCGAGGTGAAACATTACGATGAGGCCAGGCACTTCGATGCGCGCGAAGTCCTAGCGTACGATCGCTACACCCAGTTTGCGCTGCTTGCGGCCAACGAGGCGATCACCGACGCGGGGATCGACTTCTGGCGGAATGAAACCCTGGCGTGTGAGACGGCGGTGATCGTGGGTTCGGGGGTTGGTGGGTGGGACACCATCGACCGGACGTTCTACAGTCTTCATAAATCAGGGAAATCCCGCGTCGCTCCATTGACCATTCCGCGCCTGATGGCAAGCGCGGCGACCAGTCAAATCAGCGTGAAGTTCGGTCTCAAGGGACCCGCGTTTTCTGTGTCCTCGGCGTGCGCCTCGTCCAATCATGCGATTGGTGAAGCGTACTGGATGATCCGTACCGGCCGTGCCCGCGCTGCAGTAGTCGGAGGGTCGGAAGCTGAGATTTCAGTGGCCTCGCAGTTGGCCTGGGAGAGCCTGCGTGTACTGGCCTCCGATACGTGTCGCCCGTTCAGTCTCGGCCGCAAGGGCATGGTGATTGGCGAGGGCGCCGGCATGCTGGTGCTTGAGCGATTCGATGACGCGAGCAAACGCGGCGCACGGATCTACTGCGAGATCGCAGGGTATGGTTTGTCGGCTGACGCGGGCGATATGGTGAGGCCCGATGTCGGCGGTGCGGCACGCGCCATTCGTCAAGCGCTTGAGACGTCTCGGCTCTCGCCCGAGGACATCGACTACGTCAACGCCCACGGCACCGGTACCACGCTCAACGACATGACCGAGGTGCAGGCCATAAAGATGGTGTTCGGCCCGGCGGCCTGGCGTGTGATGGTGTCCTCGACCAAATCGATGCACGGCCACGCACTCGGCGCCGCGTCGGCGATCGAGGCCGTGGCGACGATCAAGGCGATTGAGCAGCGCGTGGTGCCGCCGACCGCCAACTATCTCGGCCCCGATCCTGATTGTGATCTTGATCACGTGCCAAACGTGGCGCGCCAGATGCGAATCGGCGCCGCGCTCTCCAACTCGCTCGCCTTTGGCGGTCTCAACGCCGTCGTAGCGTTCAAGGCGGTGTGAGCGCAGATTCATGTCGTTCCTCCTGCGTACAGGGAAGCCGCCAGATCACTCCGCATCGAGCACCGAGTCCGCTGTGGGTTCCCGATCCCCGACCCCTCGGGTGGACTCCTGCAGCAACTTCTACCGCCAAGGAGAACAACGGTCAACCGCCTGCGCGGCGAATTCGCGCGGCTTACCGCGGACTACTTCAGATACTGCTCCCACCAGCGGAGCTCGTTGAGCATGCGATGCACGAGTCCCAGGGCGCACCGAAGAACTCCATGTCTTTCGTGCGCGAGATGTCCGACAGCGCGTAGTTGGCCGTCCAGTTCGATTCCCCCGCGCCTGGGATGGCCGCCTTGAATCGGTTGGCGTACTTCGTGATTCATCACGATGAGCGGGTACGGCCCGCGTGCGGCATCGTACCCGTGCGGAAACATCAGGAATCCCTCGATCTCGGTCCCGTCCGTGCTGCGCCACCGCACGGTTTCCGATGGCCTGGTCGCCGGCGACACCTCGACCAGCCACTCGCGGTGTACGTCAGTCAGACGTCGCTCGTTGCGACCGTCAATGTCGGCCACGTAGATGTCAGACGGGCGATCGAACTCGCCGACCGTGCGTCATGCGCTCATCAACGATCTTCTGCGTGCTCAGCGCGCGCGCGTAGACCATCCACCGCCCGTCGGGCGAAAACGAGACGCCGGTGTAATTGTGCCCATCATTGGTCAGCCGGGCGAGCTGTCCCTCTCTCGACACCCGGTACAGATCCGTCGCTCCGTAGGCCTTCTCATCGCGCGCCGCCCGCTCGTTCACGCTGAACTGAAGCGCGCTGCCATCAGGCACCCACTGCAACCCGGTCACGCCCGACACGCCGAACCGCGTGAGCTGAGTCGCGTCGCCCCCGGTCGCCGGCCTGACGACGACCTCGGTGGGCGGACGGGAGCTCCGGGATACCAGTCGAACGCGTCACCTTTGAATCGGCCCTCGTGGCGCTGCTCGAAGTCGGACAGCACCGGCCCTGGGGCCGCGACCTGCGGCAGGGTCTGGACGCGGGCCTGCCACCGACTCGGTTGAGGTCGCGTTCGTGGCTTCGACGGCCTGGGTCACGGTAAACGCGACCCAGCGACCATCGGGCGACAGTCGCGGCGCCCCGACCGACTTCACGCGATAGTAGTCTTCGGCGTTGACCCGACGACTGGTCGCGGACGAGACCGGTGTCTGCGCGCCGGCCGCCCACACGGCACTGACGATCACACAGGGCAGCAGCAGCGCGACGCGGCGCATGGCATCCTCACTTCGTTATTTGTCGAACGCGGGCACGGCAGCCTTGCTCCCGGGTGTCCGATATTTCTCGAACCACGCCATCAGATAGAGCTGCTGCAGCAATTGGTGCGATGGTCGGCGCCAGCCGTGGAATTCATCGGGCATGCGCACGAGCAGCGTATCGGCCTTGCGCAGGATCTTGAGCGCGCGGTAGTACTCCTCGCTCTGTGCCATCGGTGTCCGCAGGTCTGCCTCGCCCGTCATCACCATGGTCGGCGTGGTGACATTGCCGACGTAATGCAGCGGCGATCGCAGCGCGTATTCCATCGGGTCTTCCCACGGGTACTTCCGGAACTGGTGGTACCAGCTCGTCCCGTCGGTGGTGCCGACAAACGAGTGCCAGTTGATGACCGGTCGCATCGAGACCGCCGCACGGAACCGATCGGTGTGCCCCACGATCCAGGCCGTGAGCACACCGCCGCCCGACCCTCCACACACGAACAGGTTGCTCGAATCGATCCACCCCTTGGCGACAGCCGCGTCCACACTGGCCATCAAGTCGTCATAGTCCTTGCCGGGATAACTGTGCTGAATCCCGTTGACGAAGTCCTGGCCGTACCCGGTGGACCCGCGCGGATTGGTCCACAGCACCGCGTACCCGTTGGCCGCGAAGTTCTGATACGCCCAGTTCCAGTTGACCGAATACATGCTCCAGGGTCCACCGTGGATCCACAGCACCATCGGGTACTTCTTGGCTGGATCAAAATTGGCCGGCTTCATCAACCAGCCCTGCACTCTTAACCCGTCCGACGACGTGGCCCAGATTTCCTCGACGGGCGCAATCACACGATCGCCCAACACGTCCTTGTTGACGTCAACGAGCACGGTCATCGCCGACGGCTTCGACATGGGAAACGACACCAACGCGCCGGGTGAGGTGACATTGCCCCGAATCGCTGCGGCCATGCCGTTCGTGGCCATCGACACCGACGTCAGCACATGCGCCCCCGTCGTCATCTTCCTGGGCGGTACGCCGAGGTCGGCGGCGACGAAGTACGTGTTTTCCTCGCCGGCTTCCTGCATCGAGTAGAAGACGCCTGACCCATCGGGCGCCCACTCCACGTTGGACGGCGAACTCGGCAATGCGCCCGCCCACGTGCGTTTGCGGCCGCCGGCAGGATCCATGATGAACAGGCTCGCCAGGTGACTGGTGAAGTTCTGCTGGTCATAGCCGGTGTAGGCCACCCAGCGGCCGTCGGGCGAGGCCTGCGGTCCGCTGTCGGGGCCCGCGCGGTCGGTCAGGGTGGTGACCGCCAATGTGTCGAGATTGATCGCGTAGATCTCCGAATCGCCGCGGAGGTACTCGGCATCCGGCTTTCGAATCCCCGAGACAAACATCGTCTTTCCG
>Ga0163152_10008667_pt1 | contig 10784 bp, 9 predicted proteins | sample OliLakLV19MP8IB2_FD_148635 | JGI IMG/M metagenome (GOLD analysis project Ga0163152, IMG submission 148635) | Freshwater microbial mat bacterial communities from Lake Vanda, McMurdo Dry Valleys, Antarctica - Oligotrophic Lake LV.19.MP8.IB-2 | ecosystem: Environmental > Aquatic > Freshwater > Lake...
TTGTGGCAAGAAATAGGGATATGGAGTCAGCTGATGAAGCCCTAGATTTTTGGTGCTACCTTTTTATCATGAAAAAGGTAGCAAAGTTGATTTATCGATGATGCATACCCGGAGAAGAATTTTAATTGTAAAAAGAGGAATGTCCACTTTTAGGATAAATGATGATATTGAAATGACAGATGCTCCCCAGAAAATGAATTTGACCCATTTTCCTTCGAATTGAACCTTGGCAAAACTTTCAGCCAGTTTTATAAACATTTGCAGTCGCAGTTGGCAGTGGCAGTTGGGAGATCAGCACAGGTCCCAGAACCAGTTGCAGTTGGCAGATTGTCAACCCTGAACCCTGAACTCAGAACAATTCTCACAATAACGATACATTTGCAAAACAATGGCATCTGTTTTTTTATTTACACCGCCTTTTACGCAGCTTAATACACCTTATCCCGGGACGATGTATTTAAAGGGATTTTTAAATACACGAAATATTTCCTGTTACCAGGCTGATCTGGGTATTGAGGTTATTGATGTTATCTTTTCAAAGAAAGGATTAATTAATTTATTTGCCGGGATTAATTCTTCAGATAGAAATATTTCTGAAAATGCGGCAAGAATTATTGCGCTTAAGGATGATTATATAAATACCATCGACCATGTAATTCATTTTTTGCGAGGAAAAAATCCATCATTGGCACATGTAATCTGTTTAGGAGATTTTTTGCCCGAAGCATCACGTTTCGCACAAATTGAAGACCTCGAATGGGCTTTTGGAAGCATGGGAAAACAAGACCAAGCAAAATACCTTGCAACCATGTATCTGGAGGATATTTCTGATCTTATACGCGAATGTGTGGATCCCTTTTTTGGATTTAGCAGATATGCCGAACGTTTGGGAAGATCGGCAAATTCGTTTGATGAATTGTATGGATTATTAAATGGACCCTCCACGTATGTGGATGATATTTTATTAAACATTTTAAAACAGAATTTGGACAATGTCCAACCTTTGATAGTTGGAATTTCAGTGCCTTTTCCGGGAAATTTATATGCTTCTTTTCGGTGTGCGCAGTTTATAAAACAAAGCTACCCACACATTAAAATTGTTATGGGAGGAGGTTTTCCAAACACCGAATTGCGATCATTATCCGACCCGCGCGTATTCGAATTTTATGATTTTATTTGTCTGGATGATGGCGAAGCACCGCTTGAAAATATTATTAAATATGTAAGGGGAGAAATACCAATAAATGAATTAAAACGGACTTTTATTTTGGTGGATGGCAAGGTGAATTATATCGATAATGCTGCTACTAAAAATTATAAACAAGGGGAAATTGGCACTCCTGATTATAGTGATCTTTATCTCGATAAATATATTTCAGCAATAGAGATCATGAATCCAATGCACAGTTTATGGAGCGATGGCCGATGGAATAAACTGACCATGGCACATGGATGTTATTGGGGAAAATGTACTTTCTGTGATATTTCACTGGATTATATTAAACTCTACGAACCACTTACAGCAGCACTTTTATGCGACAGAGTTGAACAATTAATTAAACAAACAGGCCAATCCGGATTTCATTTTGTGGATGAAGCTGCGCCACCTGCATTAATGCGTGCATTCGCTATCGAAATAATTCGGCGCAGTATTAAAATCAGTTGGTGGACGAATATCCGTTTTGAAAAAAGTTTTACAAAAGACCTTTGTTATTTATTAAAAGCAAGTGGATGCATTGCCGTTTCGGGAGGATTGGAAGTTGCATCAGATCGATTGTTGGAATTAATTCAAAAAGGAGTTACTGTTGCACAGGTAGCAAAGGTAAACCGCAATTTTACAGAAGCGGGAATTATGGTGCACGCTTATTTAATGTACGGATTCCCTACTCAAACAACACAGGAAACAATGGATGCCCTCGAAATGGTGCGACAATTATTTTCTGCAGGTGTAATGCAATCCGGATTCTGGCATCAGTTTGCCATGACCGCACATAGTCCCGTAGGTTTAAACCCAACATTGTATAAGGTAAAAAAGGAAACAGAAGTAGTCGGCACATTTGCAAATAACGATATATTACATATTGATAATTCAGGTACTGATCACGATAAATTCAGTTTCGGATTAAAAAAATCGCTGCTCAACTTCATGCATGGAATTGGATTGGATGATGACCTTCAAAACTGGTTTGATTTTAAAATTCCAAAAACATTAATTCCTCCAAATTATATAAAAAAGGTTTTGTCGGAAAAAGAAAATAAGGAAATGGGCAATTCCTCAAAAATAGTTTGGATGGGCAACGATCCGAAAATTGAAAATTTGTCTGAATCAAAAAATGATAAGGACAGCGACATGATTCGACTTGCATTTGTGGATAAATCGTCTGAATTTCATATCGTATTAAATAAAAAAGAAGGATATTGGTTAGCTGCTATGCTCCCAAAATTATCCGTTAAGAATTTCCCCTTATTAACTGTAAAAGATCTGCGAGAAAGTTTTGTTGGGGAAGGACTTTCTGAGTTTGAAAATTTCTTACTTAGTAAGCCTATAGCAGGTTTATTTAATAATGGATTGATCATATTATAGCTTTACCCCTGTGTTAATTGGGAATTATACCTTCTTTTGAGTAGGTTTAAGCAATCTGATTTAAATTTTAAGCCATCCACCTTTATTCTGCCTATCTTTGTATAATGCAGAAGGCTAAATATAATCTGAACAGTATATTAAATAACTTTAAAATTGACGCACTTAATCCGATGCAAATTGCAACAATTGAGGCGAATAAAAAACATGCCGACGTAGTTGTATTATCTGCCACAGGCTCGGGAAAAACACTTGCATTTTTATTGCCGGTATTAGAATTATTGGATACAAACAATAAAAAAACACAGGCATTAATAATTGTTCCTACCAGAGAATTAGCGCTTCAGATCGATCAGGTTTTTAAAACAATGGGCACGGGATTTAAAATCAGTTGTTGTTATGGAGGTCATAAAAGAGAAACCGAAGAAAATAATCTGGTTCAACCACCGGCGGTTATAGTTGGAACTGCGGGACGATTAGCAGATCACATTCGAAGAGGTAATATCACAACCGATACTATAACTACGCTTGTATTAGATGAATTTGATAAAAGCATGGAAATGGGTTTTACCGATGAAATGTCATTTATTATCAGTTCGTTGCCGGCTATAAATAAAAGAATTTTAACATCAGCAACACACACACATAGTATTCCTGAATTTATTGGCATTAAAGATCCCGAATATCTTGAATTTGTTGGAGAAGAAAAAAGTGCAACAACACAATTAGCGATACAAACAGTTTTTTCTCCCGATAAAGATAAGGCAGATACTTTATTCAAATTATTATGTTACATCGGAAATAGATCGGCTATCGTATTTTGTAATCATCGTGAATCTGTTGAACGTACAAGTGAACTATTAACACAAAAAGGAATATACAATGTATTTTATCACGGGGCAATGGAGCAACAAGAGAGGGATAGTGCATTAATTAAATTCCGGAACGGGACGTTTGATGTATTAGTAACAACAGATCTTGCGAGTCGCGGACTTGATATTCCGAATATCAGATATATTATTCATTATCATTTACCCCATACCGAAGATATGTTTATTCACCGCAACGGACGAACTGCAAGAATGGATGCCAGCGGTACAATTATTTTAATTTTATCGGAGGAAGAAAAATTACCGGAATATGTAAAACACGTTGATGAAAAAATTCAATTACCGCAGGAAGATGTGCTTCCCGACAAACCAAAATGGTCAACAATTTATATTTCCGTTGGTAAAAAAGATAAAGTAAATAAGATCGACATCGTTGGTTATCTCACCAAACGTGGCGATCTTAAAATGGAAGACATTGGATTAATTGAAGTAAAAGATTTTTTCAGTTTTGTAGCTGTCAGAAAAACAAAAATTAATCAAGCCCTGCATTTAATAAAAGAACATAAACTCAAGAATAAAAAAGTGAAGATAGAGGTTGCGAAGTGAGAGCGCAGTCGCAGTCGCGGTTTGAAAATTGTAAACTTGTAAAAAGCTCAATTTTTCTAAAAGTTATTTGCTTACCAAGTATTTATCATTGTTAAATTTAAGCGGCTGTTCATTGGTACATTAATACATTGGTAAATTGGTACATTTTTTTTCATTCCCTTAACGTCTCAACATACAACTCCTCCACCTTCTTCCTTGCCCAGGGAGTTTTACGCAGAAAGGTGAGACTGGATTTTATGCTGGGATTCTCGTTAAAACAATTAATGCGAATAATCATTCCGAGATCTTCCCAACCGTATTCTTTCACAAGAAATTCCAATAGGTATTGCAAAGTTTTGCCGTGCAGCGGATCTTTATGTTGTTCAGTCATTTCCGGAAATAAATAGAATTATAATTCCACAAATTTACATGTTTCCGTTTTAGAACAGCATTGTAATCTCTAAACAAAGAGGTGAAAAGGTATCAGGAATGGGTAGAACAAATATTTTTCACCCTGTATTGGCTCATTTGTCGAATTGAACTAAGATTAAAACTAGGGTATCCACCTAAAAGAGGATATTTTTTTTTCCATGCCAAAAACGATTCTATTGCCAATTCCCGTTATTGGAAAGATTTTTGTTGTAATGCAGCCATGTTTGGATTATCTTTGAAAATAAAAACGATGTATATGCGATATGGTATTTTAAGTTTGATGTTTTGTTTTATACTAAATTATTCAAATGCACAAACGTATACAGAAAAAATTCAGATTCACCGCGATAAATACATTAGCGATTTTTTAACCGATGAACATTCTCCACTTTCTAAAAAGGACATTAAACATCTTGATTTTTATGAAATAGATTCGGCATATTCTGTAAAAGGCAATATTTCCCTTACTCCCGATGCTATACCTTTTGATATGGCAACTTCTTTGGGAATTGTAAAACGATATGTGCAATATGCGATCATTACCTTTCAATTACACGATTCCACCTTTACACTCAGCATTTATCAAAGTATGAAGTTGCGCGAGCAGGAAGAATACAAAGATTATTTATTTGTTCCTTTTAACGACAATACCAATTATACTGAAACCTATGGTGGTGGAAGATATTTGGATTTTAGAATGCGAGATATTGTAGATGGAAATATTAATGTGGATTTTAATAAGGTTTATAATCCATACTGTGCTTATTCGGGAGGATATGCATGTCCTGTCCCTCCGGCAGAAAATAAACTCAATACCGATATAAAAGCCGGAGAAAAAATTTTTAAAAAGAAATAATATGTAATGCAAAAGTTATATCGAACTTACGGAGCGGCAGGTGCATTAATGGATGTATACGAAAATGTATGGAGAGATTTGTTAAATTTCATTTCTGATATTTCAAATGAGGAATTAAAACATATTGCTGACCCACTTACTGATGATATAAATTGCAGATCAATTCAAACAGTATTATCACATTTAATAAAGGCCGGATATAATTATGTTATTGCAATAAGAAATAATTTAGGGGAGGATATTAAATTCCAGTAAATAATACTATTAAATTCCATAGGAGAATTTAATAAAGCATTTGAAGAATTGATCCATTTTACGGAGAATTTATTTAATGATTTTTCGGAGATGCAATTGGAAGTTTTTAAAAATGAGGATAAAATTTTATCCCGTTGGGGTCAACAATACGACCCTGAGCAGATGCTGGAACATGCTATAGGGCATGGTATGCTCCACCAGCTACAGGTTGAACGATTTTTGAAGAGTATGAGGCTACATTTTAATTTTTAAGGAATTAATTTCCTTTCCGGTTGTTATCTGTGAAATTCAGATTATGAAGGTAGAGATTTGGAGTGATGTAATGTGTCCCTTTTGTTATATAGGAAAACGCAAATTTGAGCTCGCATTGGAAAAATTTCCACATCGCGATAAGGTGGAAATAACCTGGAAAAGTTTTCAGCTCAATCCCGATATGGTAACCGATCCTGCAAAAAATACCACTCAATATTTAGCAGAAGTAAAAGGTTGGAGCCTTCAACAGGCTGCTGATGCCAACAACTATGTGACCGATATTGCAAAGAAAGTGGGTTTGACCTATAATTTGGATAAAGCTGTTGTTGCGAACTCATTTGATGCACATCGTTTATCTCATCTTGCCAAAAAATATAATAAACAGGATGCTTTAGAAGAACGTTTATTTCTCGCATATTTTACGGAAGGAAAAAATACTGCTGATCACACTGTTTTATGTGAGATAGGAGTGGAGATAGGTTTGGAGGAACCTGAAATTATGACCATGCTGGCAGGTAGTGAATATGCTGCTGAAGTAAATAAGGATATTTTGGAAGCACAAATGGTAGGAGCCCGTGGAGTGCCTTTTTTCGTTTTTGAACGAAAATATGCTATTTCCGGTGCTCAGGACCCGGCTGCATTTGAACAGGTTTTAAATACAGTTTGGGAGGAGATTGAAAAGGTAAAACCGGTTGAAATAGCATTAACCACTGATGGAGAGTCATGTGGACCTGAGGGTTGTGATTAAATATTTGGAGGTTTACCATAATTTGGCAGGTGTTTCTGCAGAATTGTTAAGTACTTTGTAAATTTGTTATAAAGCTTGGAAGATTACCGCGGGTGTATTTTTTATCCTTTGGAATTAATGTAAGTAAATAACAGATTCTATATGTTTAAACACATACTCCTCATTTCTTCATTTCTTGGATTAAATATTCTTCAGGCTCAGGTTGATTTCACTGACTCTAACCTGCCTATTGTTGTAATCAATACCTTCGGACAAAACATTATCGATGAAGAAAAGATTACCTGCGAAATGGGCATCATCAATAATGGTCCCGGAGTTCGCAACTACCTTACGGATCCATACAATGATTATTTCGGTGATATTGGGATTGAACTTCGCGGTTCCACCTCTCAGCAATATCCTAAAAAATCGTATGGCGTTGAAACACGTGATTCCTTGGGATTTAAATTAAATACTTCCATTCTAGGCATGCCTTCAGAAAACGATTGGATATTATATGGAGCTTATCCCGATAAAACGCTGATGCGCAATGAAATCACCTTCAGCATTTTTTCCAGAATGCAACCCTGGTCTCCACGATATGTGCATTGTGAGCTGATGTTGAATGGTTCCTATAAAGGTGTTTATTCTTTTATAGAACGCATAAAAAGGGATGAAAATAGGATTGCAATAGCCAAATTGGACTCCAACGATATTGCCGGTGACTCTTTAACCGGTGGTTATATTTTCAAAATTGACAAACTCACAGGTAGCAGTATAACAACCTGGACATCTCCCTATCAGGATAAATTACTTTATTTATATCACGATCCCGAGGATATAGAATTAACTATTGAACAATCGGAGTATTTAAAAGATTATGTTACTGCCTTTGAAAATGCAGTGTATGGCCCCGATTTTTCTGACCCAGTATTAGGTTTCAGAGCATATATTGATATGACCACTTTTGCTGATTTTTTTCTGATGCAGGAGTTGGGACGAACTGTTGATGGATATCGCTCGAGTAGTTTCATGTACAAGGATAAGGATAGCAATGGTGGGAAATTAAAATGTGGTCCCATGTGGGATTTTAATTTATCTTATGGCAATGCCGATTATTGTGACGCCTTTGATACTACCGGATGGCAATACAATTTCGCAACCGTTTGTCCCGATTTTTCCACCGAACCACCTCTCTGGTGGCCGGTTTTGTTGGAAGATCCCGGTTACCGCCGCCTGGTAAAATGCAGATGGAACGAATTGCGCAGCACAATACTGCAAACAGATACCATAAATGCATGGATAGATTCTGTCGCAGCTTACCTCGAAGAATCACAAACCAGGAATTTTGAGAAATGGGATATTTTAGGAACCTATGTTAACTGGAATTATTTTGTCGGAGATACTTATGTTGAGGAGATCGATTATCTAAAATGGTGGTTTAAGGCGCGTTCCGAATGGCTCGACATTAACTTGCCAACAATTGCAGGAGAATGCGGAATTGTCCCTATTGAGCATGAGGATCCTGTAAATGGAATTGAAGAATTAGATATCACGCAAACGCATATTTATCCAAATCCATTTCATATATCTGCTACCTTCGAGTTTAGTTCTCTATCCTCAGAAAATAGAATATTACTGATATATACTGTTATTGGTGATCATATTAAGGAGATCAATGTGCCTGCCAATGTTAAATCAATAACGGTTACTGCGGACAACTTGGCCAACGGCTTGTATCTATTTAGATTGATAGATAATAGGGATACTCTTACTACGGGGTCGTTTGAGATTAATTAATGGGACTTCAAAACCTTGTCAAACCTGAATTATTTACATAAAAAAAGCAGAGTTTGTCTCAGAACGAGACTCCCTCTGCTATCCCCATGAAAACACAGAGCAATGTTAAAGAGTATTTTTCAAATTGCCAAATTTATTTTAATATTTTTAATTACGTAATGTGATTTACCAAGGCAAACTTGTACTATGGGAATATTTAGCCATGTACGTGGATAATCATATTTTATGCAAAACGAAGATTGAAATTTAAAGTAGCCAAATACATATTGTGGGTATTATGTGGATTTCTTGAAACCTAATTTTAAAGATTTGCGTATAATTGCAGTACAAAATTGACAACTATGGCAAAAGGTAAAAACACAGTTAAGGAAACAAAGAAAAAACCTGAGAAAACGAAAAAAGAAAAAAGAGCTGAAAAAATAGCAAAAAAAACAAAATAGTTTTTCAGGTAAAAGGAAAGCCGACAATATTCAATATTGTCGGCTTTTTTAATGGTTTCAAACAAAAACTTAATTCGCGAATCTGCGTGCACCTGAATTGTTTGCACTGCGATTGCCATTTCTACTCGCACTGGTTGATCTTTTTCCGGCAGCATTTGCATTGCGATTAAAATTGCGCGCAAATGGTTTTCTTTCCCCTTCAAAAGTTACCGGATCATTGCTATTCATCACAAATGGATGTTTTTCAACGATAGGAATAATCTTTCCTGTCAATTTCTGAATATCTCTTAAAAATTCTTTTTCTTCCATATCACAAAACGAAATTGCAACACCACTTGCACCTGCTCTGCCTGTGCGGCCGATACGGTGAACATAGGTTTCTGCAATATTAGATATCTCGAAATTAATTACATGCGTTAATTCATCCACATCAATTCCTCGCGCTGCAATATCGGTAGCAACTAAAACTCTGGTGCGTTTTAATTTAAAATTAGACAACGCATTCTGACGGGCATTTTGCGATTTATTTCCGTGAATTGCTTCTGCTTTAATGCCTGCTTTAATAAGATCCTTACAAACCTTATCTGCTCCATGTTTGGTGCGTGTAAATACCAGGGCAGTTACTATTTCGTCGTCTTTCAATAAATGCAATAATAAATTCTTTTTATTGGTTCTGTTCACAAAATATACCGATTGGTCAATAATTTCAACCGTTGAAGAAACAGGTGTTACTGCAACTTTAGCGGGATTTACCAATAAAGAATTTGCAAGAGATGCAATTTCGCCGGGCATGGTTGCTGAAAAAAACAGCGTTTGTTTTTTAACAGGCAATTTTGCCACAATTTTTTTAACATCGTGAATAAATCCCATATCCAACATTCTGTCTGCTTCATCCAATACAAAAATCTGAATAGCATTTAATCGGATAAATCCCTGATTCATCAAATCCAATAATCTTCCGGGAGTTGCAATTAATATATCAACACCTCTTTTTAATTGTTGTGTTTGAGAAAATTGTGATACACCACCAAAAATAACAGTGTGGTGTAAGCCGGTGTATTTACCATACGCCGCAAAACTTTCTCCTATCTGAATTGCTAATTCGCGGGTAGGAGTGAGTATAAGCGATTTTATGGTTCTTTGTGTGTTGCCTTCTTTTTTTTGTTCAAACAATAATTGTAAAATAGGAATAGCAAAGGCTGCTGTTTTTCCGGTGCCTGTCTGGGCGCAACCCAACAGATCTTGTTTTTGTAATACTACAGGAATAGCTTGTTCCTGAATTGGCGTAGGACGGATATAACCCTCCTGCTTCAGAGCCTTCAATACAGGCTCAATGAGTTGTAAATTGTCAAAAGACATTATTAAAATGTTTATTTTTTATAAGGCGGGAAAAAGTTACAGATACAAATTCGGCGGTTGCCTTTGATGCAGTGTTCTTCTCTAATTGTTTTAACTCCTTATCTGTTAATTATAGCGCTTTTTCTCTAGTGATTTTCTTTATTTTTTCATCTGAACACAACCTGAAAACAATCCACTGAAAAAGCAATCTGCTGCAAAGGTACTTAATATTTATGACATTTCCAATTTTTGGCTGGATGCTTACATGTACAAGGTTTTGTGGGAGGTAGGGTACGAGCTACGAACCCGCAAAGTGGAGCACCTATAGAAAAAAGTTTAAAAATAAACTGTTTGTACAGCAATTTAAACCTTTGTGTGATTCGTGGCTTTGGGGATAAAATAGTTCCCACTAAGAAAATTCGAATATACGCAAAATGGAATTTTGCTGGAGATATAATTAATTTGTAAAAATGTATTGTAAAATAAAGTATTGTTACAATTTAAACGGGTCAATATTAAAAGTTGGGGACAATCCTTTATTCCAAGGAAAATTTTCTATAAAAACCGGTATCAAAATCATTGCATTTCATTTTGAAAAACTGGAATTTGAATTTGGGTGGCCCGCGCTCTTATACGTATTGTTTTGGGCGTTATTCTTAGTAAGGAGTGTTAGCTTTACTAAACAATA
>Ga0163152_10008670_pt1 | contig 10782 bp, 9 predicted proteins | sample OliLakLV19MP8IB2_FD_148635 | JGI IMG/M metagenome (GOLD analysis project Ga0163152, IMG submission 148635) | Freshwater microbial mat bacterial communities from Lake Vanda, McMurdo Dry Valleys, Antarctica - Oligotrophic Lake LV.19.MP8.IB-2 | ecosystem: Environmental > Aquatic > Freshwater > Lake...
ATCCGGTACGCGGATGTACCGTCGAGCGCGATCCGGGGATTCCATAAATCGATGCTGGATAAGGCGTGGGACGCCCTCGAGCGTGTTTCGCCTGAGCGTCGCGATTGCACCGGTCTCGTGGTCGCGACAACACCGGAAAGAGTTTCGACCGCAAAACGCCTGATAGAACGTTTCCGTTCGGAATTGCGGGCTCACCTTGAAGATTGTGAGCCTACAATCATCTCTCATCTCGCCATCCAACTTTTCCCATTGTCCAAGGAGGTGCTTCCTCCTACGCGGACAGGATCCATTTTCCAAAGTCGGTGTGACATTGGGTAAAGCTGCATTGGTTGGGCTCGCGCTGGGAATTGATGACCGGTTGGGCCGGGGAATAGGTGTGTGAGAGGCCTTTGCAACCACGGCACCGGGGCCCTGACCCGTGCGAACTTCCGTGACAGTGAGGTGTCTGCTCGGACCGAACGCAGTCGCGATGAGAGCCGTTGCAGCTAGCGGGGCTGCGAAGATGTGCGCGCGGATTTTGTTCATGGAAGGGCATCAGCTGTCCCAAGGAAAGCTTGAGATTCGCCAGGTCACACGCTTGCCTGGGACGGGAGGAAGCCGCCCCGCTGAGGCTAGCGGCCGGGGTTGAAACTCGCAGTCCGCCCGGGCACGCTTCTGGACGGACGGATCCGGCGCCATTCCACGACCCGGACTTCCAGGAGGCTCGGAGCATCATGGCACAAGGTTTTCTTATCGACATGGACGGCGTCATCTATCGAGGCAACGAACTCATTCCTGGTGCCGCGGCGTTCGTGCGTCGTCTGCGCGAAAAAAACATCCCGTTCCTCTTCCTCACAAACAACAGCCAGCGCACGCGGCGCGATATGGTCACAAAACTCCAGCGTCTTGGAATCGACGTTGACGAGACGCATCTTTTCACCAGCGCTATGGCCACTGCGCGCTTTCTCGCGGTGCAGAAACCTGGCGGGACCGCGTACGTGATCGGAGAAGGCGGCCTGTTGCAGGCGCTCCATCAGAATGGCTACTCGATCGTCGATTACGATCCGGATTACGTGGTGGTGGGCGAGGGACGCACTTTCACGCTTGAGATGCTTGATCACGCCACCAAACTCATTCAGCGCGGAGCCAAACTCATCGCGACGAACCTTGATCCGAACTGTCCCATGCCCGACGGAACTTTGCGACCTGGTTGTGGCGCGATAGTGGCGATGCTTGAGACCGCTACGGAGCGCAAGGCATTTTCGTGTGGAAAACCTTCGCCCATCATGCTCCGTGCGGCGCGAAAGGAACTCGGCCTTGCCACCGACGAACTCACCATGATCGGAGACATGATGACCACCGACGTGCTCGGTGGCGTGCAGGCGGGTTACCACACTGTGCTTGTGCTCACGGGAGGAACGCGGCGCGAAGACCTGTCACGTTATAGTTACCAACCGGACCTTGTGGTGGAGTCCATCGCCACGCTTGATCCTGACACGTTCAATCCCGCAAATTGGCGTGCGGAACGAGTGGCCGCGTCGATCAAGGCATCGAAGGACGCCACACGCGATGCGCGGGACTGACCTCTGACGGCAGCCAGCCAGCCATCCATTCGCGGACGAGGTTTTTCACTCGTCTGCGGAGGTCTCTGGCGCCTCTTCGGCTTCAGCCGCGTCTTCGGCAGATGCTTCCTCGGCTGCGTCATCAGCTGCGTCATCAGCTGTTTCGTCGATGACGGGAAGGTCTTCGTCGTCGAGCGGTTTTTCGTTGGTTGAGCTGGTGGAGGGCGCAGCAGCTGCGCCTTTCGCACCGACCGCTTGAGTCGCGGCTGGAGCACCAGACGCCGTCCCTGCACCGGCCGTGCCGAGCACGAAACGGAATTCCACGCGGCGGTTCGCTTCCGCTGTCGGCTCCGCACCCGTAAGCGGGCGTTGGGTTGAGTGCGACGCGACTCCCACAAGGGGCTGGCCCTTGCCATTGGCCAATCCAGCGAGCCCCGGCGTGCACGCATAGAGGCGACGCATGACCGTTTCCCCGCGCGCGCTGGACAGGTTCAGGTTGTCACGGAACTGCCTGCCTGGTTGCGCGTAAGGACGCCCGTCCGCATGGCCTTCCACCAGAATCGTATCCAGAGCCAAGGCGGCGTAAGCCGGTTTGCACGCGAAATTCACTGACGCAAGTGCTTCTGCTTCGCTGCACGCCTGTGATCGGGTGGCGATCGACGTATCCAATACGCTTGGTGCGGCTTGCGCTCTGCTCTTGCCAGATGCGAGGCACGCGCTTGCTTTTTCAAGCACCGCGCCCACGCGGTCTATCTCTTCGAGTGGGCGTCCGATGAGCCATGCCTGCCCCACCTTGAACGAAACCGAGCCCGGCCCCAAACGCAGCACGCCCGCATTTGCGTCCACCGACGCATCGACGCCCGCGGCTTTGAGTGATCGGCCGATGGCCTCCACAAAATCAGCACGCAAGGCGCTTTCCTTACCTGCTGCTGCCACACCATGGTCTGTTAACTTGCCGGAGGTCTTTGCCGCCAGCCCCGGAGCCGCGTGGGAGGAGACGAACACGCCGCCGCCCGCAAGGAACAGGAAAAGCACGGCTGCCGTGAGGCCCGACACCTGGCTGCTCCAGCCAAGTCCCTCGCTCGCATCGCGGGTGCGTTCGAGCGGAATGCGGAAGCGGCTCATGACGCGCTCCTTCCCCTACGGCGTGCGCCGCTCGGGCGCGAGAGGTTTGTACGGCGTGAGTCGAGGGGACGGTCGTAATCGACATCGCTCTCATCATCATAGTCATCGCTTTGTTCGTACGAGCTGTCGCGTGTCTCTTCGCGGTTCGCGGTGCGGGACTCGGTCCGGCCACGAGGTGCGAGGGCCGCTTTCATGTTCACAACCTTGATGGTCGACAGCGGCATCTGCTCAAGCAGTCCGGAGATGTTTTCGATGTCGACAGCCATGGTGTCTATCTTGCGCATGTCGAAGTGCTCGGCGATGGCTTCCACTTCGCCACCGATGACGCTGAGTTCTTCTTGCACGCGCGTGCTGATGTCGGCGATGCGTGCGTCCATGCGACGGCCGAGTTTGTCGAGTCGCATGCTCATGCGCTCCATGAGTTCGTCGAGGCTGTGCGCCATCTGGCCCGAGACCGCGTCCACACGGCGACCGACTTCGTCCGATACGACATCCATACGGCGTCCGACCTCTTCCGACACAGAGTCCACACGGCGTCCGACTTCTTCCGACACAGAGCCCACACGACGCCCGACTTCTTCCGACACAGAGTCCACACGGCGTCCGACTTCTTCCGACACAGAGTCCACACGGCGTCCCATGTCGTCCGACACGCGTCCCATGTTTTCCGTCATGCGGCTCATTTCCTGGCTCATCGTGCCGTTCATGGACTCAAGGCGACGAGCCACTTCGTGGATGCGATCTTCCATCTGCTTTTGCAGGTCATCCGAGGCTCGCTTCATGTCGTCGCGAACCACTGTCTGGATTTGTTCCGCTTGCTCGGTGCGCTCACCGTGGAGTTGGTGGACGCGCTCGATGAGGCCTGTTCTGTTCTCCAGGCGTCGCCCGCCAGCCACATCGGCACGTTCCGCGGCGCGGCGCGAATCGCCTTCCTCCAAGCGTTTGTCGACCACGAAGTCGCTGAGTTTCGTGCGCATCTGCTCGTACGCGGTCTCTGGTGCCCATTTCGAGAGTTTCTCGCGCACATCTGTCAGGAACGGTGAGAGGTCGGTGCCCACCGCGATGCCTTCGCCCACCAATACGGTGGCAACGAGGTCCACGCGGTGTGCGATGTCTTCGCCCACCGACAGGACGGCTTCCGCCATTCTGTTTCCTTGCATCCCCACACGGTCGGTGAGCTGCTGTAGAAGGTGCGTCTGCTTTGCCAGGTCCACGGCCACAACTTCCTCCATGACTTTCGTCGACTGGTGGACGTCGGAGGCGATGATCTGCGCGCTGTCGCGGAGCTGCGCGAGGAGCGTCTGAGTGAGTTCTGCCTGCACGCCAAACTGCAGCGAAAGTGTGTCGCGCGTCTGTTCGCTGAAGGAGCGCAGATCACCGGCCGAACGGTCGGAGTAGGCGCCAAAGTCGGTCGCGAGGCGGCGTGTCTCTTCACGGCTGCCGGCCACGACCTCGTGAATGCCGGCAAGGTTGTGTGCGATGTTCGCGGTGCGCATGTGCAGAGAAGGTACGTCGATGTTCGCGAACTCGGTCGTCACGGTGTGGCGCAGATACTCGAGTTCCCCTTGCACCACACGGGCCGCTTCACCCAGTACAGCAAGCAATCTGTCCTGCACGCGTTCGCTGCCCTGCTCGATGTCGCTTGCCACTGCGTTGAGTTCGCCGCGCAGCCATTCGAGTTTCGCTGCAAGGTCGGTGCGTATTTGATCCTGGCCATCGGCGAGGATCCTCACGGCCTGGCGCAGGCCGTCTTCGACGCGTGTCACGGCGGCCAACATGTTGCCATTGAGCATGTTCAGTCGTTCGCCCACATCCACGCGCGTGTGCGACACCTCCTCGCGTGTGCGTGACACTTCATCGCAGGTGCGCGTCACCTCTTCACGTGTGCGTGACACTTCATCGCAAGTGCGAGTGACTTCGTCACGTGTGCGAGACACCTCGTCGCGTGTGCGCGAAACTTCGTCGCGAACGACAGCGCGCGCACTCTCGATCTCCAGGAAAAGGCGTTCCGAGAGTTCCACGGCGAGCGAGCGGACCGTCTCGAAATTCGCGCTGGTCTCGATCCGGAAGGCCTGCAGATTCTCTTTGGTCTCGACCCGGAAGGCGAGCAGGTTCTCTTTGGTTTCGGCGCGGAATCCCGTGACGTCGCGGTGCATCGGTGAAATGAAACGCTCGCCATGTTGCTCGAGCAGGTCTTCCACCGTGAGCGAACCTGAGCGGGACACAATCTTCGAGACCGTCGTGTGCAGCGTCGCGAAGTATGTATTGGTAAAGTCCTGCAGAGTCTTGTGCGTCTTGCGCATCTCCGTGAGCGAGGTGGCGGCTATCTGCTCGATGGAGTGGGGCGTCAGGCCCGAATCGAGCACCAAAGTAACGGCCTGAATCATGTCGGAGCTTTGGGAAGTCTGCACACGTTCCACTATGTGGAACGACACCGCACCGATGATGCCCAGACCCGCGGGCCAGAACGCCTTCGCACCCACGCTGAAGAGAGTGGAGACCATCTCACCGAGCGTCTTGGCGTCGCTTGACGCGAGCAGAGGCTGAGCCGAATAGATGCAGGCAGCCAGCCCGATGATGGTGCCAAGCGTGCCGAGCGAAACAAGAACGGACGGCAGGGCGGCATAGAGTCTTAGACCAAGCGAGGTCTTCAGGATGAAGTCACGATCGAAGGTGTGCGCGGCCTCACGCCCGCTTCGATAGTAAGGATCATAAGGGTCCTGCGGCGGGATGAGCGCCTGGAAGTAACTCTGGAAGCAGAATGCCATGGCAGGAATGCGCGAAAAGATCGCCTGCAAACCTGCGCCAGTCTCCGCTGTGAGGCTGCGGTATTGCGCGCCGTCGCCGAGATCGCCGAGAATTTCACGCATGCTGCGCTGGAAAGCGGACACCTGCGAAAGAAACGCGGCAAGCGCTCCTACGGCCACGATTGCGATGATGGCGCTGTATATCAGCAGAAACAGCGATACGGTGCTTGTCTCGTTGGTCACGACGACGTCCTCCTCGTTTTCTCACGGTGAGGAAATCGGCATGATTTGCAGCGGCTTGACGGAATTCGTTGTGCGTTTCGGTTAGGGATTTTATGAAATCCAACCCATAGACGAACAATTTTATGCGACTGGGTAACGCAAAAATACTGCGATATTTTCTCGAACAGCGATGCGGTGCGCGTGCACTTAGCCTTTCGCTTTCAGCTCGCGCAGCTTGTCGGCCACGTTCTTCGCGTCCTGGGCCGGGTCCACGGCATTGTCGATCCAGCGGATCTTCAACTGCGGGTCGATGAGGAAAGTCCAGCGCTTGGCGATGTCGACAAAGGGCATCTTCACGCCATACATCGTCACGACTTCGGCCTTCGAATCAGAGAGCAGCGGGAAGTTCAAATTGTGATGTTTACGGAACTCCGAGAGCTTTGGTTGAGCGTCGGTGCTCACCCCGTACACTTCCGCGCCCTGTTCCCTTATGAACTTGATGTTGTCGCGGAATGCGCAGGCCTGCGCTGTGCATCCGGGCGTCTCCGCTTTGGGATAGAAATACAGCACAGTCCAGCCTTTGCCTTTGCGGGCTTCGAGCGAGAACACGCTGCCGTCGTCCTGTGACACGGAAAACACGGGCGCGGCGTCGCCGGCTTTCAAACGTGCCGCCGCGAAAGCGGAGGCCGTGGGTGCCAGCATGGCCACTCCGACAAAAGAGGCCGCCGGAGCGGACAATGCGATGACAAAACGCGCCAGGGATTGAAAATGCACAGGATCCCCCATCTTTTCCAAGGAAACGAAACATGAATGCAACGAGAACCGCCCTCATCCTCGCGGCCCTGCTCTGCTCCTGTCAAGGAAAGGAGGGCGAGGGTGCACCGGATATCTCCAAGGGCGCAGATGATCCGCGCTTGGAATCAACCGGCGGAGCCTCCAAGGGCGCTGCCGAAAAACCAAAGTCGGACGCAGATCTTTCAAGCATAAAATTGCCGCCGGGATTCATCATCCAGACCTATGCTAAAGTGCCCAATGCACGCACCATTGCAAAAGGGCCCGAGGGAACACTCTTCATCGGAACGCGCACAGACGCCGTGTATGCGGTGCAGCCCGTGGCCGGCGCCGCACCTAATACCAATCCCAGAAACCCGATCGGCTCAAGTCGTGCAATAAATACCCCAGAGAACACCTCAGGCATCGGAGTTATTCATTTTGGAAAAGGATAACTAAAATAGCCAAGAAAATAAGCAATTTTAGTTAGGCCGATCGAGTTTCTGGGATTGGTATAAAGTCACAAAAATCATCAGCGGGCTCACGCAGGCCAACGGCGTACTGTTCGACGACGGCAATCTGTACATCGCCGAACTCACGCGCTTGTTGCGCGTGCCAGGCATCATGGGCAAGATCGGCAAGCCGCTCACATTTGAGGTCGTGCGCACGTACCCCAACGAGCCGCAGCACGGCTGGAAGATCATTCGCAAGGGGCCTGATGGCTATTTCTACATACCCATCGGTGTGCCCTGCAACGTCTGCGATCGTTCGGACCCGATCTTCGGAAGCATCACACGAGTGAAGCCAGACGGCACGGGTCAAGACATCTTCGCGCGCGGCATTCGCAACAGCGTTGGCTTTGATTGGCATCCTGAAACGAAGCAATTGTGGTTCACCGACAACGGCCGCGACCAACTCGGCGACGACATACCGGGTGACGAACTCAACCGCGCATCAACGAAGGGCAACCACTACGGATTTCCGTACTGCCACAACGCCGCTCTCAAAGATCCTGAATTCGGCGCTGGCCACGACTGCAGCAAGTACACCGCACCCGCGCAGGTGCTTGGACCGCACGTAGCTGCGCTCGGCATGCGTTTCTACACTGGAAAATCGTTTCCCGAAAAATACCGTGGGCAGGTTTTTATTGCCGAGCACGGCTCGTGGAATCGCAGCAAGCGTATCGGATACCGCGTGATGCTTGTGACCCTGAATGGGAACACGCCCACGTCTTATGTGCCGTTTCTCTCGGGCTTCCTCGACGACGCGACGCAAAAAGTAACGGGCCGCCCCGTCGATGTGGAAACCGCCGACAATGGCGATATGTTCCTCACGGATGACCAGGGCGGCCGCGTCTTTAGAATCCGTTACGTTGGTGAATGAAGCCGGACGGACACGCGCTCAACCGAGCAGACGGAGGGCCGCCTGTGGGAGTTGGTTGCTCTGCGAGAGCACCGCAACGCCGGCCTGCTTGATGATGTTGCCTTGCGCGAGCTTTGCGCTTTCGTCGGCGAAGTCGGTGTCGCGGATGCGGCTGTTGGCGGCCGAGAAGTTCTCGCTCTGCACGGACAGGTTGTTGATGGAACTCTGCAGGCGGCTCTGGATGGCGCCGATGGTCGCTCGGTAGCCGCTCACTTTGGAGATTGCGGTGTCGAGCTTTTCAAGCGAACCCTGCGCGAGGGTCTTGCTGATGACGCTTGCGCCCTCTTCGGCCTCCTCGCCCAGGTCGAGGCCCTGCTCTCCCATGGTGGCGTTGATGTCGCGCAGATCGACGCGCATGGTGTTCACGGTGTTCTTGTTTTCGATGTTGTCGGCATCTGCGAAGTAGTCTTTTCCTATCTGGATTTCGAGAGGGTATGACGTCGCGTTCTTCTTGAGCGAGTCCTCCACCTCGGTGTCGCCTGTGAGCAGGCGTGTGCCATTGAACTCGGTGGACTTCGCGATGCGAGTCACTTCGCTCTTGAGTTGGCCAAACTCCTTGTTCAAGAATCCGCGCTCGGTGTCGCCTATGGTATCCGAAGACGCCTGCACCGCGAGTTCACGCAGGCGCGTGAGGATGTTGCCGACTTCGTTGAGGCCGCCCTCGGCCGTCTGCACAAGCGAGATGCCGTCGCCGGCATTGCGCTTGGCCATGTTGATTCCGCGCACGTCCGCCTTGAGTTTTTCACTCACAGCCAGTCCCGCTGCGTCATCGGAAGCCTTGTTGATACGGTAACCCGAGGCGAGCTTCTCCATGGAGGAGTTCACCTGATCGGACGAGTTTCCGAGGTTCCGCTGGGCGTTGATGGAAGCAGTGTTCGTCTGGATGCGCAGTCCCATTTCATTCTCCTTCTGGCTTGGGCAAGGTTTGCATCCCATGCTTCGGGACAACCCTCCTTCGCTTGAGCAGGAAATTTGTACGAAGTTGAAAAGTGCAGCGATCCATGCGGCATACCCCCAGGAAAATTTTTCCACGCTGCAAAAAATTCGCCTGAGTTGTTCGCTTTTCTCTAAGACAAGTTATTTTATAAATAAGTATAAAAAAGGTGCAGTGAGTCCAGGAAAAAAGCAATGTTACAGAGAGTCCGATTGGGTGCGAGGCAGGCGTCGAAGTGCTTCATCGAACTGAGAGAGCAGGCGATCCACGAGTTCCGCGCACGTCGGAATGTCGCGCACCTCGCTCACGATCTGGCCCACCTCCAGTTCACCGCTCTCCAGGTCGCCTTCGAGCATTCCGCTGCGAGCGCGGCCTTTTCCAAGCAACTTCTCCAGATCTTCCTTGCTCGCGCAACGCTGTTCCGCTTCGGCCACAGCGCGCGCAAATGGACTGTCCAGCAGCCTCACCGGAACGTGCTTCTTCATACGCAGGAAGGTGCTGGTGGTGTGCGCCCGCGTCATGGCTTGCTTGAAATTATCGTGCGCTGAGCTTTCTTGAGTGGCTGCGAACACGGTTCCCATCTGGATGCCCTGCGCGCCAAGCGCAAGGGCAGCGGCAAGACTCGCACCCGTCCCGAAGCCGCCGGCGGCGATGAGTGGGACTGAGCATCGGCCGGCGAGCTGTTGCAGCAAGACCAGCGTTGTCAGCTCGTCGCGGCCGTTGTGGCCGCCCGCCTCGAAGCCTTCCACAACCACGGCATCGACGCCCGCTTCCACGCATTTCAGCGCAAGTTCCGGCGTGCTTGCCACATGGACGACGATCAGGCCCTCGCGCTTCAAATCGGCTGTGAATTTGCGAGGCGAACCGGCGCTGGTGAAAACGATGGGCGTCTTTTCTTCCACCACGACGCGGAGTTGTTCTTCCACATCGTGGTAGAGCAGCGGCACATTCACGCCAAATGGCCTGTCCGTGAGCGAACGCGCCTTTCGCAGGTGCATCCGAAGCAGATCGGGCTTCATGCTGCCGGCTCCCACGAGCCCGAGAGCGCCAGCGTTGGAGGCGGCGGCCGCGAGCTTCGCGCCGCTCACCCACACCATGCCGGCCTGCACGATAGGGACTTTGATGCCGAAAAGGGAACACACAGGGTTGTCGGAAAACACGGAGCGCGATGGGGTGTGCATCTTGACCTTAGTGAAGTCTGCAGCCCGGCACGCGCGAATTGGGTTACGGCCGTGCGGGGCCGCTTTGTGGCGCCGCCATGCTGCCCGAACTCTGTGGCGCAACGGGTGCGGTGGATGGAGAGTTGTTCACCGGAGGAGCCGTATACACCGGAGTCGCCGCAAATGCAGCCGTGGGTGTGATGACCGGGGAATTGAGTGCTGCGCCCGCGGGGTTGGTGGTGCTTTGGTTTTGCGCCACACGCATGTTGACTTCCGGTTGGTAGCGCGGCTCGAAGCCTTGCATCATGGGCGTGGGAGCGGCTTTCACTCCGCACGCTGCGAATGTCACGGCGCATGAAGCTGCGGAAATGGCCGTGAAGGCGAAAGGTGGAAATTTTTTCATGGTGTTTTTTTCCTTGCAGCGAATTCGCACAGACGGCGGCGGTGTTCGCTGGAAAGCCAGTGCCGTGCGAACAGCGCTTCATCGTGTTGTCTCAAGGCGCGATGGGGTGCGTCAAGCGATCGCACGGCTCCCCGTGCAAGCAGGTCAGCACGCAAACCGTTGGGACATGCGAGAAACCCATGCGCGAAGTGCTCCACTTCAGCCAGTGCGGCCTGTTCTTCGCCGTGGGCCGTGAAGTCGGCAAGGCCTAGCGTGCGCATCTCCTCCACGCCAAACGATCGCGCTGCCGCGAACATCAAGGAAACGCGACGTGCGCCCAGTGAGGGGCACAGTTCTTCCAGGCGCGCCATGCCATGCCAGCCGCCGGGGACGGCCCATTTCGTCTGCCAGAAGTGCAGGGCGGGCGTGGAACTTCCGCTGCATTGAAGCACTCGGAAATCGCACGCGAGCGCTATTT
>Ga0163152_10008671_pt1 | contig 10782 bp, 8 predicted proteins | sample OliLakLV19MP8IB2_FD_148635 | JGI IMG/M metagenome (GOLD analysis project Ga0163152, IMG submission 148635) | Freshwater microbial mat bacterial communities from Lake Vanda, McMurdo Dry Valleys, Antarctica - Oligotrophic Lake LV.19.MP8.IB-2 | ecosystem: Environmental > Aquatic > Freshwater > Lake...
GGCTCCCTTTTAGGTTTTGTCACCCCGTTCCTTATCGGAAACGGAGAAGGAGCCGCCACCTTTTCAATTCTTCAGTTCAACAGTGTTTGGGACATCCCCTGCCTGCCCGGATCTGCTCGATTTCGTCAGGACTCAACATTTCGTCGCAGCTCAATGCACGTAAGCAGTTATTCGAACGACTCCAGCCGGCGCCGGCAGAGGTCGAGCACCTGACGTGCCGCCTTCTCGCCCGCCTCTTCGTAGTGCAGCCCTTTCGGCAGCTCAACGCGCTCCAGCGCGCGCGCGAGCTGATTTGACAAATCGTCTATTGTTGCATCGGCGTCGCCAACTTTCAGTCCGACGGTACTCGCGAATGTGCGGAAATCTCCTCGATCGAGATTATCGTCCTTGCCGCTGAGCTTGAGGGCAAGGTGATCCTTCTCAAATCGCGGGAATACGCGCGTCGTGACGGCATCGTAGAGCGGCGCCACGCGGATGCTCCGGAACTTCGCATCGCCTGGCTCAGCGATTTTCAAAAGCGCCATATTCTTCAAATGCATGTCGCCATCGGCAATGAGCCACGCGAACAGCGCTCGCTTCAGGATGATCAAGAGATCCTCTTCGGGTGCGGTGGAGAGTGGCCGCACGGCGCGTGCAACGCGCTCCATCGTCGCGTTGTACTTCGCTCCTGGGGAGAGATCGAGCACGGAGCACAGATCTTCGAGAGCCAACATGCGCTTGTCGTCAAGCGCTTCGCGAACGTCGAAGCGTTCCACGATCAGGGCTGGAGGCATGCCGTCGGGCATTTTGACAAGGGCGGTTGCAGGTGTAGCCACCCCCGCAGCCCTCCCAAGCTCCATCGCTAGCCATTCCACGACGGGGAGCGCTTCAAAGCCGCTCGTACCGGCAGGTTTCAGAATGTGCGTGAAGGGCTTGCCGGTGCTGGGCGAAAGCGTTCCTGCGGCATCGAGATACATCGGCGCCTTGATCTGGATGCCGGACAATCGCGGTGTATCCGGGCGTGCGTAAAGCTCAGCCAGATTTTGCTCAAAGCTTGTTTCGATGTCACCGCGTCCCGGTCCCTCATACTTGCCGGTGAATGCACCGTCTCTTGTGTGCGCGTCGAGCCGCGTGAGCAGAGTGTCTGGCGGCAAGCCCGGCAGTTCGCTTTCGCGCTCGACAATCATGATGTTGGACATGTAGCGCTTCCCGGAACGGAGCAACGCCCGCTCGTCCTGATCCTTCAGGACTCTTGCAAGCCAGCCTTCCGGCAGCAGCGAAACAATAAACGGCGGCAACTTTCCGGGCGTGCTCTGCCGAACGAGACGAGGGCCGCCGCCCTCCAGCGCATGCCATCGCCACTCGAACCCGTCATGCGTGAGATGGCCAATGGGAGCACCGTGCCAGGCGACGATGAGGTCGAGCGCCGCCAGATTCTTCGTGCGCGGGGTAACCGGAGGCCTTAGGAGAAAACGCTCCGCCCGCTCACCTTCACGATGCCACCCATTCTCGCGGGCGAGAGCCCAAACCGCGTCCGCTGCTTTTGGGGGATTCTCGTATTCCTCGACCAAGCGCGAGGCGATTGCTTCCCGCATCGCTTCGTCTATGGCGCTGGCGTGTTCGCTTCGCAGCCGGAATGCCTCCAGAAACCGTTGCCGTAAGGATGAGACGTTGATCCGGAATTCTCCCATGCCGTCGTCAATGATCGCTTCAGCGACGGACGGATCTTTCGGAGCTTCGTTTTGGATGATCTCTAGCGCCCTGATGCGAGTGCGCTGAGCGCGCCGGCCGCTTAGAAACAGCCGCCCGTCACGGGTCGGCGCCAGAAGAACGGCGCTCGCGCCGGACAGGTACGCCCGAGGGTAGAGGTACGTGGCAATACGAATAGCGTGTTTCAGAACGGTTGCTTCGACCTCGCCATCCGCGTCGACATAGATGCCCCGCATCAGCTGAACAAGCTTCCCCGTCTCTACGAGGTAATAGCTGCGATCCTTGTCTATGTTCTCGCCGACCAGATGAAGGGGCATTGTTCCGATCTTCCCGTATCTCAGGTGCGCGATAGTGGCAGTAAGGCCAAAATTCTCCAAGCGATTCCGATGCTTGCGTGTGTCAGATACGCGAAGATCGGAATCGCGTGGCGGCCGATCGCGCTTGATATTGTCAGGTATTTTCTTATCAAGACCTGACATCGAGACGCGCCATGAGCGACGGACCCCACAGCAGCCTGCCAATGACCCGAGCCTGGAAGAAGGTTGCGGAGCGGGCAGACAACGCCGCGTGCCTTCCGGAAGAGATCCGCGCCGCGCTTCTTCCCGCGCTTGCCCGAGGCTGGGCCAGCGACGTTCCCAATGACCTCAGCCAAGGCATCCAAGCTGTGTTTCGCGACCAGCCGAATCTTGAACCTGCCCCGGTTTCGTGGACACCGACGTTATGTCGACGAGACGCCGGCGAAGTAAAGCAACTGGTGCTCGCGCGGGCTGCGGTAGGCGATCGACGAGTGTCGTCGTCGCAGGTTGTAGAAGCTTTCGATGTACTCGAAGATCACCCGCCGCGCCCCGCTTCGCCCCAGGGCTCAACTCGGACGCTTGGGCATCAGCACCGTGTAGTCGAGATCGAGGACGACGTTCGGGTGGTAGCCCTGCTTGCCGCTCTTCGCGTCGGTCACCTCGAGGGTGACGTCGTTCTCCTGCGGGTCGAGGTTCTTCACGCCCACCAGGCGCAGGCGCAGCGCGGCGCAGTCGTCGCGGCCGAGTTCGATTCTGTCGAGCACATCGGTCCAGGCGTAGAGAGTGTCGCCGGCGACCGTCGGGTTGGCGTGGCTGCCGGCGTTGAAGCCGAGGACGCGGATCGCGTTCTCGATGCCGTCGTGGGCGATCGCGTGTACCGTCGAGATCACGTGGCCGCCGTAGATGATTCGCTTGCCGAGGCGCGACTTCTCCTGGAGCTGGTGGTTGAAGTGCACGCGCGCGGTGTTCTGGTAAAGACGGGTCGCCATCTGGTGCTCGGCGTCCTCCATGGTGATCCCCTGCGGATGGGTGATGCGCTCGCCGACCTCGTAGTCCTCCCAGAAGAATTCGCTGCCGGTGGCGACGGTGTCGAACTTGGCGAGATCGAGTTCGGCGGGGACGACGAGATCGTCGACGGCGACCTGGGCCGGCAAGTCGGGAGAATCGTTGGCGCCGGAGTTGGTTTCCTTGTCGCGTTTGTTGACCATCGCCCAACGGTAGAACTGCAGCACCACCTCGTCGCGCTGGTTGAACCCGCGGGTGTGCACCCAGACGATGCCCACCTCCCCGCGCGAGGTCTCGCGCTTGCCGAGGACCTCGGTCACCGAATGTAGGGTGTCGCCGACGTAGACCGGGCGCAGAAACCGCACGTCGGCGTAGCCGAGGTTGGCGGGGGAGTTGAGCGAGACTTCCTGCACCGCGCGGCCGAAGACGATGTGGAAGACGAGCAGGTCGTGGGTGAGTTCACGCTTGAAACCGAGGTCGCGGGCGAACTCCGCGGATGAGTTCAGAGCGCGGCGGTCGCCGGTGAGCGCGATGTAGAGCGCCTGGTCGCCATCCAAAACGGTGCGCGGCACGGCGTGCTCGAATACCTGGCCGACGTGAAAGTCCTCGAAGAAGTTGCCGGTAGTCGTCTTCTTGCCCATCAGTCCTCGTTCCTCCTCGCCCGGATGGACCAGCCGCACGGGCGACCGGGTCGCCTCGCCGAATCCTGGCCTCTGCCGACGTTAGGCAGGCGCCTCCGGGATCGTGCTGCGCGGAAGCCCGCTGGTCCGGGCGTCGGTGACGAAGCCGGTCCGCGAGCGGGCCGGCACTCGTATACGTTTCGGCGGCCCACTGCGCAACCGGCCCAACACCGGCGCCAGGCCGCCTCGACATCGGCCGACACAGCGTGCGAGGCTGGCCCATGAACCGGGGAGGAAGCATGCGAAAAGCGATCATCGGCGTCAGTGTCGTTCTCCTCGCGGTTGCGGCGGTTGCCTACAGCCAACGTGTTGCGATTGCGAGGTTCGCCCTGCAACCCGTGGTCGAACGCGCCATCGCGCGGGACCTGACGGCGTCGCTGCCCGACGGCTTGCATCTCGGCCTGTGCGGGGCGGGTTCGCCGCTGCCCGATCCCATCCGGTCCGGCCCGTGCGTCGTTGTCATTGCCGGAAAGTCGGTGTTCGTCGTCGATGCCGGCAGCGGCGGCGCGCGCAACCTCCAGCCGATGGGGGTGCCGACGGGAAAGGTCGCGGCGGCATTGCTTACCCACTTTCATTCGGACCACATCGACGGCCTCGGCGAACTCGGCATGCTGCGCTGGATCGGCGCGGCGCATGCCGCACCGTTGCCCGTCTACGGTCCGCCGGGGGTGGAGGAGGTGGTCGCCGGATTCAATCGGGCCTACGCGGCCGACTCCGGGTATCGCACCGCGCACCATGGTGACGCCGTAGCGCCGCCCTCTGGCGCCGGTCTCGAGGCGCAGCCATTCGTAGTGGCGAACGACGGTGCGCCGATCGAGGTTTGGAATCAGGCGGGCGTGCGCATCACTGCGTTCGCCGTGGAGCACGCGCCGGTCTCGCCCGCGGTCGGCTACCGCTTCGAGTACGGCGGCCGCGCCCTCGTGATCAGCGGCGACACCACGAAGTCGGCGGCCGTAGCGGCGCAGGCGCGGGGGGCGGACCTGTTGGTCCACGAGGCGCTCGATGTCCGCTTGGTTGCGGCGATTCACCGCGCCGCTGTGAAGGTCGGCAACGAAGTCCTGGCGAAGATCACGAGTGATATCCCGGACTATCATACGACTCCGGTCGAGGCGGCCGAGACGGCGGCCGAGGCGGGCGTCTCGACACTTCTCTACTACCACATCGTCCCCGCGCTCCGGTTTCCGGGGCTCGAGGCGGTGTTCCTCGAAGGCGTGGCCGATGTCTACGCCGGGCGGGTGGTCGTCGGCCGCGACGGCACCTTCGTGTCGCTGCCGGCGGGAACCGCTACGGTCGAGGTATCGAGCCTCTTGTGACGCTCGGGCGGAGCTCAGGCGTTACCGGTGTCGTCAGCGGATTATGGCGGCACCCAGATTCAACAGGTCGTCCATTTCGCAAATCTGCTACTTGGCGATCACAAGAAATTGCGAATTTTCGGTATCGCCACTTGTGCCCGCGTGGTCGCTCCTCGTCGACATTGACAGCGGCGCCGTCATCCGGTCTGCTGCCCGTTTGGCTTACACTCTGCTCGCGCAACGCTGCACCTGGAGCGGCGCGGACGGGCGAATTTTTCGAGGACGAATCCGAGTATGACAGACGCGGCAGACCGCGCAGCTCTCGCAGCCGAGGTGCGCAAACGGCGCACATTCGCCATCATCGCCCACCCCGACGCAGGTAAGACCACGTTGACGGAACACCTGCTCCTCATGGGCGGGGCGATCCGCCTCGCCGGCCAGGTCAAGTCGCGCGGCGACAACCGCCGCGCTCGCTCCGACTGGATGAAGATCGAGCAGGACAGGGGCATCTCGGTGACCTCCGCGGTGATGACCTTCGAGTTCGAAGGCGTGACCTGCAACCTGCTCGACACACCCGGGCACGAGGACTTCAGCGAGGACACCTACCGCACGCTGACGGCGGCGGACAGTGCGATCATGGTGCTCGACGCGGCGAAGGGCATCGAGGCGCAGACCCTGAAGCTCTTCGAAGTCTGCCGCTTGCGCAACATTCCGATCATCACCTTCATCAACAAGATCGACTCCGAGAGTCTCGACCCGTTCGCGCTGATGGACGAGATCGGCGCGAAGCTCGCCCTCGATGTCGCGCCAATGACGTGGCCCGCCGGCATGGGCGGCCTGCTGCGCGGCATTTTCGATCCGGAGCGGGGCAATTTCGTCCCGTTCACCCGCGCGGCCGGAGTCAGGGATCCGGTGCCGTTGGCCGGCGGCGGTATTTCCGACCACCTGAACGCCGCCGATGCCGCCCGCTTTCTCGACGAGGTGGAACTCGCTCGCGAGGGATCTCCGCCGTTCGATGAGAACGCCTACCGTGAAGGGCATCTCACCCCCGTATATTTCGGCAGCGCCCTGCGCTCGCTCGGCGTGCGCGAGCTGCTCGAGGCAATCGCCCGCTTTGCGCCGGCGCCGCGGCCGCAGGTGGCGGCCACCCGCACGGTCGAGCCGACCGAGGACGCGGTCGCCGGCTTCGTCTTCAAGGTGCAGGCGAACATGGACGCGAACCACCGCGACCGGGTTGCCTTCATGCGCTTGTGCTCGGGACGCTTCACCCGCGGAATGCGCCTGCGGCTTTCGAGCAGCGGCAAGGCGATCGGTGTGCACAACCCGATCCTCTTCTTCGCCCAGAACCGTGAATTGCTCGATGAGGCCTATCCCGGCGATATCATCGGCATTCCGAACCACGGCACGATCCGCGTCGGCGACACGCTCTCCGAGAGCGAGGATCTGGTGTTCACCGGCATTCCGAACTTCGCGCCCGAGATTCTCCGCCGCGTTCGGCTGCAGGACCCGATGAAGTCGAAGCAGTTGCGGCGCGCGCTCGAGAGTTTCGCGGAGGAGGGGGTTACCCAGGTCTTCAAGCCGCGTGTCGGCGCGAACTGGATCGTCGGCGTCGTCGGCCAGCTACAACTCGACGTGCTCGCCGCGCGCATGGAGACGGAGTATGGCGTCAAGGTGGCATTCGAAGCAGCGCCGTACGAAGCCGCTCGCTGGGTCAGTGCGGCAGATCCGCAGGAGCTCAAACGCTTCGAAGCCCAGAACCAGGGCACGCTGGCGGACGACCGCGACGGCGCGCCGATCTTCCTGGCGCGCAACAACTGGCAACTCGGCTACACGACCAAGGAATGGCCGAACATCGTCTTCGCGGCGACCCGCGAACGCGTGGCTGCGCCCGCCTGATCCCCGAACCGATCGAACCCTTCCCTGGGACCGCGGGCATCTTGCCCGCCCCAAGCATGAAACCCTGCCATGCGCGGATGGCAGCCTTCTCCCGTCGGCGGCGTCGATGCCGTCCGCGCGCCGCGGGCACGGCGCGCTCGTCCCGGAGAAATTCCCACTTGCACCCGTGCCCGGAGCGGGTTAAGCGGAACCTGAAGTCGAGTGGAGCGGTGCCGGGGGAGTCGTCGGATGAACGTAGCGAGCGCAAGAATCACAGAAATAGCTAGACGGCCAGACGCCAAGATCGACGTCGCCGAGGCGGCGCTGGTTCTCGCTAGCGAGGAGTACGCCGAGATCGACGTCGACGCCTACCTCCGCCGCTTCGATGCGCTGGCGGAGAAAGCGCGGCGCTACGTGGGCGATACCTCGTCGGCGCGTGAGCGGATCGACCGGCTGAACGGGTTCCTCTTCGTCGAAGAGGGCTTCGCCGGCAATCGCGACGACTACTACGATCCACGCAATTCCTACCTCAATGACGTGCTCGACCGCCGCAAGGGGATTCCGATCTCGCTCGCGATGGTCTACTGCGAACTCGCCAAGCGGCTGTCGCTGCCGGTCTACGGCGTGAGCTTCCCCGGACACTTTCTCGCGCGCCACCTCGGCGACCCGGACGTCATCATCGATCCCTATGTGGGCAAGGTCATTTCACCCGAAGAATGTGCCCGCCGGCTCGAGGGGATCTACGGCTCTGAAGTGCGCTTCGACGAGCGCATGCTCGAGCCCGCCGGGCCGCGCGAGATCCTCTCGCGCATGCTGAACAACCTCAAGCAGATCTATGTCGAGCAGAACGACTTCCTGCGCGCCCTGCGCTGCGCCGACCGGATCGTCATGCTCCAGCCCGACTCGCCACGCGAACTACGCGACCGCGGCATTCTCTACCAGCGGCTCGAGTGCTTTGGCGCCGCGATGCGCGACCTCGAACGCTTCCTCGCCCTTGCGCCCGACGACGACACCGCCCCGACCGTCCGCGAGGCCCTGCCCGAGCTGCGCCGGCAAGCGGCGCTGATTCAGTGAATCGGCAGGACCCGCCGCGCCCCATCGACGTCGTCGCCGGAATCCTCATCGACAACGGCCGCATCCTCGTCGGCCAGCGCGCGGCGCATGTTCGCCACCCGGGCAAGTGGGAGTTCCCCGGCGGCAAGGTCGAGCCGGGCGAGAGCCTGAGCGAGGCGCTGCGGCGTGAACTCCGCGAGGAACTCGCCATCGACACCGAAATCGGCAGGGAGATCTGGCGGACGATCGTCGTCGTCGAGCAACGCCCGCGCTTGCGCCTGGTGTTCTATGCGGTGCCCGCCTACACCGGAGTGATTCGCAACGAGGTGTTCGCCGCGATCGCCTGGGTCGAGCCGAGCGCCCTCGCCGCGCTCGATCTGCTCGACGCCGACCGCGATTTCATTGCTCGCTTCAATCGCGGCGAGCTGGGCGCGATCGCTTAAACCGGCCTCCCGTCCCGCTGGGAACTTCGGGCTGCAACTCGCTCCGCCGGCAATGCTGCTTCACCCCGGCGCCGCGGCGCGGAGCAGGCGGTCGCGCACCGTCTCCCAGGCGCCATCCGCGGGTGGCAATTCGATCTCGAGGTGGGCGGCTCCGCTGCGCTCGAGCGCATAGAGCGCGGCGTAGAGGACGCGCATCGCCGCCCGTGGTTCGTCGGGCAATACCTGCAGCGGCGCGCCACGCCCGCCGTACTTCGCCCGCGCGTGCTCGTGGGTCGCCGCGAACAGGAGTAGGGCGTGGTCCGAACGCCACGCCGCTGCGATCGCGCGAATATCGAGTACCTCGACTCTTCCGATCGACGGCGCGTAGTGGCGATGCCGCAGCCCCGGCGCCGCCCCGGCGCGGCGGCCGGCGTCGTAGCCGGCGACGGGCTCGCCGAGGACAACTGTCAACGTGGCCGCGTCGACGGCCCCCGCCCGCAAGATCGTCGGCACCGCGCCGCGCAAGTCGAGTACCGTGGACTCGACCCCGACGTCGGCCGGCCCGCCATCGACGATCGCGTCGATACGGCCGTCCAGCGTAGCGGCGACGTGCGCGGCCGTGGTCGGACTCGGGCGTCCGGAGCGATTCGCCGACGGTGCAGCGACCGGGCGCGCGACGGCTGCTAGCAAAGCGAGAGCAACCGGATGCGCCGGCGCACGTACGGCCACCGAGGGGAGATCGGCGCGCACCACCGCGGGCACGCAGGGCGCGGCAGGCAACACGAGAGTCAGCGGCCCGGGCCACAGCGCGGCCGCACAGGCGCGGGCGCGACTCCACTCCACATCCGAGGCCACCCATAGCGGCGCTGCGGCGGCGAAGTCGACGACGTGGAGGATCAATGGGTTGTCGGCCGGGCGCCCCTTGGCCGCGAAGATCCGCCGCACGGCCTCGGGATCGAGGCCATCGGCGCCGAGTCCGTACACGGTCTCGGTGGGGAAGGCGACGATGCCGCCGGCGCGGATCAGCGCGGCGGCGCGCGCCATGTCGGCGGGGACGCCAGCGTCGAGGTGCTCGGTCACCCCGTCGGGCTACGCCCGCTGACGCCCGGGTGCAAGCGGATTTCGAGCAGCTTCGCGACGCCGAGGCCCGGGATTGCCGGCGGCTCGATGCCGACCTCTTCGCGCCAGAAGCGGGCGTCGCCGAGCAACTCGCGGATCGCCCGCAGGTGCCCGTCCTGGGTGAACAGCGACCCGCACCTGCGCAGCCGTGGCATCAGTTCGGAGAGACAGGTGCGGGTCGAAGCGAGCAGATCGACGTCGAGAAAGACGACGTCGGCGGGCTCGCGGAACTCCGGCAGGGTGTCGGCGAACCAGCCCTTGCGGTAGTCGACGACCTCGGGCGCACCGAAGTGCGCGACGGTGCGTTGCACCTCGCGCAGCCGGCCGCGGAAGGCGCCGGCACGAAACACCATCGGGCGGCCGAGCAGATCCTCGTGGCGTTCGTCGTTCGGCGGGATGCCGCGGAACGAGTCGAAGACCACGAGCCTGCCGCCGGCGCGGCGGACGACGAGTGACAGCTTGGCGGTGCTCGCGCCCTTGGCGCAACCGCACTCGACGACGGTGAGGCCGGGCCGTCCGGCGAGGCGCAGGATACGGTCGGCGATCGCCAGCATCTGCTGCTGCGAGTGGTAGGCACGCACCTCGTTGGTGATGTGGACGAAGCGCGCCACCAGGGCGATGCGTTCGCGCAGCGTCAGGTCGACCGGATAGTTGGCGCCGAGAAAGGCGACGATCGCGGCACGGTCACGCCCGAGGAGGAAGCGCAGCGACTGGCCCTTGCGGTAGAGCGTGCCGCGCCCGCGCCGGAACAAGCGCACGCTTCTCAAGGCGAAGTCTCCGGCGGCGGCAGCGACTCGAACCAGTCGAGAATCGCGACGTTCTCCGAGCGCGGGTAGGTGTGCGACAGGTCCGCGATCTCGCGCCAGGTGAGGGCGGCGCCGGCGCCCTCGAGGGTGTCGCGGGCGGCGCGCGCCATGACGACGGGGAAGAGGAAGTCGAGGGCGCCGTGGACGAGGTAGATCGGCACGCCGCGGGCGCGGTCGAGGTTGCCGACGAGTTGGTTGGCGGGGTGGAGCACGCCGCAGAGCGGGGCGATGGCGCGGTACACGGTCGGGTGGGCGAGGCCGTAGAGGAGGGCGAACGTGCCGCCGTCGGAGAGGCCGGTGAGCAGCAGGCGGTGCTCGTCGATGCGGTAGTTGCGGCCGAGCCAGGTGAGGATCTGCAGCAGGCCGCGGTCGTCCTGTTCCGACCAGGTGGCGGCGAGCGACTTGGGCGCGAGCAGGATGTAGCCGCGGCTGCGGGCCTCGCGCAGCCAGGTCCAGAGGAAGTCGCGGCCGTTGCCCGAGCCACCGTGGAGGGCGACGATCACCGGCCAGGGTTTGTCGATGGTGTAGGTCTCGGGGACGTACAG
>Ga0163152_10008673_pt1 | contig 10780 bp, 8 predicted proteins | sample OliLakLV19MP8IB2_FD_148635 | JGI IMG/M metagenome (GOLD analysis project Ga0163152, IMG submission 148635) | Freshwater microbial mat bacterial communities from Lake Vanda, McMurdo Dry Valleys, Antarctica - Oligotrophic Lake LV.19.MP8.IB-2 | ecosystem: Environmental > Aquatic > Freshwater > Lake...
TCACCATTTCTCTTTTCCTTCCTGGTTGCCTTGAGGTAGTCCTCAAAACTATCTCTAATTACTTCGTGTTTTGTTTCCATGGTCATATGGAAACTAGGGTAACCTATTTATTATCTATCCAGGGGGAGTTGGGTAACATTGTTTATTAGCTATATCGATGATTTGCCTTTTTTGGCATTTTCATGTACTATAGCAGTACTTAAAAAACATATATGTCATCACAAGATCGCTTAATCCCACTTAGAAACAAGGAAACCAAAGAGGTATATTGGACTTCTAAAAACAAGAAGCTTGTAGAACGCAAAATCGAGCTCAAGAAATATAGTAAAAAACTCCGAAAGCGAGTGGCCTTTAAAGAGACTAAGAAATAATAGAACACAATAAAATTACTTCATCTGCGTTATTGCATTTCTTATTTTCTCACTCACCTTACCTAAGTAAGGCTCGCTCAAAAATAATCATGCGCCTAGCATCTAAAGCAATTTATTTGGTTCTGAAAATTCGCCAAACGGGCGAATTTTTGTTATATTTCCAATACTGGGCCTGTAGTTTCAATGGTAAAACAACCCTCTCCAAAAGGGTCGTTCCCCGTTCGAGTCGGGGTGGGCCCGCATAAAATCAAAAATCGATCCCCCTACGACGAATCGTAGGGGGATGGAGGTTAATTTTCTTCTTTTTGGGAGTTTTGGTCACACACCTCACACTTTCCGTCAGTGGTGACCACTACTCCTAGTCCGCATGCGCAATCTTTTGTTCGTGCATTCGTCTCTAACATCTTCCATTATTAAACCACACCCATGCTTTCTTTACAAGCTGCCACTTTTACCCCAGCACCTTCTCCACCTGCACGCCACGGGATCCTTTGAGGAGGAACGTGTGGCCTTTAAAATCTTGTTCTAAAAACCACACTCGGGCATCTTCTGAAGTTTCAAACCATGTGTATTGACCCTCCAGTCCTTCAAGTGCTTTTTTAAACAGGGGTCCGATAAATACACGGAAAGCAAGTGTTTGGGAGAGTATATATTCTACTGTTTTTTTGTGTTCAGTTTCGGTATATTCTCCGAGCTCGAGCATGTCACCTAAAATCACGCCTTTGTGTTTTGCTAAAGAATTAAAAAAACTTTCAAGAGAAAGTTGCATACTTGTAGGGTTTGCATTGTAACAATCGACAACAAAATCATTATTGTTTTTCTGTAAAAACTGAGATCTTCTTCCTGTTGGTTCGTATGATGCCACTGCTTCAAAAGCGGAAACAAGAGGGACGTCAAAATAGTTTCCGATAGAAACGGCGAGCTCTATATTTTCCATATTGTAGTCACCGATCAAGTGGGTCGTATACGGAGTATCTTCATATGAAAAAGCAAGTGAAACAGGGCGAGGAGTTACAGAAAGAGTGTTGAGTTCGTAGTCTGGATACGTTATCCTCTGAATGTCTTGCGAGTCTTCCATTAGGTCCGGGTGGTTTTTGTGTACAAAGGCCAGGGGAGTGCCTTGAAGTTTTACCCAGTCGAATATCTCTTTGTTTGCCTTCCTACCTCCTTCAGGAGTCCCAAAGCCTTCTAGGTGGTCTAGGCCGTTATTGGTGACAACTACATGTGTGGGCTCTAAAATCTTCAAAAGATTGGTGTGCTCCTGTGGGTGGTTTGCTCCAATTTCAAACACACCAATTTCTGTATCGCGAGGCATGGCAAAGATAGAGAGGGGAACACCGATATGGTTATTGAGGCTTCCAACAGTTGCATGAGTCTTATATTTCGTCTTAAGCACGAGTGCCAAAAGTTCCTTACTTGTTGACTTTCCATTTGACCCGCCGATTGCGATTAGCGGAATATTAAAAAGTTTTCGATATTCATTTGAAAGTTTTTGCAGGCTTTCAAGTACACTTTGTACAATATATACATGTTCTCCTGCTTGAGTGTTGTCTTCCGTGACTACCGCCACTGCGCCTTTTTGGAAAGCTTGAGCGATAAAAGTATTTCCATCAAAGTTGTCTCCTTTGAGTGCAAAATATACCGATCTAAAGACATCTTTTCTTGTGTCGGTCGAAATACGGTAGTTATTTGTTTCCAGGATTTTTAATAAGAGATTGTTTGTATCCATGTGTATATTTCTTCTATATGTGAAGGGTCAAACCATTTGATTCTAGCATCTCTTTTAAACCATTGCATTTGACGGCGGGCGTATTGGCCGATTTCTGTGTTAAGTCTTTCCAGCATCTTGCTTTTAGAAATTTTTTTCTGCAAATAAAGTGCCGTAAAGCGGTACTCAAGGCCCAGACTCTCCAGGCGTTTCCAAGAGAGTCCATCGAGGTGGAGTTTGCGTACCTCGATGATCATTTTCGGAAGACGCTCCATAAGCCGAACATGGATTCTTTCTTTCAGAATTTCAGAGGGGAGGGTGAGTCCGATCTGGATAAAATCATACTTTGATTTTTTTTTCTTCATTTTTGGCACGGTACCCAGAGCCTTTGCAATCTCGATCGCACGGACGAGACGCACGCTGTTGTGTTTGTCGATATTTTTTGCACGCTTTGGATCAAGTTTTTTAAGTATCTTAAAGAGCTCCTCAGTATTATTTGTTTCCAGTTCTTTTCGAAGGGTTTTGTTCGGTGGTACATCAGGAAGAATAATATTATCGACAACTGATTGTATGTAAAAACCAGTTCCACCACAAATGATGGGCAGTTTGCCTCGAGAGAGAATGTCTACAATTGCTTTTTCGGCTTTTTCCTTCCACAGATCTACCGTGAAGACTTTTTTGGGATTCATCGCATCGAGGAGATGGTGGGGGACACCTTGCATTTCTTTTTTGGTGATCTTTCCGGAGCCGATATCCAGTCCTTTGTATACTTGCCTTGAGTCAGCAGAAATAACCTCACCTAAAACTTCATCTAGTGAAGTTTGGTCGACCATACCTTTGGTACGGATTAGACCATTATAGAGATGAGCCATTTTAACCGCAAGGTCGGACTTTCCAACTGCTGTAGGACCAAGGATAACTAAGACTTTCGACTTCATTTATTTACCTTAGTCTATAATTGATTTTTTGTCTAAATTACAGTATTCTTCTGTAATTGCCGGGGTGGTGGAATTGGTATACACGCACGACTCAAAATCGTGTCTCGAAAGGGATGAGGGTTCAAGTCCCTCCCCCGGCACCAGTAGTAAATTGAAAATCCTCCGAGCCTTTAGCAACCAGTGAATCATATGGCAGTTTGACTTGACTCAAAAATGAATCATTATTACTATTTTAGTTGACAGTGAAATTTTTAATTATATGTCAAAAATTAACTAATAAATACATGAATTTGAATCAAAAAGGATTTGCAAAGGTCGCGTTAATTGCAGTTATTATTACAACCATCTCTGTTAGTGGTTATTTTATTTTAGTTAAGAAATCGACGCCTACAGCACAACAAACATCAGTTTCAACACCAACTTTAAAAAATGAAATGGCAGATTGGAAAACATATACAAATGAGAAATATGGATTTAAAATTCAATTGCCAGATGATTGGCAAACAAAAGAAGATAGTAAATATAATTTTGTGTCTTTCAACAGTCAAGAAAAATTTAATGCTATCACAAAACATAATGATAGCGAGGTTAATGGTGGAGGAATGTCTGATAATGTAACAATTTCCTACTATAAGGATGATGCAGAGTATATTTCTCAAATAGGTTATCAGTTTCAAAAATTACCAACATTAGAGGAATATATTAATCAAAATTCCGATGTAAGAAATTTGCAGACGATAAATTTTGCTGGTCAATCTGCATTTCGTGCCAACGTAAACGGGATGTTTGATGAAGACGTTATTTGGGTACGAAAAGATAAACATCTATATATAATTAGGTTAGTAGGAGTTGGTAATCCATTAGGTAATGAAATTCTTTCCACCTTTAAATTCACCAAATAATTTATCGTTAAAAACTAAAAATTTTCATCCAGGTAACAAAGTAATTTTTCTTTTCGCTCCACCGTCACAAAAGCTTGCCCACGCAGTTTCTGTGGTGTAATACAAAAGATATGAAAAACATCATTCAATTTTCAATTTCTCAAGAAGACGGAGTGTATACTGCAGAAGGTTTGAATGTGTCTATCGTCACAGAAGGGAAAACTTTTGAAGAGTTAAAAGAAAACATTAAAGAAGTGGTTGAGTTGTATTTCGAAGATGAAGAGCCTGCATTACTTGGTTTTGGAAAGACTCCATCTATACTTACTAGTTTTGAACTTTCTCTCAATACGTATAGGGTCAAAGCTTAAAACTCTTTCTGGAAAAGAAGTTATAAGTGTTCTCTCTGTTTTTGGTTTTTCTGTTTTTAAACAAAGAGGTGGTCACATTAAAGTAAAAAGAGTAAGTTGAGACGATGTCGAAATACTTATTGTGCCAAATCACACTCCAGTTGCAAAAGGAACTCTTAAATCTATATTTAATCAAGCTTCAAAATATATTTCAAAACAAGAATTACACTCTCATTTTTATACAGAGTAGTACGGGGACAATGTAATTAATCATTTCAGTTTGGAATTGTACTAGAAATTGAACCAGAGATAGTTTCATGATAAAATCTATATATATAGAATAGGATATACTATACGGACTTTACACTTTTAACTTTCGACTTATTTATATGTCACAATTTTACCAAGACTCCATTTTTTGGATTGATGTTGATAAGATCAAGCCGAACCCATTTCAGCCACGAAAGGAATTTGATGAGCTCCAGCTCAAAAGCCTTGCGGACTCGATCCGCCAATACGGCGTGCTTCAAGCACTTGTTGTTACGCGCAAAGAAGTAGAGAAGGAAGACGGAGGAATCGTTGTCGAATACGAGCTTATTGCAGGAGAACGTCGCCTTCGTGCATCAAAGATTGCTGGACTTGCTCAAGTACCGGTGCTTATTAAGACCGGCGAAGATAGCGATCTTATGAAGCTTGAGCTTGCAATCATTGAAAACCTCCAGAGAGAAGACTTAAATCCTGTCGACCGTGCAGTTGCATTTCGAAAGCTTGTTGATCAATTTGGCTTTAAGCATATTACGATTGGCGAGAAAATGGGTAAGAGCCGTGAATATGTAACGAACTCGCTCCGTATTCTCCTCCTACCGGAAGACATGCTCGAAGCAGTGAAAGTGGGGAAGATAACTGAAGGGCACACTCGACCACTCCTTATGCTCACCGACCGTCCGCAGGAACAACAGACGCTTTTCAAAGAAATTATGCTTCGACGTATGACGGTCCGGGAAGCGGAAATGATTGCTCGGCGCATTGCGACCGACCGGGCACGAATAAACGGCGTGATGCTCGACCCGGTGACCAAAGAAGTCGAAGAGCGGCTCTCTGCGACACTTCAGACACGAGTGATGATCGAAAAGAAAAACGAAGGTCCGGGTGGGAAGATTTGGATTAGCTATTTCTCTGACGAAGATCTTCATAAAATCATGAATATATTTCAGAATAAAGGAAGGACGATCAATGAAGGGATGGATATACCTGTCACACAAGCAAGCGGGGATGTGATGGAAGCGATGGTGGACCAAGTAGTGCCGCAAGTCGATGTGAGCGTACCGGTAAGTCAAGAAGGAGATACAATAGAGATTCTTGACGACCGATCAAAAGAGGAAATAGAAAATTCGGAAAATATTGAGGATGACGAGGAGCTGTATTCAATAAAAAACTTTTCAATATAAAAATTAAAAGTATCGAGTACAATTGTTATTTTTTTCAGCAACCACGAAAGGCCTTGGGAAACTTGTGACTCAACGAGGTTTGAATCAAAACTCTTCGAGTCGTGTGTGCTTGAGGAGACTTCGCAAGGCGGGTAGCCGAGACTGGAGGAATTTTTTAGCAGAAAAATATCCGCGCTCCTCAAGTACACATGACGAGAAAGAGTTTTGAAATTCAAAACAAGTTTTACTACTTCTTTTTTTCTTCCAAACTCGAACGAATATGTTTTTTGGCGATAGTGGTTTTTACCACTTCCAACCATTTACGAGAAGGCTTTGCATTCGGGCGAGTTTCTACGAGCACCAAATCTCCATTGTGGAGCGTGGTCGTAATAGCCACGAATTTCCCATTTATTTTTGCACCTGAGATATGATTGCCGACATCGGAATGGATATTGTAGGCAAAGTCGATTGCGGTTGAGTCCTTGGGTAGGTCAATCACATCGCCCTTTGGAGTAAAGACGAAGATGCGCTCACCAAAAAAGTCGGACTTGATCTCGTCGATTGCTGTATCTGTCACACCTTCATCCGCCTGGTATGCCACAAGCTCCTGAACCCATTTTGGCACATCGTCGAGATTTATTTTCTTCGCTGGCTTAGTTGTCAGTTTGGTATTTTTCGGTGCATTCGTAGTTTCGAAATTATCGCGGAGTGGGAGAATTTTCTTCACCCACAAAAGATTCGGATTGGTAATCTTCTTACGAGCGGTATTCCCTGACTGTTTGTATGAAATATGCGAAGCTATACCGTATTCTGCCTCCAGTTGCATATCTGCTGTCTTGATTTGGACTTCGACAATACCTCCAAAACCATTGAAGACAGTGGTGTGGATTGCCTGATAGCCATTTGGCTTGGGAAAGGCAATGTAGTCCTTGATACGGCCAGGGAGCGGTCTCCAGGCACCGTGGATGATTCCTAATACCCTGTAGCAGTCTCCGATAGTAGGTACCACCACGCGAAGCGCGAGCAAGTCGTGCACTTTTTCAATATCCATCTCCTTGCGTTGGAGCTTTTTGTAGAGCGAGTACAGACCTTTGACACGGTAGTCGATATGAAAATCCGTCATTGTATTTTTCCCGAGCTCCTTTTTGAGGGACTTGTTAAATTTTTCGAGCATCTCTTCCTCCTCACTTCTTTTGTTTTTGAGAAGCTTGAGCATCTTCTCATATTCTTCTGGATAGACATATGCAAATGCAAGGTCTTCGAGTTCACGATGGAGCTTTCGGATACCGAGACGGTAGGCGAGTGGAGCATAAATTTCCAGAGTTTCTTTTGCAATGCGAAGTTGCTTTTCTTGAGGTACAAAACTAAGGGTCTGCATGTTGTGCAGGCGGTCAGAGAGTTTAATGATGAGTACTCGGATGTCTTTAGACATTGCCACAAAAAGCTTGCGAAGTGACTCGTTGTAGCGCTCAGTACCTCGGTATTTCAAATGCCCAAGCTTGGTCACACCTTCTACAAGAAAACGAATTTCTTTTCCAAATTCTTTTTCAATTACCTCAGGAGTCACACCCACATCTTCAATCGCATCGTGGAGAAGCCCTGCAGAAATGGTGGTTGCCCCCATATGAAGTTCTGCTAGGTTTTTTGCAGTGGCAAAAAGATGGTTGAAATATGGCTCTCCACTCTTGCGAACCTGGTCCTTGTGAGACTCCTTTGCAAAGGTGTACGCTTTACTAACCAAAGCGATATCTACCTCTGTCGGAGACTCAAGGAGGGAAATGATTTCTTTTAATTCATACATCTTCTCATTGTAGTGATATTTTAATAAAAAGAAAGCGCCACCCTCAGCATTGCTGGGGGTGACGCGTGATCTGCCAGTGAGGACTGGGCTCTAAAACAGGTGTACGGATGATGCTTTTTGAACGCACCATCTCGTCGATTACGCCACCGAGGTTAGACGTACTGTTTTCAATGTTTTTCTTAAACTCAGCCTCGGAATAAGAAAGATCTAGAGCCTGATCGAGTGACTGTAAGATCGATTTTTTTCGGGCATTTTTGATTGCATTTTCCATTAGTAGGCCGATGGACCCCTAGCCACCTTTGAAGTAGGACAGTTAGAATTAATGTATTAGTAAAAATTTTAATTTTAATTGTCATATATGAAATATCATCATTTGAATTTTGAAGAGAGGTTTTGTATTGAAAAGATGTATACAGGTGGAGCTCTCATTCGTTCCATTGCTGAGTTTCTCGGACGCAGTCCAAATACAATCAGTCGTGAAATAGAAAAGAATAGTGTGAATGGTCTGTATGAAGCAAAGAAGGCCAAACACAAAGCCTACTCTCTAAGGTGGAGGGCAAAGAAACAGTGTTTGAAAGTGGCACTTAATAGTTTTCTCTCTGTTTTCGTGGAAGAGAAACTAGAAAAGAAATGGTCACCAAAGCAGATCAGTGGATATTTGAAGTTGGAATATGGAATCAAGTGTTCATCTAAAGCTATATACAAGTTCGCAGAGTCGAGAGGACTTGAACACTTGCTCTTCTGGGGTTGGAACAATCACAAGGGAGGAAGGAAACGTGGACACTGGAAGACTGCACATGATGGTAGGAAGTATATTGATGTACGGCCAGAATTCCAGAATGAATTAGGACACCTTGAGATGGACTTCATTGTGTCCAAATACAGCACATGGGTACTGCTTGTTGTCGTTGATCGGTTTGCAAAGAAAACATGGGTTAGGAAATTACCCAACAGAAAACGCGACACTATTCGTATCGCGCTCTCTAGTATGTTCCATGGTGTCACCCTGAGAAGTATCACCACAGACAACGATATTGCATTCACATGCTGGAGAGAACTGGAAGTTCTCCTCAACACGTCTATCTATTTTACACATCCATACCATTCTTGGGAAAAGGGGTTGGTGGAGAACATCAACCGATGGATACGATGCTTCGTACCGAAGAGAAGAGATATTAGTACCGTCAGTGAGGAAGAGATGAATGAGATTCATTCCTTTCTCAATGACCGACCGAGGGAGTGCATTGAATTTAGAACAGCAAACAAGTATCATTTATTATTAACGACTGTCCTACTTGAGGGGTAGCTGGAGGTACTGCCTCCGTGGGAAACAATACCAGATTACTACTTTTTGTCAACTACTACAGCTTCAACCACTTTCTTTTTAAACCCTCTTCGTTTTTTTTCTTCAGCAAATATTTCAAGAGCACGGGGAAGTTCGATTGTGTACACATCATCGGTCTTCAGAGATCGGAAATCTTTTTCATGTACAACATAAGGTCCAAATCGACCGTTGTTGGCACTGATCGGGCTACCAGTCGTTGGGTGCACTCCAAGCACTCGAGGTAAGGAAAGATAAACGAGTGCGTCTTTCAATGTAACAGTCGACAAGTCTTTTTCTTTTGGAATACTCGACATCTTTGGCTTTGGTGCTTTTTTAGAACCTTTACCTTTTACTCGTTCTCCCATTTGTACGTATGGACCAAAGCGTCCAATCAGGATAAAAATAGGCAAACCTGTTTCGGGGTCATTACCAATCGGTTCATCTTTTTTAATTTCCACACCTTCGAGTGTGAGTGCTCCTTCGCAGTCGGGGTATCTGTTGCAAGAAAGGAACCTACCACCTCGTCCGAGCTTTATCACCATATTTGAACCACACACCGGACATTTAAATTTCGGATCTGCGTCCCCAAGGTTCGTCGCTTTGTCGAGCTTATCCTTTGCTTTGAGATGTTTCAGAAACGGCTTGTAAAAGTCAGTTAATGTTTGTAGGTATGTGTGCTTTCCTTCGGCAATTAGGTCGAGCTTGTCTTCCATTTCAGCAGTAAAGTCATCATTAATGTATTCCATGAAATTGTCTTCAAGGAAAGAAGATACCACGTCTCCAGTGTCAGTCGGTACAAGCGCTTTGTTGAGTTTTTCTACATACCCACGCTCTTCAATTGTCTTAATGATTGACGCATATGTCGAAGGACGACCGATACCTCGCTTTTCGAGTTCTTTAATAAGTCCCGCTTCAGAGTAGCGGTTTGGCGGTTCGGTCTGCTTTTCTTCTCTTTTAATTTCCAAAAGCGAAAGGATTTCTCTTGGACTTACTTCTGGTACTTGTGTGTCTTCTCCACGCGAGGCAGGGTCGGCTTTGATCCAACCCTCTTCGGTGATACGAGAACCGTTGACGGCAAAGTCAGGGGATTTTCCATCACCCACTTCTACAGTGATCTTCGTACGCAAAGTTTGCGCATCTTTCATTTGGCTCGCAACGGTCCGCCTCCAAATGAGCTCGTAAAGCTTTTCTTCATCACTATTTTTTCCAGCAGTCTTGTTTGCAAAGTGTGTTGGGCGAATCGCTTCATGCGCTTCCTGGGCATTTTTTGATTTCGATGTGTGGGTGCGGAATTGGAGATATTCTTTTCCAAAATTTTTCTCTACCACTTCTGCAATCTGAGCAAGAGCAACTTTTGAAAGAGTGGTTGAGTCTGTACGCATGTAGGTAATATGTCCCTCTTCATAGAGTTTCTGGGCGAGTCCCATGGTACGAGACGGTGCGAAGCCAAGGCGAGTGGACGCAGTCTGCTGGAGTGTCGAGGTGATAAACGGTGGACGCGGGGCTTTTTTGACGTCGCTTTCTTTGACATCTTTTACTACCCATGGACCCTTATTTCCAATCTCAAGTATTTTTTCAACTTCTTTTTTGTCTGTCGGCTCTATTTCGCAGTTGAGTGTAAACTGAGTATTTTTCTTGTTATTAACATCTGCAGTGATCACCCAAAATGTATGTGTTACGAATGCGCGGATTTCTCGTTCGCGTTCCATCACAATACGGAGCGCAGGGGACTGCACTCGGCCCGCAGAAAGACCGTAGCGGACTTTTTTCCAGACAATACCTGAGAGGTCGTATCCTACCAGGCGGTCCAAAACACGCCGCGCTTCTTGCGCTTCTTTTAAATTTTCATCTATATTACGCGGATGCTTGACTGCCTCTACCACAGCGTCTTTAGTGATCTCGTGAAAAACAACACGCTTTGGTTTTTTAATTCCCACTGCTTGTGCAATATGCCAAGCGATCGCTTCTCCTTCTCTGTCGGGG
>Ga0163152_10008674_pt1 | contig 10780 bp, 9 predicted proteins | sample OliLakLV19MP8IB2_FD_148635 | JGI IMG/M metagenome (GOLD analysis project Ga0163152, IMG submission 148635) | Freshwater microbial mat bacterial communities from Lake Vanda, McMurdo Dry Valleys, Antarctica - Oligotrophic Lake LV.19.MP8.IB-2 | ecosystem: Environmental > Aquatic > Freshwater > Lake...
TCAAAAGTTCCGGCAAGCCGCTCCACATCCTCCCACGTGCCGAGTTCAGGATTGACGGCGAAATAGTCGGTGACAGAAAAACCGTCATCGGAGGTGAACGGAAAGTGCGGCAAAAGATGAACGCCGTTCAACGTTTCGCACAAATGTTGACGGCAAAAATTTTCAAGAGTCCTCAGCGGCGCCTCCCCATTTTGCCGCACCTGGTCTCCATAGGTGATCAACAAGGCATCGCTTTCGCTCAACGAAAGGCCCGGCTGTTTATTCGACCCTTGAGTGTGCAGTTTCTGATAATGGTCTTTCAGATTCCCAACCCGCCGGATCAGAGCCTCGGCTGCCGGATCTCCATAAAGAGCCCGGAGATTTTCGATGAGTGAAGGTTTCATCGAAACAGATTGGGCGCAGATTGAGGGCGATAAAAGCGGTGAATAGGGCTCAAACTTCGCACCGGCGAAAATTGCATGGAAATTATAACGAGCAGCCTCAACATTTGGATCTCATGAAAACAGAATCGGATTAATCTCCGATGAATAAAACATTAAAAAAAGTTAAGAAAACCTACGTTTTTTTGACACCGCATCAAAATTTAATTCGCCTCCCGGCCCGTGGAGGCTTTTGATCTGCACATGAAACGTGAGGGGGCGAAAACCAAAAGGGATCGCGCGGCGGAAATTTTCCTGCGTCTGATTGAAAGTTATCCCGACGCACATTGCGAACTCGATCACTCCAATGTCCATGAATTGTTGATCGCCACGATCCTATCGGCCCAATGCACCGACAAACAGGTCAACATCGTCACCGCAGATTTGTTCAGGAAATACCGGACCCCGGAGGATTACGCCGCTGCGGATCCATCCGTCCTGGAGCAGGACATCAGGCGCATCGGCCTTTTTCGAAACAAGGCCAAAAACATCCGCCTTTGTTGTCAAAAACTGGTCCTGGAACATGCTGGCCGGGTCCCCGATACTTTGGAGGCGCTGGTTCTCCTTCCTGGCGTGGGACGCAAAACCGCGAACGTGGTTCTCGGCAATGCCTTTGGAATCAATGAAGGGATCGTGGTGGACACCCATGTAGCGAGGCTTTCACAACGGTTGGGATGGACTTCTGAAACCGCTCCCGAGAAAATCGAAATAACTCTGCAAAAACTGTTCGCGCAGGACAAATGGACCTTGTTAAGCCACCTCCTGATCTGGCACGGACGCCGACGCTGTACCGCCCGGAGCCCCGCTTGCACAAACTGTGAAGTTCAAACCTTGTGCCCTTCGGCTCACAGCCTTAAATCTTCTGCGTGAATTCTCCACGGGAAAGCCAACGATGGTTTTGGTTCAAAAATGCTGCGAATGCCGCGGTCAACATGGCATGGGACGAAGTGCTGCTGGATGCCAGCAGGGAGACAGTCGCTCCAATCCTGAGGTTTTATTCCTGGGCCTCACCTTCGGCCAGTTTTGGTTATTCGCAAAGAATCGCCGAAATCGAGCAGATGACCTTGCTCCGTCCGCTGGTCCGGAGGATCACCGGCGGCGGACTGGTCCCTCATGACCGGGACTGGACCTACAGCCTTTCCTTCCCGTCAGGCCATGCTTGGTATGAGCTCTCCGCCCGTGAAAGTTATCGGGAGACACATTTCTGGATCCAGATGGCGTTCGCGAAAATCCAGGTGACCACCGAACTTTCTCCCTGCTGCCAGAAAGAAGTTCCCGGACAGTGTTTCCGAGGCGCCGAAGAAAACGACGTGTTGTGGAAAGGCAGGAAGATTGCAGGAGCTGCGCAAAAACGAACCCGGGTCGGGCTTTTGATTCAGGGCTCGGTGCAGCCGCCCCCTGTAAACATTCCACGCGAACCATGGGAGCTGGCGATGCTGGAGACCGGTGCCGAGCTGTTTGGAATCTCATGGAGTGAATTCCTGCCAGACCCGGCGCTCCAGAAGAAAGTTCAATCACTGGCCGAAAACAAATACTCCCGCGACGATCATAACCGCAAACGTTGATCCGGCTGTTCGTTCGAGTCATTGATCTTGCTGATCGAATCCGATGGCCGTTGTTTTTCCAATCGTTGGTGGGTTCATTGATGCATCGGCGCGACCGATGCTGGCCCCGGAGTCAGCGGTTTTGGCGGTCACCAAAAAACCGCTCCGTCTTGTTGAGGGCGGCGAGGGTGAAAATAGTGGGATAAAGCCGTTCCCAGTACCAGAGATTGGCGAAATAAAAACCAATGGGTGAAGGTCGGTATGGAGATTCAACCCTGTCGCAAAGCCAGGAGGCCGCCTTCTCGATCTTGGACCCCAATATTCCGGTCGGTTCCTGAGAAAATGGGGCACCATCAATCAACGCAGAGAGACCAAGCGCGGTTTCTTCTATTGAAGAAGGGGCTTCAGAATCACCTCCCCAGCTTCCGTCCGCTTTTTGCAGCCGCAACAGGCATGCCATTCCAAGCTGAAGCGATTTGGAACATGAAGATCGTATTGCCGGAATTCTTTTAACGGCTTGGGCCAGGGCCGGGATGACTTTTGATGTGCCGTAAACGGGATTGGTTTCCCCCTTGGCGTGTTCATTTCCAAACCAGAGGGGAATCCAGGCACCCTCCGGGGTTTGGCTCTTTTGCAGGAACGAGGCCGCACGATGAAACACTTTTACAAATTTACGCTGCTGTTTCTCCGGAAGCAGATCGCACCAGGCATCCCAAGCCATCAAGGCGTGCCCTGTGATGTCGGGGCTGCTCCTGTCAAAAGGAAGATGCCCCCACCCCTTGCAAAAAGTCGGAATTCCGCCGTCTGAATTTTGCAGTCCGGCAAGCCATTCAAGCGCCGGAATGACGTTGTTTCGAATCAATTCGGGAGTCGGCTCCGCCACCGCGCGCAACGCCACCAAACTTCCCGAGGTGTCGTCGGCGTCCGGCACTCCGCCAGGCAGGTTCGTCCAGGCCCAGCCTCCGGGTCTGGCACCGGTATAATCATGCACTTCGCGGTGTTGCTGTTGCAGGAGCCATCCGACCAGCGCGGCCCGATTTGGAAATTGCTCCATGCTGAAATCTGAATCCGTCGCCATGGCCTGAATTGCAAGTGTGGTGACCCACGTGCCCAGGTTGGTATCAATCGGCCAGCTTCCGTCGGGCCGCTGGCTTTTCCTCAAAAAATCGATCCCCTTCTTCACCACGGCGCATTCAGATTTTCCCGCCGAGATGAGGCTCATCGCCACAAAACTCGTCAACGGCACCGCTTCCAAAAAACCGCCGTTCGAGGGCTGGATCCGATTCAGAATCTTCAGTGCTTTGCCAGTGCAAAGTTCCCGGACGTTGGCGGCCAGGAAATTGCGCGAACGGTCATTCGTGTGTTTTGCCAATCCCATGCTGATGAGGGCCGGGAGGGCGTAACTGACCACTGGCAGATTCAGGCTGGCAAAAAATTGGCGAGGCAACACGGAAAGTTCAAACGGAAGTGCGATCACATGTTTCCATGCGCCCGAACCCGATCCAAGCCGACCGCACAAAGCGCACATGGTCAAAATAGGCACGGAAAAAGTCCGGTCTCGTCCATACCTTTGAAGAATGCTTTCCGCCACATGAGCCGGATCGAGCCCCCCGGCAACGTGAGCCAGCAGCCAGGACTCAGCTCTGGACAAGGTTGCAGGCGGAAAATCCCCGACCAATGCCGAGGCGGCCCAGACGAGCACTGTGGTGCTGATGTTGCTCAAAGATTCCGGCGTGTCCCCCCATCCACCGTCGGCATTTTGAGTTCTCACCAGCCAGCTTCGACCCTGGTCCACAGAGGTCGAATCAAAATGGGATGGCCCGCGATCGCGTTTCTCTGATACGGCATGAAGTTTTAATGCCACAAGGGCGGTGGCGGTCGAAAGCGCGCTGGGGGAAAGATAACCATTCCAAAAACCACCGGGATCGCGTTCACGAACCAGGGTTTGCAACACCCGGTGACGGGCTATGGTCAGGCGCTCTTGAAAATCATGGGTGAACAAGATGAACGGTGATTAATCCATTCATCCAAAGCGCACAAACCAAAAAATCGGGATATAAAAAATGAGTGATCCATCCAGTCGCGCCAAGGGGTTTCCATTTAAACCCGGGCCGGGCCGGTCATTCATCACGGTGTAGTGGTCGAATTACCCTTGCCAATCACATCGCCGCGACGCTTTCCACCAACCTGCACATTACTTTTTTTGGAGCGGATCATTTCATTGATGACACGGTCGCTGATTCCCTGCTGGCGCAGATAATTCTGCTGATCGCGGGTTAGTTCAAAAACCTGGTCGGTCATCTGAAGCCGTTGGATCATGACGTCCTCCGACAACCCGGCCTGTTTTAAGGCCACCACCTCGTCCATGGTCACAAACCCGTCGGAGTTGACATCGGCGGTCGTTGCACTGCGGGCCTGTTCGGCCGTGGCTGGAGAACTCTCCGCCTTGCGCGAGGCTTCGGTCGCCGCATCCACATCTTTATTATCAATCTTATCTGTTTTTGCGGCGATGACATATCCACCGCCCGCGCCCAGAACTCCGCCGATGATCGCTCCCAGGACACGGTTTTTGCCACCCACAGCCGCTCCCGTGGCGGCACCGGCCGCCCCTCCGATGACGGCACCCTGAGTTTTTCTATTACCGGGGAGTTCGGCGCATCCGACAAACGAAATAATCAACGGGGCGGCGACCAGGCATTTCAAAATCTGCGTTTTCATTCCTTCAAATCCTTTTCTTCTTTGCGGGCGGGTAAAAATCCTTGATTTCACGATCGACGCAAAAAAACCAAAGTCAACCGGGGTCAAACTCAGGTTAATGCTGAAAAGACTTTAAAGGTTCTCTATTACAGCAACATGACTGAACGGATGGGCGACTATGCCGCACTGTTCCCCATGTTCCCCATCCATCCTGGCTACGTCGAGATGATCGAGCGCTCGAAGACAAGGTGCAAAACTGTTCAGAGAACCGCGGTCCGACAGGGAACTCACCGCGCCCGTCAACCGTGCAAATCCGATTCGCGCTTGCGTTGGGGCAGGATTTTGCACGCACCTTTGCAACCGAACAGCCTGCTCAACAACTGACGGTTGCGGCTGACCCAGGCGTAGATCCTTTCCGCAATCCAGATGATTCCCGGAAACCAGAGGATCAATGCCAGCGGAATCCCCAATGGCATGCGAAGGCTGATGTGACGGATGCACCTTGCTCCCCGGTGAATCTGCCCTTCAGGAGTGAAACAATGGATCGCTTCCTGCAGCCTTTCTTCGGGAATTCCCGGCGCCAGTATTTTTCGCCGCGGATGTGAGAGCGGCACCAGGGCGATGCGATCCAACCAATCCATCCAAGTGATCAGCCGCATTTGAAATGTGCAGAGCGAACATTCGTCGTCGTAAAGCACCGATATTTTACCAGGATTATCAGTCATGAAGCAGCGCCGGTCACAAATGGCATCTTATACAAGTATCACAAAAGGTCCGTTCGCCCAAGGATGAAGACCGGAACAAGGTGCATTTGGTGCATTTGAGTGTGATTAAAACTGGGTGAGACCTGCTCGGAGCGCGGGTCTGTGACGTCTGTGACCCGCAGCGCTATGCCATGAAGAAGGCTTTGAAACAAGCGGCACCGAAAGGACTGACTTGTGCTGCGGCTCACAGAGCTCACAGAGCCGCGCTCCGGGGAGGTCTCCTTACATCTCACCCACTTTTAATCACGCCCGGTGCGTTTCATCATGGTCTCGGGGAACCTTTCGACCGGCCTGGTTTGGGCAGTACATGAATTTCGCCGCCCAGGATGCGCTCCAGATGGCCGTGCTGACTCCGCACCAACAGGGCACCGTCAAAATCCAGCGACTCGGCGATCCCGTGGATGGTATGTTCCCCAAAAGTCACGGTGACCTCGCGCCCGATGGTGGAACAGTTTTGTTCCCATTCCTGCGCCACGCCGGTGAAATCTTCGCGGCAGATGTCACGATAAACTTGATCCAATTCACGCAGGACGGCCTCGGCCAGATCGGCGCGATGAACCTGGTGCCCGGTCACTGCACGCAGGGAGGTGGCCAAGTGCCTGATCTCCTCTGGAAACTCCTCCGGCCGGACGTTGACATCAATTCCAATCCCAAGGATGAGGTATTTGATCTTGTCAGGTTCCGCGCGCAGCTCGGTCAATATACCGGCAACCTTGCGTCCGTCGATCAACAGGTCGTTCGGCCATTTTGTCTCGACCACGATGGATGTTCTCGCTTGAATCGCCCGGGTTAAAGCCACGGCGGCTCCAACAGTGATTTGTGTGGATGATTGGGGGCGCAAATCGGGCTTGAGCAGGATCGAAAACCAGAGGCCGCGCTTTGGTGGTGAAACCCATTTCCGGCCCAAGCGCCCGCGCCCTTGGGTCTGAGTTTCCGCGAACACCACCACACCTTCGCGAGCGCCGTCGCGGGCCATTTTTTCCACGATGTCATTGGTGGAGGTGGTGCTTTGAAAGACATGGATGTCGCGGCCAATGACTTGTTTTCCGTCCAACCTTGAAAGCAGATCGTCGGCGTGTAAAACGTCGGGGACGCTGACGAGTTTGTATCCAAAATGGGGGCTGGCCGATATGTCGTATCCCAGCTGCCGCAGTTCTTCCATGCGCGCCCAGACCGCCGCCCTGGAAACCCCCAGTTGCTGGGAAAGGTCGGCCCCGGAGACTCCACGGGAAGGGGAGCTTCTGAGGGCTTTTAAAATGGCGGCGTCAAGGCTCATCGAGTTTCGAAATCAAGTCCGATATCGACCGCACGGGCGGAATGGGTCAAGGCGCCGACCGACACAAAATCAACCCCGGTTTCCGCAATGGCACGGACGGTTTGAAGGTTCACCCCGCCGCTGGCTTCGGAAACGGCCCGTCCGCCGATGATTCCAACCGCTTCACGCAGTTTTTCGACCGGCATGTTGTCCAAAAGAATGATGTCGGCTCCGGCCAGGACGGCGGCCCGGACTTGTTCAATTGAATCAGCTTCCACTTCCACTTTGAGACTTGGAAATTTTTCCCGCGCCGCACGCACCGCAAATCCGACCGGATCATCGGTTTTTTGTCCCAACACCGCGAGATGGTTGTCCTTGATTAAAACCATATCGAACAAACCGATCCGATGGTTTTCGCCCCCGCCGCATTTGACGGCGTATTTTTCGGCGCGCCGCAATCCCGGGGTTGTTTTACGGGTGTCGAGAACCCTGGTTTTCAGGCCTGACAACTCCGAGACAAATCTCGAAGTCAAAGTGGAAACACCGGAAAGGCGCTGCATAAAATTAAGCGCCACACGTTCGGCGGAGAGCAACGGTCCGGCGGGACCGTGGACCCGAAGCAACACTTCACCTGCGGTGACCCGACGACCGTCGGGGACCAGTATCGTTACTTCGATCCTCGGGGACAGCTGGCGGAACGCGCTTCGGCCAAACTCCGTTCCGCAGACCACCATCGATTCTCTTGCCACCACGGCGGCCGCGAGAGAAAGATCCGGTGAGACGACGGCCGCAGTGGTGACATCTCCTGGTCCGATATCCTCGTCCAAGGCGTTCCTGACCAGGCGGTCAATTTCTTCTGATGTCAATTGCACCTGCCCAGCCTCCACGATTCGCAGGGTCCGATGAAGGAAAAAGTGAGCCGAAGTTTGTCGGGCAGCTTGTTCGCGTGATCGGCTGTCCGACATGCGGGATGACCATCAAAGCCGGGTCCATGCAGAAGGAAAAGAAACTGGGCTCAGATGTTCACGGAGCATTGGTCCAGCGCCATCGGCGCGCCATGTTTATAGCCCGTTTCCAACAACAAGCGTCAAGCTCCAGCGGAGTGGCATGACAACGGCGGACAATTCAAATTAATAAATCCTATTCGCGGCTAGTTTTTATTATGCCGCTCCTCCGGAGCTCGGTCATTCTGTTCTCTTGGATCTATAAACATGGCGCTCCTCTGGAGCTGGTTGCAAAATGTCCAAACTCCAGCGAGTGTCACAGACGTCACAGACCCGCGCTCCGTGTAGGCCTCACCCGGGTTTAATCACACCTGGAACCAGCACCAGGCACACCAGCCACACTGCTGGCTGGAACATGTCGGGAAAATCGATTACACAGGCTGTAACACGGTTCAAAATCATGCCCCTCGATGTTTTATCTGTAGCGCAAATGCGGGAATGGGAGGAGTCCTCCTGGAAAACCGGAATTTCTCCCGACGAGGTCATAGCCTGTGTTGGCCGCACGATCGGGCGGCGGGTGGTCGAGTTGAGCCAGGAAGGTGACTCCGTGCTTTTGCTGGCGGGAAAAGGCCATAACGGCGACGACGTCCGGGCATCGGTTTCGCATATTCCAAACAGAGAAGTTCAACTTTTGAACGTGAAAGATCCTGAGAGCGATCTACAAATCCTCCTGGACCTCAAGCAGAAAAACATCAGATGGGTGGTGGACGGTCTGTTCGGCATTGGATTGAACCGCCCGCTGAATGCATCCTGGGTTAGGTTCATCCAGGCGATCAACGAGCAGAGCTGGAAAATAGTAAGCGTGGATGTCCCGTCCGGGTTGAACGCACAGACCGGTGAAATTGAAGGGGCTGCGGTCCGGGCCACCATGACCCTGACGTTGGGCGCTCCTAAAACAGGATTGTTAAAGGGGAAAAGCGTGGAATATGTCGGTCGCCTCGAAGTCCTTGAGGATGTCGGCTTGTGTCGTCGCGGCCCGGTGGCTGAAGAATTGCAGTGGTGGCGGGCGGGTGATTTTGCCGGTATCCCGGAACAGCGCCGGGTAAATTCGCATAAAGGAACCTATGGTCATGTGGGACTGGTGGCCGGAAGCCTGGGTTATCATGGGGCGGCGGTGCTCGCTTCGTTGGGAGCCGAAAGGGCTCAACCAGGGTTGGTGTCACTCTTCTGCACCGAGGATGTTTACCTGCCGGTTGCTTCACAACTCAAGGGAACAATGGTGCATCCGATCGAACATCCCCTGGAGTTTCCAGCCAGGCTGACCTCGATGGTTTGGGGTCCTGGACTGGTCGGGGACGAAATAGACCCCCGTTTGGTGGAACAATTTCTTCAACTCTGGTGGAACGGAAACATTCCACTGGTGGTCGATGCTTCGGCATTGGCCTGGCTTAAACCGGGACCGGTGGAATCGAGGTTTTTAAGGGTGATCACCCCACACCCCGGGGAGGCTGCGTCTCTCTTGAACACCACCACCGCAGAAATCCAGTCTGACAGGCTTGCCGCTTTGCGAGCCCTTTCGAGCCGGTATGGAAACTGCCGGGTGGTGCTGAAAGGACACCAGACATTGGTGGGTCGCAATACCGGGCCGGTAATGGTTAACAGCTCGGGAAATCCTTCCATGGCCAAAGGCGGGACCGGGGATATTCTGGCAGGATATCTGGGCGGTCTACTGGCACAGCTTCCCGGAACAGCCAGAACGGCGGATGAATTGATCCGTTACGCGGTCTGGCGTCATGGAAACGCCGGGGATCTCCTGAGTGGAAAGAACAGGGACTGGACCGTTGAAAAACTGGTCGATTCGCTTGGTTCCCGGCCTTTGCTTTGAACTTCATTGATCACTTTCGTAATCTCGCAGGGAAATTTCCTTCCTTTGAATGAGCTCTTTTGCTATCCAGAGCAGCGTCATGCCTAGGTTTTGCTCCATCTGGTTGTGTCTGCTGGCCCTTATTTTCTCCGCTCAGGCGGGAACCTATTCCCTGGAGAATGGGCAAAGCGTCTCTGGCGACCCTATTTCATTTAATGAGACGGGCGTGGTTCTCAAGGCGGGAGACGGAGCGGTTCAGCCCCGCACGCCTTACACCGCCTTCTCGCAGGCGGCGCTGAAACAACTGCATGCCGAGGCCTTCAAAAAGAACAAGAGTGACGCCAAACAGCTCGAGCCATTCATCACTGAAATTGTTGAACAACAGGCCAAACGACGCGAAATCAGGGTGGAAATCCCGCCCCGGGTGACGCTTCCAGAGGGTAAAACCGGTCTGGGTTCGATGTTTTCCTCGCCGGTCGGAATTTTTATCTGCCTTGTGCTTTATGCCGCCAATCTGCTCGCGGCGCGTGAGATAGCGTTGTTCAAAAACAAACCGGTTGGCGTGGTTTGTGGTGCGGCAGCGGTGCTTCCCCTGATCGGCCCCGCCATATTCCTGGCCATTCCAGGGATTCCGGAACCCGAAGAAGTCACCTCATCGGCCCGGGCGGACTCCACCGGTGCACCGGCCAGTCCTGGAACCGAAACATACAGCCCTGCGCAACCGATCGCTCCCCCGCCCGCCGATGGCCCACTTTCCAAGACCTCCCAGCTCAAAAACAAGATCACGCAGGCTTTTGGCGGTGCCGAACCGGCCGGTGCCGAACCCGAACCGGTCGCCGAAGTCAACCTGCCGGAACCGCAGATTTTTAACCGGGCTCAGTTCACTTTCAACAGGCGGTTTTTTGAAACCAAACTTCCCGGGTTTTTCCGCGTGGTTCCCACTGAAAATGAAAAAGACCTCCTGATCGAGGTGAAGTCCAATCGGGGCGAATTTGTGGGCCGCCGCATTCCCCGCATCACACAAGGCGAGCTTTTCCTGCAAGTTTTCAAAGGCGAAGCCACTGCGGACGAAATGATCCCTTTCACAGAAATTCAGGAAGTACAAATCAGGCATAAGGACTGGAAATAGGTTTATGGTCAACCCTCAGGCGCAGGAGAATGTTCCACCCGAAAAATATCGCACCTTCCTTCTCTTCGGAGCCCCCGGCTCAGGCAAGGGCACCCAGGGAAAAATCCTTGGCAGCATCCCCAATCTGTTCCACTGCGCGTGCGGAGATGTCTTCCGAAACCTGA
>Ga0163152_10008676_pt1 | contig 10780 bp, 9 predicted proteins | sample OliLakLV19MP8IB2_FD_148635 | JGI IMG/M metagenome (GOLD analysis project Ga0163152, IMG submission 148635) | Freshwater microbial mat bacterial communities from Lake Vanda, McMurdo Dry Valleys, Antarctica - Oligotrophic Lake LV.19.MP8.IB-2 | ecosystem: Environmental > Aquatic > Freshwater > Lake...
AAGGGCAACGGCAGTCGACTGGCTTGCCTGACGATGGTCTTCAAGCTGATGCAATCGGCACAGAAACGCTGGCGGCCCCTGAACGGTGCCAAGCTGCTACCCGACGTAATTCAAGGTCTCAAATTCATCGACGGAATCAAACCCAAAGCCGCCGCCTGAAAAATCCTCATCCACAACTTTTGACAATAACTCGGGAACGACGACCGAAGGGGATTGGAAGGAGCCCCTTACCTAAGACTCCGTCGCCCGCCAGCTCGACGACGGCCCGTTGGCTTTCCACCGGTACGTCTACTAGCCAAGTCTCTGGCAACGTTTCAAACAAGCGCCGCCATGCCGACCGCAACTCTATTCTTTGGTCGGCAGTCGCGGCTTCGGTTGTAGGAACCAATGCCCCTTCCCCGATCTTCTCGGCGAGCCAGCGTGCGGCCACGACGGTGCGCGCGTCGTCACTGGTAACTTGAGGCCCGAGCACATGACGGACACAGTTTTCGACCCAACTCAGCTCTTGTGGCGACTGAAGTATTTCGGTACCGATACACCCCAATAGACTGTCGAATCGATCGACCGGCCAATCAGCAGGCTCGCCGCCGAGTCTCGTCGCGTTTGCGTCGATGAAGACCACGTCCTGAGTGCAATTGCGCTGCCGAATCGGGAACTCCTTTCGGACGCTACTTGGCGATTGACTCCATGCCGGGAGAGACAGGAAAGTGGTCGTGCTGGCGTCGGCGGTCGCCCAGCGCACTCCGTCCTCGGTGACTAGCGGCAGCAATAGATGCCGCCGCGTGACGGCATCGAGGTTGGCTTGAACCGTTCGTGAGGCTGCAACGGCTTGTAGTAGTTCTCGGGCGAGGCTCTCCGGGATTCCAGTAACAGCATCGGCAAGTACGCATGGGAGGCAGGGGAGGAGAAGCTCGTCTCGAACTGCGCGATTCCAGCGGTTTCGCACTTCGTTGTCGCCCGTGCCCGCGTCCCTTGTAGTGACTCCTGGAATGGACTTCCGATCCTGAGAGGGCCAGAAGTAGCCGTGCAATATGATGTCCCAGTTATCCCTGCCGGAAGCGCGCCCAACCTTCTCGACGACCAAATCGTCAGGTGTTGGGTCTGGATCGTCATCGAGGGGTAGGAACACAGCCCAGCGAAGGCATGCTCCGCATCGAGTCGGGGAGACATCGACGGGCCGCAGAATCGTGATGGCAGCGTGTGCAAGAGCCTTTCTCGGAATAAACTCGACGCGTCCGTCTTTCCAGCTAGGGTCGCGTGGCCAATCAGGCTTGCTTCGCAGTCGCCGCAGGCTGTCGCGTCCGAGCGCTTCAACACCGAGAACCAAGGTCTGCTGTTCGCCATTCTCAATGACTCCCTTGAATGTGCGATCCGGAGCTGGTAGGTCGTCGCTGTACCGGCCGATCCATGCGCCGGGCACAAATGTCGGTCGGACGACTTGTACGAAAGGAGTCCGCAAGGACAGCGTGTCGCCAGTGGCGGCGCCATCCGCCTCGATCGAGAGAAGATTTCCGCATTGTGCGAGCAGCAAGGTAAGGGATCCCGAACGGCCAAACCACGTTCCGACCTCGTTCGGAGTCGGGCAGAATTTGCCTAAGCCATGCTGCCCTTCGATGGCCCGGTCAAGATGATCCCTGCATCGCAAGGGGATCCATAGCAAGAGGCCGTCGTCGAATCCTCCAAGCAGTTGTTTCGCCACACCAAGGAGTCGTGCAAGGTCTTCATCATCGACCCTGTCCCAATCGGGATGTAGTGGATCTGCGTTATCTCGCTCGCCTGTTCCAGCCCAAGGGTTCAGTGCACCGGGTCTCAGGGTTCCTCCGTCTGCCCCCAGATAGACGACTGCTTCGCAGATATGGAAAATACTTTTGAGCCCAATGCCAAATCTGCCAATTTTCTCAGCGTCCTCGGCCTTGGAGCCGCCGATGGCCTGATGCAGCGCTTCGTGGTCCCTGGCGGTGAAAGCGCCATCATTTGCTATGAGCAGCGCCGGTCCCCAGAGAAGACTGTTTCGAGCCTCGGGCCATCCTCGTTCGAGTACGACAATTATCAGCCGACGGGCCTTAGCGTCGTCAGCGTTCTGAACGAGTTCCCGCAATAGTGTTCGTCCATCGCCCGCATCTTTGTAAACGTCCGCTAGCAGCGACTTGATCGCATTGACCTCATCGAGCGAGCTCCGAACGATGCGGGCATCATTACGGCGTATTGCCTGATTCGCCAAGTCGACACCATCCCTTCTCGCATCAGGGCCGAACTTGATTTCGTAGCTTGGTCTTGATTGGGGTAACTTAGGTAGCGTTCGGCTACGCGAGGAGTACCCCATGGCGCACACCTGGCCATCAACAACCAACGCACGGCAGAAGTTTTATCACGGCAAAACGCCGTGAACATCCGTCGTACGCTCCTCCAGGTACCGCGTCACAGTCCGTTGTCTTAAGCACAAGGCCACGTCGCCAACCTGCTGGACGCTGGCACCCGGACTGGCAGGCACCGTGGTCCCTAACCGCGTTACGCGAGCCATACCACCAAACGGCCGAATAATAGGGCCTGACCGACGATCGCCACGATTATGGTGTATCGGCCGCAATGTCGCAGGCGAACAGCACGATGACCTATGGCGACGAACGGGAATTGGACCTGAAGATTGGAGCATGTCGCCAAAGGCTGAAAACGGGGAATTCGGCTAACGAGCGGCGCTGGGTCGTGACACAGGCGATCGGGGCCGTGGCAAAGTGCGCAGTTTCCAACTGGTGCTCCCCTCGACAAATGCTGGTGCTTCGCTGCTCGATCGAGTAGCCCGCCTGCCTCTCGCACTGTCAGGCTACGTTTCGTCCAATTGGCGGTGTTCTTCGCGAGCTTTCGCACCAATAACAGGTTGCCGCCCTCGGCCAGAATCAAGGCGTCTGATTCAATCGTCGACTATGCGCGAGACCTTAATGCTGTCGGCGCCGTGAAATCTTCTATTCGGCAGACGAACCACTTCACCCTCCACAGGCCACGCACCCACAATCGCCACCACAAGGTACTAGTCAACCATTTGAGCGAGGATACCGGCGGCGAATCCGGGGCCGGATGTTGGCCTGCTGCTCGGCTTGGTGCGCGATTAAGGTCGAATTCTGTGCGCCCGGGAACAGCGTGAGGTGGACGACCATTTCCTTGTCCCAAGCGAGCGCCGCACCGCTGTACGCGGGATTCGCAAATCGGTAGTCGGTCCCTAAGCCGGGCGACGAAAAGTTGGCCCAGACTGCCTCTCCTGCAGTCGTCAGCGCCTTTTGTACAACCTCAGTGCCGCGAGTAGTGGACTTCGTTTCTGGCGCATAGAGCCAATCAATAGCGTAACTGTCGATTAGGCTCCGCCAGTAGTACCGTAGCGTGCGACGGCGATCGAACAGGTCCAGCCCGAGCAGTTGGTCACCGTGAAGGGCAGCCAGCCCAATAGCATCTTCCGGCAGCGCGAGTTCTGCGTTGAGGCGATCCAGTTCGACGGTTCGTTGCGTGTACGCGTCGCTGAGCGCACGCGTGGGGCTGGCGGTCTCAGAAAGTTCCATCGACTGTGCCACGTCGTTCCAGACCGCAGCTTGATCAGCGTCGTGTACGCCTCGTTCACAGAGCGCTGCGTAGACACGCTCTTGCTTACGAGCGCGCACGGTATGGCTAGCGGCCTTGCCGGGAGTAAAATCCGAGGTGGTATAGTGCCATCGCCCTGCTTCTACGCAGCTGACGGGAACTTTCAGCTCGTGTTTGGGCGGAACCAGCACGTCGGTGTTCAGTATCCGGTTCTGCTTGGCGCCGACCAGTTCTTGGCCGTCCATCAGAAACACCGGCTCCGACGACGCGTTGGTAATCCGCAGTTCGGGGACGTGGCCCCCGTTGCTCACCTCGGTGACGCGCACCTGGGTGCGGGTTTCGGCGTCCAGCACTCGATAGTCAGGCCCTGCTTGATCGGGCCCTAGAATCGGCAGGATTTGCAGGCCAGGACGGCCTTGGGGGCTGCCCAGCGCGAGGCTTTGGACGCGGGCGAGAATTGCGGTGTTCATGAGAAATCCCTTTACGGGCTCGTATGGATCAGCCAAGCTCAAGAGCGTCTCGGCTCTACCTACCAAGAGAACGAGGGCCTGGGATTTCCCGCGCCGGTGGAAAAATCTTGGTGAGGTACTCGCAGTGCCTCACAACGCCGCGGAGGAGTAGCATGCCCACGGGGATTCCTTACCTGCAGGATCCACTCGACGACTACCCCACCGGGGCCGTCACTCAGGTTCTGCAGAATTTCGGCCAACCGCTATCTGCCTACGCAGAGAAGATCTTCGATGCGGTGCTTGACCAACTCACGGCCAAAGCGCGGGGCGCCTTGAAGCACTTCCAGCGGTTTCAAGGGAATGTTGAACCGGAGGATCTCGTCAACCAGTTTCAAGTCAATCTATTGTCCAATCTGAGCCCCGAGGATGTCCGCGACCGCCGGCACTTTTTTGCACTAGCCGCCAAGAACTTTCGTTGGATCCTGCTTGATCTGGCCAAACGGAAAGCAAACGGCCACACCGAGCTTCCGATCGACACAGCAGATACCGGTACGGGGCCTGCTACCGATGCCCAGCGGAAACTCGATCTGCAAGCGTTGTTTGCGTTCATCGAGCACGAACTTGACGAAGAAGAGCGCACGATTCTGGACCTGCGGTCGTTGCAGGGGTTGACCTACCAACAAATCGCGCGCGAGATTGACTCGTCGACGTCTTCCGTCGAACGGCAGTACAAACAAACGCTGCAACGCATCCGCGAACACTTCATGGGCGGTGCCGATGACTGACCAGGAGCGCGACATTCAGGCATTGTGTCGGCTGGTATGCGAGGCAGCGATGGAGGGGATGGCCCCCGACTTGCCATCGCTAGCTCGCGATGCTGCGGAGCTGGCTGTCTTAAAAAGAGCATGGGAACGGGCCCATCGGCTTTACCAGCGAAAACTAGACGCTGGCGAAAGGCCGGTACTGAACGCGGCGTCATGGGAACCGGAGCAGCAACTTCGCGGTAAATACACGGTAGTGCGGAGACTGGGTTGCGGCGGCATGGGCGAGGTTTATTTGGTGCGTCGAAACCGCGATGGCCGTGAACTGGCGGCCAAGCGTGTTCGTGACCCAGATGACGGCGGCGTCTTTGATCCGCTCAAGTATCTGGACGGGCAACGCCAGCGGCAAGCTGCGATGCTGGAGGAGATCATGCAGTCAATGGAGCTGCCGGAGGGCCCGCACGTACTCCGCTGCCAGTTCATGGACGTCATTGACGGCGGTCTGGTCCTGTTCACCGAACACGCCCGGCATGGCTCAGTGGCCGACTGTCTGGTTCGAGGATTGCTGTACGGTGATGGTACAATTCGGGATCGCTTCAACGAACTGGCATGGCAAATCCTCAGCGGCCTGGCCCATCTGCATGACTCTCAGGTCGTGCACCAGGACATCAAGCCCGAGAATGTGCTGATCACGGACTTGGACTACGGGCTACATGTCCGGATTGCTGATTTCGGGGTAGCCCGGCCGTTGACACAAAACCCGGGCGGGCAGCCCCGGGCGCCACTGGCAGGTCTTGATCACCGTTACGCTTCCCCCGAACAACTTGCGGGCCACACTTTAACCGCCACGAGTGACGTGTACAGTTGGGCCCTGACGATGCTAGCGTCAGCCCCCGACACCGATTATCGGCAATCGCTGGTGCAACTCAAATCCAATCGGGAGCAGTTCATTGTCGATCGCCTGGCATTCCTGGCTGAAGCGCAGGGTACGGTCGTGACGACTCACCTTCAGCGCGCACTGGCACCTGATCCGCAAGCACGCCCGTCCGCTTACGAACTGTTGGAAGTGTTCCAGCCGCTCACCGACAAGCAGGATATGCTTTTGTGTGAGCTCTCGCTCGACATGGCCAATTTGTTGGACGCTGACACCGACGAAAGTGATCGCGACGACAATGTACGACTTCTTAGTAGACTAGCATTCGACGCGGAGCTGCCACGGCAACGCAAGCCTTGGAGCACTGCCACGCCTCGAGAGCAACTCTTTGCTTTGCTTTCCCGAGAAATTCTTGATCGGACGATCCAGGATAGCGACCTGGAAATGGATGAAGACAGCGTGCAGTTCTTGCGGTCGATTTATGCCGGAGACGGCGGGTAATATCACAAGTATGTGCTGAGGAAGTGGGATGCGAAGGGGCCGATGTTGGCTGGAAACGGCAATATGTCCGCGGCCATCAAGGTCCTGTTGCGAGTGGTCCAACGACCGGGGCACCCTCTGCGGTCCGAACAGGATCGCTATGAATCGGTGCAAGCGCTGCTGGCGAAATTGCTGCAAGAACAAACTAATTACCCGTCAGATGACTGAAAGAATTGGTTGGCGCTAGCCCGACAACTTTTTGTAACCCAGGGCGAGTTTGGCATTTGGCACACGGTGATCCAGGTGGTCGGGCTCATTCGCTGATACACGACCAACCTACGTGTCAGGCAGCGCACGTAATAACTTCATGGGCCACGGCGAGTTTCTTGGGAAACCCGAGCCCTCCGCTCTCTTGGTAGGCAGACAGCAGTTTTGCTGCGGCCACCTGGAGAGAAATCATGGTTCAATCGGCGACACTTTCGTCGGACGCCAGAGGTTCCAAGTACGATGGGGCGCTGGCGCGACTCCATTCAAACCGTGACAACCAGACCACCTTTGGCCAAATTGTTGCCGCGTGTCGCCTCACCGCTGCCGAGACCCTTTGGAATCGCGCTTGCCTTGCATCTTCACTGCGACATCAGACCGGGACCTCTAAGTCGGCTCGTCGAGCACTCGCGGATCTCAAGCAACGATGCATCCAACGAGCAATTGAGCTCGCGCCCGACATCATTCGAATCACTGTTGATGATGACTTCCACGTCGGCTTAATGAGCGTTCGAGGGCCTGGTAACAGGCGACTGCACCTGCCTGCGAATTATCCCGCGTGAAAGTTCTGATACACGCTGGCAGGAACTCTCGCACACCAGGTGCTTTCCCTGTGCCGAACCCATTTCGAACTTAAGTCGCCGAGAGCCGCGCGGCTTTTGGAGTGAGAGCCGGCCTGAGGTAGTTCGCGTCTGGAGCGGGGTCCGGTCCTGGGGTTACGACCGGCAGGCTCTTGCGTTAGCGCCGGGCCAGGCTCGGCCGGCCCTAGATAAGGAGGGCGCCGAGCGCCTCGACGGGCGTTGGCAGGGGCGGTCACCATCCAGTTCATTCCTGCCGGCGGTGCTGCCCGGGGTGTTTTCGCGGCGGTCGAAACTGACGGCGCGCTCGTTGGCTGCGAGGCTGGTGTTACCCAGGCTGGTTTGGCGATCCCATGAAGGGGCCTACTTTCGTCCTCGCTTCTTGGTGCCATGCCGATCCCGCTGGGGTTGGTCAACCTCGAGCATGGCCTGCTGTGACTCCGCCGTAATCCACTCAACGGCGCCCGGGGTAGCCCGAAACGCAGGCCGCAGCTCCTCGGCGCAACAGAAAGCTTCCTCGATACTGCCGATCGCATAGTGCGGTGGTGCGGGAATCATGCGCTCGCTGGCGAGTAACTCGGGCACGTGCCGATTGATCCGAAGCGCGCGATGCAACTCTCGCTTGGCGGCAGCCGACGCACCGCTCAACCGAAACGCGAGCAAGGCCTGAGCGTACGCCCAGCTGGCCGATTCCTCATCGTACTGCTTCAGCAATCTGGCGGCCTCGACATCCCTGCCTGCCTTCATCAGTTCAGGCAACAAGGCGTAGCGCACCCCCTGGTTGTCGTTGGGGTTCAGACGCAACAGTTCCTGATAGTGCTCGATCGCCTCGCCGCAGCGGCCGGCGCGAACCAATGCCGCGGCCAGCCCAAGACGGCTGCGCATGTAGGGACGAGTTTCGGAGATCGCCCAGAAGTCCCCGGCATCTTGGGCATGCACATCCGCCCCGAGAGCTCGCTCGCCGGCAGCGAGCCTGCACAGCCGCCTTGATCACCCCCTCGCCATACGTGTCCAGGGATATTTTGGCCAAAACTGGATACGATTCGCACAGCTCCAGGAAGGTCACCAAGGCTGACGAACTGGCCTTCAGCAGTCCTGGCACCTGCAGGTCGATTTTGGGGGTGCCATTGATCGCAACTGCCAGATTGGGAAGGACTTCCGTCGCCCACCCCGCTAATGGGGGTGCATTTAGGGGAATTGTTGACGCGTACTTATAGGGATTTCGTTTGAGTTGCTGTATATCCGGCGGCAGGACCCCCAGTTCCCGACTGTTTCGGGTCACTTCTTCCCCTAGAATGGGGGGTTTTCGGCTCAACAGGTAATTCAGCCAACCCTCATTCAGCGGGCAGAACATGTCCTGATTCTTGAGGTACAAGAGCTCGTGCCCCTTGAGGTCGCCGTTCAAAAAGAAGACCGGCGCATACAGCCAAGAGGGGCCGACTTTGAATCCAAAAATCCCCACCGCCCGGGTGTTGTCCTCGTTGCGTTCCAACAGCTGGAACCCGATCTCGTGGTCGAGCAGGCCGGGGGCCTTATCTCGGAGATACGAATGGGCGAGCGACGAGAACGCCTGCTCGAAGGAGGTCTCGGAGTCGAGACCACCTTGATCGGCAGCTTGCTTGGAGGCCGGGGAGCCCCAGAGACCAATGCTCCCCAGCGGATCGCGGGATCGGGTCTGTTCGCTGGTGGTTAGCATCGCCGGCGATCCGTGCCTGGTGGGAGCTACTGGCGTTTTTGCCAAAGACCTTGATTTTATCAAGACGAACGCCCGGTACGCAGCGCTAACATAGGTACGTCCTGCATTCATTGCTTGCGGCGGCGCCGCAGGTCGATGGTGAACATCAATCCTTGCGGAGGCTCCAGTGCAGGAAGGTCTTAAGTCTTAGTGGAGTGGCCTGCTAACTCGATAAGAGCGAGGATCGCTCGTCGAATGGGTTCGGCCAGCGAGGGCCAAACCTCAATCACTTGAGCGAGGGCAGAATCGACAGGGGGGGCCAACTTGGCATCGACCGGGTTAGCACTGAGGGACACTGCAAAGTCACTTTCCGGACCGGAGGTACAACATGCGGTACAACAAGCCGAAGGGTCTTGCTGTAAGTCTTGTGGGGTTGAGTCTTTCGGATTGCTGGTGAGTTGATTGCAAATCCGCCATCGTGGGTTCGACTCCCACCGGCGCCTCTTCTTTCAACTCCTGTCGCGGGCATTGGTTCCGACAGGAGCCTCTCGAAGCTGCCTGCCCGGCGGTTTTCCACCAGTTTTCTGGGCAACTGCCATCGGGCGCTTACGTTGCGGCGTCGTCCCTGGCTTGGGTGTCAGCAAGACATACAGCCGCCGCCTGCTTGTCCGACTGTGGTTCGCTCGTTCCTGCAGCTTGTGTTCCATCGGGCAGAGCTTGCGCTTCGTGCCGCTAGCGGTCGGCATTTTGAGACGCCGCCGGCGTGGTCACCTTCCACAACTGGCCAAGCAAGTCGCACATGGCCGGATCATGCTGCTGCAACTGTGCACGGTTGAACGGAAAGAAATCGTTCACCCCGAAATACGCCTCGGTCAGTTCGGCGAAGTACTCCTTGTGATTGGTGAGCGCGTACGCCTTTTGCACGGTTCCGGTGGAGGATTCCTGTACTTTGTCGTACGTGCCCGACTTCACCGCTTGTTCGTAGGCCTCGATAATTCTCGGCTGATCGAAACTGAGCACGCGGTCGTGGTACGCATGCGCCAGTTCGTGCAGCACCATCATGGGCATCCGATTGATCTCGGCAGCGAACCGCGAAATGTTGGTGAATTCGACTCCCTTCGCCATCCTGGGGTTGCGATGATTGTCCTTGAGCCAGCCAACATCGGGATGGTATTCGGCCGTGGGCTTAAACCCTTGGGGGAGCGGAGACAGCCAGATCTGCACTTGCCGCAGTTGCGAAAGCGGCTCCGGCGGGATGACGCGAACGACTTCTTGCAATTGCTCTCCGAGTAACCGCAGTGCTTCATCGGTCTTCGCGGGGGCGCTTCTGCGAAGCTCGTCGCTCACATGAATGGTCCACCCCTCCAGCTTAAGCGTGAGATGCTCGGGCACGTTGGTATCGGCCTGGCGGGAAGCATCCACTTTGCCGGAGCGACCGGTCGTCGGTTTGTCTTTCGCGAACAGACCAACGCCGGCGACCGCGCCGCATGCGAGACTGAAGGCCAAGGCCGAAGCGAGTGCGGTCCGCAAGATATCATCCTCACCTGTTAATCCGTTAGTGCCCATATGGCCTGCGCCTGGCGAGCACTTGCCCACCAGTCAGCGTCACTTGCAAGTCTACGTCGAACTCCCGAACTTCGACGATTGCGGATGACGGATTTCGCACCAGGGCACGGTGCTACCCAAAATGTCGCCCAGCGCCATTATCGGCGCGAACTGGGTTGGTCCCGCCAATCTCGAAACTCAATAGCGCTTGGCGATGAACCGGCATACGGCCGCCGAGTTCATCAGACTACGGCGTCGGCCGCAGCACGACGCGGCGCAAGTCCATGACGGCCACTCCAGGTTTCGTGCGGGGCTTCACCGCAAGTTGGTGCTTGCCTGAAGTGAGCTCCACGGTGCCGATAACGCGCTGGATCATGCTCTGGAAGTGGCCCGTCTCTTCGACCGTGAACGTCAGAGTCTGGTCACCGATTTCCACGGCGACCTCGGCCCCACCGCTCCCGTTGCCGCAGCCCTGCTGGATTTCGACTTCGTAAATGCCGGGAGCGGCCACTTCGAATTCCCACTCGGCCCAATCGGCGACATTCGTCCAAAAGCCGAGCACATTCTTGTGAGGCTCTGGCTCGTAC
>Ga0163152_10008677_pt1 | contig 10780 bp, 9 predicted proteins | sample OliLakLV19MP8IB2_FD_148635 | JGI IMG/M metagenome (GOLD analysis project Ga0163152, IMG submission 148635) | Freshwater microbial mat bacterial communities from Lake Vanda, McMurdo Dry Valleys, Antarctica - Oligotrophic Lake LV.19.MP8.IB-2 | ecosystem: Environmental > Aquatic > Freshwater > Lake...
GTGAAGTCCGGTCCCGCCGGTGCGGTGGTGCAGGTGTTCCAGATGCGCCGCGGCCGCGTCGTCGAACGCGTGGAACTGACGTCCGAGGCGGAAAAGACGTCGGGTGTCTTTTTCGAGGACACTGTCACCCAAAAAGACACCCGACGTCTTTTTCACGAGGCCCCCGACGTGTTGGAGGCGGCGCTTGAGCAGTTCTACGCTGGCCAGACGCCACCCCCGGAAATCCTGGTCTCAGAGACGCTGGCTGATGAGGTGGTGCAGGGCCTGGAAGAGTGGATGTCAGCGCTGGCAGAGCGCAAGGTGCGTATTGTCGTGCCGCAGCGCGGCGACAAACGGGGCCTGCTGGATCTCGCGCTGCGCAACGCCACGCTCGCCTACGAAACCCACTTCGGCGAGGGACACGCCGGAGCGTTTGCGGCGCTCGAGATGCTGCGCACGGTCTTGGACCTGCCGACGCTCCCCCGGCGCATCGAGTGTTTCGACATCTCGACGCTGCAGGGCACCCACACGGTGGCGTCGATGGTCGTGTGTGTCGACGGCAAAATGCGCCGCAGCGAGTACCGCAAGTTTGCCGTGCGCGGCCCGGCGACCGACGACTTCGCCTCGATGGAAGAGGTCGTGCTTCGGCGCTACAAAAAAATCCTTGAACAGGGCGGGCCGTTCCCCGATCTCATCCTCATCGACGGCGGCAAGGGCCAGCTGACGGCGGCCTACGCCGCGCTCCGTCAGCTGGGCCTCGAGCAACTGGTGGCCGTGGGTCTTGCCAAGCAGGAAGAGCTGCTGTTCCGTCGCGACCGCATGGAGGGCATCGCCCTGCCGCACGAAACACCCGGTCTCCGTCTGGTCCAGCGGATCCGGGACGAAGCCCACCGCTTCGCCGTGACCTTTCACCGCGCGAAGCGTTCCAAGGCCTCGCTCCGATCGGCGCTCGACGATATCCCCGGGATTGGGCCCCGTCGCCGCAAGCAGTTGCTGACGACCTTCGGGTCGCTGGCGGGTGTGCGCAGGGCCAGTCGCGAGGAACTGGAACGGGTGGTGGGGGCCACAACGGCTCAGGCCGTCCTCGATCACTTCTCCTGACCGCCCGGGACCCCGGGACCTCGAGAGGTGCGTGGTATCTTCTTAGGGTTGTCGCTCGAAACTGCCATCCCCGCCTTCTTGATCCTGCTCGCCTCGTTGTCATTTCACGAGGCGGCGCACGCGTGGGCGTCCAACAAGCTGGGCGATCCTACGGCGAAGATGCTCGGCCGCCTGACGCTGAATCCACTGGCGCACATCGACTGGATCGGCACGGTCGCGTTTCCGCTGGTGCTGGCGTTGTCGGGCCTGCCGGTGTTCGGATGGGCGAAGCCGGTGCCGGTGGACATGCGGTATCTCGCATCACCGCGCCGTGATTTTGCGCTCGTCGCGCTGGCCGGCCCGGTAAGCAACGTGATTCTGGCAACCGGATTGATCGTGATTCTGCAGGCGCAGGGCGGGCTCGTCCCTGAGACGGGTGTCACGCAGACAGGCCTGCTGCTGTACACCGCGATCTACATCAATCTGATTCTGGCGGTGTTCAACATGTTGCCCATTCCGCCGCTCGATGGCGGCAACGTCCTCGCGGGTCTTGTGCCAGAGTCGATGGCGCAGATGGTCGACCGCGTGCGGCCGTTTGGGGTGTTTGTGATTTACGGATTGATGCTGACTGGCGGCTTGAACTTTGTGTTTGAGCCGGTCAGCAGGTTGATGAGAGCGTTGTTGCTGTGATTGCCAAACCTCGCGTTGTCTCGGGCATGCGTCCCACCGGGCGTCTGCACCTGGGCCATCTGGTCGGTGCCCTGCAGAACTGGGAGCAGTTGCAGCAGGTGTACGACTGCTATTACTTCGTGGCCGACTGGCACGCCCTCACGAGCCACTACGCGTCCACCGAGTCGATCACCGCTGACGCACTCGACAACGCGGCCGACTGGATTGGCGCCGGGATCGATCCCGACAAGAGCACGCTCTTCATCCAGTCGCAGGTGCCCGAACACGCGGAGTTGTACCTGCTTCTCCAGATGGTCACGCCCATTTCCTGGCTGGAACGCGTGCCGACCTACAAGGAACAGATCGAACAACTCTCCGAGAAGGACCTCTCGAACATAGGGTTTCTGGGCTATCCCCTCCTGCAGGCGGCCGATGTCATCATCTACAACGCGCACTACGTTCCGGTGGGTGAGGACCAGGTCCCGCACCTCGAACTCTCACGAGAAGTGGTGCGCCGGTTCCACAACTTCTATGGCGAAGTATTCGTTGAACCACAGCCGCTGCTCACCCCCACGCCGCGCCTGCCCGGGCTCGACAACCGGAAGATGAGCAAGAGCTACAACAACACGATCGACCTCTCCGATACACCCGAGGACGTCGTGAAGAAGATCCGGCAGATGTATACCGACCCCAAGCGCGTGCGGGCGGACATTCCCGGCACGGTCGAGGGCAACCCGGTGTTCATCTACCACGACGCGTTCAACCCGAACCGCGACGAAGTGGACGACCTCAAGGCGCGGTACCGCACGGGCAACGTCGGTGACGTCGAGGTGAAGCTCAAACTCGCAGCCGCGGTGAACGCGATGCTCGACCCGATTCGTGAACGGCGCGCCGCCGTGCTCGCACGACCCGGCTACCTGCGCGAGATCCTCATGGAAGGCTCCAAGCGCGCGCGCGTTGTGGCGCAGGAAACGATGGCCAAGGTCCGGACGGCGGTGAAACTTGACTACTGATCCGACCGAGATCGAGCGGTCGTTTACCACGGCCGATGCGCCGGCCGACTTCGAGACGATCCTCGGCGCGTACCCGGTGCGCCTCCGCCAGTTCGAGGGGCCTCTCGACCTGCTGCTGTATCTCATCAAAAAACATCAGCTCAACATCTACGACATTCCGATCGCGCTCGTCACGCGCCAGTACCTCGACTACCTCGAGGTGATGCAGGATCTCGATCTCGATATCGCCGGCGAATTCCTGGTGATGGCGGCCACGCTGATTCACATCAAGTCGCGCATGTTGTTGCCGCGCCCTGATCCCAAGCAGGAGGATCCGGAAGAGGATCCACGCGAAGCGCTCGTCCGACGCCTCCTCGAACACCAGAAGTTCAAGGCCGCCGCCGAGCTGCTGCACGATCGCGAGATTCAGCGCAGCGCGCAGTGGGGCCGACCCGACGGCGCCGTGGCGGACGTGGTGGGCAATGCGCCGGAGCCCGAAGTCGAGGTCGACCTGTTCAGCCTCATGGCGGCCTTCCGTCAGGTCATCGAACGTGCACGTCAGCGCCCGCAGATTTACCTGCCGGCAGAGTACATGTCGCTGGAGGTCCGCATCGAAAAACTGATGTCGATGCTCTCGGAGACCGAGGCCTTGGGATTTGAAGACCTCTTTGCCGATGTCCAGTCCAAACCTGGCATCGTCGTCACCTTTCTCGCCTTGCTGGAGATGATTCGTCTGAAGTTTGTGCGGGTCTATCAGCAGGGCAACTTTGGCCCGATTCGGGTCTACAAGCGCGAAAAGCCGCAGGGAGCCCCTGACTTCCATGTCTGACTTGAAATCCATTGTTGAGGCGATGATTTTTGCCTCACCCGAGCCGATCACGTTGAAGGCGCTCGGCAAGTTGCTCGACAGCGAGCCGAAGGAAGATATCGAGGCCGCACTCGTGGCGCTCAAGCAAGACTACGAGCGTCCTGCAGGACTGCAGTTGGTCGAGGTGGCCGGCGGGTACCAGATCGTCACGCGCCCCGAATTGCACGAATGGGTGCGTCGCCTGTTCCACGAGCGCACGTCGTCAAAGTTGTCGGTGGCGTCGCTTGAGACGCTCGCCGTGATTGCGTATCGCCAGCCGGTCACCGCACCGGAGATCGCCGACATCCGCGGCGTCAACACCGCCGGGGTATTGGGCACACTGGTGGATCGCAAACTCGTCAAGATCGTGGGCCGCAAGGCCGTGGTCGGGCGTCCGTTCATGTACGGCACCACGCGCGACTTCCTCGAGCGCTTCGGTCTGAACGACATCAACGACCTGCCGAAGGTCGAGGACATGTCGGAACTCCTGGGTTTCGACCTGCCGGGCATGGGCGAACCCGAACCACAAACCGCGCTACCCTTTGACCCAGAGGTCGCCGACGATCAGCCTGACGCCGGCATGGAGCCTCTTGAGACCTCCCCAGACACCGCCCCGGAATCTGCGACGGATTCGGGCGAAGGCGTAGAAGACGATGCCAGCACAGAAACCACGGACGAGAAGATTCATTAGCAAGGCCGGCGCGAAGTCGGCGGCGAATGAGTCGTACGTCAAGGCGACGTTCACCAAACGCAAGCCGTCGACGCGGCAGACGCAGCCGAAGGCGGTGCGCCCACTTGGTGGGCTCAAGACGGCCGGGCGATCCGGAAGTCTCACGAGTGCGGCCCCCGCGCGCAAGACGTCTCGATCGAGCGCCGAAGGCGTGCGCCTGCAGAAAATCCTGTCGCATGCCGGCGTGTCGTCACGCCGCGTGGCAGAGGAACTGATCCGCCAGGGCCGCATCGAAGTGAACGGCGAGGTCGCGAGTGAACTCGGCACGCGTGCCAATCCAGAGAAGGATGACATCCGTGTGGACGGCCGTCGCCTCAAGCTGGGTGGCGATCGCAAGTATTACCTGATGTACAAGCCGCGTGGTGTGGTGAGCACGCGGTCGGATCCCCAGCAGCGCGAGACGGTGATCGAGGTGCTGGCGAAGGCCGGTGTGAAGGGCTACTTCTATCCGGTCGGCCGGCTCGACTACGACTCGGAAGGCCTGATCATCATGACCAACGACGGCGAGTTGGCCGAGAAGGTCACGCATCCCAAACATGAACTCCAGCGCTCGTACGAAGTGCGCGTGTCCGGTCTGCCGGACGCCCGCGATCTCGAACGCCTCGCACGCGGCATCGTCATCGAAGGCCGCCGCACGTTGCCCGCGCAGGTGCGGGTGGTACGCACCTACCCCGACAAGTCGGAGCCGCAGGCGCTCGTCGAGATCATCATCAAAGAGGGACGCAACCGGCAAATCCGCCGCATGTTCGACGGCACGGGGCATCCCGTGATCGAATTGCGCCGCACCCGCATCGGCCCCATCACCGATCGGCGCATCAAGCCCGGTCAGGTGCGCGAGCTCACGCCCGACGAAATCAAGGCCCTGTTTTCCGACGATCGAAAATAAGCCGCGCGTCAGCGGTCAATCGAGCGACGGAGTTGCTCAAGCCTGTCGACGAGTTGAGCGAGTTGCACGTCTTGAGGGGAACGTCTATTGGGAACGTGAAAGGAGGCCGCCGATGAAGCAGAACTTCCAGTGGAGTGTGGGCCGTCGTCTGTGTCGGCCAACACCCGCGTCGCCGGTGGTTACTTCACCACCTCCACCCACATGTGCACGAGTTGCCAGACGTCTCTGGTCGTGAGTTCTGTACTCGGATCCGCGTGAGAAATCGCCGGTGACAGCAGTGTCGACACGTGTGTGTGTCCCTGTGCCCGCAGGTGCGCGGCGAGACTGACCGTCTCGGTCTGAGGAATCACGGTGTCCGCGGCGCCGTGGATCAAAAACACCGGAGCGCGCGGGATCGGTGACCGTTCAGCGGAGAGCGCCGGGTCGCCGCCGACCACTCCCGCGAGCGGCAGCAGCAGCCGGCCCAGGCGCGCCGCGTCGCGGGCGTTCACATCCCGCATGATTGCGGCGGCGGGTTCCGGCAGGGTCGCTGACAGTTGCCGTGCGCGCGCAAACAGGGGCATCGCCGCCTGCGGGTCGAAGTCATCGACGATCGACGCGTCGAGAAAGGCTCGAATCGACGCCTCAAGGCCGGCCACCTGATCACTGGGCACAAGGTGAGGAAGTGCCCCGAGCAGGAGAATGGCCACGCCGTAGTCATGCGCGGGCTGCACCGTACCGTCGGGCAACCGGCCCGTGCACAAATATTCAATGACCCGAGGCAGGTCGCCGTACCCACCAAACGAGACGACGCGGTCGATCCGGTCGGCAATGGACGGACGTCCCGCTGCCACCATCACCAACCCTCCGCCAAAGCTGACCCCGACCAGTCCCACCGTGCCGTTCGGCGCGAGCGCCGCATCAGCCGTCACCCACAAGGCCGCGTCTTCAATCTGATCAGTGGACCGGCCGACGATGCGGAATTCCCTGAGGTCGGGCAGCGGCAGGCTGAGGACGGTGATCCCGGCACCGGCGAGCCGTGTGGTCAGGTGCACGAGGCGCGGTTCATCAACCCCGCCCGCGTGCACGCCCGGCACCACAATCCACGTCTTCTGGCTGCGGCCCTTCGGGACATACAGCCGAGCCCTGACCACACCGTGCCTGGTCGGGACCTCCAGGTCGCGCGTGGTGACCTGGCCGACCGACACGGGCAACCACTGCCGCATCGGCATGTCCTGCCCGGACAAGTCGATCAGAATTGCGAGCGCAGACACATACGGCATCGCCAGCCACGCGGTGATGGCGACCACGACGACGGCGATGATCAGGATGCGTCGCAACAAGTGAATAATAGTCCTGTGTTGATTGCGATTGATGGCCCCGCCGGCGCGGGCAAGGGGACGGTGGCTCGCACGATCGCGAGCGCGTTGCAGTTTCGGCATGTGGACACGGGCGCCATGTACCGCGCGGTGGCGTGGTTGGCGCGGCGGCGGGGCGTCGATCTGGCAGACAGCGTCGCCGTCGTCGATGTGGCCCGCGATGCGTCCTTTGAGTTATCCGCACGTATCGTCGTGGATGGCCACGACGTGACCAGCGACATTCGCACGCCCGACATGGATGCCGCTGCCGCCATGGTGGCGCGTCACGGAGACGTGCGGCGGATGCTGGTGGAACGTCAGCGTCAGATGGGGCGCGACGGCCGGGTGGTGATGGAGGGGCGCGATATCGGCACGGTGGTGTTCCCCGATGCGCCGCTCAAAATTTATCTCGACGCCGCGCCGGAAGAACGCGCACGTCGTCGTGCGTTGGACCCCGCGCACGCCGCGGGACAACACGGCGCAGCGCCCGAGCAGGTTGGTCAAATCGCGCAGGCACTCGCCGCGCGTGATCAGTCGGATCGGACCCGCGCCGCCTCACCACTCACCAAGGCAGACGATGCGGTGTATATCGACACCACGGGGATGGTGATCAGCGATGTGGTGGACCAAGTGCTCACCCTCGCCAGGAAACGCCTCGGCGTGTAGTGCGGGGTGCGGAGTGCGGAGTGCGGAGTGCGGGAGGTTCGGTACCGGGCACTCCGCACCCCGCACTCCGCACTTAGAGTTCGTCGTCTTCCTTTGACGCGGGGTCGAGTTCCCATCGATGCGCGTCGCGTTGGTTGATTTCTTCGCCGCCCATCAATTCTTCGTCATCGTCGTAGACCACGCCCATCGCCTTGCCGATGTCGTCCACGCGATCTTGATCGGGCGTCATGTTGTCGCCACCGGGGGCTTCGTCGCCGATGGCGTAAGCGTCCTGCCACTTGGCATCCACGTCACCGGCCGTGAGTTCAGGGCTGGCTTCGGTGTGGAGCCGCAGTTCGGCGCGCAGTTCGTCGTGTCCCGCGCGCGCTGAACTGAGCAGGCGCTGGTCGGCGCCCTCGCCGTCGAATCCTTCGAGCTCCGCTTCCGGCAGGCGTTTGCGCTCGCGCTGGAGTCGTGTCGGGACGGGGAGGGAGGCCGCCTTCACGGTCGGTTTTGCCTTCGGTTTCGCCTTCGGTTTCGCCTTCGGTTTCGGAGACGGCTTTGGCGCCGGCTTCTTGATGGCCTTCGGCTTCGGTGCGACCTTCGTGACGACCTTCCTGGTGACCGTCTTCACGGCTTTCTTGACCGCCTTGGCCTTCGCCGTGGGGGCGGTCTTTGTGACCACCTTGCGGGCGGCCTTTTTGACGACCTTTTTGACGACCTTCTTCGGGGCCACCCGTTTGGCGGCGGCCTTCCGCTTCTGTGCAGCTTTCTTCTTTGTTTTCACAGGTTTACGGACGACCTTCGCCGCCTTCTTTACCGCCTTCTTACGCGGAGCCGGTTTGGTGGATCGTTTGGTCGCCTTCGCCTTTTTCTTGGCCATGACTGTCTCCTCGGGTGAACTCGGACGCTGCCTGCTGTTTGACCTACGATGACCGCTCGGCGGATAATTGTCTGCTTATCGCAATCCCGCGAGACGCCACCGACAGCCAGTCGAAGCTGTGATTCGACCATGACGGGCCATCTGGAGGCCCCTGAACGCAATGGGTAATGTAGACGATACGACGACGAAGTCCCCGCAGAAGCCGAAACCGGGAAGTTCTGGCTTTACTTCCATGCACCACGACTCCGACATGGACCCGCAAGAGTTTGCGCGTCTGATGGACTTGTACGATACCAGCTTCCGCAACCTTGCGGAAGGTGAGGTCGTCAAGGGCACGGTGGTGAAAGTCACCCCGACCGAGATTGTGGTTGACGTGGGATTCAAGTCCGAAGGGGTGATCCCCATCGAAGAGTTCATCGACGAAAACGGCCAGGTGTCGGTCCATCCGGGCGACCTCGTCGACGTGTTGCTCGAACGCACCGAAGATCGTGAAGGCCACGTCGTTCTCTCGCGCGAAAAAGCCGAGAAGATGAAAATTTGGGATGAAGTCGAGAAGGCCTTCCTGGATCGGAAGGTCGTCATCGGCCGCGTCATCGAACGGATCAAGGGCGGACTTGCCGTGGACATCGGCGTCCGCGCCTTCCTGCCGGGTTCGCAGATCGATGTGCGCCCCGTGCGCAACCTGGATGCCCTCAAGGGCCAGGAGCTGCGCATGCGCGTCATCAAGGTCAACAAAAAGCGCGGCAACATCGTGCTGTCGCGCAAGGCCCTGCTCGAAGAGGAAAACGCCGAGAAGAAGAAGGTCACGCTCGACACCCTCTCCGAGGGCAAGGTGCTGCGTGGTTCGGTTAAGAACCTCACCGACTACGGTGCGTTCATTGACCTGGGCGGCATCGACGGTCTGCTGCACATCACCGACATGTCGTGGGGCCGCGTGACGCACCCCTCGGAAGTGGTGAAGGTGGGCGACGACATCGACGTCATCGTGCTCAAGTACGACCCGGCGACCGAGCGTGTCTCGCTGGGCCACAAGCAGCTGGTTCCCGATCCGTGGAGCAACGTGATGGACCGCTACCCGGTCAGCATCCGTGTCACGGGCAAGGTGGTCAGCCTCACCGATTACGGCGCGTTCATCGAGCTGGAGCCGGGCGTCGAAGGCCTGATCCACGTCTCGGAAATGTCCTGGTCCAAGCGCGTGAAGCATCCGTCGAAAATGCTCAACCAGGGTGACCAGGTTGAGGCGATGGTGCTCGGCGTGGATCCCGGCGCCCGCCGGATTTCGCTCGGCCTGAAGCAGGTCGAGTCCAATCCGTGGAACGAACTTACTGACAAGTACCCGATTGGTTCCAACATTGTGGGCAAGGTGCGCAACCTCACCGAGTTCGGTGCATTCGTGGAGGTGGAAGACGGCATCGACGGCCTGATCCACATCTCGGACATGTCGTGGAGCAAGATCAAGCACCCGTCGGAAGTGCTCAAGAAGGGCGACGAAGTCGAGGCGCAGGTCCTGAGCATCGACGCCGACAATCAGCGCCTCTCGCTCGGCCTCAAGCAGCTGCAGACGGGCATCTGGAAGGAATTCTTCGAGAAGAACCACGCCGGCGATGTCGTCGACGGCAAGGTGGTTCGGCTGACCAACTTCGGCGCCTTCGTCGAACTGGCGGAAGGCATCGAAGGACTCATCCACGTCTCGGAGTTTGACTCCGCGACTGGCGGAGACAAGCTGGAGCTCAAGACCGGAGAGAACTACCAGATGAAGATCATCCGGTTGGTGCCCGAGGAGCGCAAGATTGGCCTCAGCATCCGTGCCCTGAAGGACGACCAGTACCACGCGGACTGGGAAGCCTACACGGACTCGACGGGTCGCCCGGAAGCCAGCCTCGGCGATCACTTCAAGAACCTGAAGTAAATACCCCCGCGGTCCAGGGGCCGACAGGGTCCAAGGTCCACGGTTCGAAACAGGAGCCGCGGTGGCATTCACGTGCTACCGCGGCTCTTCTCTTTTTAGCACGTCTTTTTAGCACGTCTTTTGGGCACGTCTTTTTGGCACGATCCCTGCACTTTGGTGACCTATGAATGTCCGGTACGGTTTGCGCTGTGCAGTGCTGGTGTGTTGCCTGGTCGCAACAGCGTGCCTGGACGAAAACGCCATACGCGTCGCGGCACTGGACGTCGACGGCGCACAGACCTTTACACATGCGCAGCTGCGTGCGGTCATCGAAACCAAGAAGGGGGGACGTTTCCCCTGGTCGCGATGGCGTGGCTTCAATGAGGACGTCTTTGAACGCGACCTGGAGCGTCTGCGTGCGTTCTACGCCGATCGTGGATTTGATGAGGCCATTGTCCGGGCCGACGAGGTGACGTTGTCCGAGGATCGCAAGTCGGTCCGGCTCCGCATTGTGGTCGATGAAGGGACACCGCGCCTCATTACCTCTGCAGTGATTGAGGGGATCGACGATCTCCCGGCCGATCTGGCCGAACGCATTCGTGCCTTGGACACGGGGGTCGACAGACCGCGCGACATCGCCACTCTTGCCGGCCTGCGTGAACGCGGCCTGAGCCTGCTGCGCGACAACGGCTACCCCCATGCCTCACTGGAGATCGTCGAAGAGGACGGGGCGGAGTCCCGGACCGTGGTCGCGCGCGTGCGAATCGTCACGGGTCCGGAAACCCGGTTTGGTGATCTCCAGGTGACCGGCCTCGATCGGACGAAATCCGTCGTCCTTCGCCGG
>Ga0163152_10008678_pt1 | contig 10780 bp, 4 predicted proteins | sample OliLakLV19MP8IB2_FD_148635 | JGI IMG/M metagenome (GOLD analysis project Ga0163152, IMG submission 148635) | Freshwater microbial mat bacterial communities from Lake Vanda, McMurdo Dry Valleys, Antarctica - Oligotrophic Lake LV.19.MP8.IB-2 | ecosystem: Environmental > Aquatic > Freshwater > Lake...
TGGGAGCGCGCCTGCAGCGCAACGACCGCTAACACCGCTACAACAGCGACGGCTACCGGCAGCGTCGCGGAAAGCGCAGATTCAGGCGCCATCGCCGCCGGGCCGAGCCATAGCAGATCGGCGAAAAAGGCGATCATCACCAATGCGGCCAATGCCGCAGTTCCCCGATCGGTTCGAACAGCCAAGCGCCACAGGGCCGCGGCATAAAGCACCGCCACAGGTGGCACGAGAAACAGGTAGTAGTGCGTGTAGAACCGCGAACCGGTCTGGATGGCGACCAGGGCTCCCAATAAATAAAAGACTGCCAGGCGGAGCCAAACTGGAACGGTCGGCCGGTCCCGACCCGCGCCCCGTGGCCAAACGGCCGCCAGCATTTCGCACATGCTGACCAGGCCTAGCGCATAGGGCAACAGCATGAGTCGGCGGAACGGCATGTCTATATAGAATTGGTGAACATACAACTCGAGCAATTCCACGGGAGAGAGATGGAGCAAGCTACCCGTCGCATAGTTGACGCGCAGTCTGATTAAGAAGCGCCAATGCTCGGCGGCAGTCCCCTCGATAACAAAGGAAATCCAGTACAGAATCGCGGCGATCGACAGTCCCGATAGATACGCCGCTCCCGCGCGCAAAGGCGTGCGTAGCTTTCGGTCAGCTAAGGCCTGAGAGCACAGATCGCAACCGATTGGCAGTGTGAGCAGCGCGGCCTGGTCCTTAATCCAAATCGCTAGGCCGCAACTCAGGCCAGCGGCTGCAACCCACGACAAGGGCCGCGCACCGTTAGCATGCAGCCACCGCCAATAGAGCAACATCCCGATCCAGACCGCAAACCCCGCGAACCACTCGCGATTGGCCGACAAGCCTTCGAAGTAGGTGTTGTAGCCCACGAACAACAATCCGCTCACGAACCCATACCAACGGGACAGTGCACCGCGGACTGCGACAAAAATCGAGAGTGCCATGGCCAGGCAGATGCCCGCCACGACCAGGCGAACCGGAAACATGTTATACGGGCCCCACGCCTGCGCAAACAGCTTAAATAGGCCGTTAGCGTGCACCGGGGCAATGGGGGTGGCAAAGGTACTTTGGCCGGTCGCGACGAGATACGAGGCGTGTGCCTCGTACTGGCTTTCGTCGGGATTCATCGCAGGATGGTGCAGCCAGCCGATGCGCTGCGGCAAGCACGCGGCCGCTAAGAGACCGATTGCGATCCAATCGCGCCGGTTCCAGGTTGCTGCCGGCGCGACGAGTTCGCCCGTGCTCATCGAACCACCTGCGGCGCGGCGGGCAGCGCTTCGGATCTGGCTGCGGGAACCGGATCGGACTCAGTCGCTGAATCCTCGGTTGACAACCGATCGCGATACCAAGCTCGCAGGTCGTCAACCGACAGTTGGCTGGGCCAACGTTTCTCAAACACAACCAATGGCGACGGCGAGTCGTCGCGGTAGACGACGTGGTCGCCAGGCCCGCAGAGCGGCACGTCAAACCATGAGAAGAAGCGATAGGACGAGTTTCCCGCCGATACAAACACGGGATCGCGCGGCGGGTCGATCAGTACTTCCTCGATGCGTCGAAAACCCACAAATGTCGGGTTGTATCCGGCGATGCTATACCCGCGCAAGGGTTCGCTAACATATCCGAGAGCTGGAAAGCTGAGAAAATAATTGAAGGGCAAGCCGGCAAAAATAGGTTGCTCGGCACACTCTTCGGCGAGGCGCCGTGCCGCGGCAATATTCGCTCGGTGATCTGGCAGGTACTCGTGGCTGCGTTCCAAAAGCGACCCTTCGCGCGCCAAGCTCGCGCCTGCGATGCCAAAGTGTCGTTCGATCGAACGCTCCAGGCTGGGAAACAAAATGCCGTTCCAGTTCACCAGATTTAAGACCACGATCGACGCAAGTATCATCCGCGCTGGTTGCGTCCGCGCCGACGGCGCAACTAACAGCACACACAAAGCCAGGTAGATAAACGGCACCGCTATCACGAGATACCGGGGAAGGAACAACAGGTTGTAGCATGCGGCAAACGCGGCTAGGGCGATCGAGCCGGCGAGGAGCACGATGGGCGGCTCCAATATCGCTCCGCGCACCAACGTGCAAGCCCTTCTCCAACGGGCGGACCAGCCCGAAATCGATCGCAGGGCAGCCAGGCGCCAAATCACCTGGCAGCCAACCAGCATCACGACTCCCGCGAATAGCAAGAGGACATCAGGGCACCAATAGATGGCGGCTCGAAAACTGTACACCTCTTCCGTAGCGACGTCGACAAGATCGCGCCATTTCACGAACAGTACGAGCGAGAATTGAATACCCCAGGACAGCCACAGCGAGACGACGCCTGGAACATCGACTCGTGGACGTGCCGGGGAGTTAGCGCGCCACGCGACGATCAGACGCAACGTCGCCAATCCCACAAGCACCGTTGTAACTAGCAGCCCCGTAGGCTTCATGAGGAAGCTCAGCAATGCCGCGGCCGCTGCCAATATCAAGCGGTTGTGCAGCATGCACGCGCTGGCGACAACAGCGCAGGCCGTCATCGGCAACTCCATGGCTACCATGTCGATTTGCGTACAAAGCAGTGGCGTTGTCAGACAGGCCAGGCAACAGAGCGCGGCAGTGCAGGCATCCACCGTGGCGCGCAAGATCGCGAACATTCCCGCCGCGATGGCCGTAGCGCACGCCATGGTGAACAAGTGGTACAACACAACGACGCTGCTGACCGTGGGACAATATCCCATGCACAGCGCCAACAGGGTCGGCAACAAACTGATCTGATAGGTGGCGAAGCCTCCCTGTCGAAAGGTCGGCTCCGTGAAGAGCAATCGTCGATAATCAAAATCCGATTCGACCAGCATTACGGCTTCTGGCCATAAGCCAATGGCTGCGTCCCAGTAAGGCGGCATCGCCAGCACTTCCATCCGGCAAATGACAATCGCGAGAAAAGTCGCGGCGCAGCCGGCCCACCATTGCCAGGTCGTTCGCGGCGCGTGGGCAACAGCTTGCCCGCAGTCGACGTCGCGCACCGACCCGTTTCCGTCGGTGGTTAACGCGGGCACCATGTCACTGGGCGATCGAAGAGTCATACACGTAACCAGACACCGGGCCAGCTGAGCGCGGCTGCTGACCGCGCCTCAAGGAAGTCGATAACACGCTGCCTCGCGATCGCTACGGAGCAGAATTCGTCGACCAGCAACGGAAGGCATGGCCCATGTTTTTCCGTCCAGTGCCGCAAATCGGGCCAATTCTTGGTAGCGGCCCGGCGTGGGTTCGACGAGCGCAATCGTGCCGTCGTCGCCCTGCACTAGCAACGTGTCGCCGACGAGCAACACGTGACCGTGTCCATAACGGCCGCGCTTCCAACGGCGCTCGCCAGTAGCCTGATCGAGACAAGTGAGAATCCCGAGATCGAGACCGAATAAACTGTCGCCGCGTGCAACGACATTGCTGAACCGTGTGCGTAGATGGCCGTTCTGCCAGATTTCTGCAACGCGAAAGCCGCCCTCACTCCGCTGGACTTCAAGTACACCACAGGCCGTGTCATTGCTGATGAACAGCCGATTGCCAGGCAAGAGCACGGGCTGCATAACATTGTTTGCGGCAGAGTGCTCCCAGGGAAAACGCCACAGCTGTCGTCCGGTGTCCGGGTCGTGGGCCGCCAAGCAATTGCGGTTGAAGATCAGGATCTGCGGCGCGCCGTGCAGCTCCACCAGCATTGGCGAACTGTAACAGACCGGATCTTTGCCGGCCGCCCAGACCAGTTTTCCGGTCTCCAGGTCGTAGGCCACCAACGATTTTTCAGCCGGCCCCCCGGCTGCTACGATTACAAGGTTGCCCAGCACCAACGGCGAACAACTATATCCATTGTCGTTGATCGGCGCGCCATTTTCGATCAGCACATTGGTCGACCAGAGTGGCCGGCCGCTGGACGCGTCAAAGCAGTTCAGTAGTCCGGTGTCGCCCAGGGTTACGCACCGGCCGGCGGCCAAGGTTGGTGTGGCGCGTGGCCCGTTCCCGCTAAGTAGCGGGTAATAGGGCTCAGGAAGCAGCTGGGGCACCGGGTCGGCATGCGTCCAGATGGGTTCACCGCGATCCAGATCGTAGCCCACCACGAACTCTTCCTGGCCGCGCTGCTCCTGTGTCGTAGCCAAGTTCCCCTGAACGGCAAACGAAGACCAGCCGGCACCGATTGATCGGCGCCAAAGCAGTTGAGGTGGATTTGTCGCCCATTGCGTCGACCAGCCTGCCTCGGGATACACGCCGTTGCGCTGGGGGCCAAGGAACTGCGGACAATCCTCCGCGGTGACAGGGCCCAACTCGATTAGCCGGGTGGATGCCAAATTCGCGGGCCCCGACGCCGGCAGCGCGGCGGGGGTGACGGCGGCGCGATTGCGCCAGACAAAGATTGGCGCCAAATCGGCAGTGAAGCCATCGAACCGAAGCGGAATGAGCAACACGGCGAGCCCCAAAGGCGCCACGACCAAGGGAGCCGCAAGGCCCAGCAGTCGGATCCACCAGCGATACCCCGACAAGACGAGCAACCACAGCTCCAACAGAGCGATAGTAACAACTAAGATCTTCATGGTCGGCATGACCGGGTTGCGAAACTCAGCGAAAACCCAGAACCCGGCCGTCACCGCCGCGGCACCCAAAGTGATCAACCAGGGAAGCCGACGCGCCAGAGCGCGCCAGCGACTGATCGGCTGCGGACGCGCCGGGGCCTTGGCCGGATCGGACGGAGATGTCGTCGTGCAGTCGGCGGAGACCTCGGCATTAGGTTCTCGGTAACGGCCGCGACGAACCAGCCTCGCGCCCGTCGCCAATATCGCTAGCGCCACACCGCCACCCAGCAGCAGACCACCTAAGTGCCGACGAGGCGATGCGACCGGTGGCACGGCTGCCACCACATTCGGCTGGTAGGCCACCTCGACAAAGCCGTCCAGCATTTCGTCCGAGCTCATTTCGCCCCACCGAACTTCGGCGTTCGGATCCGGGTTGCGCGGATTGGCGGCTGAGTTGTCGTAAATGCCCACAACGCGCACTAGCGTCCCTTGCGGCAACAACTTGGGCTGGCGCAGCCGGTAGTAGTATTGCCAGTCGAAATCATATTTGGGAACCGCGAGCAGCGTTTCTGACGTTCGGTCCGGATACTCAACCTCGAAGCGAAACGACTTGCCGCGATAGTGCATGTGCGGCACCAGCGATAGCACCGTATAGTCGCGATCCAACCGGATGGATGCTTCAAGCTGATAGGTCGCCGCATGGGGCGGAATCGCGAAATCGAACGAGCTGATCGCCAGAACCGCGACCGAGTGTTTGACTTGCTTGGGGTCCGCGTAGACGATGCCAACTTCGCTAAGATCTTGCTGCGGAGTGCCGTTGGGCGTGTAATGCAACACGAACTTCAGCCGCGAGCCAGCTGGCACAAACTTGGCGTAACCCGGCGGTAACACAAGGGCCCGCGTGCCGGGAGCATATCCTGTCAGGATGCCGAAATTGTGCGGCACCCCATCGCTTTCGGCTTCGGTCGAGCCGGGAGCCAACAAGATTACCGCGAAATGATGCACAACCGAGCGGTTGCCAGGCCTACACTGGATCGCCTGAATCCACTTGTCTTCACGGAATCCCGGATCGATCACGAAGTTCTGGTACTCCAGCAACCCTTCGGCCGGAACCTTGAAGGGTTGATCGCTCATGCGGAACACCTGATCGGGGCGGATGTTCCAGCCGTCGCTCGATTCCAGCGGCGTGTGCTCGGCGGTCAGCTCGTCCGGATTACCCTCCGGAGCACCGTGTTGGACCCATTCGATGACTTGTTCTTTCTCGGCCGCGCTGAGGCGCGCGTCATTGACGAAATCCCCAAAATGGGGATCGGCGAACCAGGGCGGCATACGGTCCTGTTCAACCACTTCGCGAATAGTCTCGGCCCAGCCGACAACTTCCGCGTACGTACCTAGTGCAAATGGTCCAATGTCCCCCTGGCGATGGCAGATTTGGCAGTGCTGGCGGAAGATGCGGGAAATCTGCCGCGTCCACGTCACGGGGCTGCCCTTGTCGGGTTCGGAGGAACGCCCGATGTGGCAACCGACTGCCGCACAAAGCGGCTCGCTAACGCTACGGCCGGCCAACAGCTCTTCCAAGGCGATTGCCAAATCCGCGCGCGTGGCGGCCTGGCGGCGGTATCCCACGCCAAATTGATCGTCGACGCGTCCCCTGTAACGCACGGTTCGTTCCTGATCGAGCACGAACACTTCCGGCGTGCGCTCGGCGCCGAACCTATCGGCCACTTCAGCGCCCGGATCCTTAAGCAGCGGGAACGAAATTCCTTGTTCGCGAACAAATGCCTGTAGATCCTGATTGGAGTCTTGCAGGTTGGAGTCGACACCCACAAAAGTAACCCCTTGCGCCTCGAACCGCGTCGCCAGTTCGATCAGCCGGGGCACGTAGAGCTTTGCCAACGGGCATTCGGTCCCGAGAAAGGCGACAACCAGCAATCGTTGATCGGCAAAGTCCTCCATGCGGATGACTTTGCCCTCATGGTCGCGCAGTAAGAATGGGTCGATCTTGCGTCCCAGAACGATCGAAGACGGTTCGCTGGCCCAGCCTGCCAACGCCGTCAGAAACCAAGCTGACAAGGCGATCGCCGCCGTACCGCCACGCCGCCAGGTTGAGTCAGAGACACAGGCTGACACGGCCACGTCCTCGAGCAAGGCTTGGTATGCGTTAGCAGTCGCCAGGCTGACCGCTTCCCGCGGTTGAGCACGGGCCGGAAATAATCCAACTTCACCTTAGCCGGCTGGCAAAGGGCTCACAAGGGCGCGCCAATATGGGCGGCAGGGCCGTCGCCCGATTGGCGCCGAGGACTCGGCGAGCCACCGGTTTGGGGCGCCGGCTTCGACTAGCTGCCCCTCGCCGGTTGTCAACCGCCGGCGCCAGACGCCTCGCGGGCAACAGATTGCCCGCCGTGGGCGTTGCGCACCGATCTGGTGCCGCTGGGAGTTAAAGCTGGCATCATGTCACCGGGCGATCGAAGATTCATACCTACTGCCACGTCAGGCTGCTGCCAACGCGGCAGGACGCGTACCCCGATCCCGGGGGCCATTCTAGGCCTCAATCAAGCGAAGGCCCTGGTCTTTGTGGCGCTGGCGGCGTTAACGACCGGTGCGCACGGTAAAGGACCGGTGCGGGTCGACCGGTGCAAGCCGTTTCGGTTGTCGGTGCTCTCAAGCGTTCAGCCTTCTGGGGTTCGCGTCACGCGGCGGGCCGGAGCATCCAGACTCCGACTTCGTTTCGGCCCACCGGCGACGGCCGCACGTCGCGCGGTAGACCTGGACTTCAACATCGTAGCGGCCGCCGCAACACCGTCGTCAACTCGAACAGCGTCTCCAGCCAACGATTCCAACTCAGCAACCGATACACGATCCGTCGTCCCGTCCGTACGATCTGACAAGGCAGACGCATGAAGGCGTTCACGAACGAGCGGAACTCCATCCGCAGCACGGTTCGTTTCTGCGCTCGGTCGCTCTCGCCCGCGCGGCCAGCACGCTCGGGCAGCGACAGTGCCAGCCAGGCTTTGAGGTTCCAGGCCAGCGCGGTCATCACCATGTAGGCCCAGTTGCTGGTCAGGTTGTCGAGCGGTGCGTGCAACGCCCGCACGCCACCTTTGAGCTGCGCGATGAGATTCTCTTGATGGCAGCGATCGTTGGCCGAGAAGACAACCTCCGCGGGCGTCAACTCGCGGTCATTGGTGAGGTAGAAGAAGTAGCGATAGTCGTCGAACAGCACGCCTTGCTCGTCGCGCACGGTGAGGTTCTTGCGGACCACGATCAGGCGATAGCTCTGGCGGCAGGCGGTGGGCCGGTAGTCGAACTCAGCCACTTCTTCGCTTTCCAGGCGGATGTCGCGGTAGCCGCGCTCGTCGACGATCCGCTGCTTGACCCGCGGCGGACGCGCGCGGGGCTGCGTCTTCACCCGATATTTCGGGGGCCTGTGCAGCGGTTTCCAGGCGGTTTCCGGCAATTCGTCGGCCAGGCGGTGCAGCGTGGCATGACAATCCATGCCGAAGATAAACCGCACTCGCGGGTCGTCGTCCCAGCGATCCAGATGCTTGGTCTGCGTGAAGTCGGTGTCACCGCGCAACAGCACGCGCCGGAAGCCGGCGCCCAGGCAGAGCCGGATCGCGCGGTCGGCACAGGCGGCGGCCCCCTCATGGCTGGGCCGGTTGCCCGAACGATTCACGATCCGCAGCACCTCGCCCGTCTCGGCCAGCGAGACCAGCAGCGGATGAAAACCCCAGATGCCTTTGTAGGAGATGTCCATGCCTTCCTTGCACTCGCCCGTGGTGGGCACCAGCGTGCCGTCCATCTCGATCGTGGCCTGCGCGAAGAAGTCGGCGGGTTGCTGCGCCCAAACTTTGCGCCGCGCCTCGTCGAAGAGGTCTTGCAGCAGGTCGATGTGCGCGTCGCGAAAGCGGCGGCAGAAATCGCCGGCCGTGGTGGGATCGGGAATCCGCCGCGCGCCCAGGGCGTCGAGAAATACTTCGTCGTTGCGCCGCAGCTCGATGTCATCCAGACAGGCGCCGTCGCACAGCGCGTTGTACGCCAGGTTCAAGACGTGATCGCTCTCGTGATACGGCAGATGAATCTTTAAGAGGTTCAACTGCCGGTCGATCGCCTCGGCTAGCCCCAACTGCCGCACCAGGAGCACGACCGCGCCCAGGCCGCCGTAGGCCAGGCCGTGAGCCCGCTCGGCCAACTCGTAGTGGATGTTGCGGCCGGCGAGCACGGGCTGCCCACAATCGCCCAACTGCGACTTGTCCAACCGTTGTGAGATGCGGCGCTTGGCGGCCCGCAGCCGACGCTGTATCTTGGCGTTCACTCGAAATCCCTCCGTGGCACGCGGGTTGATGTGGTGTTGCTACCATCAATACCCGGCAAAACGCCGCAGGATTTCGAGTTTTTTTGCGCCCGCTGCCTTCCCAAGCCACCCGACTACGCTTGATTGAGGACTAGTTAGCCTGTGTTGTGGTGTGTAGTATCCCGGGCGATCCCCGGCTGTTCCGCCACGATTGACTTGCATACACGAAGCCGCCGATCGATCAGGGAGATGTCGCTGCGGTCGGGGTCGACGCTGGGGTTGGTTTGCGAACCTCGATCACAAATCCGCTGGCGATGACGTGCGCCGCTGGGTGACGGATCAAGATCGCATCGAGGAACTTCAACGGAAACAACACCCAAGTGAGTGGCAGCAGCAACCGATACAACCGCACACTACCGCAAGACAGCACCATCGCGAGCCATTCTTGCAACACCCACAGCATGCCGGAGGTTGGTCCCGCGCCCACGCCGACGCGGATCACCTCGAAGTCGTCAAACAACTTCACAATTCCAGATTGAGAGAATCGTTGGTAGTCGTGGGGCGACGCATGGTAGCCTTGCATGAACGGAATATAGCAGAGCGCGCGTCCGCCGGGCCGCAACACGCGCCGCATCTCGGCCACGTTCGCCCGTGGTTCGGCCACGTGGTGCAACACAGCAATGCTCAGCACACCCGATTGGGAGTCGTTTTGAAAAGGCAGTTTTGCCAGGTCGGTGACCACGTGCACATTGGAATAAGCGACTCCGTCGACGGCCACGACCCGATTGTCGTGTTCAGTCGTCCCGCAACCTAAGTCGGCCACGAGTTCTACTTCCAGATCGAAAGTATCCAGAAAGGGCTGCACGATGTCCGGGCCGAAATAGACGGGCGACACGATGCGCGTCAATAGCCCGTACCAGGGACCGATGCGCCGACGAGCGGCCGTCTTGAAACGGTTGAGCCAGTCGGCGGCCACTTCCTCGCGCGTGAAGCCACCGAATACATACTGTTCATCCGCAAGTCGCCCGCAGGTGCCGCAGCCGTGGCATATGTACCGGCGCCCGTGCTGCTCAGGCGATCGATCGAAGGAGCGTCCACAGCAGGGGCACCCTAAGCTGAGGTCGATGCGCGCCAGCAACTGATGGCGGCGGTTGCTTTGCTCGCAGCTGGCAGGATGATTCGAGCCTACCTGACGTAGCATGGGCAAATTCTCTGGGGGTTTCCCAGAAATGTCGGGAGGAGCCCTGGAAATGCTCCCACATCGAATTAAGTCATGACAACAACGCCATTAATTAACGCTAAGATATCCGTTCTTTTACCGGATACAATCACTGGTACGAAAAACCTGATTCAGACAACCATTCCGGCGACGCCCGCCCTCCTTTTTTTGGGGGGATAGCTTGCCGCAGAGCGCGGTGTTGGCGGCGATCAACGTCGAGGGGAAATTGCGCGGCCCGACAACTGCACGGTGGGGGTGTGAAGCTGACAATTTGATGCGCGAGCGGTCGGTGCTTTGCGCTTGAGCTGAGTCAGCGTGGGCAGCCAGAACTGGTTGGGTGTTCGATTCGGCCGCGCTGCTTGGAGAATCGTCGGTCGCAGTTCCATTCATATGCCAGTCGGACGTCGGTCTCGTGGAACATTGGATTGTGCGGCGCCGGTCAAGGTCAGGCCCAGCTACTTTGCGCACACGGTGCGACGGAAGCGGCGCGCGTTCAAGGGATGCTGGGCTTCGGCCTGGCCGAAGCCCACCGGGGACGCTGCGATTTTTGATCGGCCAAACTGACAATGACGAAGCTCGTGTGAAGCCCCAGTTGTCCAATAAGGGACCGCGAAAGAATAACTTGAACAATTGATCTTGGCTCAAATGGTGCCATCTGCGATGACACGCGGATGCCGGCCGCGCAGGTCATCAGAAGTATTCGACGCAAGTT
>Ga0163152_10008686_pt1 | contig 10775 bp, 11 predicted proteins | sample OliLakLV19MP8IB2_FD_148635 | JGI IMG/M metagenome (GOLD analysis project Ga0163152, IMG submission 148635) | Freshwater microbial mat bacterial communities from Lake Vanda, McMurdo Dry Valleys, Antarctica - Oligotrophic Lake LV.19.MP8.IB-2 | ecosystem: Environmental > Aquatic > Freshwater >...
AATTGAGTCAGGGTCGCCGCCGTGTTCGCCGCAGATACCCACTTCAAGGTTCGGGCGGGTCTTGCGGCCTTCTTCAATCGCCCATTGCATGAGCATGCCCACGCCATCGCGGTCAATTGTCTGGAAGGGATTCTTACCGAGAATGCCCTGCTCTTGATAAGTGATCAGGAAGTTACGTTCGGCGTCATCACGTGAATAACCATAGGTCATTTGTGTGAGATCGTTCGTGCCAAAGGAGAAGAACTCTGCCTGAGTTGCCACTTCCTTTGCGGTAACTGCCGCGCGGGGAATCTCAATCATCGTGCCGAATTTATACTCGAACTTGATACCCTTTTCCTTCATGACCGCTGTGGCGATGCGCAGAAGGCGCGGCTGGATCCACTCAAGTTCCTTTACCGTACCGGTGAGCGGGATCATGACTTCGGGTTTCACTACAATACCGCGCTTGGTGCAGTCTGCTGCGGCTTCAAAGATGGCACGCACTTGCATCTCCACGATCTCAGGCATGACGATGCTCAAACGTACGCCGCGCAAACCCATCATGGGATTCGATTCGTGCATGCCTTTGATGGACTCAAGCAAATTCTCTTTGGCGGTCAAACCATCTGTCTGACCTTTAACACGCATTGTAATGACTTCTTCGAGAAGCTTTTCTTCATCGGGCATAAACTCATGCAATGGCGGGTCGATCAAGCGGATGATAACGGGATAGCCATCCATTGCTTCAAAGAGACCATCAAAGTCTTTGCGCTGGGTTGGCAAAAGTTTGTTAAGTGCAGCTGTGCGTCCTTCGCTGGTATCGGAAAGGATCATTTCCTGCACGATGGGCAAACGCTCGGGTTCAAAGAACATATGCTCGGTACGGCAAAGGCCAATACCCACAGCGCCGTAAGAACGGGCGCGCTGCGCATCCTTTGGATAGTCTGCATTCGCCCATACTTGCAGACCACGAGTCGGTCCGCCATTTGGAGCGGAACGAATATTCTTGCGGGCAGAAATTTCATCCGCCCACTTGAGCAGGGTCAACAATTCAACTTGATCTTCGATCGAAGGAATGGTTACAGGAATCTTGCCAACATAAATATTGCCTGTTGTGCCGTCTACTGAAATCCATTCACCTTCTTTTACAACAGTCTCGCCAACGTTCATGATGCGCTTATCAAGATCGATCTTGATCGCGGAAGCACCCACGACGCACGGAATACCGAATTGACGAGCCACCACTGCAGCGTGAGATGTGGCGCCGCCTTCGCTGGTCAACACGCCCTTGGAAGCGATCATTCCATGCACATCATCTGGTTTGGTAAACGGGCGCACCATGATGGTGTCCTGCTTGCCCTCTTTTGCCATCTTCTCAGCCATATCCGCATCAAAATAGATCTGACCCACTGCCGCACCAGGGGAAGCATTCACGCCTTTGGCGATTAACTTGCCTGAATTCTCGGCATCTTTCATTGCTTTTCCATCAAACTGCGGATGTAAAAGTGTGTCCACATTTTCAGGGGTCACGCGCTCAACCGCTTCGTCTTTTGTGATCAAGCCTTCAGTCGCCATATCCACTGCCATTTTGACAGTAGCCTGAGCGGTGCGCTTGCCGTTACGAGTCTGCAACATCCACAACTTGCCTCGTTCAATCGTGAACTCGACATCCTGCATATCCTTGTAATGTTTTTCAAGACGGCCAGCGATCTGCATGAATTCAGCATAGGCTTTGGGCATACGATCTTTCAACGTGGTAATGGGCAATGCATTGCGGATACCTGCCACGACATCCTCACCTTGCGCATTGAACAGATACTCGCCCATCATCATCTTATCGCCAGTGGATGGGTTACGGGAGAACGCCACACCGGTAGCTGAGTCTTCGCCCATGTTGCCAAATGCCATCGTCTGAATATTGACTGCGGTTCCTAAAGTGTGGGAAATGCCGGTAGCGTTACGATAGTCAATAGCGCGTTTGCCATTCCATGATTTGAATACTGCTTCTGTGGCAAGTTCAAGCTGCTTATATGGATCCTGTGGGAAATCAAATCCCTTCTCGTTTCTGATAACAGCCTTGAATGCCTCAACCATTTCCTTCCAGTCAGCAGCAGTCATTTCCGTATCAAGCTTGTAACCTTTATCGTGCTTGTACTCATGGAGAGGTCCTTCAAATGATTCGTCTGGAATTCCCAGAACTACTGAACCAAACATCTCAACCAAACGGCGGTACGAGTCATATACAAAACGCGCGTTACCTGTCAACTTGACCATGCCCGCGGCGGTCACATCGGTCAAGCCTAAATTTAGTACCGTATCCATCATGCCGGGCATGGAAAATTTTGCACCGGAACGACACGAGACCAATAAAGGATTCTTCGGGTCACCAAACTTCTTGCCCGCTTTCTTTTCAACTTGTTTCAAAGCTTTTAGTTCTTGATCCCATAAACCAGCAGGGAATTTCCCCAATTTTTGATATGCGTTACATGCTTCAGTTGTCACCGTAAAGAACGGTGGGACAGGCACGCCTGCGCGTGTCATATCCAACAGGCCGGAGCCTTTACCCCCCACCAGACCTTTTACAGCGTCCCATGAACCGCCCGCAACTTTCTCAGCTTCCTTCACTTCATTAAATAGATAAACCCATTTCGGCATTGTAGCCTCCTACAAGAATTAGATTTTTGATTGTGAAATATTTTACCAAAAATAGTCTAATTCACAAATGACAAAAATCACCAGATAGTCATGTTACGGCGCGCAAATTTACTCCAAAAAGCCTCAAGGCAGACTTTCAAGCTGTAAACTCATTGCAAAGCACAATTTCATCCTTATAAGAGATAATGGGCGTACGGAAAAAAATTATGACACCCAAAATATTAGTAATCGATGACGATGTAGCAATCACAGAGTTAATGAGTATGTTACTCAAAACTCACGGTTTTGAAGTGATAACAACCAACACAGGTGCGGAAGGAATTAACACCGCCAAAGCAAAAAATCCTGGTGTTGTGCTTCTAGACCTTATGATGCCCGATGTGGATGGATGGCAGGTTTGCAAAGCAATTCGCAAATTTAGCAATGTCCCGATCCTGATCCTCTCGGCCATCAACGACCCTCGCATGGTAGCCAGTGTTCTGGACGCGGGCGCGGATGATTTTCTCGTCAAACCCGTACCAAGCGGTGTACTTGTGGCTCACATCAGAAAGATGATCAGGCGGAATACTGGCGCATTGAACAACATGAATGTTAATAACACGGACTCTCTTTCCGCGCAGCCGCTTCACTCTTGACCCGAACCTGATTCCGTCTAATAAAAATGCCCGTCACTTTAGCTAAAGTGACGGGCATTTCTTTTTTCATGTCTTTTTTGCACTCAGTGAGGTCAGACTGCTAACAACATCAAACCCTCAGCTGTTTCCTTTGCAAACTCCATCATAGGCATGTGGCCCGCACCCTTTAATTCAACAAACTTCGCGGATGGGATCGCCGATTTAATTTCTTTCGAACGATCAATAGGAATCAGCGCGTCTGCATCACCATGAATGAGCGCAACGGGAAAATCAAACGATGAAAGAGTTGACACTAAATCTTCACGCTCAGCCATGGCTTTTAGGGCACCAATCACGCCTGATTTACTCTGTTTTGCAATAACGCCGCGTACAAATGCCTGCACACGCGCATCAGCCGATAATTTTGGGGTCATTGCTTCTACTACAACGCCCACTCCTTTTTCAGCTACATCTGCCGCCGTTTTATATCGTCCTTCCTTGCGTTCAGGAGGATCACCCGCTGCCTGCGATGAGATCAAACCCAATCCATTTACCCGATTCGGGTATTTCTTTACGAAAGCCAATGCAATATACCCGCCCATTGAATGACCCGCTACTGCAGCTTTCTCAATTCCCAAATGATCCAACAGGCCGGCAATATCATCGGCCATGTCAGAAATTGTATATTGGATTTCCACAGTAGCGGATTGACCAAACCCGCGCAGGTCAGGCAGGATAACATCGAATTTATCCTCCAAAAGTGGAATGATTTCATTCCATGAGCTGGAATCCAACGGAAAGCCATGTATAAGCACAAGCGGAGTCCCTTTGCCACGGCGATCATAAGCCAGATCTATTCCATTTACAGAAATTGTATTCATTGTCTTCTCCTTTTCCTTTCTCACTTCCACTTTACTTCTACTTTTAATTTACTGCCCAATTTCGATCTATAAAAAATATGACCGTTATCGCGTCCAAATTCATATACACGGCGGGTGATATCCACATCTGCTTTGCAGTATTCAGCGACCTTATCCAAATCGCCTGCGCGAAACCATACCACAGATTGCACACCATCCGCTGTTTTGGCTGCGCCAAGGCTGGCGCTGGCAATGCTGTCCAGGCTGACTCGAAAGCCAAGAATCTTTTGCAGGTCGAGGAGCATATCAAGCGTTGGGAGAGAAGCGAAACGCATATCAGGTGCGTAAGGTTGAAGCACGGGATAATCAAATCCGCGCAGGTTGAATCCGATGACCCGTGTTGCAGATTTTAGCTCTTCTAACAAAGCCGGAATATCCTTCTCCCAATAGACGGAAAAATCATTTTTCTGCGTAGACCAGGTAACAGCGCAGGCGACTCGTAATTTATCAATATTCTCGCGGCCGCCAACATCGTCAAACAGGTTTTGGGATTCCAGATCAAAGAAGACAAGGTTCATGATTCAGCGTTCTTTCCTTTCGTTAATTCTTCGCGAGCAAAAGATATAGCCTGCGCGCGATTTTCGATTTTCCCCGCAGCTTGATGCTCGCGGATGGATTCCAAAAGCTGACCAACTTCTGGACCAGACTTGAGCCCTAATTCTTTCATCAGTTCGTTCCCATCCAATAGACGCGGCGGGGCAATGATTTCTTGCGGCCGTTCCCAATAATTTTCAAGCAAAGTACGAGCTACATCAAGATAAATATTCCAGGTTTCGATCGTCAGGGCATGCGCACGCATGCCTCGGAGGTCGGCAAGCCCAAGCAGAATAAGATCCACGCCTGCTCCACTGCTATCACGAAAAAAACGATAAATGGCTTTGCGCGATGGCGGCTCTTTTTCATTTTCCAATCGATTCGTAAATTGGTGAATCCGCATGTGGTTCTTGATAATAGCATACAAGCGCTCAGTTTCATCGTTGCTTAAGTTAAATGCGTGTGCTCTTTGCGCGGCAATTTCTGCCCCTTTGACATCATGGTCAAAGAAACGTGTACGCCCCGATTCGTCAACGGTCTTTGTTTCGGGCTTGCTGACATCGTGATACAGCGCAGCAAAGAAAAGCAGCGAACGCAGTGACCGGTCAACATTGAGCGGTTTGGCAAAATGTTCTGCAATTTGTTCACGATAACGTCCTAATCTCAAAGTGAGCAAACCTGTGAACATGTCATTTGTTTTTTCAGCATCATAGCCAACACGCAGCGCGGATACGATCTGGTCAAGATAATCGATGACAGCAAGTGTATGAGTCCACACGTCATACATGTGCGGCTCAGATTGCTCCACGCCTTTCATCGCAACCAACTCAGGCATTAAATGTGGAAGCACACCCAGCATTTCAAGGGCGCGCATGGTTGCATCTGGTTTAGGGCCAGCGAGCATCTTGAAGACTTCATCGCGCAGGCGGGCGAAACGCGTCCAAGCAAGCTGACCTGCGGCCTGTTTCATTAACTCGCGCGTACCTTTATCTATGTGAAGTCCAAAGGCAGCGGCTTGACGCACTGCTCGCAAAATGCGGACAGGGTCATCAGATAAGGAGGTTGGCGAACAAGCGCGGATAAGTTTTGCGCGCAGATCATTTCCGCCTTCCAGTGGATCGATGATGGTCCCTTTGCGGAGATCATACGCCATTGCGTTGATAGTGAAGTCACGCGCCCGAAGATCTTCCTCCAAATTTGCGCCGCGATAGGTTGCGAAATCCAGGAAGGTGCGCGAACCATCTTCGTTGGTTACGATGACACGGCCTGTATCGCGCTCATCGTCAAGAGCGAGAAAATCCGCATGGAGGGCGTTGGCAACTTTTCGAGCCAGGGAAATGCCATTTGACGGCAAAGCAAAATCAAGGTCGGGTGAGATGCGGGAAATTAAAAGGTCGCGCACTGCGCCGCCGACGAGATAAATTTCCTGCTCGGCAGGCAGAGCATCCATTATTTTTTCTATCAGAGGTGAAAGTACAAAGGAAGCAGGCATGAAAACGATCTCTGGTTTTTCTTTATGACGACTGCGCTGGGAGGCTCGCAGGGCTTGTTCGGGGGTACCCCCTTGCGCTACGACCCTTCCGCGCACAAGAGCAACCCAGCGTCCTGCATAGGGCGAATGACCATTTGCGGGAGAGCGAGGTTCTTCTTGCATTCAGCCACCGTGAAAAAGTCTAGGTCAAGATGATGGTTTGTATTTGTCCAAATCCACGACGCCAACGAAAGGCAAATTACGATAATACTCATCCAGGTCGAGGCCATAGCCAAAAACAAATTTATTGGGAATGGAAAATCCAAGATAATGAATGGCGACTTCTGCCTCGCGGCGCTCGGGTTTATCCAACAAGGCGCATACTTTTAACGATTTTGGTTGCCGTGTCTCAAGCATTTGTAAAACTGAGGAGATCGTATGTCCGCTATCTACAATATCTTCCACGAGAAGCACGTTCTTATCCTTGATGTCAGTCTGCAGGTCTAATGCAACCCTGGCTGATCCGCTGGATTCACGTCTTCCAACGCCGTAGGATGAAACAGCCATGAAGTCGATCGTATGCGGCGTGGTTATATTTCGACTCAGGTCAACCAGGAACGGCACGCCCCCGCGCAGGATGCATATCAACAAGAGATCGCCATCGGGGTAATCCGCGCTGATCTGTAAGCCCAGTTCCTTCACGCGGGCTTGTAAAGTTTCTGTGTCTATTAATATTTCAGCAAGTACATCTTTATAGTTTTGCATATATTTAGTTTGTTGGTTTTTAGTTGGATAGTTGGAGGGTTCCACCAACTACATAACTACTTGGGAACTTCGTGATGCTGTCTGCAACGCGCTTCATACAACTCAGATGCGCCGACGATCACAACCGGGTCATCATAACGGGCGGGCTTGCCATTCACCAGCCTTTGCGTACGGGAGGCATCGTCCCCACACACCATGCAAATGGCGTGAAGTTTTAGAACATCCTCTGCTTCAGACATTAGCACAGGCATGGAGCCAAAAGGCTCGCCCCGAAAATCCGTATCCAACCCGGCGACGAGTACACGTACGCCGCGCGCAGCCAACTCCTGGGCAACATTCACAACTTCGGAGTCAAAAAATTGCGCTTCATCAATACCAACAACGGTTGTATCCTTATCCAGCTTAAGTCGAATCTCTGCGGCTTTTTCAACAGGGATTGCGTCGTAGGTTGAACCGGCATGAGATGCGACCTTCTCCACTGCATATCGAATATCAATCGCAGGTTTGAATACCTGTACTTTTTGTTTGGCGATGGTTGCGCGTACCAGACGGCGGATCAATTCATCCGTCTTGCCGCTAAACATGGAACCGCAAACAACTTCAATGGAACCGTGCGTATGTTTCATTCAAATTCTCCACCCCCTCCCAGCCTCCCCCAAAGTCCGACTGAAGTTCTTCGGATTTTTGGGGAGGTGCCGCTTAAGCGGCGGTGGGGGTAATAAAACAGGCAGATGCATTCGCATCTGCCTGTCTAGTTTACCTGAGAAATCTTTACCTGACAAAGTCCCCGAAAGGTAAAAATCTTATTCGCTTGCTTCGGCCTCGGAAGCTGCCGGAGTCTCAGACACTTCAACAGCCTCGGGCTCTGCAACTACTTTAGGAGCCTTGGGTGCTTTTGGAGGATCGGGAACTTCTGGCACTTCAAAACCGAGGGCGCGCAATTTCTTCTTGGATGCAGTCAGGGAAGATTGGCTAAAGCCGGAGATCTCCAACATGGCCGCGTTGCCTTCGCCAAGTTTTGCAAGAATCTGGCCGATGCTCAAAATACCGGCTTTCTTGAGTGCATCCGCTGCACGAGGAGTCAGGCCGAGATCATCAATGGAACGATCTGGGGAGCTTAATGATTCTTCCTTAGCCTTCAACTCTTCTACATAGGTTTGGCGGGCAGATAGTTTCTTATAGAAGCGATCCACCTGACCTTCGATATCGATAAGGCGGGCTGATTCACCGGTAAAGAACGGATGACAATTGGAGCATACGTCAATACGTAATTCTTTCTTGGTGGATGTGGTTACCCATGTTTTTCCACAGGAAGCACAAGTAACCGGCGTTTCAAAAACTTTAGGATGGATTTCTGCTTTCATATTTACTCCACCTCAGCAGGGACGATATTTACGCGCTTGCGCCCATGCACAACGTCAAACATTACGACCCCGTCTGCAATTGCAAACAAGGTATCGTCTTTACCGACTAATACATTAAGACCTGGCTTTATCTTGGTGCCGCGTTGGCGGACAAGAATATTACCGGAAAGAACAAATTGACCAGCGTAACGCTTCACACCCAAACGTTGGGAGTTACTGTCACGACCATTGCGGGTTGATCCGCCGCCTGTTTTATGTGCCATTTCTACCTCTCGCTTTACTTCTTATCAGTCTTCTTGGATGTAGACTTGGAAGCTGATTTGGCTGCTGTTGATTTTTCTGCAGTCGACTTTTTTGCAGGCTTCTTCGCCGCTTCTTTCGGAGCCTTAGCCTGCTTCTCGACTGTTGGTTCTTCTGCCGCTTCAATATTTTCAACTTGAGCGACAGGCTCTTTCTTTTCGACCATGCGTTCCTCGCCAGCCTTGCCGATGAAATCAATCATCAAGCGGGTATAAAAATGGCGATGGCCGCCCTTCACACGGATGCGTTTCTTGGGGCGATATTTGAAAGAGATAACCTTGGGGCCTTTTATATGATCCACAACTGTAGCAGAAACTGTAATTTCACCAACAGTGGGAGTGCCGACCATGACGATGTCGTCATCTGCCATGAGCAGAACGCGTTCAAAGTCAAATTTTTTGCCTACTTCATGGGCGAGGCGGTCCACGTCGATAGTGGAACCTTCAACGGCGCGATATTGCTTGCCGCCGCTTTCAACGATTGCAATTCTCATTATTATGTCTCCAGTCATCACTTCGCCGCGAACCCTGCGGACCCTTACACCCTTCGATACGCCCTATCGGGCTACTCAGGGCAGGTCTACGCCGAGCCACGGGGAAGCTGGGTTTATTTAGCGGACGGTATTATACATGCGGGATGGCGCACCTGTCAAACGATTCAAGGGAGCAAAATCGGCCGCTCGTCTGTCAACGCAGAATGGCGGGACAGTTAATGAAAGGCCTGAGATGCCAAAGGTGACACCTCAGGGTTCAGGTCAAAAAAGAAGCGGGCTTGGCCTACTTCGAAGTATGGATGTGAGGGTGCGTGTTACAGCTTGAAGCTGGCCAGCGTGTCCTTTAATTTTATTCACGTCGCCTGTATTAAGTCCAGACCTTACATCCGTTATCGTTTTGGCAGTGGAGAGTTCATTATCAATGATCTTCTGGGTAATGCTTTCAAGATTGGTAAGCATTAGCAGGATATTCTTGGGAATGAGCGGCAAATTCTTTAGAATTGGGAGAAGCACATCGAGGATACCGTTGGCAGTTCTGGCATATTTTACGGTGAGCGTATGAAGCGAGCCAATCGAGGAGGTCAACTCGATGGCGATCTCTTGAATCGTGTCGATCATTGTTTTATGCTGTTCGATGATCTTTGTAATATCGTTTATCGATCCTGTTAATTTGTCTGAAAACTTGACGAAAGATGCTGGCTTGTTGGCGGGAACAACTCCGCCTCTAACTACGCCTCTGATGGGTGTGGGCATGGAAAGTCTCCTTATAAAAGAAATTAGTTGGGATTTTATCTACCTGCAGCGCAGGATAAATTTGCCCTACTATACAATACTTTAATTCTAAAGACAACCTTATTGACAAACACCCCCATCTCGTATATCCTGCAATATATTGAAGCTGTCCATCAAGGAGTTACTATGAATCAAAACGATTTGAAATGGGAAAGAATTCGGATGTGGATATTATGGCTCGCGCTGCCTCTGGTGATTGGCATATTGGTCGCATCCGCGATCCCGCGACCCACGCTTGGCATTATCCGACTCGACGATGCGATCTATGCACGCACCGCGCGCGATATGATCACACAGATTAATTATGCAATTGATCATCCCGAAATCCGCGCAGTGGTGTTGGCATTTGACAGTCCCGGCGGAACCGTAGTAGATACAGAATCGGTGTATATGGAATTGGCGCGTTTGCGCGCAAAGAAGCCCGTTGTTACGGCGGTCAATGCCATGGCCGCCAGCGGCGCGTATTATCTTTCTGTTAATACAGATTACATTTATGTAAAACCAACTTCGCTTGTGGGCAATATCGGTGTGATCGGTTATCTTCCCACCACCCCGTTTATTTTTGAAGACATCATCTCCACTGGCCCTTATAAACTTTGGGGATCAGCCCGCGATGAAGACATGCGCCAGATCGAGATGATCAAAGACGAGTTTTTTCAAGCGGTTACGCTGGGGCGCGGCGACAGGCTTAAAGTTGGGCCCGATGTTATTTTGAGTGGAAAAATCTGGATTGGCAATGAAGCCGTACGCCTTGGCATCGCGGATGAACTCGGCACAGAAACAGACGCCCTCAATAAAGCCGCAGAACTGGCACACGTGGCAAACTACAAAGTATCTGACTTGTATGATCTGGCGGGCATCGAATCTGCGGCGGTTATCCCATTCTTC
>Ga0163152_10008688_pt1 | contig 10772 bp, 11 predicted proteins | sample OliLakLV19MP8IB2_FD_148635 | JGI IMG/M metagenome (GOLD analysis project Ga0163152, IMG submission 148635) | Freshwater microbial mat bacterial communities from Lake Vanda, McMurdo Dry Valleys, Antarctica - Oligotrophic Lake LV.19.MP8.IB-2 | ecosystem: Environmental > Aquatic > Freshwater >...
GGGGTGCTCACTTCCCGATTGCAGTGCGGCAGCGTGTGCGAGAAGTTTTTCAATGGATCCTTGAGCAGGGATGATCTCCACGAGGCGTGGTTTTCCTTCCGTGAGCGTTCCGGTCTTGTCGAAGACGACGGTGTCAACCGTGTGCGCGACTTCGAGTGCCTCCGCATCCTTGATGAGAATTCCAAGCCGCGCCGCGACTCCCGTTCCCACAAGAATGGCCGTGGGTGTGGCAAGCCCGAGGGCGCACGGGCAGGCAATGACCAGGACCGCAATGGAATAGAGAACGCCTGAGAGCGGATCGCCCGCGATGAGCCACCAGCCGAGAAACGTAAGGACAGCCACCGCAATCACGATGGGAACGAACACCGCGCTGACCTTGTCGACGAGCTTTTGGATGGGTGCTTTTTTCGCCTGAGCGTCTTCGACGAGGCGGATGATGCGAGCCAGCGTGGACTCGGCGCTTACCGACGTGGTGCGGATTCGCAACAGCCCTTCGCCATTGAGGGCACCGCCGATGACCTTGTCGCCCGTTTCCTTTGCCACAGGAAGACTTTCGCCCGTCACGAGGGATTCGTCCGCGTGGCTTCGTCCTTCGATCACGATGCCATCGAGAGCGATGCTCTCACCCGGCTTCACGACGAGGACTTCGCCCACAGCGATTTCCTCGGGAGAAACGATTGTTATCGTGCCCTCGCGATCGACACTTGCCTGCCGGGGACGCAAGGAGTGCAAAGCGCGCAGGGCAGCCGTTGTCTGGTGCTTCGCGCGCGCTTCGAGCCATTTTCCGAGCAGCACGAGTGTGATGACAACCGCGGAACTTTCAAAGTACAGATGCCCTTCGTGCCCTTGGAGAAGGAAGTAAACACTCAACCCCCAGGCGGCGGTCGTCCCGAGCATGACGAGCAGATCCATGTTGCCTGCGCGTGCTTTGGCCGCCTTCCAGGAGGAAACATAAAAGCGTGCACCCAGAATGAACTGCACCGGTGTCGCGAGGGCGAATTGCACCCATGCGGGAATGTGGATCGTGACATCAAAAGGCATCAGCAGCATCGGGACGACAAGTGGAAAGGACAGAAGCGCAGCAATAAGAAATTTCCTGAAACCAGTGTGCGCCTTTTCCTTTTCCGGGCTCATGTGGTCGTGATCGCGCTGCGCAGGAGGAGACACGGTCCCAGTGGCAGGTGCGGCAGGAACTCCAGGAGTGGGCGTAGGTCCACTGCGCAGGATATGCCCTTCGTAACCTGCCGCATCCAGGGCTTTTACGACCGCGCTTGAAGATGAATTCGCTGCCTCGGCATGCTCGAACCGCACCGAGGCCTTTTCGGTCGCGAGATTCACACTCACTTCAAGAACGCCTGGGACCTTCTTGATCGCTTTTTCCACCCGGGCCACGCATGAGGCACAGGTCATGCCCGAAACCCCTATGCGAAGTGAATCATCCTGATCAGCCATTATTCTTCTCCTCAGATAAGAGGCTCCATTGCCTTCTCGCTGCAGCCTAAGGTCTCCTATGATGGGAGAGTCAAGAGCACAAAGGTGGAATCCTCCCCTTGACCCTCCCATAGGGGGAGGCTTTATGTTCCCGTTCGGACCTTCCGTCCAAGGAGAAATGACATGTTGGAATTTACGGTTGAGGGGATGTCGTGCGGTCACTGTGAAAAGGCCATCAAAAACGCCATTCGTGAAATGGATGGCGAGGCCACTGTCACCGTGGAGCTGAATGCGAAGCGCGTGCTCGTCCAGTCGCTCGCCCCAAAAAAGCAGATTGAGGAGGCGATCAAGGCTGCTGGCTTCGAGGTGATGTGACCAGGACACTGCTCAAACCCGAGCCGCAGGAATCTTGGGCAGCGACATGATTTTAAAGTCACAGATGAGAGACGTGGCGCGTAGACGACATTCGAACGGGAATACTCTCGTTCCCATTTCGAGGAGCCATCTCATGCTGCGTTCTTTTTCTGCTTGCGTTCTGCTCGCGACCGCTGCTTTCACGGTCCCTGCGTTTGCCCAAGGTGGGCACGGTGACCATGGCGCTCCTGCCTCCCAGTCTCCATTCGCCAAGGAAGCCATGGCGAAAATGATGGCCATGCACGACGACATGATGGACATGTCGAAGATGAACGGTGTTGCCGATCACGATTTCCTGGTGATGATGATTCCGCACCACAAGGGTGCAATCGATATGGCAGAGGTTTATCTGAAGTATGCGAAGGACGAGAAGGTGAAGAACCTCGCCCAGAAGATCATCGCCGACCAGAAAAAAGAGATCGCTCAGATGGAGCAGTGGATCGCACAGGGCGTTGGCGCGAAGAAGTGAGTTTCCATTGTTGCCGTCACCGCGGCGGCACAACGCAAGCGGGACCTGTCACATACTCCAGGTTCGGTTCGTAAACGAATCGAACATCAGGAGGAAAACATGGGACCACGTAAGGCGATTGTCACCGCGTGTCTGATTGGAACAGCTTTTGGCAGTCCTTTTTTCGCATTCGGCCAAGATCCGCATGCAGGACACAAAATGCCCGCAACGGCAGAAGCCACGAAATCGGTTGCCGAGGGAGAGCAGGCGAAAGCCGCTCGCCCCGTTTGGGATCCCACGGCAGGTTCACTCGAGGGCCTCAAATCTGCCACAGGGCCCTCTGTGGTGGAGCTCCATGAGGGCAAAACATACGAACTCCGCGCATCGATCGTAAAGCAGTCCATCGGTGGAAAGGTGTTTCGTCGATTTGCCTACAACGGGTCCATTCCCGGTCCGCTCTTCAAGGTCCGCCAAGGCGTCGAAACCAAAGTCCGTTTTGTAAACGACACTGACGTGGAAACGTCCATCCATTCTCATGGGCTCAGGCACGACTACCGGTTCGACGGGGCCATCGGACTCTCTCAACCCAAAGCCGTGAAACCTGGTGAGACGTTCGAATATGTCCTGAAGTTTCCTGACGCAGGTATCTTTTGGTACCACCCGCATGTTCGCGAAGACTATCAGCAGGACATGGGGCTGATGGGGAATTTTCTGGTGGAACCGAAGTCTGGATCCCACTGGGCGCCAGTGGATCGCGAAGAAGTTCTGATGCTAGACGACGTCCTTGCCAAGGCGCCGGTTCCATACCTCATCGACGTGGCCAATCACGCCATCATGGGACGTTACGGCGACACGCTTTTGGTCAACGGTCTCGAAAACGCGCGTCTGTCTTACCGACCCGGAGAAACTGCACGACTCTTTGTCACCAACGCTGCCAATACGCGAACGTTCAAGCTGATGTTTCATGGGGCCGAAGCCAAGCTCGTGGGCGCGGATCTGAGTCCTTTTGAAAAGGAAATCAAAGTCTCGACGGTCACCATCGCTCCGGGTGAGCGTTACGTCATCGAGGTCAAGTTTCCCTTGGAGGGTTCCGTGGAGATCATGAACCACACCCCACAAGGCATGGCTCCGCTTGTGGTCTTTGATCCAAAAGGGGCGCCCGTTGGTGCGAGCCGGGCTCAGTTTGCCAAGCTCCGTGCAAACAAGGCACTCAAAAAAGAAGTCGATGCCTTCGTCGCCCGTGGTGCAAAAGCGAAGATTCGTAGGCTTGAGCTGGGCGTGACGATGGGCGGTGGTTCGCAGGGGCACACCGGCCATGGTGCGCACGGCGCAACGAGCGGGACAGGCGGCGGACACAGTAGTCATGGCGGACACGGAGGACATGGCGGACACAGCCCGACAGGCTCTTCCACGACTGCGGTCAAAGACGTGCCCTGGGTTCCGGCCGAAGCGAAGATAGAGTGGGAAGATGGCATGAAGGCCATGAACGAAGCGAGCACCAGCGACACCGTTTTGTGGAAGATGACCGACGGCACCGGGCGAACCAATATGAACGTCAATTGGTCCCTTCGGAAAGGGGAGGCGGTGCGCATTCTCGTCGACAACAGCAAGGGAGGCGAACATCCCATGCAGCACCCCATTCACTTCCACGGACAACGTTTTGTCGTCCTTTCCGTCAATGGAAAAAAAGTCACCAACCGTGCGTGGAAGGACACTGTGCTCGTGGGCCTCGGAGACAAGGTCGAGATCCTGCTCGATGCGTCGAATCCTGGGAAGTGGATGGCCCACTGTCATATCGCCGAACATCTCACCAGCGGGATGATGACCGGCTTCGAAGTGAAGTGAGCCGCGTGGACGTTGCAGTCTCAGTCTGCCGCGACGATCCTTCTTTTTGGCATCACCGCAAAATACACGATCGCCTGGAGCAGGTAGGGCAGCAGGACTGCCGTGGCCACCCAAAGGGCCATCCACACTCCGTCCGACAGGAGATCCGGTCGGACACTCGACGATGACAGTGTCGAGTGCAAACGGGCGTGTTGAAGGCTGTGCGGCAAAAGGAGCATCACTCCGGCTGCGACCAGTGGAACCGAAGCGAAGAACAACCACATCCTTGTCATAAGGTAGCGTTGCTGAAATCGGTTCAACACCAGACTGGAAATGGCGAAGGGGATGATTGCGAACACGCCTCCGCAGACAATGGGGCACCAGGGATCGGGAAGATGATGCAGGACTTCAGCGACGCGGTGAGACCAGGAACCCAGGCCAAGAGAATTTTGCGCGCAGACTGCCAACGAGGCGCCGTAGCCAAGGACCGAAAGGCCCAAGTAAACAGTCGCCATTTGAAGAGGCGACCGCACCAGATCCTTGGTGATCGCATGCGCCCATTCCGACTTCAGTCCCTTCGGAATCTTCGAAGTCTCGACCTGTCCCGAAGTCCCCGGGGCAAGCGACGACTCTTTGGAGTGCTGCTCGAAGAACGCAAAGTCTTCGGCCAGGTTCGAACGTTTTTCTTTCATCGAGATCCCCCTCTCGGCGCACCAATCCAACTTCGGAGATTTGCAACGGCTCGGCTGTACGCCTTGCGGAGCGAGACCTCGGATTTTCCAGTCTTGGCAGACATTTCCTCGAACGAAAGATCTTCCATCAGCCGCATGTCGAGGACCTGTCGCGACTCAGAGGAAAGTTGTCGCAATGCAATGTCGATATCAACGCTCCAGCCCTGATCCACGCCCCCTTCGGGGGGAGCGGCTATCCCGAGTGCACCCTCGATGTCATCCAATCTGCAGAGTCTAGGCTTGCCTTTTCCTCCTCGTTTCAGGCGGTCGAGGCATGTGTGGTGCACCAGGGTAAAAAACCAGGGCAACGCTCGTTTGCCGGGCTCGTACTTGTCGATGTGATTGTGCAACTTTACAAAGACATCCTGGACCACCTCGGGCACCTCATTCCTGGGGATGCCCTTGCGAGCGGCATAGGCCGCAACACGCGAGGAGTGCCTCTTGAAGAAAGTCTCAAAAGCCGCCACTTCTCCCAGGAGCCAGCACTCAAGAATGAGTTCGTCCGAGTCGTCGGCGTCCATGGGTTGAAATTTCTCCTTTTCCAAGTCTACGACAGGCGCGCATGTTTTGTGACACGTCACACTTTCGCTCGTTTTCTCGTACACTCCCTCAAGTTCCAAGGTCAGTGACTTGGTTGAAAATGAGGGCACGAATGGCAGCGAACGAAGGACACAGTCAGGACAGCGGAGACACGCCTGGCGACGTTCGAACGGGAGGGATAGCCCAGGTCGAAGGCGAACTCAATTTCGATTCTCAACCGGCTCTGGTCGAAAAATCGGAGGCTCCAGAGCGGCTGGATCGCATACATGCCTCGACCGCCTCGGGGATTTCGGTTCTGCTGGCAATTGTGCTCGTTGTTGTGAGTTTCGGGCTGACGCGCAGGCTCTGCCGAAACGCATCTCTGGCCGGCGGTGTGCAAAATCCAGGTTCGACAGAAGTTGCACCCGCGTGGCATGCGCTCTCCTTCCTTGTCTCCTCCTTTCTCGGACTCAATGTCGCATTCGGAGGCCTCACCGCATTCCTGCTCAACGGCGTCACGGAAGACGCGCAAAGTTACTTTGCGGAAATTTCGTCTTTGAAGCTCGCGAGACTCTCGCATGAGCATTTCTTTGGCTATGGACTGCTGTTTGGCACCATGGGAGCGCTCGCTGTGTCTTTCGTGGGTCCTCGCAAGCGCGTGGTGTTTCCCATGCTCCTGACGTTCGCGTTTGGCGCCCTGGATGCGGCGTCCTGGTGGCTTTCGCGCTACGTGAGCTTCGGGTTCCACACTCTGTCTTTCATTACCGGCGCAATGTTCGCTGTCGGTTTTCTCGCCCTGTACCTGCAGGTTGCTTTCATCAATCTTCGCGCCATCGGCCGCAGCAGCCGCGCGTTTTCCAAGGAGTGACGATGTCCTTTCTCGACCGGAGCGTCCCGCTGGCTTCCCTTTCAGTGGCAGCGGCTGTCTTTTCTTCCGGCGCGCTTGCGCAGGATCTCAATTTTGATGCCCCGGCCGTCGAGCAGAAAAAGGACTCCGTGATCCCGCAGCAGATCGGCCCCGTTTCCAACATCTCGTTGGGTGGCGCCATCGACTGGCGGGTGATGTACACCAACGGCGAAAAACGCCCGATGGCGTTCATCCACGTCAACGAATTCGTGGTGAGCGCCAATGTGGGTGAGCACATCGCTGTGTCGGCCGAACAACTCCTCCTGACGAGCGAGATGGGATCTGTGGTGGGGCAGGATCACGGCTTTGTGACTGTCAGCCTCGTGCAGCTGCCATTTCTACCAAATGGCATGTCGGTCAAGCTTGGCCGTTTTCGCGGAAAATTCGGACTCGACGCCCAGGTCGACTCACCTGCGAACATCTTTCCGTCGCAGGAACTTCGCAGCAATGGCTTCGTCACGGACGTGGGGGTCAACCTCGATTATGCCTTTGGTGATTTCGAGGCCATCCTGGAGATCTTCAATGGACCCGATTTCCGGACAAGCAACGGAAATCGGCAAGGGATGCTTGTGGAGAAACTCCCTGTCCAGGGAAGGTTTCTGTATCAACCCACCAGCAACTTCAAGCTCGGTGTGTCTGGCCTCTACGGCGAAACGTGGAGCAACCAGGTGGACCCCGCCGTTCTCGACATGAGTTCGCTCGGCTCGCGCCTGGACACCTCGCGTACCCTCGAACGCAGGCGTGTCGCACTCGACGCGGGACTCAAGACACCCTGGGCCGAACTGTATGGCGAGGGAATTTATGGTCGTGACAAAGGACGTCTCTCTCAGGCACCTGGCAAGGACCATACAACGGCGCGTGGCGCTCTTGGCCGGGTAGACGTTCCCTTATTCTCCCTCAATGAGGTCACGCGGACCAAAATAGCGCTCCAGTATGACACCTGGGAAGACGCCAGTTACGCAGGTCGTGTGGCTTTTCTCTCGACCGCCTTTTCAGTGATGAATGACGATGGCTGGACGGTGCGTCTTGGCGGCAGCGCGAGCGACGTGGTGTTCAAAAAAGACAGGCCGGAGTCCATTGAGCATGCTCCATGGAGTGCCACGTCGCAGCTTTTGGTGACCTTCTGAAATCGCGCAACGAACGCGTCGCAATTGAAACCCGAGGATGACGACCCATGAAGACCATTCAAGCCGCCCAGGCGAGTGTTGTTTCCATTGCACTGCTTGCCATCGCATCCGCAGCCGCCGCAGCCGGACTTGTGGCCTGCGGAAAGTATCCAGATTCACAGGAGCATGGGGCAGGGCACGGAGGCGAAGATTCCATCCGTGCGAGCAACGCCGAGCTCACGGGAGCCGGATACAAACCAGCGTTTCTCAAGCCGGGCTACAAGACTCAGGATGTCAGCTTTGACATCAAGGAAACCGTTGTGGAGATAGGCAACGGGTACAAGTACCGTGCTCTCACCTACGACGGCAGTTTTCCCGCCAAGACTCTGGTCGTTGAACAAGGCACGCTCGTGCGCATCCGGGTGAACAATCAGGACTCGGTCCCACGCAGCCTGCACACGCACGTGGTCAAGTACAAACCTGAAAGTGACGGCACATCGGCAACCTCTACGCCCGCCGGGTCCGCGCGTTACTACTTCTGGGAAGTGACCGACACGACCCCGCCGGGTTTTTATCCTTTTCACGATCACGAGGACATCGGTGAAGGCGCACAGGACCGCGGCCTCGTTGGCATGTTGAATATCGTGAAAAAAGGCGAACGCGCGAACGCCGGCTTCGGCATTTTGCTCCACGACATCGACCCGGAGTTTTTGTTCGCGACAGGTGGCTCGCCTGTCGCGACGGGAGGCGGCGCTGGGCACGGCGGCGGCGGGCATGGGGGAGGTGGAGCGGCCATGGGAAGCATGCCCGCGCACCTCATCAATGGGCGCTTCGGTGATGCTCCAGAGAGCCGTTTTACCCTGAAGAAAGGATCAAAAATCCGGCTCGGCGTCGTCAATCTCGGCACGGACATCCACACTTTCCACCCGCACGGGAACTTTTTCCGGGGCGCCGATGGCTTGGCCAATGACAACCTCGAGATCCAGCCCGGCGGCTACCGCACTGTGGAACTCGATGGCGAAGCCGCTGGCGAGTGGATGTACCATTGCCATGTTCCTGGTCACCCCGAAGGCGGCATGTGGAGCCGTTACGTAGTCAAATGAAGAAAGGACTTCGCATGTTTTTCGAATCGAACCCTTCCGCCTTGCTGTCCATCTGCGTCTCACTGTCATCGGCTCTCGCCGTGTCGACCTTGGCTGTGTCGGCCGTGCTGCCCACCTTCGCCTTCGCACACGAGAAGGTTTTTCCTTCACGCCAGCTCGCCGCGCTGACACCGGCCGAGACGCAAGCGACGTTCAAGGAAACACCCATCAGGCCCGACTCGGCCAAGCTCGCCGAGTTTGAAAAAAAGCACGGTGTGACTTTCTCGAAAGGAGAACTTGCTGGCTCACTTTACCTCGGCGTCGGCGCCGACAAAAAAGTACAGCTGGTAGGGGTTTTTCTCGACGGCAAATCGACCCGAGGAGACACTGAATTTGGTGCGACGGTCACGCCCCAAGGGCGTATTGCGCAGGTAAAGGCATTTTCCAGCCCCGAATCCGGTGAGGCGACGTCCGAAGCGTTTCTCGCTGGACTTCGTGGAAAATCCGCAGACGAACTCGCAGCCCTGCGCAAGGAAGTGGAGAAAGACGTCTCGAAGGCTTTCATCGTCGAGCTCGCCTTGAAGGCGGTTGGACGTGTGGAAGCAAGCTTTGCGCGAAAGTGAGGTGAGGACATGAGAGCTTTCCTGCTGACTTCGATTTCTGCTCTTATTTCTACTCTTTTCTCATCGAGCGCTTGGGCGCTGCCTCAGTATCAGCGCCTGCTCCGCCAGGAGTATGGTTACAAAATTCCTTGCGCGACGTGCCATTCCCAAGGTGGTGGATCTTCGCTTTCGGCCTACGGCAAGGCTTTTGAGCGCGCCGGAAAGAGCAGGCTGGCAATTTCTAAAATCGCGACGCAGATGGGGCCGGGTGACAAGCTCGACTTTGGAACCAAGCTCAAGGCGCGCGCCAATCCCAACGACCCTGCGAGCACGCCACAGGACCCTGGTGATTGGGCGGGAAAGAGCGACATTCCCACGGCCGAATTGAAGGAGTTTTCTCCACCAGCCATTGAGCGCTTCAGCCTGCTTGAGGGCGAGCTCAACGCCGCGCAAATCGAGACGCTCAAGTCGAAGCTTGGCACCCTCTACCAGGAAGAAGACAAGTATCCCACGTTCTACTTTGGTGAAGTCGGAGGAAAAAAGACCTACGTCGTGCAGTACGTGCGACTGCCCGAGTCCAAAAAGACTTTAGGGCTCGTCGTGAGCACGAAAGGCGAAGTGCAAGGCCTCGCCTTTGTCGGAGCGAAAAAAGGGCCGGCATCGGCGACCGTGAAAGAGCAACTTTCAGGTAAGAAGCTCGTCGACATCGAGAAAGTCGCTGCGTCGCTTTCCGCCGAAGACAAGGAAGTCGCGCAAGGTGTCATCCGCGGCCTCACCGCCATCAACCTTGTGTTTAGTGGCAAATAGATTCCCTCTCAATAACGGATGCGTTTCTGGCTCCGTCATTTGTCAGTGAGAGTGTCACATTCCATCGAGGGACCTCGTACACGCTTGGAACGAACAGTTTCCAAGCTGGATCGAGGACATCATGGATGTGAATTCAGATTCGTATGCTTCGCTAGCCCGTGCCTCGCGTGGTCGAGACGCCCGTCGCCAGCCGCAGTCGTGGGTCTGTGAAAATCTTTCGCAGGCTGTCGGCATGGTTCCAATCGTACGCTTGCACCGTGCGGCGCGGGAGCTTGAGCGCACGGCGATCTATGCGAAACTGGAGAGTTGCAATCCGGCTGGCTCCATCAAAGAAAAAAACGCGGTTTATCTCATTGGCCGTGCGGAGGAGTCAGGGAAGCTCCGTCCGGGTGGGACGATTGTCGAATCCAGTTCCGGAAATTTCGGAGTCGGACTGGCGATGGTCGCGGCGAGCCGGGGATATCGAGTTATTGTAGTGGTTGATGCCAAGACCGCGCCTCCGTTTAGACGAATGCTCATGGCCTTCGGCGCGACACTCGAAGACGTTTCGCTCAGTGAAGCGGACGCCACAGGTTCGATGCAGGCCGCGCGCATGCGGCGAGCCAAAGAACTCGCGGCGCAGATTCCGGGAGCCTGGTATCCCTGCCAGCATCTCAATCCGACCAACCCAGACGCACATTTGGAATATACCGCGAGAGAGATTGACGAAGCATTCGGTGGAAATCTCACTGCCATCGTGGTGGGAGTGAGTACGGCCGGACAAATAATGGGCGTGGCTCGCTATTACAAGGATCGCTATCCTCGGTAGCGTGTAAATTTCTGTGTCTGGCATGATTGCTGCGAATTACTGCAATTCGTCAGGACCATCCAACAGCACGTCAGCATCTCGAGCGAGCCTCGG
>Ga0163152_10008691_pt1 | contig 10770 bp, 9 predicted proteins | sample OliLakLV19MP8IB2_FD_148635 | JGI IMG/M metagenome (GOLD analysis project Ga0163152, IMG submission 148635) | Freshwater microbial mat bacterial communities from Lake Vanda, McMurdo Dry Valleys, Antarctica - Oligotrophic Lake LV.19.MP8.IB-2 | ecosystem: Environmental > Aquatic > Freshwater > Lake...
AACCACTGATGAGCACTAATAGACACTGATTAAATAGATCCAGATCGATGGGATTGAACTTTCCCTTCACTTACCGGTTGAACGGCCTCGATCATGAAACTCTGTTTGCATCAGTGGTCATCAGTGAAAATCAGTGGTCCAACTGGTTTTTTTAGATTTATTGAGCACCCGCAGTAGCGGGATAATCTCCGCCCGAATTTTCCAGCCGATCCTGCACTCTCAACCGTAATTCGTGATGACCACTCTAACTGAAGTCCAGGTGTACTCGGTGCAGCCCTACCAGCCTGACCCAGGCGCAGTTTATCCGATCGATATTGCGGCGAGGTTGGCCGGTGTGCCGCGGCATTTGGTGCTCGTCGCGTGCAAGCACGGCTTCGTGCGGCCCGGAACCGATCCAGAGTACGGCGGATACCTTTTTGACGCCGCCGCGATCCAGACGCTGCGCCGGATTGGCTATCTGCACGGGGAATGCGGAATTAACCTCGTCGGCATCGAAATCATCCTGCGGTTAGTCGACCAAGTGGAGCAGCTTAGTGATCGCACCGTGCAGTTGGACTGAAGCCGGCCCGGGGGAAAATGAAGGCAGTGAACCACTGATCTGCACTGATTCGATTCGTGGGGCGCGCTAATACCAATCGCCCCAAGCTTTTTAACCCAACCGCGGATTACGCGGATGAAGCGGATAGCGCGGATAAATTCAGCCATTCGGCGAATCAAAAATCACCTTTGCCTGCGTCGCTCACGAACGCCCCGGGCATCCGCTCCATCCGCGATGGATCGAGGTCTGAATCGGGGCCTTCCATCCGAGTTACGGCATGACTCAAACCCCAATCCTTTTTAAACGCGGATGACGCGCGCCGTCAGCGATCTTCGCGGTCAATTGGCTCACGTAACTTTCAGCGGGCGGTGTAAAAGCAAAGTCCGCTTGGTATAAGCCTCTTTTTCGGATGTATGGGCGCGGGAAAAGCCTACCTAGTGCGTGCCCTTTTCCGGGGGGACTGGCGGCACCGGTCCCGTCGCTCGATCGATTGGCTACTGCCGTGTAGGGATACGTCATCGCTAGAGGTGCTCTGCGGCGGAGGGGAACCGTTTCAACGGCTGCTCCACGCGTCGGCCAGCGCTTCCGCCTGCTCCAGCACGCGAGTCACGGCCGCTTCCTGGCCCTCGGGCGGGTATTTGTATTTCTTGAGCAGGCGCTTGATCAGAATGCGCATCTTCGCGCGGACGCTGTCCCGCACCTGCCAGTCCACCGTGGTGCTCCTGCGGAGTTGCTCCGTCAGTTCAGTGGCGAGCTGTTTGAGCGTGGCGTCGCCCATCGTCTTCAAAACCTCCGGACGCTCCGCCACGGCATCGTAGAATGCGACCTCGTCCGAGCTCAGGCCGAGTTCTTCGTTCCGGTCGAGCGCGTCCTTGAAATCACCCGCCATCTTGAGCAACTCCTCGATCACTTGCGCGGTTTCAATCGCGCGGTTGTGATACTTGCGCAGCGCTTCCATTAGACGGTCGCCGAATTTTTTCTGCAGCACGACATTTGTCCGGAGGTGCGCTTTGATTTCGTCGCGCAGGAGTTTCTCCAGCAACTCCACCGCGAGATTCTTCTGCGGCAGGTTGCGCACGTCCTCGAGGAAGGCGGGCGAGAGCAGGCCGATGTTGGGCGTTTTCAGGCCAGCCAGCGCAAAGATGTCGGCGACACCTTCGGATACAACGGCGTTGTCGAGGATGCGGCGGAGTGCGGAGTGCTTTTCGGCCTCAGTGAGCTTCCGATCCACCGTCGTGTATTTCACGATCGCCGCCTTCACCGCGCCAAAGAACGCGATCTCCGTGCGCAACTCCGCCGCTTCGTCGAGCGTTCCGCAAAGCGCGAAAGCGCGGGTGATCGCAGTGACGAGGTCGAGGAAACGCTTTTTGCCGTCCGCCAAACTCAGGATGTGATTCGCCGCCGGCACGAGCAGGGCGACGGGCTTGGTCTTGTAGCTTGAATAGTCGAAGCCGCCGCCCTGTTGGAAAAGGCCGCGGCAGGCATCGAGTTTGGCGCGGAGCACGTCAAGAAACTCTTCGACGTTGCGGCTCGGTTGGCCGCGGCCGTCGGAGTCGGTGTAGGTCTTGAGCGCCGCCTTCAGGTCGTTGGCGATGCCAATATAATCCACCACGAGGCCGCCGGGCTTGTCTTTGAAAACGCGGTTCACGCGGGCAATCGCCTGCATGAGACTGTGGCCCTGCATCGGCTTATCGACATACATCGTATGGCAGCACGGCGCGTCAAAGCCAGTCAGCCACATGTCGCGCACAATCACGAGGCGCAACGAATCGGCGGGATTCTTGAAGCGTTTTTCTAGGCGCTTCTTCTGGCGCTTGGTGGTGACGTGGGGCTGGAGATCCGCCTTGTCCGACGCGCTCCCCGTCATGACCACCTTGATCGCACCTTTCTCGATGTCGGGGTCGTGCCACTCGGGGCGAAGCGCGACGACGGCAGCGTAGAGGCGCGCACAAATTTCGCGGCTCATGCCGACGATCATCGCCTTGCCCTCGATCACCGACGCGCGGTTCTCGAAATGGCTAACGAGATCCGCGGCGATTTCCTCAATGCGCTCCTTCGCGCCGACGAGTTTTTCGAGCGTCGACCAAAGGCCCTTGGTTTTCTCGCGCTGGGTCTCTTCCTCGTCCTCGACAACCTCCTCGACCTCGGCGCTGAGCTTCTCGATCTCGGCTCGGTTGACGTCCAGTTTGGCCAAGCGGCTTTCGTAGAAAATCTCAACGGTCGCGCCGTCGTCCACCGCGTCCTGAATATCAAAGATGCTGATGTAGTCGCCGAAGACGGCGCGGGTGTCGCGGTCATCGCGCTCGATGGGCGTGCCGGTGAAGCCGATGAAGGACGCGGTCGGCAGCGCATCGCGGAGGTGCTTGGCGAAACCGTAACTGTATTTCCCGGTCTTGGTGTTTAGTCGTGCCTTGAGGCCGTATTGGCTGCGGTGGGCTTCGTCCGAAATGACGACCACGTTGCTGCGCTGGCAAAGCACGGGGTGCCGATCCTCGCCCTCGCCGAGGGCGAACTTCTGGATCGTGGTGAAGATGATTCCACCAGCCGCGCGCGCGGCGAGTTTCGCGCGGAGTTCCTCGCGGCTCTCCGCCTGCTCGGGGGTTTGCTTCAGCAGTTCCTGGGCGCCGCAGAACGTTTCGTAGAGCTGGCCGTCGAGATCGTTGCGATCGGTGACGACGACCAGCGTCGGGTTTTTCATCTCCGGCTGCTGAATCAGTTTTCCCGCGTAGCAGACCATGGAAATGCTTTTGCCCGAACCCTGCGTGTGCCAGACGACGCCGGCTTTGCGCGAGCCGGGCAGAACTTCGTCGCCATAGCGGGCGCGTTTCTCTTCGACTCCGTCACTGCGGATGTCCTGCGCGGCGATCACCGTTACCCGGACCGCCTCGCGCACGGCGTGGAACTGGTGATAGCCGGCGATCTTTTTCACGAGCCTGTCGCCGTCCTGCTCGAACAGAATGAAGTGCTTGAGATAGTCGAGGAACAGCTCGCGGTCGAAGAAACCGCGAATGACCTTCTCGATTTCGAACTCGACGACCGGCTTGTCGTCCTCGCTCTTGATCGTGCGCCACGGGAGGAAGCGTTCGGGGTCGCCGGTGAGTGAGCCGACGCGGGCGGTTATGCCATCGCTCACGATCAGGGCCGCGTTGGTATTAAAGATCTCGGGGATCTCTTCCTTGTAGGTCTGGAGCTGCTGATAGGCCTTCCAAACATCAGCGGTTTCGTCGGCCAGATTCTTCAGCTCGATGATCGCGAGCGGCAGGCCGTTGATGAACACCACGAGATCGGGGCGGCGCGTCTTGCTCGGGCCTCTGATCGCGAACTGGTTGACGACGAGAAATTCGTTGGCGTCGAGTCGGGCGAAATCGATCAGGCGCAGGTCGTCGTGTTTGACCGTGTCGCCCTCGCGCCAGCTCACCTTGATGCCGGCCAGGAGCAGACGATGAAAGTCGCGATTGCGCTGCTCAGCGACGGGATGATCGAGCTTGAGCAGGCGTTGCACGGCCTCGTCGAGCACCGTCGCTGGTACGCTGGGATTGAGCCGCGCCAGCGACCGTGTGAGTCGCTGAATGAGCACCACCTCACGATAATTCGCCCGCTCCGGCGCCGCGCCATCGTGCGCAATGTCGGGACCGAAGACCATCTCCCAGCCGCCTTCGCCGAACCAGCCGAGGCACTGGCGTTCGAGTTGGTCTTCGGTGATCGACATTAAGTGTATCAGGGCAGAGCGACGCCGGTTTGCGCGTCCAGCACCACGGCATCCAGAGTGGCGCGCAGCGGGAGGAAGGCCTTGGAGTCAGTGCTCAGCAAACACGCGCCTGCGGTCCGTGCGGTTGCGGCGATCCAGAGGTCGTTATGGTCGTGCTGGATCGCGAGACCGCCGTCCTTGGCTTGGGTGTGAAGTTCGGCGTAGGTCTCGTGAATCCGACGGTCGCCAATGGGTATGACGGTGAGACGTCGTTCCACGTCGGCCCAGCGGGCGAGCCTATCCGATCCCCACCGCCGACCTTTGGCGAAGGCGAGCATTTCACCGAGCGTGACTTCGCATATCAGCGGCTTGAAGGGGCTGGCGGTGAGCTGGAACTGGCGCTCGATCTCCGTCGCGACGGGGCTGGCTGCTCGCGTCCAATGAAGGACGATATTGGTATCGAGCAAGTAGCAGCGCGCCGGAGGTGCCATGGTTTAGCTGAATTCTTCCACGGCGGCGGCAAACTCCTCGTCGCTTTCCTCCGCCGGCACGATTCCACGGATGGCGGCGTATGACGATTTCTCGCCGGGGCGCAGACGGGCGGCGACGGCGTAGTCATGGCCGACGGGCACGGCGACAGGGAGTTGGCGGAAAAAATCATCCTGCACCGAGGCCGGAGCGACCGCGTCGGCTTCAATGCGCAGGAGCGAGCCGGAAGCGCGGAAAATTCCGAGGCCCTCGACGATCACGTCGCGATTGAAAAAATCGCGGTGAATCTCGATCGGCTCGGCGCCGGTCCACAAGGCGGAGACGACCTCGCCGGGGCGGAGGTGGAGTTTGAGCACGCCTTGGCTTGCGCCCATCAGGTCCAGTCGGCCCGCCACGCGCACGCGACGGGGAGGCGGGGTGGATTGGCAGAGCTCGCGAGCCTGGCGCGTGACGTCGAGGTCGATATGCGGTGAGGCTCCGTCGGTTGGGGCGAGGGATATGCGCGTGATGCCACGCTTTAGCACGCGATCAAAATCACCGATTCGCTTGAGGAAAGGCTGATCTACGCGCGAGCTATCGGCCCGATAATGCTGAACGTCGTTCAAAGCGGCGCCAAATAGGTCGAAGGCGGTGGCGTCCGCAGCGGGGAGGTCGTCCCAAAGTTTCCCCTGGGCGTAGAGGGCGGGGGCGGCATCGCGGAAGCGCGGCAGTTGAAACGCCACCGCGCTGCCGGTGGCGCCATGCGCCTCAACGCCCACGAAGCGGACATCGGCGGCCGCCTTGTAGGCTTGGGCGATGCGACCGGTGGCCCGGCTGGAGTGGAGAAAGCCCATGCGAACCGTGTCCTGCAGGGCGTTTGGCAACTCTTCCAAAAGCGGTGCGAGCAAGTCTGGACGAGGGTAACGACCGAGACCGGAGGGAGCGTCTAAGTAGAATGAACGAGTAATGTAACTCACGATGGCCTCCTTGGTTGGTTCGTTGGGAAGCTAAGGGACAGGTCTGGCGTAGGCAAGGCCAAGAATCAGTTCGACCCGCCCAAGGGGCGGCGGAGGGCGGCGCGGAGGGTTTTGAAGTTGCCGTCCTTGATGCGGAACAGGGTGGCTTGGGCCATGCCGCCGCGGATGTGGTCCACGAGTACCGTTGCGTCTTCGTTCCACCATGGGTCCATCTTCAGGTGGTTGGTCGGGGCGGCGGGAATGAAGTAGAAAGATTGGTTTTTGTCGTGGTGTCGTTCTAACACCGCCCAGCCATAAAATCCGCGGTCAATCTCGGGAAGGCAGGCATCATTCCCGAAAAGCTCGGCGATCTGCGCTTGGGTGAGCTCGGTCGCGTGAATTGATCTCTTTACTTTTAATCAGATTGGGTCGATAGGTTCATCAGTCTCATTCACCATGTGTGAAAGGAGCTTCTGAGGCCGCTTAAAACGCGGCCTCTGCTTTTTTAGCCGGTCCATGCCTTCCACTCCTTCTCGAATTTGAGCTTTTGGCCGGGGCGGACGCAGTAAGTGGTGATCAGGAAGCAACAACCTTCCCGGGGTTCGAGGATCACGGCGTAGTCATGCTGGAAAAGCCACAGCACGACGCGGGTCTTGGTTCCGCGGGTGGTGGCGCGATCGTGCTTCCACCAACGAACGACCGATGGATCGTCGGCATGTCCGATTACTGGGGCGATCCACGGGATTCTCGCGCAGCGGTCGAAATCCGGAGTGCGCTGTTCCTCGATCTCTCCCTCTGACATGAGGTGCCAGAACGAGGCATGTTTGCCCGCATAAGGCTTTTGGTAGCGACATTTGATCGGGAGGCCCTGGAAGATCAGCCCTGCCTCGACCACCTGCTTACGGAAAATGTGGTAGATGCATTCAAGATACACCGGCCACTTCGCCGCGGAGTCGGCGCCGGGCATGTCTTCGAGGCTGACGAGCGCGGGTAGAGTCATCAGCCGAGGTCTCCTGCATTAGCCTCCCAAACGAATACATCGAATTTCGACCGGCCGGGCGCGGTGGAGTATTTGAGCGTGAGACCGCTCTTGGCGCTGACGGCTTCGACCACCGCCATTTTCCCTGCGTTGGCTGAAAGCCCGCGGTGCACGTAGCTCAGTGCGCCGATGAGCAGGTCCGCCAACTGCATACAGGCGATCTCTTTGGAATGAACGAGCTGCATGGGCTGGAGTTTTTGCGCCTCCGGGTCATTCAAATGACGGCACAGGTAGTCGTGCAACCGGCGCACCTTGGGACCGCCCTTCGTGTCCTTGATGTCGATGAACGTCCGGACCACGCCCTCACGGCGCAGCATCGGCCGCAGCAGGAGAAAATACATTTTGTAATACCACTCGTCGTGCGACTGGCCGAAGTCGGCGTGCCGGAGCGCTTCCTTGTTGGGCACGACCAAGCCACGAAAGCTCAACTTGGGGTCGGCAAAAACCAGCTCGATCACCGCCCGGTAGAACGAAGCCTTCGCGGGCGAGACTTTGGTCCATTTGATTTCGAAATCGTCGGACAACCCGTGGGCGCGCTTGAGCGCGCGCAGTGCGAGCGACACAGATCTCGCGTGATCTTGCGGGCAAGCTAGCGCACCCAGCACCATGACCGGCAAGTGGTCGTTTTCAAGGTGGCAGCTTTCGTCGCAATAGAGGTTGATGAGTTCGGGCATGACGAAAGTGACCTAGGCGGAGGCTTTCATGCTGGTGCTCGCGACCGACAGCTCCCCGCTCAGTAGTTTGGGCAGTAGCGTGTCGCGCAGGGTGGCGAGGGTGCGGGATTTTTCGGTGTTGCGGTTGATATGTTCGAACATTGGCTTCGCAACGGTGGTGAACGCTTCGATCAAGGGCGCGGGCGGGATTATGGTTTTCATCTCTAGCACGCTTTCGGGGCGGATTCGCTGGTGGCTGCCCGTGGTGCCTGTGACCAGAGTTCCATAAACGCTTGCGAAGGGTGTGCTGGTGAAGAGGGAGAACAAGTATTCGCGCGACCCTCCGGGCTTCGAGCAAGCGACCATGAACTCGGTCGAGCAGACGGAACGGCGCGAAGCGTGAAGGTCTGGCAGCCAAATGCGCGGGATGTGCGGATTGAGCTTGGAGAGCAACACCGAGTTCGGCGTGACGATGAACTTGTTGCTCATAATGGCGCTGCCGAGTTCCACCTTCGGAGTCCGTCCATTGTCGAAGGCTGGCAGGCTGAAGTGGTCGAAGGCCTCCGCCGGGAAATCGCCGGGATTGACGGCATCACGGGTGAGCGTGGCGACGTCGCTGACCTTGCCGACTGTCCAACCTTTGGGGATGTGACCGGCCTCGGAGTCGTGGCAACCGTCGGGGAAGAGCGCCGAGGTTGCAGGATCGAGGCCGGAGGGCGAGCGGCCGGCGGCTTTGGCGTGGACGGGGTCGAAATCTACGAACCAGCTCTGGAACAGCGCTCGCGCCATCGCCTCCAGCGTCGCGTTCATCCGACGGTTCAACTCGATCTTGTCGTCCAGTGTCCCGAGGATTCGCGCGATGGCTTTTTGTTCGGGGAGGGGCGGAAGTGGGACAGTGAATTTCGGAATGTCCACGCATTTTAGACTATCGAAGACGGCGCCCACATTAATGTATCGACTTACCTGCTCCCACCAAATCGGCCCGCGAACTAACCATCGAAAGAATGGCGGAAATATCTTTGTCCCATCGGCTCGTAACAACACGAGGTTCTGACCCAAGGCAAAATCCAGTCCTGAAGGAACGTAAGCCGACTCGCCAGGATTGCAGCGACGCGAAAGGACAATGTCGTGCTCCTGAGGCTTGGCTTTTCGTGTCCATTCAACGAAGTGATCGGGAGAGATCCGGCGAACGTCGGACAAGTCAATCCGCCCCTCTTTCATTTGAGGGATGGCAACGTAAGGATAGCCGCCTTCAGCAGCTGGTGGAGTGCGATGATCGCAATCGATCAACTTCACTCCTGCTTCGCGCAGCGAGGTTGGCGCCCAGTTACTCATTATATCCCAGTCCAACGAGATTTGCTCTGATGGCCTGCTCCAGCTTCTCCGATTCGGCGAACTGGGCGTTTAGCTCGGTGACGAGCTTCTGCATTTTATCCTCGAAGGGTTCGCCGTCGTCTGCGACGTCCTCGGCCCCGACGTAGCGGCCGGGGGTGAGCACGTGGCCGTGGGCGGAGATTTCGGCGAGGGTGGCGGATTTGCAGAAGCCGGGAATATCTTTGTAGGGCGCGAGCTTGCTCGTTGCCTCTGAGGAGGGGCGCTGAGCAAGCTCAGGCCCTACACGCTGGCGTTTCCACGTCCTGAACGTGCCGCTGATCTTTTCGAGGTCGGCGGCGGTGAAATCGCGCAGCACGCGGTCCTTCATGTAGCCCAGCTGGCGGGCGTCGATGAAGAGGACTTCGCCCTCGCGATCCCGCAAACCACGCGCCTTCGGAGAAATCGCGCCACCTTTCTTGTTTTTAGTGAGGAACCAGACGCAGGCGGGGATTTGGGTGTTGGTGAAGAGCTGGCCGGGGAGCGCGAGCATGCATTCAACGAGGTCGGCCTCGACGAGGGCTTTCCTGATTTCGCCTTCACCTTTCGTGTTGGACGACATCGAACCGTTCGCCAGCAGCAGGGCCATCGAACCATGCGGGGCGAGATGATATAACATGTGCTGCACCCAGGCGAAGTTCGCATTGCTCTTGGGCGGCGTGCCGTGAACCCAGCGCGGGTCGCCTTCCAGCCGGCCGTCCCACCACTCGCTGATGTTGAACGGCGGATTGGCCATCACGTAATCGGCGCGGAGGTCCGGGTGCTGGTCGGAGAGAAAAGTGTCCGCGGGCTGCTTGCCGAAATTAAAATCGATGCCGCGGATCGCCATGTTCATCGCGGCGAGGCGCCAGGTGGTGGGATTGCTCTCCTGACCGTAAACGGAGATCGCGCCGAGCTTGCCGCCGTGGGCCTCGATGAAGGCCTCGCTCTGGACGAAGAAGCCGCCAGAGCCCATGGCCGGATCGTAAACTTTGCCCGCGTAGGGCTCGAGCATCTCGACGATGACGGAGACAATACTCTTCGGTGTATAATATTGGCCACCTTTCTTGCCTTCGGCCAAGGCGAACTGACCGAGGAAGTATTCGTAAACGTGGCCGAGGATGTCCTTGGCGTTGAGGCTGGCGTGGCGAAACGGGATCGAGGAAACGACCTCGCTGATGAGGCCGACGAGCTTGGCGGGCTCCAATTGGAGCTGCATATAGCGGCTCTTCTCGATGACACCCTTCAACCGGGAGTTTTCCTTTTCGACGGCTTCGAGCGCGTCATCAATCAGGCGGGCGACGGAGCGGAAGACATACTTCCCGGTTTTGCCGTTCCGAATCTCGATCTCGGTGTCGGGCGCGAGGGCGGCGTTGGAGCGGATGGTCTGCCAGCGCGCGAGCGGCGGGACCCAGAAGACATTTTTCTCGGTGAAGTAATCCCGGTCCTCCAACTCGACGTGGATGGCCTTCGCGTAAGCGGCGTCGGATTTGTAGTCAGCCCGGTCGAGGAAGTAGTCGCTCTTCGAATCGCGGAAGGAGGCTTCGAGTTCCTCGCGGCGGAGGTCGAAGGCGTCGGAAACGTATTTAAGGAAAATGAGACCGAGGACGGCGTGTTTATAGACGGCGGCGTCGAGATTCGAGCGAAGACGGTCGGCGGCGTTCCAGAGTTTCTTGTCGAGGTCGTCGAGGAACTGTTGTTCCTCAGCAGAGGTGAGTTTGGTCACAGGCGAAATGGAAAGGGGACTGTTTCAACGGGTCTGGACGTAACTTTGGTTCATAGGATCAGGAGACGCAGCGCTGCCGATGGTCGATCGTCGGCGGCGGGTCAGGCGTCGTTCAACCCGAGGAAAAGTCGGTTATGCTCAGGGGTTAGCCTGACGCAATGGTTTAGACGATTGGTGGCTACGAAAAGAGTGACGGTTGGACTTCTTGGCGCGCCCCCGCCTGGCGCATGAGCAGGAGCAGAAGGGAAGACGACCGGCCCGGAGGTCGGGCCCTACCGGCGCTGCCGCGCCAAAGTCAAAATAACATCAGCCGCTGGTATTATCGCGGCATCCGCGAAATCCGCGATTAAAT
>Ga0163152_10008692_pt1 | contig 10769 bp, 8 predicted proteins | sample OliLakLV19MP8IB2_FD_148635 | JGI IMG/M metagenome (GOLD analysis project Ga0163152, IMG submission 148635) | Freshwater microbial mat bacterial communities from Lake Vanda, McMurdo Dry Valleys, Antarctica - Oligotrophic Lake LV.19.MP8.IB-2 | ecosystem: Environmental > Aquatic > Freshwater > Lake...
CCAATAGCCTCTATCCTGACATTCAGCTTTGGGCACTACAACATTGGATGCGGGTGAACAATTTCACGAAAGCCTTAGGGCTAATTGAAAAATTGGAATTAACATCTTCCCTTGGTCCATTTCTAGGTTTACAAAAACTTAAGGCGCTTTGGCAAATCGAAGAAAAAGAGACTGCACGATTAGCACTTTTTACTTTTTTGCCCAATGTCGGACACCAAACTGGTCTTATAACGTCAGCCTGGTTTTGTTATGAAGAGTCACTGCGCGAGTGCGGACCCGCACAAAAGAGAATCTGTGATTGGTTTAATGATCATTTGAAACAGTTCCAAAACAAGGATTTGCCGACAATGGTCGCACTCAGCGTTGTCAGAAGTACTGAGTGTGCCCAAGAACCACTGAAAAACGCCAATGATTTTTTTGCCGCCATTGATAATAATGAAACTCGCTCTCTCATCACGCGAGTTACCTCGAAGCATAAAAGAGAATCCTTTTATAGTTGGCAAAGTCTATTTTTGCAGAACTCCCTTCAACCACAAAATAAGAGTGAAGTGGGATTTCGTTGGCTAAGTACCGCCAAATCGCCAACCGACCTCAGTGCAATAAAAATTGCCTGGGAAAGGGAAAAATGGAATTTAGGAGATCACGGAATAGCGATGGCCAAAGAACTTCAAAAACGCCTCATACAAGAAGATAGGTATCAGGAAGCTAAAGAAGTTGGCTCGTTTATAAGTACGAGCGTCGGGCCATTGACGCGGTTACCAGCAAGCTCCCCACCACCTCGCAAAATGGGAAAAAATAAAAAATGATTTTTCCGTGGTTTAAAGACATGTTTATGCCCAGTTTGGTTAAGACACCAGTTACATGGTGTTTGATTTACATTATGTTGATCGCCTTCTTTTTGACAGCAACGCAAAGCCTTTTGATGGACAGGCAAATGCAAAATATATTTTCTGATAAACTTTTTTTACAGACTCAGGGCTTGCTCTATTCTCGATTTTTAAATAGCCAGCCCAACAAGGCTTCACCGCTTATAAAAGCGAAGGCCGACCAGGCACTTCGTGGAGACAGAAATGCCCTAAGAATTATGGGGTTTTACGCTCTTAGAGACCCCCAGTTTTTTTACAAATATAACACCGCCAAAACTGGTCAGGATGACGTTGCAAAAAAAGTTTGGCGCAAAAAAATAAAGGAACTACGAGAGATAATTAGCATGCACCCAACCTATGAGATGGGTTTTTATTCTTACAATACTGACTGGACGCGCGCCATTACCTATCAGTTTGTCCATGGGGGTGCCATGCACCTCTTCGGCAATGCGTTCTTCCTTCTAATTGTGGGAAGTTATCTCGAGCCAGTCATCGGCGGAGCCGCACTTCTAGTCGGGTTTCTGTTTACAGGATTCTTTGGCGCCCTGTTTTACACTGTACTTGGCGGCACGCTGAGCCTCGCACCAATGATCGGGGCGAGTGGATCAGTGAGTGGATTAATTGGCCTCTTTGGTGCTGTCTTTTGGCGGCAACCCGTCCGCTTTATTTATCTCACGTTATTTAAACGAGGTTACTGTGGGTGGATTTATTTACCGACCTGGATTTTCTTATTACACAGAATGGCTTTTGATTTAGCGGGTTATATGTCGTCGACACCAGAGCTTGGGACCTCAATTGCCTTTTCGGCGCACCTAGGAGGGTTAGGTATGGGTCTAATTCTGGGTTACATCCTCTTCGGCTGGAGCAAAGCCACGTCGCAAAGTGTTTTCAGTCACTGATATTGGCTCCATGTATTGAATCAAATAATCGACTCCACCGGTTTTGCTTCCGACTCCTGACATTTTGGTGCCACCAAACGGATGTCGCTCCACCATCGCTCCTGTAATCTGTCGATTAATGTAGAGGTTTCCTACTTCTAATTCATTTTTTACTTTTTCAATATGAACGGGACTTCGGGAGTAAAGACCGGCGGTCAAACCAAATTCCACAGAATTTACGACCTTGATTGCGTCATCAATCGTCTTTACTTTGATAACAGCTAAAACGGGGCCAAAAATTTCTTTTTGCGAGAGGTCTGATTTGGGATCAACATCTACAAATATGATAGGTGGAACGTAATAGCCCTCTGTGGGTACTTCCCCCTGAAACAACACGCGAGCATACCCTTTAGCGATTTTAATTGTGCTTAAAATTCTTTTTTGCGCAGCTTCATCAATAACAGGCCCCATAAAATACTTAGGGTTCTCGGCAGGGCCTATCTCGAAACTACTAGCGGCCTCTGCCAAGCGCCCGACAAATCGGTCGTAGTTTTCTTCAAGAACTATCACTCGGCTGCAGGCCGAACACTTTTGCCCCTGATATCCAAATGCCGAGTTAAGCACTCCGCTCACCGCCTCATCCAAATCAGCATCAGAATCTACAATGATAGCGTTTTTTCCGCCCATTTCGATTACACATTTTTTAAGCGTAGATTGGCCCGGCAAAATTGAGGCGGCATCTCTTAAAATTCCCAAACCTACTTCTTTTGAGCCCGTAAAAGAAATAATTTGCACATCCTTATGTTTGACAAGATGCGCACCTATTTCCTCGCCAAAACCAGGCAAAAAATTAATTACGCCCGGTGGAAACCCAGCCTCTTTAAAAATTCGCATAAGGTGGGCGGCAATTATCGGGCTTTGCTCGGCCGGTTTCATGATAACAGTATTGCCAGCGACGGCTGCGGCCGCCACCATTCCCGCCAGTATTGCCAGCGGAAAATTCCAAGGAGCAATTACCAACGCCACTCCCCGTGGCCGATAAAAATATTGGCTCAACTCTCCCGCTACATGTCCGGTGCGTTTTGGTTTTGAAATTTCACGAATCTGCTGAGCATAGTAACGACAAAAATCGATGGCTTCTGCCACATCACCATCAGCCTCGACCCATTGTTTGCCAGTTTCTAAAACCTCTATGGCCATTAATTGAAATTTTTCTTTAATTAATAAATCTGCCGCTCTGTCTAAAATGTCTGCGCGAACTGGTGTTGAGATATTCTTCCAAGTGGTAAAGGTACCTTGCGCCATCTTTACCGCAAGGTCAGCCTCTTCTATTCCTGCCACACATACTCGCCCCACCACTTCATGAGGATTAGAGGGATTAACCGAATCTAAAAATCGACTGGTAAAAATTTCTTTTTTACCAATGACTAGGGGAAATGGCTTGGCCCGTTCGCGACGTAAATTGGCAATTGCCTGAGTGATCTTTTCGCGACTTTCACGAATGGCAAAATCGATTAGTGGTTCATTATAAAATTTGTTTTTTGTGGGGAGAAACTCTGACGAAACAACTAGATTTTCTCGAGGGTTCGCCATTAGTTTTTCAAGCGAAATGTTTTCAGCAAACTTAGAGCGTAAAAAAGACTCGTTGGAGGTGTTCTCTAGAAGTCGGCGCACCAAGTAGGCCATTCCGGGAATTAAATCTCCCACAGGAGCGTATTCTCGAACTCTCACTCCCATTTTTACCAAAGCCTTTTTAAATTGATCAGCCATTCCATACAGCATTTGGACTTCTATGGCCTTTGGATTAATTTTCAATTTTTCAACTAGCACCAATGCGAATGCGAGTGATCTTACATTGTGTGAGCCCAATGCCAATTGTATGCATTCATGATTCAACAGCAAAACTTCAGCTATCGCTTCGAAATTTACGTCAGATTCTTTTTTGTTGGTGTAAACAGGAAACGGCCAGCCTCTTTGCTCAGAAAATATAGTCTCAAAATCCCAATAAGCCCCTTTAACCAAACGAACCGTGAAGGGCACCTTTCTTTTTTTAGCAAGAGTCACAAGCCTGTCAACGTCTACAAGTGAATCCCGCAAGTAAGCCTGTATGACAACTCCCCAGTGAGGGTATGAAGCAAACTCTGGCTCTAATATCATTTGCTCAAAAACTTCTAAGGTCAGGTTTTTTAGAGCGTAGTTTTCCATATCCAAATTAACAAAAACGCCATGCTCAATAGCTTTTTTAAATATTGGTCTCAATCTCTCAACTAAGATAGCCTTCGTTTCGTCCCAAGCACGAACATTAATTTGTGAATAGAGAGAACTGAGTTTTACCGAAACATTAACTTTCGGAATGGGACCTAAATGATTAAAATCGATGGCATCGATTGGCTCCCAGTCTTTGGCGGCCTTAGCAAAAAGCTCAATGAGCTCAAGGTACTTACTCTGATATTCAAGAGCTTCTTTTTCACTTAAAGTGGCTTCGCCCAACAAATCAACTGTCGTGGCAATCTTTTGCTTCCGAGAATTTTTAACAACTTCGATGGCCTCTTTGGGGTTCTCGCCAACAATAAACATCTTGGCCATTTCGAACACATTTTTTCGAATGGCTGAAGCCATAATTCCGGGAGCCAGGCTACCAAGGCCAAGCCCAAAGCTAAAAACGGAAGGAAGGTCCTCACCACCCTCTGCAAAATATTCTTTGAGGTGACGCGAAACTTCAGATCCAGACTTTAAGTAGGGAAGCACATCCACAAAACGAAACATCTGTGTTTTGAAGCTAGAATTTTTCATACTCCAATCCATTATGCGGCCGTACCACCAATCTTTGTTAAAGATTGATGCAGTCCCGCCTTCAGCAGCTGAAAAAATGGCTTTGCCCTTGGCTTCGATTTCAATCTGTAGGTTTTGCATTTAAGCAGGAATTATCCTTGGGCAGTGCTAGTTTTCAAGTCTTTCTTAGAGCGACCTTTTGCGTTAGAGATTGCATCCACTGTAAGATGCCGGAAGATGAATGTAGCGGGGGTCTATGAAGGTTTTTGTGATCGAGGATGAGTCTGAATTTAGAACCTTCCTCCTGAATTCGCTAGGTCATGAAGGCTACGAAGCCCTAGGAAACAGCGACGGCGAAAAAGTGATTTCACAATTTTCGACCTTTCGACCCAATTTAATTCTTTTGGATATGAATTTACCCAACAAAGATGGCATGGACATATTACGTGAAATTAGAGGCCACAGCGATTACCAAAAAACACCTGTCATAGTCATCACCGGTCGCGATGATGAAAAGGACATTGTTAGAGCCTTTAATCACGGCGCCGATGACTATCTTACTAAACCCTTTACGCTTGATATTTTATGGGCCCGAATGCGCGCGGTTTTAAGGCGAAGCCAAGCTACAGTGGCAAATGCCAAAAAATTAACCAGCCAAGATCTGACAATAGATTTGTCAACCCATCAGGTGTTTTTAGTCGAGCAAGAAATCAAACTAACCCTAACTGAATTTAATATCTTAAATCACCTAATGGTAAAGATTGGCCAAGTTATACCCCGGGACGAACTGCGATCAGAGTCGCTCAAAGACACGGCCATTACTGATCGAACGTTAGATGTGCACATGACTTCGCTGCGAAAAAAGCTGGCTCATCGAGGACCTGATATCGTAACCATTCGTGGTGTGGGCTTTCGTTTCGTCGAAGACGTTCAACAAAAATGACAGGGGCCGGGGAGTTTCCTCCCCTCCTGTTCTAGGTTTTTTTTGGTAGGTGTTTAGCTCTTAGGTTTCCACGATTGTGGGGTGAGCCGGTCTGTTGAATACCTAATATAGCAAGTGCTGGACCAAGTTTTTTAACCCCATATTTGAGCTTCAAATCTGTTTAATTGCATATTGGTCGCTTTTGCCGCCTACACTGGGGTCTTTTCGCCACCGATTCGGGATTTTTTGGGATACATCCTTTTGATGATTTTCATAAATCTTGGTTATGGGCAGCTCTTGTAAAAATTTCTTATTCCTTCCGTCAAATTGACGTATCGCATTATTAAGCGTAAAACTTTGAATAATCATGGAGTTTTGTGCTCGTTATGCTCAAGGGTTTTAGCCTATTATTCAGCCTTTTAGTTTGCCTCGAGTCTGTCGCCAGTTCGACAGCCACACTCCATATAAGTGGCTCTATTCCACCAAAGTGTTCCGTTTTTATTTTACCCTCGCCTAAAGCATATAACCTAAATATTCGAGGGGGAGAACGCCGATCTCGAATTGCCATAGTTAATGAAGTTGCAAATACCATCAATGGTTATCAGGTTCAGATTTCTTCGCTGAATGGAGGAAAACTTATTAATGGTGAAGCACCTGGCGGATCGACAGTGCCGTACCAAATTTCTTACGACGGAAAGGGTTTTATGCAACCCAGCCAATCTCAAGTTGCTGTAAAAACCGTTTCTTTCTTAGAGGAACCCATTTCACATAATAGTGACCTTTTAATTCACATACCGCCCCAACCGCATCTGGCGGCTGGAAGCTATGAAGACACGCTGACAATACAAATTTCCTCGCCTTAAGTCCTCCCCGCCTGTTTAAAATGTGCGTTTCAGTGTATATTTAAATTTCATGAAAAGTGCCCACGCAATTTTTGTATTATTATCAATTTATTCTGTGTCTGCTTTTCCCTGCACAGACCTTAAAGTATTTACCAACCCGTGGTTGCAGCTCAACTCCGTCAATAATCCGCGGGTATTCTCGTTGACCGTTGAAAAAACCGGGGGACCTTGTGATTTTTTTATCACAATTAGTCAAGGCAGCTCCGGCGATTTTAATCGAAAGTTAAATAAAAAAAATGCGTTTATTCCCTATAATGTTTATCGCGACCCTAGCTTATCTGTGATAGTTAAGGCTTTGCCTCTGGCTAATCAAAGTGAAGTGATCAGCGGCAAATTTTTAGGCACGTCTAATGAGTCCAAAACTTTTTCAGTGAACGTGGCCTTTAGCCCCGATCCCCTTAAATCCCAAGGTCTTTACAGTGATGTTTTGAAAATTAATATTTATAAGGGAGCTTTTTCATCTGGGCTTGTTCCGCAACCTAGCGTCGCCATGATAAATCTTTCTTACCTACAACCAATATATCAATCACTGTCTCTCGTCGACTCAGGGAGCGCCTTTAGAGAGGGAAGTAACAAACATTTCTTGAGCTTTGAGCCCCTTATTGAGGGGGCCGTGAAAACTTTTGACTTGTTGATTCGTTCTAATGGCGGCTATTCAGTAAAAGCCACTTCGCAAAATGTGGGACGCCTCAAACATGAAACTCTTGAAAAATTTGTCCCTTACAGTTTAGAAGTTGGTGGTTATCCAGTTAATATGGGCCAACGCAGATCGGTCTTGGCTCGCTCCAACCAAGCTCAAGAGCATCAACACGTCAGTGGTGGTCAGCGCTATCCCTTGAGCGTTAAAATTGGCACTACCAATAAGGCGCTGGCTGGTCGCTACAATGACTACGTTACTTTTACCATTGAAGCGGATTAATATTTAATTTTTCCAATGTCATAAGGTCCCAACTTTTCAGGAATTTTAATAACGACCTTTTGGGCTTGTTCATCAAGTTGTAATTCATAGGTTCCCGCCGGTACGCTATCGACATAAAATTCGGCATCTCTGTTAGTAAAGAATTCGATGGGCAGTTTTTGTTTTCCTGACAGTGGCCTTAGTACTCCTGTTTTTAAACTCCACTTGTTAACATCCTTTGTCGCGGGCACTAACTTTCCTGACAGCATTACAGAAACTTCTCCCTCTATCGAAATGCCTACTCCGCTTTTATAAGTGGGACGAACCCTAAATGTATTTTCAGCTAAGAGTGAACTTGCCAAAGGATCATCAGTTTGTAGAAAAATACTTTCAATGTAGTAGGGTTGCAGATCCGGAATAATAGCGGGACCCCAAAAGTCCGCTACAGCACGAGGATTGCGATCAGAAGGATTCACTTCGACGCGATGAGATTTTAATACTCCCTTAGGCCGTACCAATACGAAGCTGTCGGTAACGGGGCGAGTGAACCCAATGCCTTTGGTAGTGTACGCGAGGCCGGTACCCAGTGAGAGTCGCGTTCTATCGCGATTTGGAGACGGAGATCCTGGTTTTGAATCCGACTTTCTTTGTTCCGCATCAATGATTCCTCGGTAGCCAACATAACCCGCGCCGACGCTGTAATCTCGCGTGGTAGGCGAATCTTGCACCTGAGCATTAAATAGGGGACGACCGACCTCTTGACCCGGATTGTAAGCCCATAAGGCATGTGTCAGATCTGCTTGGGTATCATGAGTAACAAAAACAGAATTGTTGTAGGAGCTGTCGGTCCACTGTAAGGTGAAAAAAATCCGATGATCAGTGCTTTCTAAAAATTCATCGCGGAATTCGGAGTACTGGGCCGACATATCTAGATTACTGGCAAATCTTTTCGTGGCAAGTGCATAGTAGGATTTTCTGTCTCCCCGTTTTAGACGCTCATATTCGTAACCACCTCCAATCGAAAGAGAAACCGTATCCGTCACATACTTTGTCCAACTTGATTGCAAAGTTAGATTATAGGGATTATTTGGACTGACCGCTCCCAATGATTCAAAATTACGTCCCAGATAGGTTGCTTGCAGTCGAAAAATAGATTTGGGATCGGATAGGGTTCGGTACCGTAAAGAAAAAGCATCATCATTGCCGACATTGTCGATTTTGCTGTAGGCGGAGTTCAGCCCAAAAAGTCCGATGGGAGTACCATAATAAAAGCGCAGGCCGTAAACACTTTGTTGCTTCGAGGCCTGTCCGTTAACTCCTACGGTAATGTTTTTGGTCAAGCCATAATGATGATAAAAGCTACCGGCCTCGTCTTTGTACTCAAATTTTGGTCCCACCAAATTTCTTTGTTTACCATAACCGTAGGCAAAACGGTTAAAGCCCTTCTCTAATAATTCAAAGTCAGTGATAAATGGAAAGTTCAGCGTTTTTACTTTTCCAAATTGGTCGGTAATCACAAGTCGAATGTCGTTAACTCCCTGCTGAACGGGAAGCCCGCGCAAATTGTGACGTCCCGCTGGCAGATTTAATGTTTGACTGAAGCGTCCATTGACAAAAACTTGAACGGTTGAAGGCGTTTCTAAAAAGAACTCAGTTTCGCTTTTAGGGTAAGGTACGACAAATGGATCAATCGAAAATTCTCTAAAAACCAGTACGCCTCCCATGGCCACCGAATTCTGAAATAAATCTAACGGAAAATCAAAGTCACCCACAATGGTGCGCACCGAAAATCTTTCTATGTCATCGATCAATCGAAAATTTCCTCGGAGCCAAGGATGTTGCGTGTGTTCAACGTAATTGGCCTCTGTTTGTAGTATCACACTGCCGATATTTAAAATATTTTCAACCTTTCCACGAGTGGGATCGGATTCTGCATGCTGACCTTTACCTGCGAGATCGTCTGTGTCAAAAAAGCGGCTAACATTAAAGTTGGTATATCCACTAAACCATGCAGGAGTTAAGTAGTTCTCAGGACGAAATCGACTTTGAAAATCTATGTCTTGTGATTTTCGAATGGCAGGAGGAACGACGATAACAACCGCCAAAGTTTCAGGTGAAAAAGACGCGACAACACCAACCGACCTTAGCTCGCCAATCGTGACCACGCCCGTGCCACGAGTAAAAGCTTTTATTTTTATGAAAACCTCATCTTTGACATACCAATTCATGATCTCCAATATGTGTGCACCTTCGAGGTTAACATTAGCCTCCGGCCCATCGATCCCTAAAACCTTTATTTGTGACACGGGAGTATTGTTTACCGAAATCGGGGCCGTCAAAATAGGAGCCTGTTTTTGTGGTGGGAGGTTTACTGGCTTGGCCCAAATGAGCTGAACCATTAATAATAAAATACAAAATATGGAGTTACTCAAATTTAAGCCCTATCGAGTCAAGCCTGGTTTCATTCAACCCCTCTGGCCACGGCAAATCAAAGCGTAACGAACTCGCCGGAAGTAAGTTCCGAGTCATCGAATTATTGATGGCGTCTAACTTTAAAGAAAATTCCTTATCATCTTGGAGAGACATGTTGGCAATTAGCTGATGTTTATTGCCAGTGTTTTTTAAGGTGAGTTTTAAACGATTTTTTTCTTTAGATATTTTTTCTATCTTAATTTCGCTTTTAGCGTTTTCTGGAGTGATATAAAGTGAAGCGACAAATTTTAATAAAAAATCAATGTTAACTCTCGCTTTGCTCGAATTTTTTTCGCTAAACGAAATCGGCAATTGGTCGGCCGCTAAGCGATAGGCCAGTTCGGCCTTGACTTCGCTGGTTCCCTGCCAAGTAACTCTGACCGCTACCTTTTGGCCTGTCGTCAGTTTGACTTGGCGAGGAAAAATCAAAAAGTCGAGAGTTTCTTCACGGGTTTCCTCTCCATCTATATTGATAGCTCTCTTATAGGCCTTGAGTTCGACAGCAATATCTTTACCGAATTTGTTTTCAACAAAAAAGGTCTTAGACGTATTTTTGCCAGAAGGTTCAAATTCCATCTCCATCGGACTTAATTCAAATGCTTGCGCGAATCTGGTGAAAGCCAGGATAAGGATGAAAAGGTTTGCGTGCATAGGCTATATCTTAACGAATAAATAAATAAAAAAGTAGAGGCGCCCGAAAGACGCCTCTACGAAGGTCGAGTATAATAGACGATTAATTATTCAGTTACGCTAAATTGTAAACGAAGAGACTCTTTTACCCTCCAGCCCCCGTCGACTAACTCAAATACTGAAATCTGCAACGAGTGATTTCCCACTGTAGGCGACCAATCATTATAGTCGCCACTGATATCGCCAGCCATAGAAAAAGGAAGTTCTCTATCTATTGTGCTCGTGCCACCATTCAGCGAAAAAGACACGGCCTGCGCTTGGGCATTGACTCTTATGTTTAGGAGCCTCCCTGTTTGATTTAATGAAATGGCGCTTCCATTACTAAGAGTTAAAATATCCTGATTAGTATTCGAACGAACTAGCGTGAAT
>Ga0163152_10008694_pt1 | contig 10766 bp, 10 predicted proteins | sample OliLakLV19MP8IB2_FD_148635 | JGI IMG/M metagenome (GOLD analysis project Ga0163152, IMG submission 148635) | Freshwater microbial mat bacterial communities from Lake Vanda, McMurdo Dry Valleys, Antarctica - Oligotrophic Lake LV.19.MP8.IB-2 | ecosystem: Environmental > Aquatic > Freshwater >...
CTGCCAGGGTCGTATTCCCAAAAATCATTTTGAACTGTTGCACTGCTGTCATTTCTCCATCCTGTACCTACATAGCCTTTACAGCCGATAGAAAAACCTACGGCTCGTTCTCTTTTTCCTCCTCCAAAATTAGCTGCCTGTGTCCAAGTATTATTAAAAGGGTCAAATCTCCACCAGTCTGTCAAGGCACCAAAGCCTCCGGCATATGTTCCAGTTCCTAAATAGCCATAACTGCCAATGGAAAAACCCACAGCAGAATATCTCGATCCATTACCTGAATTGCCATTAAAATTCGACTTTTGAGTCCAAGCATTTGTGGCCTGATTCCATTCCCAGAAATCATTTAGGTAAATTCCATTAAGCCCTGTTCCAATATATCCCTTTGCTCCTATGGAAAAACCGACCGCTAAATGCCTTCCTGTTCCCAGAAAAAATTTCTGAGACCATGCATTTGTAGCTTGATCCCATTCCCAAAAATCAGCAAGCAATGAATTACTACTAGTGTGCCCTGTCAAAATGTAGCCCTTATTACCAACAGAAAAGCCTGTAGAACAAATTCTTGGAAGGCCTGGGCAGCTTGATTTTTGTATCCACGTATTTGTAGCCTGATCCCATTCCCAAAAATCATTATACTTTACATTAGGGCTAGCCCCTGTAGTAATATATCCCTTTCCCCCTATTGAAAAACCAACCGAAATAGACCTGCCTGGTGCTGGAAGATTTGCTTTTTGGGTCCAAACGTCAGTAGCTTGGTCCCATTCCCAAAAATCATTTTTATCCTGATTACTGACATCCCATCCGGTTCCTATATATCCTTTTGCACCTATTGAAAACCCTATAGCACAAGTCCTCCCACCTCCACCAAAATTTGCTTTCTGCGTCCATGTGCCTTGGCTAAAAATCACACCTACTTGAATATAAAAAAAGAATAGCAGTATCCTTGTTTTTTGATACATAATACAAATATATAAAATATGCAAGCTACTTGCAAGAGTAATTAGCAAGTGGTATTTATATCAGTATAACTGGTAAAATAAGCAGAGAACAGGCTAAAAATGTCCTATCCTCTACTTATTTTTAAAGACTATTGGATAATTATTTTTTTGTTTAATAATTTCATGTCTCCATTAAATACTTGAATAAAATAAACACCCTTCACATTATTGCTTAGATCAACATCCACCGTCTTGCCCAGAAGGTTTTTTTTCTCAGTAATTAATTTTCCTTCCACATCATATACTTGAATAAATGTATTTGACGAAACATCACTCAATTGAACTGTAATTGTTCCGCCACTTGGATTTGGGAAAACATTTATGTTGGTATTTTCTATTTCTTCGAAAGAACTCGCTTTGCCATTACAACAAGATTGCGTGCCTGTTACCGTAACCTTTACAACATCTGTGGTTGTCTGACACGTAGGGCATCCTCCACTCGATCCGGTCACAGTATAATTGTACACACCTGGAACACAAATAATAGCAAGAGGCTGTTCACAATTTGTACAAGACAAATAGTCGCTGGGTGACCAACTCCATGCTGTTGAACAAGCAGAACCTGGACATGTTATACAATGCACACCAAGAGTGGCTGTTCCATTGCAAGCAATCGTTACATCATTACCAGCATTTATGCAGCAAACATTACAGGACATCGGAGATGTTTTTTGAGCAAAAATACTTTCCGAATACAATGCGCATATACATATAATCGCAACGCTCACTAAGGGTTGAATAAACTTTTTCATTTGGTTTTGTTTTAATAATGTTGATTTTTTGTCCCACAATAACCTTGTTATTGAAGACCGATTTGCTTTTTTTGATTGTACTTTGCCTTTAGTGTTTAATTATTCATAAATATTTCTCCCCTTGCTGGCAAGACGGAAGGGATACTACTTAACTCTTATGGGTTAGTCACAAACTCCTGCAGCATCCATGTGTCCGGTGATTATTCCATTATCAACATAAACAGTGGCTATTGAGCAGCCTTCAATGCCTGCTTTTGAGTTGCAGCTGCCGGGTATATCCTGCACCCAATAAACGGTATGATGGTGGGAACAAGCTTCCAGATAGGCACTTATTTGTGCATTGGAAACACCGCATTGAACAATTTCACTTATAGGTATTTCGTTATTCTCATTTTTTACAGATTTTGCGCTGAGTCCAGCCAAGGAAATCATCAAAACCGCTGCGATAAAAAATCTTTGAATACGCATTTGAAAAGTTTAGTCCACATTGCTATATTTGCTTTGTGGTGGTTAATTCTTCAAATTGAAGGAGAAAGCACTGGAAAAAAAACGGAAAACCCTTCAAGTTGTTATGTTCTGCCTGAAAACTCAAATGATTTATTTTGAAAAAGATTACCAAATACTACCAATTAATCCAAAGCCTGAGCAGCAGCGAGTGGCAGATGCTGGTAAACTATCTTACCTGTTTTGGCTCCAACCGGCAGGCACATGGCAGAATATTAAAGCTGGCAAAATTGTTGCGGGATTCAAAAGATGCTCTTCCGCCACTGATGTATTCAATAGAATTATATGGGGAAGAAAACCTGAATGCGTTGAAGCAGCTTGTTGTTCGTTTAAAAAACAGAATACTGGATGTGCTGAGTTCGGATATCGTTAACAGTAGCGAAGAAAGCTCTAACAGTGAAGCTGATGTAGCTCTTATTCGCCTAAGACGAAAATGCACCCATTACCAGCTATTGCTGCATACTAAACCTGAAATAAGATTGAAAGATGACCTGTTAGAAGAGATCATTGCACTGGCAAAAGAATATGAGGATTACTCCATACTGATCCATCACCTTTATATAAAAAAATGGCATTGCCAGATTCGTAGTGAAAAAAAGCAATACGAAAAAATTAAAGTACAGATTAAGCAATATGAAAAGGTCAGAAGTGCTGTTATCACCGCCTGTGACTATATCTATGAACTGAAAGAGATAGAAGAAACTTCAGGGAAAAGAAATGAAGAAAAAACACAATCCTTTTTCAATAAGGCTATTCCTCACCTTCAATATTTGTATGCGCAAACTCATTCTCCCTATGTGCTTTATTACATGCGCTCGCTTGAAGTGTCAAAACTGATGTTAGAAGAAAAATTTAGGTATGCACAGAATAAAACCCATGAGCTGATCAAAATTATCACGCAAAATAAATCTGTTTTTAAAAAACAACGAATAGGAATAGCACATGACTTACTAGCTATTTGTGAAATGCACATGGGTAGATTTCATCAGGCTTTGGCACAGGCGCGCCTGTCTCTTAATTACTTTCCTGAGGGTCATTATAATTATGTTATTTCGAAACAATATGAATTTTATTCGCTGTTCTGCTTGAAGCGCTATAAAGAAGGAGAAAATTGCACAACTGAAATGATGCGCCACATCGGCAATAAACAAGCAGGAGATTTCCGATTTGAAAAATTTCATTTCATGCGCGCCTGTGCATTCTTTAAGCTAAAACGTTATGAGGAAACACTTGCTTCTCTCAACTATAAAACAAAAATAAAGGAAGATAAGGAAGGATGGGAATTCTGCTGGCGTGTACTTCAGATCATGGCAAACATAGAAATCAAAGAAAATGACGATGCAAGTGCATTAATATATGCATTGTATCATTTCATGCATGACAATAAAAAAAATATTTTATTTTCTCCTCGCCAAAAAACAATTACAAATTTGCTCTGCCTCGCTGAAAAACAAGGATTTAATTTTTCACTTATCAACACCAAAGCATTCTCGTTACTTACTAAACTTGAATATACGGACAAAGATTATGGATGGAGAATACTCTCTTCGGAGTTGATCCCATTTCACGAATGGGCACAGAGCAAGATGCTCATGCACAAACAAAAGAGAAGGGTGTATGCCGCTTGATCACTTCTGAATTACGATTTTCCTTGCTGTGTTTCCGATTTTCAGAAAGTAAACTCCATTAGACAGATTTGGATTCAAAGTTTGCTGTTTATGATTGTCTTATAAACAATATTTCCAAACACATCGTAGATATTCAGGCTGTTCGCTGTAGAGTGAAGACCATCCGGTCCTTTCCACCGGACTGAGGTATTGGAACAGAAAAAATAGAATGAGGGAAGTAAATCTCAAATTCGGGCTTGCTCTTGGCAGTGATCCTGCGCCTGCTTCAAACCCAAATGCCGGAATTATATTACCTCCCATAAGTTTACGTCTTTCCTGGTGCTACTTCATTGCTTATTGATTTTTTCATAAAAGATTTCAAATGAAAAAAAGCTGCACGGTGTTTTCTCTTCTTTTACTATCGTTGCTTTCATTCTCTCATGGATAAACTGAGAGAAATAGATTCAAGTTCGGCTTTGGAACTAATGGTGATTCGGACTCCCCACGGCCAGTTTATATTCTTGGCATGACATTTAGACTCATGGACGTTTCCAGAGCTGTATATTTCGACTTTTATTGGCTATTAAGTAGAAAAACACACCTTTTAAGGTAGTTTTACTGTTTTACGGATGCCCTATATTTAGTACCTTTGCCGGGCTCAGCCATTAATGCCCTTTAAATGAAAAAGTACAGCACTATTCTCGCTGCTATTATCCTCCTAAACGGAGTCGAAGGTTTTTCACAGGAAGAAACCCCCAATTCAAAAATTTTTCATGCATTCGGCTATACCATGTTCTTGGACTTTGGATCGTCTCCGGTAAAAGTAGAGTCTTACTGGGATCCTAACGCTTATGGAGGATACAATGCTTGGGGAATGCCAGTTTACGGGGCCAATGTTACAAACGTGTACGAGGATTTTGGTATTTCCTTTCTTACCTGTTTTTACAGACTCAGGTACAATGTCTATGAGTTTGGCGACAATTCAGCCATTGGGTTGAGCGTGACTCCTGCTCTTGGGGCAGCTTACACCAATTGGGCGGGTGCCGGATGGTTCAATCTTCCCATACAGGCAGAGTTTGAATTTGGTGCCGGCTCAACCTATAATTCTTCAGCGAATAGAGGAGGATATATTGGTGGTGGAATTGAAATAAATAAACTTCCCCTTTTTTACACAGATCCAAGTGAGGGCTATTCTGGGAAGTTTCCAATTAGTTTATGGGCTCAACCTGTGGTTTCTGCGGGTGTCAGATATTGGAACAAAAGCAATAAAATGCAGGAAATAAATTTAAAACTTGGATTTGCTATGGGCGGTGATCGGGTTCCTCCCGGTACAACTGAAGATGTCGCATTTCCATCTATGACAGTACGCCTTAGCTGGATCGCGTTTATTAATTACTAAACTTTTTTCATGAAAAAAATTTCTATTTTAATTCTTACATGCCTGCTCTCCTCTACTGTGTTTTCTCAGGAAGCAGAGCCAAACAATAAAATTATTCATTCGTGGGGATGGTCCGCATACACTGATATTACTTCTACCCCAAGACATGTAACAACCCAGTGGGATCCAAATGCTTATGCGGGGTATGACAGTTTTGGAAACCCTATTTATGGAAAGCAGGTTACGACTGTTACGCAGGATTTCGGGTATTCCTTGCTCACGGTTTACTACAAGTTCAGATATAACATAAAGGAACCAAATGATGATCGGTCGCTTGGTATCAGCGCAACACCAGCCTTGGGATTTATACTGACTTATGAGGAAGGGGTCGGACTTTTTAATCTTCCCTTCCAGCTTGAGTATGCTTTTGGAGCGGGATCAACATACAGTTCAAGTGCCGATAAAGGAGGGTACATTGGAGGCGGATTTGAAATAAGCAGGTTACCTCTAATATACGATGGGGAAAAAACCACATGGGTACAACCGGTCCTTTCCACCGGACTGAGGTATTGGAACAGAAAAAATAGAATGAGGGAAGTAAATCTCAAATTCGGGTTTGCTCTTGGCAATGATCCTGCGCCTTCTTCAAATCCAAATGCAGGGATTATATTGCCTCCCATAAGTTTACGTCTTTCCTGGTGCTACTTCATTGCTTATTGATTTTTTACAAAGGATTAGAAATGAAAAAAATAATTGCATCCTTTTCCTTTCTTTTACTATCAATGTTTTCATTCTCTCAAGACAGCACCAGTACGAGAAGTAAAATATTTCATTCCTTTGGATTAGCTGTATTTTCAGAATTTGCCGGTTCACCTGTAAAAGTTGAAACAGCATGGGATCCTAACTACCCCGTGTATGATCCAATCACCGGTGGATACACGACAGGCGGGTACGTAACACAATCAGCACAAATTGTTGGCACGTCCATTGTGTCCGGACTTTACAGACTGCGAGTGAACCTGGTTGAACCCAACGACAATTTTGCCTTTGCCGTGAGCGCAACGCCCGACCTTTGCTTCTCCGGAAATATTAGGGGAAGAGGCATAGGCTATTTCAATTTACCCATTTTAGCAGAACTGCAATTTGGTGCCGGAGCTACGTATGAATCCCCCGCCAATTCAGGAGGAATGATTGGACTTGGGTTTGAAATAAATAAATTGGACCTGATCAAATCTTCCACTGACAATCCTACTCTCGGCCCGCTCAAAGCAAAGGACTTTTGGGTAGGAGCGGTTTTTTCTGCCGGAATAAGATATATGAACAAGGCGTATAAACTGAGAGAAATAAATTTCAAGTTCGGCATAGGAGCGAATGGCGATTCCGGCTCCCCACGCCCAGTTTATATTCCGGGTATGACATTTAGGCTTTCATGGATGACGTTTCTTAATTACTAGCCCTGAATGTCCAAACCATAGGTGTAAAATTTGGCAGAGGCGGCTCCCGTCCTTACCAGGAGGATGATCGGAATCCATTGGTCCAATCTCGCTCCTGGACTTTCCGGCTTTATATTTCGACTTTTATTGGCTATTAAGGAGAAAAACACACCTTTTAAGGTAGTTTTACTGTTTTACGGATGCCCTATATTTAGTACCTTTGCCGAGCTCAGGCACTAATTAACTTTTAAATGAAAAAGTCCAATATTATTATCGCTGCATGTCTCTTCTCCTTTTCTGTTTTTGGACAGGAAGGTGAGCCAAGCAAGAAAGTGCTTCAAGCCTTCGGATACTCCGCTTTCACAGACATTATAGGTGGCCCACGAATAGTTCAGACCTATTGGGATCCTCAGATGCAAACTTACAATTCCGTAACCGGAGGATCCACTTATGGAGGCTACCGAAACATCGTGACACAAGCCAGCGGATTCTCCATCGTTACCCTTTTATATCGCTTTCGTTATAATGTGCTGGAACCCAACGATAACTTATCTGTTGGCCTAAGCGCAACTCCTGCTTTTGCCTTCGCTGTTGATCCAGTGCACGGAGGTGGATTTCTCAACCTTCCGATTCAGGCAGAACTTGGGTTTGGAGCAGGTTCCACCTATAATGCATCTTCAGATAAGGGTGGATATGTTGGCGTTGGTATCGAAATGAATAAATTTCCCCTTGTAGATCTGTCAGGGAACAACTATGATGATCCGACAGATTACGGTTACACAATAAGACCAAAAACTTTTTGGATACAACCCGTTATTTCAGCGGGATTCAGGTATTGGAACCCTCGAAATAAAATGAAAGAGGTAAATCTTAAATTTGGATTTGGCGCACAAAGTGATCGCGTTACATATAGCACTCAAAATGATTATGTAAATTTTCCGGTGTTAACCTTTCGCCTGTCCTGGATCACATTCCTTAATTACTAACCGAAATCTAATTATTCTGTTCTAATTGCCTTACCCAACCTATCAAAAACCATAATATCATGAAAAAATTAACTGTTCTTTTAGGTCTTTCGCTTTTTACATTTCCGGTTTTTTCGCAAGATGCCCCTAGTCAAAAAATATTCCATGCGCTTGGATATGCGGCCTATACTGAACTTGCAGCGTCTCCTGTAACGGTAGAAACCTTTACTTATTACGATCCTAACTATCAGGTATACAATCCGTCTACAGGAACTTATACCTATGGAGCGAATATAACTAATGTAGATGTGGCTCAGGATGCGGGCTTTTCGTATTTCTCCATGTATTACCGTTTCAGATATAACGTGCATGAGATGAATGAGAACCTTTCCCTTGGATTAAGCGCTACTCCGGACCTTGGTCTTTCAGTTGGCGAGTATGGCCTCGGATATTTTAATCTTCCTTTTCAGGTCGAACTTGGGTTTGGTGCAGGGGCTACATACAATTCATCTTCAGATGCCGGTGGATATGTTGGATTTGGAATCGAAATGAATAAATTATCCATCATAGACCTGTCAGGCCCGGCAGATCCTAACGAAAACGTGGCAAAACCGAAAAACTTTTGGGTACAGCCGCTTATTTCAGGGGGATACAGGTATTGGAATAAAAAAAATAAAATGAAAGAGGTGAATTTTAAATTAGGATTTGGCGCAAAAAGCGATAAAATTCCTGTAACCTCGACTACCAGCAGTAATGTAAAATACCCGGTTATCACCGTGCGTCTTTCATGGGTTTCTTTTCTTAATTACTAGAAGCGATTTTAGGGCATCTCTAAAAACTCACGATATGAACAAAATCAGAATATTTTTTCACATCTGCTGTGATGGGGGAAAGAGGCACTAACTTTGCAGAAAACATTTACAGATGCAATACAAAACCCCTCAAGCGCGCAGTTTCTTTGACGAAGAGTTTCGCTTAGAAAAACTCACTTGGCAAAAAGACCCGCTAGTAAAACTTGCTGAGCGGATTGACTTTGAACTATTCCGTCCGCTTTTGGAAGAAGCATTTAGCAAACCTGCCTACCGGACAGGCAGGGAAGAAAAGGGAATTGGCGGAGCGCGCCCGTATGATTATGTGCTGATGTTTAAAATCCTCATCCTTCAACGCTACTACAACATCGGTGATGACAAAATGGAATTTGCGGTACTCGACCGATTATCTTTCATGCGATTTTTAGGATTAACGCTCAGCGATAAAGTTCCTGATGCAAAAACGATTTGGTTATTCAGAGAAAATCTTACGGAGAAAAATCTTACGGAGAAATTGTTTGAACTGTTTCTGGAAGAATTAAAAAAGAAGGGATTGCTGCTCAACGAGGGAAAAATGGTGGATGCAAGTTTTGTAGAAGTGCCTATTCAGCGCAACAGCAGAGAAGAAAATAAAAAAATCAAGGAAGGAGAAATTCCAGAGGATTGGAAAGAAAAGCCACACAAGTTATCTCAGAAAGATACCGATGCGAAATGGACGAAGAAAAACGGAAAAAGCTATTACGGTTACAAAGACCACATTAAATCCGACACGAAAAGCAAACTCATAGAAACATACGAAGTAACCGCAGCAAGTGTTCACGACTCGCAAGAACTGGATCCCTTGCTCAGTGAAAAAGATGCCGAACAATCCTTGTATGCCGACAGCGCATACAGTGGAGAACCCATCGCAAAAATTGTTGAGAAGCATAAAATGAACAATCAAATTCACGAGAAGGGATACAAAAATAAACCCTTGACTGACGAGCAAAAAGAAAGCAATCGCATCAAATCAAAAACAAGAGCAAGAGTGGAACACATTTTCGGCTTCATAGAAAACAGTATGAACGGAAGTTATATTCGCAGTATCGGCATCAAACGCGCCACCGCTATAATCGGAATGATGAATTTAACCTATAATATGTTTCGTTATATGCAATTGGTTTCACTTCCTTCCGGCTAAGCATGGGAGGGGTGTGCCTTGTCGGCTAAAAAACCTCAAAAAATGAAAGAAAAAGAAAAATAGAAGCAGGAAAAAAGCAGGAGAAACTCTGCTCCAAACAAAAAAATCAGACAGATACAATTAAAAATTATACTTTTGATTATAACCAACAACAAAAAGGGATTTTTAGAGGTTCCCTTTATAGACACTACGAATGAAAAAACAAACCACTGCTATAGCCGGGATTCTTGTGCTCGTTATGCTTGTAGTTGGATTTTCTCCCTGCAAAGCGCAGAATGAAAGTTCCCAACGGATCTTTTATGATATGGGATTAACAATGCTTGCGGATTTTACCACTTCACCGGTACAAAGCGCGGTAAGCAAAAGTGAGAATGGCATTTATAATCCATGGACCGGGTCAGTTTTTTATCCGGATACCACTATTTATTATCAAAGTCATGGGCTTTCCATTGCATCATACATCTTAAGGGTTCGGGCAAATGTTCTGCAACCTAGCGATAATACAGCCTTAAGCTTAAGTGCAACTCCGTCCCTCCAATTTGGATTTGTATGGGAAAACCCCGGAGACGCAACAAGCTTGATGGCCTGTAATCTTCCCCTAATGGCTGAATTCTCGTTTGGCGCAGGCTCTACCTTCAAGAGCGATGCCGACAAGGGTGGGTATGTTGGCGCAGGCTACGAATTTAACCTTAGCCCCATTTTAGATTTTAAATCCGAGTTTGCCGGAAAAAAATCATGGGGGATGCCGGCTTTTGCTGTAGGTTACCGGTTCTGGGTAAAAGAAACCAAACTCGCAGAATTAAACCTTAAGCTTGGTTTCGGAAAAAATACGGAGATTCCTCCTCCTTCTTATAATCAAAAGGTGTCTGCTCCGCTCAGTGTGAGGCTCGCCTTTTTTTGGTTTATGAACTATTAGTCCAAAAAAAATGATGAAGCACTTTGCCTGCATTGCCCTATCCTTACTGGCATTTATCGTTGCTTTTTCTCAGCAAAAACAAGAAACTAAAAAAAAGATTTCTTAGATTCAACTCACGAATGCAACTTTAAGAGACGATGAGGAAAAACAAACACAAATAAATTTCAAAGGAAAGGAAGTAGAAGCACTACCCCCCTTCTCTTTGTGGTTGCTGTGTTAAATTTGCC
>Ga0163152_10008695_pt1 | contig 10765 bp, 12 predicted proteins | sample OliLakLV19MP8IB2_FD_148635 | JGI IMG/M metagenome (GOLD analysis project Ga0163152, IMG submission 148635) | Freshwater microbial mat bacterial communities from Lake Vanda, McMurdo Dry Valleys, Antarctica - Oligotrophic Lake LV.19.MP8.IB-2 | ecosystem: Environmental > Aquatic > Freshwater >...
GAATTTTGGCGGGCCGCAGGGTTTTGCCGCCTTCGGCAACGGCGCAGGTCCGCGCGGACCCGCTGGGTTCGGCGTCCGTGTCATTCACAGCGGCGTCTGGGGATTCTCCTCCAGCCCGATCGTGACCGAAGACGAAATCAAGCGCGTGACGGCAGTGGCCATCGACGTCGCCAGGGCCAGCGCCGTGGCCAAGACGTTTGACGTGCAACTCGCACCGGTGCCGGCGTTCTCCGCACACTGGAAGTCGCCGATGCGCAAGGACCCGACCACGGTGCCCCAGTCCGACATGCAGAACTACGTGCAGCGTGTCGTGGACATCGTGATGAAGGTGCCCAACGTGGTGTCGGTCAACTCCAGCGTGAACATGGGCTACGACTGGCGCTACTTCGCGTCGTCGGAAGGGTCGTACATCGAACAGGAGATTTACGACACGCAGCCGCAGTTCAACGTCACCGCACGTGTGGGTGAGGTCACGCAGTCGCGTCAGTTCACCGCCGTGCCCAAGACCGCAGGCTGGGAGACGGCCGAAGAGTCCGGCATGATCGAAAGCGCGGAGCGCATCGCGAATGAAGCGGTGGAGTTTTGCACCGCCAAGCCGATTGGCATGGGTGTTAAAGACCTGATTCTGTCGCCGTCGCACGCAATGCTCACGATCCACGAGATCATCGGCCACCCGACCGAACTCGACCGCATCATGGGCTACGAGGCCAACTACGCCGGCACGAGCTTCATCAAGGTCGGCGACGTCGGCACGCTGAAGTTCGGGTCCAAGATGTTCAACGTCACCGCAGACCGCAACATGCCCGGTGCGATGGGCACCGTTGGGTACGACGATGACGGCGTGAAGACGCAGAGCTGGCCGCTTGTGCGTGACGGCATCCTGGTGGGACTGCAGACCAACCGCGAAACGGCGCACTACATGGGCGAAAAGGAAAGCCGCGGCTGCACAGGCGCGCTCTCATGGCGCGACTACCCGTTCCTGCGCATGCCCAACGTGCACGTCGACTACGACCCGAAGGGGCCGTCGCTTGAGGAGATCATCGCCGACACCAAGGACGGCGTCATGATCGATGGACGCGGCAGCTACTCGATCGACCAGCAGCGCTACAACGGTCAGTTTGGCGGCAACGCGTTCTGGGAAGTCAAGAACGGCAAGATCACCCGCATGGCCACCAACGTGACCTATCAGGCGATCACCACCGACTTCTGGGGCAACCTCGATGCGGTGGGCAATCAGTCTACGTGGCAGATGTTCGGCACCGGCGGCGACGCCAAGGGCCAGCCCACGCAGACCAACTCGATCTCGCACGGCTCGCCCTGGATGCGCATCAGCAAAATCCTGGTCGGCGCCGCGTTTTCGTAAAATCCAGTGCCTACGCGGTCATCGCATACACGACAATATTGACGCCGAACTTCGTGTTGTCGTCCTTGCGGAAGCGTTTATTGCGCCAGTCGTAGTCCCACTCGCACCCGTAGTCCTTGTTGGAATACAGCACGCCAAGCCGGTCCTTGTGTGAGACCGCGCGCAGGTAGTCGTGCACGAGGTCGTCACCCCAGCCGTTGAGTTCGTGGGAGGTCTGCGGTGGGCCTTCGGGGAAGTTGAAAAACGACGAATACAGCGCGTGGGTATTCGGAATTTTCGGCATCGTTGCTTCCGTGCCCACGTCGGCGTAGGTGCGCCGCATCTCTTCTTCAAACGATTTGGCGTAGAGCCCGTCGATGTCGTGATTGCAATCGTCGGAGAAGAGCAGGCCGCCGGCCCGTGTGAAGCGCGCGAGGTTGGCGCGTTCCCGTTCGTTGAACCGCACGAGTTTGTGCCCGGTCATGAAGAGGAATGGGAAGGCGAACAGTTCCTCCGAGTCCAGCGTGATGACCACCTCCTGTGCGTACACGGGAATGGTCGTGTATTCCACGAGGCTGTTGAGGATGTTGGCCGCGACCTTGGGGTTGTAGTCCCAGTCACCCGAGTCGTAGCGCACGCGCGCAAACACAAACTCCGAACTGCGGGGCCCGGTGATACGGGGCGCGGCCTGCGCCTGCTGCGACATGCCTACGATTGTACATGGGGGGATCGGGCATAATGCGACAAGGCCATGGCGATGCCCAGTGATCCGCAGGCGCTCGATGATGTGATTGTGATGTCGCGCGCCGAGACGCGCATTACGACCGACGGTCGTGTGTTGGCGCAGGCCCGGGATCGGTTCCTCCGCTCAGGAGCCGTGGTGTTGCGCGGTTTCCTGGCCCCGTCCCTGCTCTCGGCGGTGCAGGCGCAGATCCGCCCGGATGACTTCACCACCAAGGTGCACCCGGCCTCTGGTGTGGAGGAAGTGCTCGGGCGCAAAGAGGCGACCTGGCTCTTCCGGTTCCTGCTGACCACGCGCGATCTGCTGGGGGCCGTCACCGAGATCACCGCTGCGACCCCGATCACCAAGGCGGAAGTCCGCATCTATCGTCTGGTTCCCGGCACCGGGCACCAGCACGATTGGCACAACGACCTGACTGATGAGCGGCGACTGGGACTCAGCGTCAACCTGTCCGAGGGCGTGTTTGATGGGGGCAACCTGCAGATTCGGCATCCGGACGACGAGGCGCTGCTCAGTGACATCCGGAACACCGGGCCTGGCGACGCGGTCATTTTCGGGATCGGGCCACATCTTGAGCACCGGGTGCTCGAAGTGACCGGTACGGAACCCAGGGTCGCACTGGCAGGGTGGTTTACGGCCTAGCCAGATAGTAGAATCGGAGACATGACACATTTCTCTCTGCTTCGTCGTGGCGTGATCTCTGCCGTTGTGCTTGGCCTGGCCCTGGTGGCCGTGCCAGAGGCCCAGCAGCAGCGCGCCAGCCCCCATGAAACCGTGACTGCCACCATCGGCGGCGCCAAGGTGAGCATCACCTATGGCCGACCGAACATGAAGGGCCGCGCCATTTTTGGCGGCCTCGTCCCCTGGGATCGCGTCTGGCGCACCGGCGCCGATGAGGCGACCACGTTGACCACCGACAAGATGTTGATGTTCGGCAACTTGCACGTCAGCGCCGGCTCGGTGACCCTCTGGACGCTCGCGTCCGAAAAAGGCCCCTGGAAGTTCATCGTCAACAAAGAAACCGGCCAGTGGGGCACCGCCTACAAGGCCGACAACGACCTCGGTCGTCTCGACATGAAAACCGAAACGCTCGACACTGCCGTCGAACAGTTCACGATCGCCATCGAACCCGTCGGCACCGGCGGCCAGATCGTCATGATGTGGGACAAGACGAAGATGATCGTGCCGTTCAACGTGATGTAAGGCCCCCGGGATTTCGGGACCCCGGGACTGTGATTCACAGGGGCGGCCAGTTAACCACTGGTCGCCCTTTTCGTTTTAGCTGTCAGAGGAGTTCGTATGAACATGAATCTGACAGTGAAACGGGTTGTGGCAGGTGTCGTGCTGGGTGTGGCGGTGTTGATCGGCCCCGGGGTGTGGCAGCTGCAAGCGCAGACCCGACCGGTTGCGAGTGTCACGACCAATGTGGATCAGCAGTCCGCCGAGCAGACCCGCAACGAGTTTCGTCAGGTCCTTCGCCAGTTCCCGCCGGCCCTGGGCCGCGTCATGGTCCTCGACCCCACACTCCTGACCAACAAGGGCTACCTGGAAGCCTACCCGGCCCTCCTGCAGTACCTGTCCTCACATCCTGAAATTGCCCGTGACCCCACGTACTACCTCCGGGACTTCGTGGAGTCTGCGTACTCCTTCGAGCGCGAGCCGGTTGACCCAGCCGTCGCGGTGAAGCGTGAGGCCGTCTACATGTGGCGCAACATGTTTAATTCCATCATGCTGTTTGCCGGGTTCACGATGTTCGCGCTCGCGCTGGGCTGGATGATCAAATACGTCATCGACCATCGTCGGTGGCTGCGCACCTCAAAGACGCAGTCGGAAGTGCACACAAAATTGCTCGAACGCATGACGTCGAGCGAGGACCTCAAGGCCTATATGGAATCCGAAGCGGGACAGCGATTCCTGCAGGCGTCGCCGCTGGCCATGGAAGCGGCCAATCAGCAGACGGTCGGCGCGCCCTTCAGTCGCATCCTCTGGTCGGTGCAGGTGGGTGTGGTCATGATCGCTCTGGGCATCGGGTTCCTGTTTGTCCGCAGGGGCCTGGATACCGAGATTTACCAAATGGTCGGCGCCTGGGGCACCCTGGCCATTGCGCTGGGTGTAGGTTTTGCAATCTCCGCGGCCGCTTCTTACGTCATCTCTTCCAGACTAGGATTGCTGGACCAGAAACGCTGATGACGATTCGAGAGACCACGTTTCGCGACCGAGCACTGGATGTTGCCCAGGCTGAGCCGGACGTAGCCCTGCAGATGGACGAGGATGCCTTCCGGGGGTTCTACGAGCGGACGTCGCGGATGCTCTGGGCATATCTGGCGCGCCTGACGGGTGACCGTCAGGCCGCCGACGACCTCCTCCAGGAGTGTTATTACCGCCTCCTGCGGGCCAACATCACCCTCACTTCCGAATCCCATCGTCGTCACTACCTCTTCCGGATTGCGACCAACCTGGTGCACGACGGGCACAGACGACGGAAGACCCATCCGACGGAGTTGGGTGGGGATGTGGCCGATCGGGCGCCGAATGTTCATGACCATGCAGCCGGGACAGAGCGCCGGGTGGAAGTAGGGCAGGCCCTCGACAGGCTCAAACCCAAAGAACGCGCGATGTTGTGGCTGGCATACGCCCAGGGCGCGTCACACGAAGAAATTGCCGGCGTCGTGGGTGTGCGGCGGAGCAGTGTGAAGGTGCTGCTGAGCCGAGCCCGCCGCAAACTCGCGGAGGCGTTGTCATGATGCGCGCGTCCGAGATGGCGTGCCCCTGTGAACGTGATGTGCTCGACCTCGTGGCGATCGGCCAGTGGCCGTCACGCGCGGACGAGGCCCTGCGTGCGCATGTGGCCGCGTGTGCGACCTGCGCGGAGGTGGCGGTCGTCGCGGCCGCCGTGCGTGAGTGGGCCGACGAGGCGGACAATCCGCAGCCGGTGAAGGTCCCCGATGCGTCCGTGGTCTGGTATCGCGCGCAGGTGCGTGCCAGGCAAGAGGCCACGCGGCGCGCCTCGCGGCCCGTCCTCGTGGCGCAACTCGTGGCACTGGTCGCCGTGGTGATCGCTGCCGTGTGGATCGGGCCTGAACTGAGTCTGTCGGTCTCGATGCCCGACCTGAGCGGGTGGTGGCCCTCGCTGCCCGGCCCGGAACAGTTCAGCTGGCTCGGCTGGGCCGTCGTCGCCGCCGTCGGCGCCTCAATCCTGCTCGGATCGATCGCCCTTCTCCTCACCGCCGACCAATAGCCGCCCATTGCCCCATTGCCTCATTGCCTCATTGACACTCTGTTAGACTAGTCCCCTGTCCCTGCTCGCCCGGGTTCCCCGGTGCTGAGTGATTCCCTCGAATGAGTTGATGGAAGTCCTTAGGGAAGTCAGGATCTGTTCGTGTCTTTTGCTACGTTAAAACTCCACCCGAGCCTGCTTGGGGCGATCAAAGAACTGGGCTTTGCCCGTCCGACCGCCATTCAGGCCGATGCCATTCCCCCAGCGCTGGAGGGCCGTGACGTCCTCGCCTGCGCCATGACCGGCAGCGGCAAGACCGCCGCCTTTCTGCTTCCCCTCCTGCAGCACCTGATTGATGCACCGCGTGGTGCGACCCGCGCGCTTGTGTTGACCCCCACGCGTGAGCTTGCCGCACAGATTCTCGAAGACCTGCAGGACCTCGCCGTGCACACGCCCGTGAGTGGCGCGATTGTCATCGGCGGCGTCGGCATGGGCCCGCAGGAACATGCGTTCCGTCGCGGCGTTGACGTCATCATCGCCACGCCCGGCCGCCTCATGGACCACATGCGACAGCAGTACGGGAAGTTGCCCAAGCTCGAATATCTCGTGCTCGACGAAGCGGACCGCATGCTCGACATGGGCTTCCTGCCGGAGATTCGCAAGATCCTCAAGCAGTTGCCACCTCGCAAACAGACGATGTTTTTCAGTGCGACGATGCCGCCGCCGATTGCGGAGCTGACGCGCGAGATGTTGAAGGACCCCGTCAAGATCGCGGTCGAGCGTCAGGCCGGACCTGCGGTCGGCATCACCCAGGCGGTGTATCCCGTGCCGCAGGAACTCAAGTCCACCTTGCTGCTGAAGTTGCTGCAGGGCGACGACATGGACGACACGCTGGTGTTCACGCGGACTAAACATCGCGCGAACCGTTTGGCGGACTTCCTCGTGAAGAACAAGGTCAACGCGGACCGCATCCATGGCAACCGGTCGCAGTCGCAGCGCACGGCCGCGCTCTCGGCGTTTAAGGAAGGCCGTGTGCAGGTGCTGGTCGCCACTGACATTGCCGCGCGCGGCATCGACATCTCAGCGCTGGGCCACGTGGTGAACTTCGACGTGCCGCTGGTCCCTGAGGACTACATCCACCGCGTGGGTCGTACCGCGCGCGCGGAGGCGACCGGCGACGCGTTTACGTTTGTGGCGCCTGACGAAGAAAGTGATCTGCGCCGCATCGAGGCCGCGATCAAGAAGCGCCTGCCGCGTGTCACCGTGCCGGACTTCGATTACAACGCGAAGCCCCCCGCGCGTCTGGAAATTCCAATCGCGGATCGCATCAGGGACATCCGCGCCCGCAAGCAGCAGGAACGTGCGCGCGCCGGCGAAAAGGCCGCGCGTCGTGGCGGTCCGCCTGCACCATCGGCAGGCCGCGGCCCAGGCGCTCGTCCTGGCGGTGCACGGCCCTCTGGTCCGCGCCCCGCTGGGTCAGGGACGCGCTCATTCGGACCGCGGCGCGGTAGATGAAATGAGCCAATGGGGCAATGAATTGCCTCATTGCCTCATTGCCTCATTAGAGGTGCGCGTGGGGCACAAGGTAGTTGACGACGTAGTCGCGCACGGCGGCCTCGACTGACATGACCGGCGCTCCGTAGCCGGCGGCACGGAGTTTGGTCATGTCGGCGCAGGTGTCGTACTGGTAGGCCTTCGCGATATCGGCGGGCATGTCGAAATAGTCAATGCGCGGGTCGCGGTTCACGGCGGCGAAGATGGCGCGCATCAGGCGATTCCAGTCCGTCGATTCGCCCATGCCGATGTTGAAGATGCCGTTATGCTCCTGGTGGTCGAGCAGCCACAGGGTCATCGCGATGGCGTCCTTCACATATACGAAGTCGCGGCGCTGCCCACCATCCGGATACTCGGCCCGGTCGCTTCTGAAGAGCCGCACACGCCCGGTGTCCCGGATCTGTTCGTACCCCTTGCACACCATCGAGCGCATGTCGCCCTTGTGCCATTCGTTCGGGCCGTACACGTTGAAGTACTTCACCGACGCGATCCCGTCGAGTCGGCCCGTATCACGCGCCCACAGGTCGAATTCGTGTTTGGACCGGCCGTAGAGGTTGAGTGGCCTCAACGCGTCCAGGCCCGCGTGGTCGTCGCTGTACCCCTGCGCACCGTCCCCATACGTGGCCGCGCTGCTGGCCACGATGAACCGGGCGCCGGCCTCCAGCGCCGCCTCACACATCGTCTGTGAATATTCGAGATTGTTCTCGCGCAGGTAGTGCCAGTTTGTCTCGGTCGTGCTGCTGCACGCGCCGAGGTGAATTATGGCCCGCATGCGGGATTTCCATTCGCCCGCGCGCGCCTCGCTGAGAAACTGCTGGTGGGGCAGGTACTGCGCAAACGTGAGCGGTGCCAGGTTCGCCGTGCCCTCAGCCGTCGGCCGTGTATCGACGCACACGATGTCGGTGATCCCGCGCGCGTTGAGCGCCCACACCGTCGCGCTTCCAAGAAATCCCGCAGCCCCAGTGACGACAATCACCGAGTGATTATAGCGTCGAGGCCCCGAAGTCCCGAAGTTGTTGACGGACGAAAGCTCATGATGTTACTGTTTGTCGCATGACGTCCAGTAACAGTTCAGGCGGCCCGCTCACGACGCTCCAACGCGCCATCGTCGATTACGTCGCCGCCAAGGGGCCCGTCACCTCGGAGCAGGTGCGCGAAGGCCTCCACAAAGCCCATCCACTCAAGGACTCCAGCATCCGCACCCTGCTGCGTCGTCTTGAGGCGCGCGGGCTTCTGAGCCACACCGTGGAAGGCAAGGTGTTCCACTATCGTGCCGAAACGTCGTCGGCCCGTGTGGCGGCCAAGGCGGTCAAACGGATGATTGACGGCTTCTGGGCCGGGTCTGCTGAGCGATTCCTCGCTGGTCTGGTGGACGAAAAAATACTGTCGGCCACCGAACTTGAACGTCTTGCCAGAAAGGTCAGGGCCAGAAAATGACCGCAGCCGCCATCGTTGCTCTGTTGCTCGAAGTTTCGTGGCGTTCGGCCGTCGTGGCCGCGCGCGGTGTCCGCGCCCTGTGCGGTGGGGGTGTGGCGCGCTCATGTGGTGGTGCCGCGCACATGGCGGACGTGGTCGCGTGCCGGTCGCGACGCCGTGTTGGCGCACGAGCTGGCCCACGTCCAGCGACGGGATCTGCTCGTCGCGTTTGCCACACGCGTGAACCGCGCGGTGTTCTGGTTTCACCCGGTGGCCTGGTGGCTCGAGCGGCGGATTGCCGCCACGGCGGAGCAGGCATGTGACGAGGTGGTGCTGTCGTCCGGGCAGGATCCGCAGCGGTACGCCTCGTTGCTGGTCGACATGGCCACGGCGCTCAAGAGTCGCAGCGGTCGTGTGGCCTGGCAGAGCATTGGCATGGCCGACGGCGGCGATCTCGAATCGCGCGTCGATCGGGTATTGGCCGGCGAAGTGCCGCGCCTCTCCCGATGGCGCGCAGCGGGTGTCATGTGCATGTCCGCAGCGGCGCTCGTGGTCGCTGTTGCGTGTCAGCAGGCACCGGCCGCCTTGACCCCGAATCCTGAGGTCACCGCGGAGATTGAGGACTACCAGGCCCGCGAGGCCAAATGGAAAGCCGACAAGACGATGACCCTTGAGCAGGTGAACGCGATGGCCGAGGCGTTTGCGGATAAGAAGGACAGCGAGACGGCCCAGTCGCTGCTCACGTTCTACATGGAACGCGGCCAGGCGTTGATGGGGTGGAACGCAATGGTCGCGGCACGCCGCACCGTGCTGCTGTCGATGATCGAGCAGAAGCCCGAGTCGTCGCTGACTCACTGGCCGATTGAACCCAGGTTCGATCCGACCGGATGGGCCGAGGCCAAGCGCCTGTGGCTGGCCCATGTCGCCAACCAGGATGTGACCGCAAAGGTGCGGGGCAACGCCGCAACCTTCTTCGGGCGAACCGAACCTGCGCGTGCGGAGCAGTTGCTGCTTCGTGCCGTCACGATTGACGCCGACGGTCCTCAACCGCGCATTGCGGGCGGTCTCTACTCGACAGTGATCATCGGGGCCACGAGTGACAACGACAACACCCGTGTCACCGAAGTCAGTCGCGAGGAGGCTGACGGGATGTGAGGATGGACTTGATCCCTCGCCTCGCCCAGACCGCCTATTCGTCGTCGTTTTGTGCCGACTGCTACAAGAATGATCCCGGTGGCCCTGAACGAAAGCGTTCTGAAGTTCGCGCCTACGCGTCGGCGGCGCTGGCGCTGACAGCCGAGGCGCCTGACGATCCTCGCGCGGACCGCCTTCGCCTGACGGCGGCACTGGCTCACGCAGGCCTGGCCATGCTCGAGGGTGATCGCCGCGCGGCAGTCCGCCATCTTGGCGAGGCCACAGCATTCGCAAGAACCACAGGCGGCGGTTTGGATCTCATCAACCACCAGCATCTGGTCCATGCGCTGCTCGACGCCGGGGAGCGCGAGACAGTCGCCGCATTCTACGACGCGCTCGCGCTCCACTCGGATCCCGGCTCGTCGAATGCCTTCACCAGAGCCGCACAGGACATCTGCAACGGACGGATGCCTGATACCTACCAGCGCATGCGAGGCCGTCAGGTCATCGCAAACTGAAGTTGACCGTGACGGTCATGATGATCGGAATCGCCTGCCCGTTCAGGCGCGTCGGCTGATAGCGCCACTGCCGCACGGCTTCGATCGCCGCGCGGTCGAGCATCGGCAATGACCGCAGCACCGTGACGTTCTGCACCACCCCCTGCGCATCGATCGTGGCCTCAAGAATCACGACGCCTTCGATGCGCGCGGCCACGGCGACCTGCGGATACACCGGCGCCGTGTAGACGATGCGATGTGGGGGCACGATGTCGCCGCCGACACGTCTCGGTTGATCGGGAGGGCTCGGCGGGTCGGGCAGCGGGTTGCCGAAGTTCTTGGGTCCCAGCACACCGGTAAACGCTTGGCCGGAGGCCACTCCCGGCAGGCCTCCGGGCACGGGCGGCATCGTCGAGACCTGCGGCCGATCCACTGCGGGGGTGACGGTATCCGGTGCGGTGAGCGGCGCCGCATCGATGTTCATCTGCTCGACGGGCGCCGTCTGTTGCGGCGTGGGGGCCGGTTCCGGTGGCAGCGGCATCACACTCGCCATCATCAGCGGCGGCAGTGGCGTCTGAATGTCGGGCAGCCTGAAGGCGGCCGTGAGCGGCAGCACAAAGATCACACCCAGTGCCAACACGTGCAGCACCACTGATCCGGCCGTGACCCACGAACGGGAACGACGACGCGGCGTGGGCACGAGTACTTGATCAAACAATGAACGGGGCATAGACCCTCCGGTGTTGTTGTGTTCCCTACTTAGTGAGACACCGAACTCAGGAAAGAGTTCGCAGGGTAAGCCAGCCGAGGGCCGCGCCGGCCAACACGAGCCAACCGGAGTGCACCCGGGAGTGCACCAGTAG
>Ga0163152_10008701_pt1 | contig 10756 bp, 12 predicted proteins | sample OliLakLV19MP8IB2_FD_148635 | JGI IMG/M metagenome (GOLD analysis project Ga0163152, IMG submission 148635) | Freshwater microbial mat bacterial communities from Lake Vanda, McMurdo Dry Valleys, Antarctica - Oligotrophic Lake LV.19.MP8.IB-2 | ecosystem: Environmental > Aquatic > Freshwater >...
AGATTAACAACGTAAAAGGTGAAATGTGAAAGGTAAAAAGAGGAGGAAGGGTAACGGAGCAATCTGGAACCAAACATTTCACGTTTGACGTTTCACCTTTTACGAGAGACAGAAGATGGCAAACGAAACTGAACGACCAACCGTACCGCCTTGGCTGCACAAGTTGTTTACGGGACATCAGTATCCTTACGTCCGTCGGTTGGCGAAGTTTGCCCAGCCTATCAAACCGGGAGAAGATCGCCAGGAGCCGTCGAAAGATTTGATTGAGGCCAAGTTTTGGGAAGTGTATCCCCGCTGTTGGGCCAAGATTCTTCAAGAAGTGAAAGTAGGGATGATCGTGGTCTTTCACGACCTTGGTGAATATCCCGCCGGAGGGTATCAAGAATTGGTCGATGATCCGGACGCGTTTCTGGCAAAGACGTATGGCAAGAAGAAAATCAAAGTTAATTTCTATGATGGGGATAATTTCGTCTGCACGATCAACTTTAAAGTCGCAGGCTGGACGGAGCATGAACACTGAGGAGTTCTGAATGATGAGTTTTGAGTTGCGGAGCGAATAGAACAACTCAGCACTCCGAACTCAAAACTGGACCGGAGGGATGATGGGGAGACCGAAGATTACGGTGGTGGGTGCAGGGAACGTCGGAGGCACGACGGCGCAGCGGCTGGCCGAGAAGGACGAGTACGAGGTGGTGCTCGTCGATATTGCCGAGGGCGTCCCGCAAGGCAAGGCGCTCGATATCACACAGGCTGGGCCAGTCTGCGGCTATAGTACCCGCGTGGTGGGTACGAACGGCTATGATGAAACGGCTGGCTCGTCAGTGGCGGTGATCACATCCGGAATCCCGCGCAAGCCCGGGATGAGCCGTGACGAGTTGTTGGCCACGAACGCGAAGATCGTGAAGTCAGTCGTGTCTGCGCTGGTGTCTCGATCGCCGAACATCATTCTGATTCTCGTCACCAACCCGCTTGATGCCATGGTCCATGTGGCGCGTCGCGTGAGTGGATTGCCGAAGTCGCGGATCTTGGGTATGGCGGGAGTGCTCGATTCCGCCCGCATGCGTGCCTTTATCGCCGCGGAATTGAGTGTGTCGGGTTCTGACGTGGCGGCGATGGTATTGGGCGGACATGGCGATACGATGGTGCCGTTGTCACGACACACGATGGTCAAGGGGAAGCCGGTCTCGGAGTTGATGTCGAAGGACCGGTTGGAGGCGGTGGTGAAGCGGACACGCGAGGGGGGCGCTGAAATCGTAGGCCTGTTAAAAACGGGCAGTGCGTTCTATGCGCCGTCAGCCTCGGCGGTCGATATGGTCGAGGCGATCATGAAGGACCAGAAGCGGGTGGTGCCCTGTGCGGTGCTCTGCGAGGGCGAGTATGGATTGCATAACGTCGTTGTTGGGGTGCCGGTTAAGTTGGGCCGAGGCGGGGCAGAACAGATTGTCGAGTATGAGTTGACGGCGGAGGAGCGAGCGGCATTAGAAACTTCTGCCAGTGCGGTGCGCGAGCTCTGTGCAGCAGTTGACCGCCTCATGGTCTGAAAAGCCGGCCAAGCGGGAGACACCAATCGACCTGCTTGGTGAAAATGGATTTCGGTAGGCCGATCATCATGTCGACGAGTGACAGACCTGGTTGCTTGACAGGAGAAGAGGGCCTACAGTACAGAGAGCCACCTTATAGCGCACTAAACGAGGAGATATTATGAAATTTCTTGAGAGTCCGATGCAGACGATAGCCGTAGGGTTTGGGCTCGCTATGATGTTGATCATGGGGTATCTGGCTATGGTCGGCATTGCGGTCGGTGATGCCGATTGGTTTGGCCTATTGCTCCGGTGGGTCCATTTCCTAGCAGGAATCGTGTGGATCGGGTTGCTGTATTTCTTTAACCTGGTCAATGCGTCGTTCTTGAAGAGCTTGGATGGTCCTACGAAGAACATCGTGATTCCCAAGCTGATGCCTGCCGCGCTCGGCTGGTTCCGTCATGGTGCCACCGTTACGGTGCTCGCAGGAATTGTGCTGTATCTCTACATGTATCAAAGAGGCGGAACCGGGGCGATTGCATTGGGAATCGGCGGCTTATTGGGTATCATCATGATGGCCAATGTTCACGCGATCATTTGGCCGAACCAACGAAGGATTATTGCGGCCGTGACGGCAGCAGCTCAGGGGACTCCTGCGCCGCCGGAAATGGCCCAGTGGGGTAGGACCGCGCTCCTTGCTTCACGGGTCAACTTTATGTTGTCGATCCCCATGCTGTTATTCATGGGGGCTGGCAGCCATCTCAGGTAAGATGCTGTACAACTACCGGCGGGAAAGCCCGCCGGCAAGTCAATCCATCTCTTCCGTTTCCATTCTTCAACGCCGCTGTATGTAGTTCGGGGGCCATATGGCCGGTTCCATGATGGGGCAGTGGCCCTAAGTCATTGAGATTCAGGCCTATTGCCCCGTCATTACCTTGACGAATACCGGCCAGGCACTTTATAGTATCGCTCCATTCATCGAAGCAAACTGGTCAGGAAGGGCGCATGACGACTGCGACAGAACCGCGGGTTCTCCAAACGCTTGATGGCGCTCCATGGGATATCGAGGCCTACCGGAAGATCGGGGGCTACGAGGCATGGGAAAAGTGTGTCAAAGAGTTGAGCGCAACCGACATCGTGAATCAACTAAAAAAAGCTGGCCTGCGCGGGCGAGGGGGGGCGGGTTTTCCCACGGGTATCAAGTGGGAAAAGGTTCTGAATCATCGGGTGAAAGAACATTATTTTGTCTGTAATGCCGGCGAACATGAGCCAGGGACGTTTAAGGATCGTTATTTACTCAAGCAGGCGCCACACCAACTTATCGAAGGCTGTCTCATTGCCGCTTACACGGTGCAAGCGAAGGCGGCCTTTATCTATGTGAACCATGAGTACCACGAAGAACGCGAGAATCTGAAGAAATCTTTGGCACAGGCGAAGGCTCATGGATTCTTGGGCAACAATATTCTGGGGAGCGGTGTAGATCTCGACCTGCAAGTTTTTGAAGGCCACGGTAGCTACGTGGCTGGTGAAGAAACAGCGATGCTCGAATCGATGCAAGGGCGTCCGGCGATGCCGAGACAGAAACCGCCTTTCTATCCTACAGACTTCGGCCTCTATGGGAAGCCGACGTTGGTCAATAATGTCGAAACGTTGTGCAATATTCCCCGGATCCTTCTGAAAGGTGTCGAGTGGTTCACGCAGGTCGGCACGGAAAAGTGCCCGGGCACGATGATGTTCTCTCTGAGCGGCGCTGTGAATCGGCCTGGCGTATACGAAATGCCGATGGGCACGACAATCCGTGAACTTGTGGATACATGCGGTGGAGGGGTGCCGGGTGGGCGCAAGGTCAAGGCGGTGTTCCCCGGTGGACCGGCGTTTTCGATGGTCACCACCGATCAGCTCGACCTGTCGATGGATTTCGATTCGTTGAAGAAAGCAGGAACAGGACTTGGATCGGCTGGCGTGATCGTGGTCGATGATGCGACATGTATGGTGGCCCTGACGCTCAAGTTCTCAAATTTCTTCAAGGCTGAGAGTTGCGGGCAGTGTCCGCCCTGTCGAATGGGGACCATTAATCTCGCTGCGCTGATGACGAAGATCGAGCAGGGAGAGGGGACGGAGAAAGATATGGAGAGTCTCCTCCAGCTCTGTGGATTTGTGAAGGGGACGGGCTATTGTACACTGGTAACTGGGGCTGCCGTGTTGGTTCAGAGCAGCATAAAACTGTTTCGCCACGAGTTCGAAGAACATATCCGAATGCAGCGCTGTCCTTATCAGCCTTGACGGTCGGCGCCACGGTGCATTGAGGAGCGAATTACGATGCCGCATGTGACGTTTCTTCTTCCTGAATGCAGGAGTGGAGAGGTTGAGATCAATACGTCGCTATTGGAAGCGTCGAAGCTGCTCGGGTGTCGGTTGAATCACGATTGTGGTGGGAATGCTTCCTGCACCACCTGTCGGGTCGAGGTGCAGATGGGTGTCGAGAACCTGTCTGACATTGACTTCGATGAGCAAGATCTTCTTGATCGGGAAGCCCTCAGCGAGCCCTGGCATCGTCTTGGATGTCAAGCCAAAGTGCTCGGAGACGTGGTTGTTCGGGTGCCGGATGGCAAGTGGGTTGCACCCACGGTGACGCAGTCAGAGTCGCAGGGTCTTGAAATCCAGTAAAGAGATGTTACACTAAATCATTCCAGGCAGGTCTTTGAAGGACGGCTTGGCCACAACGAGGAGGATTACCATGCTGACGATTACACCGGTGGCAGAACAAAAGATCAAGGAATTGATGGTCGAGGAGAAGGATATCGTCGGCCTGCGCGTCTATGTCAAGGGCGGCGGGTGCCATGGATATCAATACGGGATGGCCTTCGAGTCGAAAATGGGAGACGACGACACCGTGGTGGAAAAGGGCATCGTGAAGGTCATCATGGATTCCCAGAGTGCTCCGCTTCTTCAGGGTGCCGAAGTCGATTACGTGGACAGCCTCCAAGGGTCCGGGTTCTCGATCAAGAATCCGCAAGCGAAGACGACGTGTGGTTGTGGCAGCTCCTTCAGCTCCTAATGAACGTGCGTGGCAAGCGTGTGAGTCAGTCGGTTGCGTGAGTAACAGGGGAAGCCAGGATTGTTCGAATACCGCGGCAATCCTGGCTTCTCTATTTCTGCACCGGATATGAGCTGGATGTACGATGGGACAGGCAAGTGTCACGCGGCGATATCGGTTCTGCGCCGCGCATCGACTGCACACGGATGATCTGTCACCCCAGGAAAACCTGGCTGTGTTTGGGAAGTGCAATAATCCCAATGGACACGGCCATAACTATGTGGTGCTGGTAACCGTAAGGAACAGGGTGCAGACTGAGGCTGGAGGAGGTGTGGACCTCGGTCGGCTGGATCAGATTGTGGGAGAACACGTCATCACGCGATTCGACCATTGCGACCTCAATCAAGATCCTGAGTTTGCCGATCGCACCACGACGGGAGAAAATTTGGTGATGCTGATCTGGGATCTGCTGGTCCCGTGCCTTCCAGATGGGCAACTGGAGAAGGTCGGGCTCATTGAAACACGCGACAACTATTTCGAGTATGCGGGGGCGACGAATCAAGCCCTGGTGCTTAGAGAGGGGCGTCATGGCTAAGCAAGGAGTCAAGCGGCAGGGCCGGCAGCCGGTCGAAGATATCAACGGGAGCGGCAGGCCGGCAGATCTGGCTGTGCTGCAATCCCTGGTGACAGAGATGTTGCTTGCCATCGGCGAAAAGCCGGGCCGGAACGGGCTGCTCAAGACTCCGGAGCGGGTCGCCAAGGCCTTCGCCTTCATGACCCAGGGCTATCATCGCGACATCGATCATCTCCTGAATGGCGCCCTCTTCCCAATCGAGTACGATGAGATGGTGATCGTGAAAGACATCGACTTTTTCAGCATGTGTGAACATCATCTCCTGCCATTTTATGGCAGAGTCCATGTCGGGTACCTGCCGAATAAGAAAGTGGTGGGGCTCAGCAAGATTCCACGCATCGTGGACGTCTTTGCGCGCCGGCTGCAAGTCCAGGAGCGACTCACTGTTCAAATCGCTGAAACCCTGAAATCGAAGCTCAATGCTCATGGAGTAGGCGTGGTTGTCGAAGCGCGGCATCTTTGCATGATGATGCGGGGGGTCGAAAAGCAGAACACCATCGCGGTCAGCAGCTCTATGTTGGGCGCCTTCCGCAGTCAGCCGCAAACGAGGCAGGAGTTTCTGAAGCTCATACGTCGAGGCAGCGTCGCCGACTCCGATTAGGCAGGGTGTCGAAAACGGTTTCCATCTTTGTTCTCGCGTTGTTCAGATCCTCAACGTACCGATGAAATATTCAGAGATCAAAAGCGCTGGAGGGGCTTTTCCGTTCGCCAAGATCTATTGTGTGGGCGAACGGTTCCACGAAGTGCGGTGGGTACCTCCTCCGGTCTTCACTCGCTGCGGCCGCGCTGGAAAACCGTTTTGAACACCCTGCCGCTCTTTCATCATCCCAACCGATCCATTACTTCAACTTTTAGGAAAACAGGCTTCGGGTCTTCGTTTTCTTCAGCCTTGACTTGGGAGTGGCGCGTCTCGGCGTACAGAGGTTGGCGGTCAGCTATGCTTTTTTTGGCAAGGTTCGAGGCGAAGGCAGCAACGATCTGGTTAAAGGCTTCAGGCTGTTCCAGGTTGGTCAGGTGTGCGGCGTTGGAGATGATGACTAGGCGGGCGTTGGGGATTTGATCAGCCATGAGTTTGGCATCGGAGGGTGGAGTCGCTTGGTCCAGTTCGCCGACAATGATCTGAGTGGGGCAGGTGATCTGAGACAAGAAGGGGATTGAATCTAGCCGTTCGGCCATTGCCATGAGGTCCCCGGCAATTCCGCTGATCTGATTGCCCTCGATCATGGCGCGCACTTGCTGGACGAGAGCCGTCCTTGTCTGGATGGTTGCGGGACTGAGGAGTTTTGGCATCATAATATCTGCGATGGCTGACGGTCCTTTCTTATAGGCTGTCTGAGCTATCTGGAACCGCCCGTCTTTCCCTTCTGCTGTGTCTGCCTGAGCCCTCGTGTCGGCCAGGATCAATCCCTTCACGCGAGCTGCATACTTCCGATAGAACGCAAAGAGGATGTATCCGCCCATTGAGAGCCCCACGAACAGGGCCTGCTGGATTGCGAGATGGTCCAGCAGCGCGTTCACATCGTCAACCGATTGCTCCAGCGTATAGCGCCAGAGTGGCGCGTCTGATTCGCCATGCCCGCGCAAATCGATTGTGATGACCCGGAACTGCAATGAGAGGGCTTCCTCTTGCTGTGCCCACATGGTTCGGTTCAGGGGAAAGGCGTGGAGAAAGACGATGGGGAGACCGGTCCCCCGGTCGCTGTAGGCGATGGTGATGCCGTTGATCTGAGTTTTCATGTCTTCTCCGCTTCGCACCTTTCGTAACATCGGCTGTCGGCAGCGTCAAGAGCTGGTCTGTGGCTGTTTGCTCTGATGCGAAGAGGCGTATAGAATTCCTGTCATTGCTGAGAACTAATATGACGACTTCGCGCGATCAGACCTCCGATTTATTCGGTACTCCCGAGGGAGAGATATCCGTTGAGGCTCCGCTGGCCGAGCGTCTGCGGCCGCGAGAGTTTACGGACTTCGTCGGGCAAGAGGACATCACTGCGCCAGAACGGCCGTTGCGGCGGGCCATCGAAGCGGATCAACTCTCCTCCGTTATATTCTGGGGGCCGCCCGGCTCGGGCAAGACGACGCTGGCGCATCTTATCGCGCGCCATACGAAGGCGCAGTTCGTCCCCTTCTCGGCGGTCACAGGGGGTGTTCCCGAGCTGCGGGCCATGATCAAGACGGCCGAGCAACGTCAGGCGATCAACGGTCAACGGACCATTCTGTTTGTCGATGAGATCCATCGCTTCAACAAGGCGCAGCAGGATGCCTTTCTGCCTCACGTCGAGCGGGGGACGATCATCCTGGTCGGCGCGACGACAGAGAATCCTTCATTTGAGGTGATCTCTCCGCTACTGTCTCGTTCCTTGGTTGTTGTTCTCAGGCCTCTGTCGGAGGAGGCGCTGGGGCAAATTCTGGATCGGGCTCTCGCGGATTCTGCGGTCGGGTTGGGGAAGTGGAATACCCGATTGTCATCCGGTGCCAGGCAACGACTGATAGCCTATGGCAACGGCGATGGGAGGGCACTTCTGACGGCGTTGGACTTTGTGGTGAGACAGCAACCAGTCGGGCCTGACGGCACGCGCCTGATTGATGGAGCGGCGGTAGAAGCCGCACTGATGAAGAAATCGATCCGCTATGACAAATCCGGCGAAGAACATTACAACGTCATCTCTGCCTATATTAAAAGCCTTCGGGATTCCGATCCTGACGGCGCACTCTATTGGCTTGCCCGTATGTTGGAAGGGGGGGAGGATCCGAAATTTATTGCCCGCCGACTGGTTATTTTTGCCTCCGAGGACATAGGGAATGCCGATCCCATGGGGCTGGTTGTCGCCGCTGCGGTCGCTCAGGCCGTGCTGTTCGTGGGACTCCCCGAGGCGCAGATCAACTTAGCCCATGGGACGACCTATCTCGCGACCAGACATAAAGATAATGCCTCCTATGTCGGACTGTTGGAGGCCATGGAAGACGCGAAAACCCATGGAAATCTAGGGGTTCCACTCCATTTGCGGAATGCCGTGACCTCGATGATGAAAGGGCTAGGGTATGGGAAAGGTTATCGCTATGTCCACGACGATCCTCAGGCCAGAACGCAGGATCATCTCCCAGAACCACTCAAGGGGCGTCGCTACTACAGGCCTAGAGAGACCTAAACGGGGGCTCAAGAGTATGGTGGACAAAGATTTCTAATCGGTTATACTTCGGCCTATGAAACGGCAGAACCTGAAACCGAGGACGACAATCGCCGCCGCCGCCACGAACGAACGGCGTAAGTTTGTTCGGGCGACCTTGGTCGGTTCCGCACTCATTTCACCGAAGAGCGGCGCCAAGGCAATTACGGCTGTGTTGGATAACGTCAATAAAGTCGGCGCAGGGTTGCACACGAAAGAGAAATTAGCGATGGCTCAGCCGGTGACGGTGTCGATTGCGTTTCTCGATTCGGATCGCGCGGAACAGATGGAAAAGCTCGACGGGAAAGTCGTCTGGATGAAGCCATGGGAAAAGGGGTTTCTGATCGGCGTGATCTGGGATGAGCTGGTCACCAAAGAGAAAAACCGCTGGTTGTATTATTATCTGGAAGAAACGGCCAAGTCCTCTGTGTAGCAGGATGCTGAAAAATTCCGCCAGCTTCGTTCTCGCATCGTTCAGATCCTCAACGTACCCCAAAGGTACGCCTCAGGCCTTCTCTCGCTGCGGCCTTGCTGACGGCCTTTTTTAGCATCCTGCTGTTCCAGCCGTGCGAACCATTGAATTTCCACCATGCCACGATAGCTCGATAGGTGCGATGTGCAAGTCCTGGTTTCACGTATTTCGCTTTTCCCGCCAGCCGCTCCTGTCCCGCGCGCTAACGCGCTACGCAAATGCCGTCAACTTCTGTTTGACGTCTTCCAGCTCAGCCGAGAGCGTTTCCCACCGGGCGGTGAGCCGTACAAGATCTTTTTTCCACCCATCGTATTCAATCTGTAGAGCGCCCCACTTGGTGGATTCATTTTTGTAGAGTGCCGGGTCGGCCAGTTCGAGATCCCGCGTTTTGATCTTGCCCTCACAGTCGGCGATCTCGGCTTCAGCCCGCGCCACTTGCTTCTCCAGACGGGCCTGGGTTTTGTTCAAATCGCGGCGATCTCCGGCTGAGGGTTTGGACGGGGCTTGCGACGCCATGGCCCTGGTCGGTCCATCAGTCTTCCCGCGATCCACTCCTTTCAGGTCATCACTCGTTTCCTTGATGGATTCGACTTCCTGCGCTTTTTTCCACAGATAATACTCGTAGTCGCCGGAGAAGCTTCGGGCCTTGCCCTCTTCAATTTCAATGACGCGCGTGCAGACTCTAGTCAGAAATGTAGGGTCGTGGGAAATAAAGATGATCGTACCCGGAAAGTCCGACAGCGCATCGGTGAGCATATCGACCGAAGCTGGGTCGAGGTGGTTGGTCGGCTCGTCGAGTAACAAGGTATTAGCCGGCTCAACCAGCATCCGCGCGAGCGCGACGCGATTGCGTTCCCCTCCGCTCAGTGCCTTGATCGGCTTCTTTTGATCGTCACCGGTAAACAAAAATGCGCCGGCAATCCCGCGGAGGAAGTTCGTCTCCGCTTGGTTGGACACTTCGGAAAGGGATTCGAGAATGGTATGTTCGGGGTTCAGTGTCTCTGCCTGGTGTTGGGCGAAGTAGTGCAGTGTGACACCATGGCCGACCGTCCTGGTGCCTTTATCAGGCTCCAACACTCCCGCCAGCATCTTGAGCAACGTGCTTTTCCCGGCGCCGTTTTCTCCCACCAGCGCGATGCGCTGACCCCGTTCGACCGAGCAATCCACTCGCTCATAGACGACTTTTTCACCGTAGCGCTTGGCTGCGCCTTCGAGTTCCAGGACCTGCCGACCGCTCGCTGCTGGGAGAGGGAACTTGAACTTCACTCGTCTGGGATCGCGCTTCACCTCAATCATCTTGACCTTCTCAAGCGCCTTGATACGCGATTGGACCTGGCTGGCTTTGTTCGCTTGGTAGCGGAAGCGATCGACAAAGGTTTGGACCCGCGCGACCTCTTTTGCCTGCCGCCCTGCGGCGGCCTCACGCTGCGCATCCCGCTCTGCGCGGATCTTGATGAACGAGGTGTAGTTGCCCCGGTATTCTTCGATCTTATGGTGCCGGAGATCCCAGATGTGCGTGACGACACGATCAAGAAACGCCGTGTCGTGGCTGATAATCAACAGCGTCATTTCCGAGTTCAACAGGAAGTGCTCGAACCAGCGCTGCGTCGGTTTGTCCAAGTGGTTGGTCGGCTCATCGAGCAGCAGTACGTCAGGGTTGGTGAGCAATAGATGCGCCAAGGCAACACGCATTCGATAGCCACCGGACAGTTTTTCGATCTGGCGGCTGAAGTCGATTTCCGAAAATCCTAACCCCATGAGAATACGCTCAGCTTCATGTTCGGGGTACAGATCGCGATGAGTGGCGTCCAGCACGGTCTTGCCCGTGATGGTTTCGAGTTCCTGCGGGAGATAACCGATTCGGAGACGAGGGCGCTTGCGGATGGTCCCCTTGTCCGGCGATTCCTCTTCGAGAATCATCCGGAAGAG
>Ga0163152_10008706_pt1 | contig 10752 bp, 7 predicted proteins | sample OliLakLV19MP8IB2_FD_148635 | JGI IMG/M metagenome (GOLD analysis project Ga0163152, IMG submission 148635) | Freshwater microbial mat bacterial communities from Lake Vanda, McMurdo Dry Valleys, Antarctica - Oligotrophic Lake LV.19.MP8.IB-2 | ecosystem: Environmental > Aquatic > Freshwater > Lake...
CAATATTGCGCGTAACGGGATTGTTCACATACCCGAATGGAGCACGAGTGAGCCATTCTCCTCGTCGCAATTTTTGGCGCATACCTCGTTCAACATTTTGTTTAAGATTGTCAGAATAATACTTGCTCTGTCCGAACGCCACTTGCAACATAAAGAGCCCCTGCGGTGTGGGTTCAAACCAAAATGTCGGAAAACGCAAAGAGACGATTTTAGAAGTGTCTACGGCGTAAATGATGCGCCCTCCGTCAATACTATTTCTCGCCAAGCGATCAGGATGCCACGCGAGGATACCAACACTACCCATTTTCTCAATACGCATCATCATTTCGCCGAACACTTCTCGTCCTGGACTCTTTGCGCTTTTCGACTCTTGAAATTCCTCAAGAATTTCAAGATTTTCTCTGCTCGCAAATTCACGAAGCTCCACCAGTTGAGCTGGAATGCTCATCACCTGCTTATCGTCATCTTCGGTGCTCTTGCGAGCATAGAGAAAATATTTTGGTTTGTTCATAAATAGATTTTGGATTCAAAAAAAGATGAAGCTATTTCAATCTCATTTCTTGCTTTCCGCCCGCCCTCCGGATTCGCCCGAGCCCAAAAGACAGATTTCATTCCCTCGCCATTCATCGCGCCTTTGGCGCGCGCCCATTTTTCGCTCACTCCTGCTGAAGTTTCAATTTGTGATCTAATCATATCCTTTGCTCGAACTTTTTTCCAACAAAACTCTGACTAATCGCACGCTCCGCGTGCGTGGTGGCTTTGTACCAATGCGTACGTTCCCTGTTTATTCAAGAGCGAAGCGATTGAATACAAACAGCAATCCTTTAGGGCTCCGATTGTGTGGTGACTCTAATCCGACCATTTCCCTACGGGAACGGTACACCTTTCGCACTTGCAGTGCTCAAGGTCTTGCGAAGCTCGAAGTATTCGCTTCTCACCTCGCGGACTCGGCGCTCCGCCCTCGCCCCGTTTCCGCCTTTCCATGCTTTTTCTTTTTCGCGGGGGGGATTTTTTTAAAATTGAATGGGCGGAAAACGGCGCGAGGACTATTTGACTTGTACCATATTGATACATTATGATTATAGCATGGCCGAAGAAATTTCTGGATACAAAGCAGTTAAACGGCTTGCCGTTGAGCGGCCGGATTGGCTCCCCATCGTCCGTGAATGCCTCAATCTTGCAAAAGAGATCAAGGGCGATTTCGCCGGTGCGTGGGTATTTAAGCGGGTGCAGGAAAAAGGGCTTAAATTTTCAAACCTGCGTTTACTCGTGAGCTTCGGTGTTTTGAAAAAAGAAGGCACTTCCCGCCAAGGTCGTCGGGCTTACTACACGATGATTGACGCCGAAGGCGTCGAGCAGGCACTCGACGAAATCGCCAAGCAATAAATCTATGTCGAAACTTTTCAAAACATATTTAGCCCATGCGCTTACGGAAAGAAAATCTGTCTCCGACAGAGAGAAACTCAACGGCACGATCCGCGCGGCAAATATCGACCTGAACCCCCACCAGGTTGATGCCGCGATTTTTGCATTCAAGAGTCCGCTCTCACGCGGCGCAATTTTAGCTGATGAAGTTGGGCTTGGAAAAACGATTGAAGCTGGACTCGTCATAGACCAGCTCATTGCAGAAGGCCGAAATAAAATCCTGATTCTCGTACCCGCTTCTCTCCGCACACAATGGCAAGATGAACTAAAAAATCGTTTTTATCTCCCAAGCGCTGTTATTGATGGTCCGTTATTTAAAAAACTACAGAAAGAAAAAACAACCCTTAATCCGTTTGAAGACGGTGGTATCTTTATTGCCTCACATAATTTTGCCTATCGATATGAAGTAGAAACAAAAATAACTCCATGGGATCTCGTCGTTATTGACGAGGCGCACCGCCTCCGGAATGTTTGGAGAAAAACAAATAAGACCGCAAAGAGAATCCGCGAGGTATTGAAGGGTCGGCCCAAAATCCTCCTCACTGCAACACCTCTCCAGAACAATCTAATGGAACTTTTCGGCCTTACTAGCTTTTTGGATGAGAATTATCTCGGTACGGATTATTCCTTCAAAACACTTTTTGCAAATCCAGTAAAAAAACAAAATAAAACGGAGCGACTAATTCAGCTCAAAGAACGGCTGATGGGAACGATTGATCCCGAAACCGGTGATCCGAGCGGAGGTATTTTGACGCGTACACTACGCAAACAAGTGAAAGGACTGGTTGCCTTTACAAATCGCTACAGCATTACGGAAGACTTCGCACCGAACGACGACGAAGTAGAGCTTTACAATCATGTGAGCGAATACTTGGGTCGTCCCTATCTTGCCTCTACAAGGGCCACCCAGCGAAACATGATGGAGCTTGTATATCGCAAGATTCTTGCAAGCTCCAGTTTTGCGATTGCGGGAACTCTGTATCGAGTATCGCACTTCCTTGCGAAACGACTCCAACTAGAATTTGACGCAGACCAAAACGAACTGAATGCGTTTGCTGAACAGGTGCGAGCGGAAATAGAGACAAAGTATCGGAAAAAACTTTCTCCTGTTGATTTCCCTAAATACGAAGCAAAGAAAAAAGACGAGGAGCAAGAAGCACTACCCGGCCTCGATGACGTAGAGCAGGATTTATCACAAATCGAGGAAGAATCAACCGACGCGGACGATCTCGGCGAGGATGAGCTTCTCGACGACGAAACAAAGAAGTTTGTAGAACGAGAGATAGACCATAAATTCACCAAAGAAGAAGTTTTGCAAGAACTTCGTGATGTCCTCGGCTTTCACTTTCTCGCTTCAACGATAGACCAGAACCAAAAAAGTCAGGCGCTTGTTCGAGTGCTCGACAAAGTTTTTAAACATGCGGACAAGCAGGGATGGCCCCAAAAAGCGGTAATATTTACCGAGTCCCGTCGCACGCAAGACCACCTTGAAAAACTGCTCGGTGGAATTGGATACGAGCTTGTACTTTTCAACGGCACAAATGCCGGAAAACGCGCCCGTGAGATTTTCGATGAATGGCAGAAAGCGTTTCCAAAAGAAGCGGAGGAAGGGTCGAAATCAATCAATTTGCGAAAAGCGCTAGTGTGGAAATTCACGGCGCTTGAAAAAGGCCTTCTTATCACGACCGAAGCCGGGGCCGAGGGTTTGAATCTGCAATTCGCTAATATCGTCATAAACTACGATCTGCCGTGGAATCCGCAGCGCATAGAACAGCGCATTGGGCGTTGCCATCGCTATGGGCAAAAGCTGGATGTGCTTGTCATCAACTTTTTGAACCGTCGGAATTACGCCGACCAGCGCGTATACGAACTTTTGGGAGAAAAAATTCGTCTGTTTGGCAACTTGTTCGATTTCAGCGACAAGATGCTCGGAACGGAGCAGCTCACGGACGACGGCTATGAAGTCCGCGAAATCGCGCTCGGCGGCCTTGGGAGTGGCATTGAGTTTGAACGAAAGATTCTCGACATATACCGAAAGTGCCGGACGGAGAAAGAAATCGAAAACGGCTTCAAACAACTACAACTCGAACTTTCCGACGTTATTCAAGAGAAGGTTGAGGATGCTCATCGGAAAGTGGTACAGCACTTCGACGAGGAGGTGCGGAGAAAACTCCGATTCCGTCAGAAACAGCTTACGGAATCTCTTGATCGATACGACCAACTTCTACGAAGCTATATCGATTTCTCCTTTGGCGAGAAAATTGTCTATCGTGCAGAAAATATTTTTGACTACGACGGCCGGACATATTACCTTGGCAATTTGAAGGAGGAAGATAAACAAAATGGCTATAAACCAGCTACCAGCAAAGAGCAATTCATAAAAGAAAGACTGGACGAGGATAAGAAAACACGTGGAGCATGGAAAATATCGCTCCGGCACGATGATGAAAAGAAACGGCATTCCTTTGAAGATCTCATCGGTAAGGAGTGCCAGCTTGTCTTTGATATTCTTAAGTGCAGGCGACGGACAATAAACAACACTGAGGAACAGTTTGAAAAGATAATTCTGTCTGGACTCTACAAAGAGGGCGGAGCGTGGAAACCAATAGAATCGCCCCGCCTAGAAAAAATTTTCACTAGCCTTGAAGTGGAGCGTGAAGAAAATGCAGATGGCCGCTTGCGCGATGAGCTCGAAGACCTCGCCGCTAAGCGAGTAAACAAGGAGAAGGAGATCGTTGGAACGGAAAACGAGCAGTATATTTTTGAGGAAATGGATCGCCTTAATCAGTTCGTGGAGGAATCACTCCTCAAATTCCAGCAAGAGATGGACGACAGGCGCAAGGAAATTAATGACCTAAAGAAAACAGTACGCGCTTCACGCACGCTTGGACACCATGAGCGGTTGCAAATCCAAGACCAGATAAGCAAGAAACAACAAGAGCTTTTCCGAGCTCAAAAGAAGTACATCAAAGCTCAAGAAGAACAGATGCGCGGTGCAAATGCAAAAGAAAAAGATCTCCGAGGTAAACTGCAAATGGAGTTTGAGCGCGAGCGCATAGCATCCGTCCACTTCTCGATAATCTCCTAACACCATGAACATCCTCATCGAACAAACAAAGCATAAAATAGCGAGAATCAAGGACACTGCGACGGAGCGGTCATATTACCCGATTCTTTGCGATTTTTTCCAAGACTTCGCGAAAAGCGATGCGATCAAACTCCGGGACGCACACGCGACACCGGAAGAAACGACGACACAATACGAAAAGAAAGTTGGCTTCCCCGATATAACGATACGAAATAAAAACGACCTTATCGGATGGATTGAAGTCAAAACTCCGGATGAGAATCTCGGCGCGGATAAGTTTCGAGATCAATTCACAAAATATAGAGAGTCTCTTGAAAACATTATTTTTACCAACCTGCGCGAATGGCAACTTTGGCAGTGGGAAGACGGAGAGTCAAAGCAAGTCGGAAAAACAATTGTCTTTGATTTAACAACACCGAACGGCGCATCGTCCGAGGAGCTAGAGCAATTACTCATTCGATTTTTTGAAGGCCACGCGTATCAGACAAGAACGCCAAAGCAACTTGCACTTGCACTTGCTAAAAAGACGCGCCTACTCTCAAAACAGGTTGAGGAGGCGTTGGAAACCACTGATGAAAAATCTGATTTGTGGAAACTGAAAGAAACATTCGAGAAAACGCTTATTCAAGACATTTCTTCGCACCAGTTCGCCAACATGGTCGCGGAGACAATGGCATACTCCCTGTTTCTTTCAGCGCTTGAACACGAACGACGGGGCAATGGAGATGAGCTTACGCTCACAAATGCGATTGATTACCTACCCACGAATGTTCCGGTTCTGGCCGACCTGTACGATCTCATAAAGAAAGTAGCGTCCGCAATTCCAAATATTTATGCCTCGGCACAGCTTCTCGTCGACCAACTGAACGCATCGGAAATTGAGCGTATCCATCAAAAACTCGTTGAACACAAGCCTGGCGAAGACCCTGTTATCCAATTCTACGAGCCGTTTCTCGCCGAGTACGACCCTAAAGAGCGCGAAGCGCGCGGTGTATATTACACACCGAAGCCCGTTGTGGACTATATCGTGCGGAGTGTTGATTGGATTCTTCGCAATAAATTCGGCAAGGAAAAGGGGCTTGCGGACGAGTCGGTGAACCTTCTTGATCCGGCGACCGGCACGGGAACATTTCTTATGTCCGCAATCCAAGAGATTTACTGGAATACGAAGAAAGAAAATGAGGCGCTCGGTGATGAGATTGTATCTCGCGAATTCAACAAAATCGTCTTGAACCACATTCTCAAACATTTCTATGGTTTCGAGCTTCTCATCGCTCCGTATGCCGTCGCACACTTAAAACTCACACTTGAGCTCGAACGGCTCGGCTTTGACTTCAAACTCTCCAAAGGCGACGGCGATGCAGAAAATGACCGCTTCAAAGTGTATCTCGCAAACACCCTCGATGATTCAAACAAGCCGCCAGAGAAACTCTTTGGCTTTGATTCTATTCCTCAAGAGTCAGAAAGTGCGCGAAAAGTAAAGAAAGAAATTTCAATTCTTGCTGTCATTGGCAATCCACCATATTCAGGGATTTCTATGAATATGCAGCCCTCTATGAGAGCGCTCGTTGAAAAGTACAAATACATAGACGGTATAAAAATAAAGGAGCGTGGCGCGTTACAGCTTGAAAAAAACTTGAATGACGATTATGTAAAATTCATAAGCTTTGCTCAAGAGTTAGTAGAAAAGAATGGGCATGGAGTCGTTGCTTACATAACGAATAATGGTTACTTAGATAACCCAACCTTGCGTGGACTACGGAAGAGCCTCTTGGGGTCGTTTGACGAGATATATGTGCTCAATTTGTACGGCAGTACTCAACGGGGTGATCGAGACGAAAGCGTTTTTAATATCCGACTCGGGACTTCAATTATTTTCTTGATTAAATTACCAACCCAAAGCAAGAAGCAAATTTTCTATTCCGAAATCAAAGGGAAGCAAGGAGAAAAATTTGAATTTCTTGGCTCAAACGAGCTCAATTCAACAGCATGGAAGGAATTGAGCCCGAAGACTGATAAGTACTTCTTCGTGCCAAAAGATGGAGAAAAGGAAGATGAATACTCCGAGTTCATAGCAACTCAAGAGATGTTTCCTAAATACGGAGCCGGTGTTATCACTGCTCGCGATGCATACATTATTGATTACAATTCAAATACCGTCGGTGAGAATGTCAAAAAATTCAAGGATAACATTGCCCTACCCAATGCCCAGTTATGCGACCTCTTGAACATTCCGCTCAAAAAGGGCTGGAATATTGATGCTTCAAAAAAATCTTTCAAAGCGGATGTAGGTCGGATAGAGAATTTTATAAGAGTAATTTCTTATAGACCATTTGACGATAGATTTACTTTCTATCACAAGTCTTTGATATGGGGCATGTCTATGCCCACGATGCAACATGTCTTGGGTAAGAAAAACTTGGGCTTGGTGACTTGTAGACAAGTAAATGGAAAATTTGGGCACGTGTTTGTTGCTAACAAAATCATCGAGTCGTCGTATATATCTAACAAAACAAAAGAAATCAATAGTTTCTCTCCGCTATATTTGTACCCCCTTTCTCACGAACTCAATCTACTCGGTAGTCAATCGCGCGTTCCGAATTTATCAGAGAGTCTAATAAGAAAAGTGGTCGAGATGGTCAAACTTCAGTTTATTGCTGATGGCCGAGGTGATCTGGAAAAGACATTTGGTCCTGAAGATATTTTCTATTACGCCTACGCAATTTTTCATTCACTGACCTATCGTACACGCTACGCAGAACAATTGAAGATTGATTTTCCGCGCCTCCCTATCACGAGCGACAAAGAGCTATTCAAGCGACTGGTCGCGCTCGGAAACGAGCTTGTAAATCTACACTTGATCGGCGAAAACCCGTTTGACTCGTCAAAAACTATTCTTGATGAATCGGACAAATGGAACGTCAAGATCGCTGGCACTTGCCCGCCGAATCTTCCCGACTGGAAAGTCGTTGATGTTCATTATGACGCGAAAGAAAAGCGCGTGTATGCAAACGCAGGACAATATTTCGAGGGCATAGAGAAAGAAGTGTGGGAGTTTATGATCGGCGGCTACCAAGTGTGCGAGAAGTGGCTCAAAGACCGCAAGAAAGCCGAGCGTGTGCTCTCTACCGACGATTTGAAGCACTACATGAAAATCGTCGTATCTCTTCGCGAAACCATCCGCGTCATGGGTGAAATAGACAAAGCCATCCCATCGTGGCCGATGAAATAATATGTCAAGCGAATTGATTAAAAAACACCTTGGAGAGTTAAAGAGTCAAAAGAATTTTGACGAGGGTTTTATTGATTTGCTAGCTGATTCAAATGATAACAACGAGGACGGCTCCACAACGGCCGATAGAATCGTTGAGTTAGTTGAGAAACGCTATGTTGAAAGTAAACAAAATAAAACTTAGTGGTTTTCGGGGCATCCCGAACACCGCAGAAATTAATTTCTGCGAAGGAAGCAAAGAGCCTCGTTCTTTTGCGCTCTATGGCCCCAATAGTTCTGGAAAAACATCAATTGTTGATGGCTTGGAGTGGTTTTTGTCCCGAGACAGTAAAATCGAGTGGCTTCAACGCGACGAAGCAAAAGAAAAATCATACCCACATCAGGCCGCAGAAGAGAGCTTCGTGGAAATCGATTTTTACGATACTGATAAAAAGCTGAGCGGCTTAAAAAAGGAATACAACCATAAAGCAAAAACATCTCCAATTGAATCTTACAAAACGGGGTTTGAGCAGGTGTATAAGATGTTTGTCATCTCCCCCCATCTCCGCTACATGGAGATTATCGATTTCGTTTACCAAAGTACAGGGTATCAAAAATACGAGCAGTTGGCTGATTGGATGGGATTTAGAGATGAATTTACGTTTCAGGACAAAATAGCAAAAGGAGTGCACCAAAACTTGAGGGCATATGAAAAAGAAAATCAAGGTCGCGTAGAGACATTTGAGCAACAGCTAAAACAATTGACCGGTGGCATAACGGCGGGCGACGACGAGGTTCTCAACTTTTGCAATGGAATAATTAAACAGCACAAAATAGAAGAATGTAAGAGCATCAAGCGAGTTTGGGAGAAAATACCTGAAATCAGTAAGAAGAAAATCGCATCATCGGTTGGGGTGACCATAGATAAACTCACACGCGTCGAAACAGCCATCTCTGCCTCGGTATTGAAAGAGGATCTGCATAAAAAAATTGACGAGTTCTCAAAGAAGATTGGTGAATTTAGAAAGAACGAGGCGCTCGTCGCGCAAATCGATGTTATTGGCTTATACACGAAAGCGTTGGAGATTCTCACCGGCCAAACGGTTACCGATACCAAGTGCCCCGTCTGCGGAAACGAATGGAATCGAGACGAATTGATAAAGCACATAAAAGACGAGCTCGAACTCCTAAAGAAAACAAAGGAAGAAAAAAAGCAATTGGAACACGAGGCTCTAACACTGAAAACGATTGTAAACGGAGAAATAACGGCTGTAAGGTCTCTAACTGAACGCTACAAGGAAGCACAAGAGATTATCGCGGAGATTAAATTTGAAGATGCGACAGAATATTTAAAAACTCTGACAGACACGGCGGATTCCCTAAGTAAAATCGTCTCTGATGTTTCTGTACAGATACAGTTGGATTCGGCTGGTATTGAGAAAATCAACAAGGAAAAGAATGCTACGATCGAGCAGATAAAATCTCATAAAACAAAGATTCAGCCGTCTCCGGAAGATACAAAACTTTCTGAAGACATTGAGAAATTAACTCAAACAAAAACCAGCTGGGAAAGTCTGGAAGAGGCCCGCATGAAGCAGAGGTTTGCGGAGGAGCAAATCAACGCATTTTATGCGCTCAAAGACGAGGTGATAAAAACCATCCAAGACAACATCAAGGTTCGGTTTGATGAAATATCTGATCGGATTGGTAAGTATTTCAAAATACTACGGAACGACAAGGAAATTAAAGACATAAAAATTGTGCTTAACGAGGAAAGAGGCCGAGCTGCCGGTCGTTCCGCAGAGATAGAGCTTAACTATTACGATATCTCTGTACGACCAGCATATAAGGTCTTGAGTGAGTCATTACTAAATAGTCTCGGTTTGGCCGTTTACTTCACGTGCGTCAAGCAATTTAACGAAACATGCAAGTTTATCGTTCTTGACGACATAATGAATAGTCTTGATATAGACAAAAGAGATACGTTGCTCGACCTGATAGAGCAAGAATTTTTCGATTATCAAATCATCTTGTTTACGCACGATGAACACTGGTTTCAAAAAATAAAGAGGCGTTTCCCAAGTTGGATTACGAAAAAAATAAAAAGCTGGGATTATAATACGGGGCCGAAAATTGACTCTGTATTTACCACGCAAGAGGAACTCGTAGAATACTTGAAAGATTCGACAAAAACAAAAATCGCTGGGCAACTTTTGAGTGGTCATATTGAGGATAGATTGAACGAGCTTTGTGAAGATCTTTGGGCCGCCGTTCGACACCGATATTCAAAAAATGAACCTGCCACGATGGAGGAGCTTTTTGATGCTCTCGCCAAACGACTCAAAGAGAAAATTGCAACACACCCGCTTGTTGAGAAAGTAGCGGAAGCTAAGAAATTCGCACCGATACTAAGGAATTTTGTATCGCACAGTCGCACGACCTCGATATCGCCGGAAGAAGTAAGGAAAACTGCGGAAGAGTGGTTTGCGCTTGAAGCAGAGCTTCGGTGTGGTAAATGCAATCACTTTGTCGAATATCGCAGAGACAAAGATACAATCGAATGCCAATGCGGAGAAAAGAAGCTCACAAAACCAGAAACAAAATAGGCATATGGACCAAGAAATAAAACGGTTGATGGAAGAACATGAGGTCGATGAGGATGTCGCCGAGAAAGCGCAAGAATTGATTGACGAGGGTTTGGACGAAGACGAGGCAATCGAGATTGCCGAGGAGCTTTGAGGGAGCCCCGCCCGCGATCCCTCCTGTCCTTCGCGGGCGGTTGTGCGCGCACGGTGGGTGGGGCAAGCACATACGGCTTCGCGCCTTCAGGCATTTCCGCTAGGAGCGTCCAGGGCTAAAGGACGAGCGCCGACGAACACCGAAGCTACAGAATTTTAGTAGCGAAAGCGACACCACAAACTCACGAATGAAAACGAGAAGGGGGGTTGTGCGAGGGCGGACTCCGAAGGAACGAGGAGGAGCCCGAAGCTGGGGGGAGGATTCCTTCCTCCCCCCAAACAGCATGGCG
>Ga0163152_10008709_pt1 | contig 10751 bp, 6 predicted proteins | sample OliLakLV19MP8IB2_FD_148635 | JGI IMG/M metagenome (GOLD analysis project Ga0163152, IMG submission 148635) | Freshwater microbial mat bacterial communities from Lake Vanda, McMurdo Dry Valleys, Antarctica - Oligotrophic Lake LV.19.MP8.IB-2 | ecosystem: Environmental > Aquatic > Freshwater > Lake...
GGGTTGGCGGCGACCGCGAGCTGCCGATGCACGCCATGTTTCTGTTGCCGAATGTGGCACTCGTGGTGGGTACCTACTTGCTGGCCCGGCGGTTTTGCCAGCACGCCTGGCTGGCGACAGTAGCGGCCTGTGCCACGCCGGCGGTGTTCGTGAGCGCCACGACGTTGATGTGCGATAACCTGATGGCGGCCTGCTGGTGTTGGGCGATGCTCGCCTGGCTGCGCGGCCTGGATTGCGGTGGCCCACTGTGGTTTGTGGTCGCGGGCCTGCTGGCGTCGGCGGCCGCCCTGGCAAAGTACTTTGGCGTGTGCGTGGTGCCGCTGATGGTCGCGTATTCGCTGGTGCGACTGCGGCGACCCGGTTGGTGGCTGGTCGCGGTCGCGATCCCGATCGTCGTGCTGGTACTCTACGAGCGGTACAGCATTCAGCTCTATGGTCACGGATTGTTGACCGCAGCCGGCCAATACGCCAACGACAGCCAGAAATGGGATACCGCGCCGACGCGCATCTTTCAGGCGCTGATCTTCTTGGGCGGTTGTTTGATCACGATCGGCTGCGCAGCGCCGTGGTGCTGGTCGGCCAAGGTGCTCGTGCCCGCGGGCGTGATCGCGGTGCTGGCGTTCGTGATTTGGACGGCGCTGGGAGTCTTCCCCAATCCCGAGACGCGCGACGCGGCGGCACTCCGCTGGGTGTTTCCGCTGCACGCCGTGATTTTCTTGCTGGTGTCGGCCCACTTGATCGCGCTGGCCGCTTGGGAACTGGCTCGCCGCGATCGCGATGGCGTGCTGTTATGCCTGTGGTTTGGCGGCACCTTGTTGTTCGCGGCGTTGGGAAACTGGACGATCACCGCGCGGACGATGGTTCCGTTGGCGGCGCCGGCCGGCATTCTGCTGGTGCGGCGACTCGAAGTCCGCCGGCGGCTGCAAGCGGTGCTCGTTCCCACGGGGTTAAAGGTCGCTTTGTGCCTGGGCGCGGCCATGACGCTGGCCGTAGCGTGGGCCGACTATACGATGGCCAAGTCGGCCCGCCTGGCGGCAGTCGTGATCGTCCATAAATATGCCGATGCCAATCACATGCTTTGGTTTGTAGGGCACTGGGGTTTTCAGTATTACATCGAAGCGCAAGGGGCGCGACCTGTCGACGTGCCGCGCGACACGTTGATCGCCGGCGAAATTCTGGCCGTGCCGCTGGAAAACTCGAACCAGTACCTGCCTCCTGAGGACGTGGCCGAGGCGATCGGCGGGGTAGCCCGCGCCTTTCCTCGCGCGCGGTGGGTGGCAACGATTTCGACTCCTTGGCGCGGTAAGTTCTATGCCGTGGTGGCGCGTTTGGCGCTCCCCTATGTTTTTGGATCGATCGAACCCGACCCATATTTTGTGTATCAGATCAAGCGGCCATTCCGCTTCCCTGTAGGCGCGCCGGCATCGGACCCATAAAGCAAGATGTGGGCCAGAGCAATCCGCGCCCGGCTCGATCGATACCAAGAAACCGCCGTTCGAACGCCACGATGAGTGACTCCGTAAACGCGTCGCAGATCGACAAACCCGTGCCCGGCGCTGGCGGCGCAGCTGCCAGGTCAGGCTCGGGCGTCGAGTTGGCGAGCGTCAACCGGGAGGCCAACTCGTATCGCCGCGCGGTGGAAGAGGCACGCTTCAAATTCGCCCTGCTCATGGCGCTAGTGTTGTTGGCGCTGGTGCCGTTCTTGAACAAGGCCGTCCACATGGACGACCCGCTGTTCATCTATTCGGCCCAACAGATTCTGCGGCATCCGACCGATTTCTACGGCTTTACTGTCAACTGGTATGGCTTTGATCAGGCCATGCACCACGTGAATCAGAACCCGCCGCTGGCGGCCTACTATCTGGCACTGGTGGGCTACGTGGCGGGCTTCGAAGAATGGGCGCTGCACGCGGGTTTTTTGCTGCCGGCGATCGGCGTCATGTTAGGTTCGTATTTTCTGGCCTGGCATTTGTGTGGTCGACCGACACTGGCCGCGGCGCTCACCTTCGTCTTGCCAGTTACGCTGCTTTCAAGCACCACGCTGATGTGCGACACGCTTTTGTTGTGCTTCTGGTGCTGGTCGATGGCTTGCTGGCTCGACGCCGAGCGCCGCCACAAACCGTGGAAGTTTGTCATCGCGGGGCTGTGCATCGCCGCGGCTGCTTTGACGAAGTACTATGGCATTTGCCTGGTCCCGCTGTTGGCGGCCTACGGCGTGGCGTGTCGTACGCCCCTGAGTCGCCGGCCCGGCACGATGCCCTTGCGCGGCTGGGACTTCACGTCGGCACAGGTTGTCGGCCTGTTTATCCCCTGCGCGGTCTTGCTAGGGTTTGAACTCTGGACGTGGCGGCTGTATGGCCATGGCCTGGTGAGCGATGCGCGGGGTTATGCCGGGGCGGCGCGCGAGTTCACGCATGAGGTGTGGTATCGGCAATTGGCGTTCGGTTTAACGCTTCTGGGCGGTTGCACATTGCCGGTGTTGTTGCTTGCTGCGCACGCGTGGGGACGCTGGGGCGCGGCCACAACGATGCTTGTTTTTGGATCGGTCGCCGGGGTGATTGCCTGGCAGGGGAGTTACCTGGGCTACGCGCCGTCGGACGAACGCGGCTGGCAGTGGCTGATGCCGCTCGAGGCGGCCGCCTTCCTCGTGAGTGGCATTTACGTCGCGATTTTGGGAGCAATCGACTTATATCGCCGCCGCGATGCCGAATCGCTTTTGTTGGCCATGTGGGTGGCTGGCACGTTCGTGTTCGCCACGTTTATGAACTGGACCCTGACGTCGCGCACGATCCTGCCGTTGGCGCCGGCCGTCGCCATCTGGGGAGTGCGCGCCGCGGATCGTCCGCTGCGGGCGTCGAAGTTCGCCGCCAATCGCATTGGCCTGGCCGTGATTGTCCTGTTGGGTCTGGCGTTGTCGCTGGCCGTGGCGGCCGCCGATGCCAGTTGGGCGAACTCAGCGCGGCAGGCCGCTCGACTAATCCCCGAATTCCTGTTCTCGCGCGATGCGATCGATCCGGCGCGCCTCTGGTTCCAGGGCCATTGGGGATTCCAATACTACTTGGAGCAACAGGGATCGCGGCCGATGGACTTCACGCGCAGCAAGCTCCTGCCCGACGATTTTGTCGTGATTCCCAACTTTCAGGCCAACATCACTCCCTTACCGCCGGCCGCCGCCGACACCGAACAACCATTAGGTTTCCATTTGCTACAAGGCGTTTCGACCATCAGCCCGGCCGCCGGCGCGCAGTTCTACATGAGCCAAAACGGGCTCCCCTTTCCGTATGCCTTTGGTCCCAACGCTCCGGAGCTGTACTATGTGTTGCATGTGCGCGCAGAGTTGGAATACAAGGGGAGCCCGCCCGGCAATCGACCCGGGGAAGTGCCACCCGGTGCGACCAAACCTAAAGTTGGCGCCGGGCCATTTGGTGGCGCGCAGCCACTCGATGAGGTGGCGCCATAGAGTTGCGCTCGGGTCTCGACTGGCACGGACTCTCGCGGGATCTACTGACCACGGCTGGCTCATTGCTTCGCGTGTTCGCGGTATTGGCACGGTGATCCTGCTGCTGGCGTTGATGCCGCTGCTTGGCGCAACAAGTCGCGGCGCTGAAGAAGAAGCCGCTGCCGCGGAGGCCGCTGCCAATCCCGCTGACGCTGGTGTGGCCGATGCCGCTAGGGAATTCGACGCACAGGCGCTCAAGCAGGAAATTGCCTCTCCGAGGCTCATCTCGTCCATGCCTGAGTGCTTCGTGCACGCCTTGCACGCGCCGCTCGATCCGTTGGGCGATCGCTTTCTGCGCCGGCCGTCCAGCACCAGTGTCGCGGTGCTGTGGACCGCGCGCGCGAGCGGGGAAATGAAACCGCTGCTGTCGACCGGTACGTTTGCAATTCCCACCCGGCGGCGTTCGTTCACGCAGTTGCGGCTGTTGGGCGCCGTGGCCGACCAAGAGCGGCTGTACCTGGCGGTGTGGCGCTCCGGCCGCGCATTTGACGAACCGCCGCCGGCAGCCGACGAACGGTTCGCTTGGACGCCTCCCGAGTCCATTGGCCGCCGCGACGGCGCGATCGGTTTCGCGCTCGTCGTTGTCTGGCTGGCCGACGGCAATCCGCTACTCGACGAGCCACTGCCGCCGCAGCCACAGGTGCCGCGGGAGACAACCGCGGCCGGCTTGCTCAAGCTGACCGACGGCGGGGTCGAGTTCGCCGGGCGGGCTTACAAGTTTCGCAGTCGCGACCTGGTCCGCGAGAACTGAGACATATCCGTACCGTGGCCATCGCGTCTGTTGATCGACGTCGCATGTCAAAACTTTTGTGGCTGCTCGAATACCCAACCGTCAACGGCGGCGAGCACTCGCTGGTGGCGACAATTCCATGGGTGCGAGCCGCCGGCTTTGACGTGGCTGCTTTGGTGCCGGCTCCTTCCGCGGCTGCTTCGCTACTGACCGCGGCCGGGGTGCGCGTCGTTCCGGCGCCATCGGATGTTACGGATGGCGGAATGCGGTTGCCGCTTGCCGAACGCCGCGCACGACTGGCCGAAGCGCTCACGACAGAGTCTCCCGACCTTGTAGTCGCGAACAGTTTGTCGATGGCGCGATTGGCTGGGCCAGTGACCAGCGAACTTGGCCTCCCGGCCGGCGCGCACTTACGCGACATCGTGGGCTTAAGCCCGGCCGCTGTGGACGACGTTAACCGCTTGGATCGGTTGTGGGCCGTGTCGCAGGCGACGCGCGACTATCACGTGGCGCAAGGTGTCGCCGCCGACAAACTGCGCGTGCTTTACAACGGCATCGACACGGCACAGTTTCGGCCGCGACCGCGTACGGGGCATCTGGCCGCCGAACTTGGATTGCCGTCCGACGCGCGAATTATCGCCACGATCGGGCAACTCGTGCAGCGCAAGGGAGTCGACGTGGCGCTCGACGCGTTCATCGCGGCGGCCGGCGACTTGCCCGGCTGGCAGCTTGTGATCGTGGGCGAGCGGTATTCGCAAAAGGAGGAGGCCCGGCAGTTTGAGGTGGCGCTACATCAGCGGCGCGATCGTTCCGAGGTGCCCGATCGGATTCACTTTCTCGGCCGCCGCGAAGATGTCGGTGAGTTGCTGCCGGAGATCGACCTGCTGGTGCACTCCGCGCGACAGGAACCGCTGGGGCGCGTGCTGCTCGAGGCCGCTGCCTGCGGATGGCCGGTTGTCGCCAGCGATGTCGGTGGGACTCGTGAGGTTTTTGAGATCGCTGACAGCGCGGATCGCAGCGTCGTCGGCCCGATGGCCTGCGAGCTCGTGCCAGCCGGCAATGTTGTGGCCCTGGCGACGGCCATTCGCCGCCTGGCCGGCGACGCACCGCTTCGCGCGCATTTGGGCGCGGCGGCTCGGCGTTTGGCACAATCGCGGTTCGATATCCGCGTGCGCGGTCCGGCGATCGTCGCTGCCTACCGGGAATTGCTGGCCCCCGCTGGCACGGTCGAGAACTCGCCCGCCATTTGTTACAACAACGAGCGTTGAACCGCTGATCACAACGCGCGCCGCCGCCTTATCGGCGAGTGAGATTGCTAAGGAACATTTGAGCATGGCGACCCACACTGATCGCGCGACGGCGCGCACCGTTTCGCCGACCGCACCGCCGTCGAGCTCGTCGTTGTTTGAAGAGTATCGCCGTTTGACGGGCAAGTCGGCGCAATTGGCCGAGCGAGCGCGGAAGGTGTTCCCCAGCGGCATCACGCACGATAGCCGGTTTCTCGAGCCGTATCCTCTGTATGTGGAGCACGCCGCCGGTTCGCACAAATGGGATGTCGACGGTCGCGAATATGTCGACTACACCGGCGGGCACGGCGCACTCTTGCTGGGGCACAATCATCCGCGGATCGTCGCCGCCATCGAAGAACAGCTTCGCCGCGGCACGCACTACGGATCGGGGCATGAATTGGAAATCCGCTGGGGCGAGCTCGTGCAACAGCTCCTCCCCTCGGCCGAGCGCGTGCGCTTCACGAGCTCAGGAACCGAAGCAACATTGCTGGCGCTGCGCTTGGCGCGGGCCGCCACCGGCAAGCAGAAGATCGTCCGTTTCGCCGGCCACTTTCACGGCTGGCACGATCACGTGGCGTTTGGCTTGGGGCCCGACAACCGGCCGCTCTCTTCGCCCGGCGTGCTACCCGAGTTAGCCGAGCAGATGATCATCGCGCCGCCGAACGATGCGGCCGCGCTCGAACGGATCTTCGCCGAAAACCCGGACGTGGCGGCCGTGATCCTCGAACCGACGGGCGGAAGCTGGGGGCAAACGCCGATCGTGCCAGAGTTCTTGCGCGAGCTGCGTGAGCTGACCGCGCGGCGTGGCGTGCTCCTGATCTTCGACGAAGTGATCAGCGGGTTCCGCGTCGCGCCGGGCGGCGCGCAGCAGCACTTTGGTATTCGGCCCGATCTGACGACGTTGGCGAAAATCCTGGCCGGCGGCTTGCCCGGCGGTGCGGTTGCGGGTCGCGAGGATGTGCTCGAGGCGCTGGCGTTTCCGTCGGCGGCGGGACCGCGCCGCGACAAGGTGCCTCATCACGGCACCTACAACGCCAATCCCCTTTCCGCGGCGGCCGGTATCGCGACCTTGGAATTGGTCGCCACGACCGACGCTTGCCAGCAGGCCAATGACTACGCGGCGCGGCTCAGGGCCCGGCTGCAGCAAGTCGTCGACGAAGCTGGCGCGCCCTGGATCGTGTACGGTACGTTCTCAGGCTTCCACGTCTTCACGAACCCCGAAGGCCAAACCGTCACGGCGGCTGATATCGCGTCGGGGCGCTGCGATTGGCGCTCGATCAAGGCGCCCGCCAAACCAGGGCTGACCTCCAAGCTGCGCGTCGGCATGATCCTGCACGGCGTGGAGATCTTCAGTTGGCCCGGCGGCCCGACGTCGGCGGTGCATAGCGACGAAGATTTCGAACGAACGGTTGCCGCCTTCCGCGGCACGCTGCGGCGCTTGCAGGACGAAGGGGAGTTTTGACAATACGCGACCGGCTGGCGGCGCAGTTATACTTTTCCAAGACCATCAGGGTCGCACGCGCGAGTGGGCGCCCAGCGGCTCATTCACGGCGCGCCTCACCGAGAACCATCGATCAGGGGAATTCCATGTCGTGGCGATCTGCTTACACGATGCGCCGGCTCGCGGCGCCTGCCGCCCTGGCCGCCGTGATCGGCCTGAGCATTGCTTCCGCCGCTCGCGCACAGAACGGTGGCGCAGGGGGCGACACTGGCAAGCCAGCCGATCGCGCGGCGGATGAAAAGGCCATTCGCGCCAACGCCGAGAAGTTCTTGGCGGCCTTCCGTGGCGCCGATCCCAAGGCCGTGGCGGCCGCCTGGACCGACGACGGTGAGTACATCAACGACGAAGGGGTGGCCATTCGCGGCCGCGCTGCCATCGAGAAGGCCTACTTCGAACTCTTCAAGTCAGGCAAGCCCAAGGAAGTGACGCTCAAGATCGACGAAGTGCGGTTCCTTAGTCGCGACACGGCGGTCGAGGATGGCACCTTTACCATCGCGGGCAATAACCCCCAGGAGGTGCTCGTCAGCCGGTACAGTGCACTGCACGCCCGCGAGAATGGCGGCTGGCGACTGGCCATGATGCGCGAGTGGGCCGCGGAGCCGGCCGCGCAAGGAAATCCGCTCACGCAACTCTCCTGGCTGGTCGGCAAATGGAGCGCCAAGGGGGAGCAAGTCGAGTTGAGCTTGTCCTATACCTGGTTGGACGAGGGGCACAACTTCCTCGAGAACCGCTTCAAAGTCAGCGAAGGTGGCAAGCCCAAGGCCGCCGGCGTGCAGATCATCGGCCGCGACCCCGAAACCGGCTTGTTGCGCAGTTGGACTTTCGACTCGCGCGGGACCGTGGCTGCGGCCAGTTGGACGTTCGACAAAGGGCGCTGGCTGATCGAATCGACCAACTCATCGCCCGACGGCGAAATCGTCGAAGCCACAAACCTGCTGATTCCCGGAAATGCCGACAGCTTTACCTGGCAATCGCTGGTGGTCGCCGAGAACGCGGCGCTGGCTGGCGTCAAACCGATCAAGGTGGTCCGCGTGAAATAGCCGCGTCGACGAATCGCCGTCTGCGAACCAATCTCGAGGATTTCACGATGCGTGTTTCGACGAAATTGCTGGTCGGCGTCGGCCTGGCCGCGATCGTCTGTGTTCCCCAAACTGTGCTCGCCCGCGGCGGCTTTCGCGGCGGCGGTGGTGGCGGGTACCGCGGCGGCGGTATGGGGGGCGGCATGGGCGCTGTGTCGCGCGGCGGATTCAGCGGCGCTGGGATGGGCGCGCGACCGGGTGGCTATGGAGGCGGCTACGGCGGCGGATTTGGAGCTCGACCTGGGGGCAACTTCGGCGCGTCGAGCTTTGGCGCGTCGAGCTTTAACTCCGGTGGATTCGGTGCCGGTGCTTTTGGCACTCGGCCGGGCGGCTTCTCGAGCACGGCAGGCACCGGCCCGCACGGTGGCACTTGGAGCGGCGCAAGCACCGGCATCAATACCCACACCGGCCCAGCGGGTGGCACCTATTACCACGCCGCCGGCGCAGGAAGCTACACCGGCCTGCGCGGCAGCACCGTCAGCGGAGCGGGGCGCGGCGGGGTGTATGTCGGGCCTAATGGCGCGGTGATGGGGCACGGCGGACATGTCGGCACAGCCGACGGATTCCGCGGCGACCGCGCCGCGTTCGGTGGTCGCAGTTCGTTCGGAGTCGGCCCTGGCGGGAACTTCGCGGCGCGCGGCTCGCGCGGCGGCGTGGCGATTGGCCCGGGCGGTGGCGTCGCGGCCGGCGGAAGCTACGGGCGCGTCGGCGGCTACGTCAACAACGGCACCTTCCACATGACCAACGGCTATCTACATGGGCGGGCGGTGGCCGTCAACGGCGCGTACATTCACACCGGCGCCTTTGGTCGCGGCTGGTACGCCGCCTATCCGCGCGCCTGGTATCCCTACCGCTGGGCCGGCGCTGGACTGTGGGCCGCCGCGAGTTGGGCGACGGCTGCCGCCTACATGGACCTGGCCGGCGATCCGATCGCTTACGACTATGGCACGAACATCGTCTACAACGACGACGGCCAGGTCTATCAAGACGGCACGCCGATCGCCACGCAAGACGACTACGCCCAGCAAGCCCAGGACATCGCCGACACGGGCCGGCAGGCCACGCCCGACGATCAATCCCAGTGGCAGGCGCTGGGCGTGTTCGGCCTTGTGCAGGGGGAAGAAACTACGGCCAACGATTTGTTCCAACTAGCGCTCGACAAGTCGGGAGTGATTCGCGGCAACTACTACAACGCTTTGAGCGAGACGACCCTGCCGGTGTATGGTTCGGTCGATTCGAAGACGCAGCGCGCGGCCTGGAGCATCGGCGACAAGAAGGACGTCGTCTACGAAGCCGGCTTGTCGAACCTCACGCAGGAGGCCACCCCCTGCCTGGTCCACTTCGGCAAAGACAAATCGCAGCAGTTGACCCTGGTGCGGATCGAGCAGCCGGCCGGCGACGGGCAAGACGGTGCGCTACCGGACGCTGGTCAACCGGGTAGTGGTCAACCGGCTGACGCCGCTCCGGTACCGGCCCCTGACGATGGCGGAGTGGACACGTGATGTTCGAGCGATTGCTGCGTACTGAGTGGCTCCTGTTGGCGTGTGTCGCGGTCTTCGCGCTGTCGTCGCCTGCGATCGTTCTGGCCGAAGAGCCCCCCGCGCGGCCAAACATCATCTTTTTTCTGGCCGATGATTTGGGCTACGGCGATCTCGGTTGCTATGGTCAGACCAAGACGCGCACTCCCAATCTCGATCGCCTGGCTGCCGCCGGTGTGAGGCTCACGCAGCACTACTCGGGCAACGCCGTGTGCGCGCCGTCGCGCTGCGTGCTGATGACCGGGCTGCACCCAGGACATGCGTTCATTCGCAACAATCGCTCGGTTCCGCCTGAGGGGCAGTATCCGCTTTACGCTGGCGCGGTCACTTTGGCCGAACTGCTGAAACAGCAAGGATACGCGACCGGCGCGTTCGGCAAGTGGGGGCTCGGACCGCCGGCCAGCGAGGGGGATCCCCTGCGGCAGGGCTTTGATCGCTTCTTCGGCTACAACTGCCAGTCGATCGCCCACAATCACTTTCCCGCCAACTTATGGGACAACGATCGCCGGCGCGTGCTCGACAACCCCCCCTTCGCCGCGCACCAACCATTGCCTGCGGGCGCCGCGCTCGACGACCCGGCCAGCTACGCGCCGTATGTCGGCCGAGAGTACGCGGCCGACGTGATCGCTGCCGAAGCCCTGAAGTTCGTGCGCGACAATCAGTCGCATCCCTTCTTTCTCTATGTGCCGACGACGATCCCCCACGTCTCGCTGCAAGTGCCCGACGATTCGCTGGCCGAGTATCGCGGCAAGCTCGACGATGCTCCCTATGATGGCAACCGCCGCTACCTACCGCATCACGACCCTCACGCCGCGTACGCCGCCATGATCACGCGAATGGATGTCGTCGTCGGCCGGATCATGGCATTGGTCGAAGAACTAGGGCTCGGAGAGCAAACCCTGTTCGTCTTCAGCTCCGACAACGGGCCGGCCGCCGAGCGCGTCGGCGGCAGCGACTCGGAGTTCTTCCATTCGACGGGCCCGTTGCGCGGACTCAAAGGCTCGCTCTACGAAGGGGGCTTTCGCGTGCCGGGCATCGTCCATTGGCCTGGCCATATCGAGCCGGCGGTGTGCGATCGCGTGACCGGTTTTGAAGATTGGCTGCCGACGCTCTTA
>Ga0163152_10008712_pt1 | contig 10749 bp, 8 predicted proteins | sample OliLakLV19MP8IB2_FD_148635 | JGI IMG/M metagenome (GOLD analysis project Ga0163152, IMG submission 148635) | Freshwater microbial mat bacterial communities from Lake Vanda, McMurdo Dry Valleys, Antarctica - Oligotrophic Lake LV.19.MP8.IB-2 | ecosystem: Environmental > Aquatic > Freshwater > Lake...
GCTACGATGCCCCCTCGCGCGTCATGCCCACGAACCCCGAGAAGCCCCGCGCGACGTGGCGCGTGCTCGGCCTCGAGCTCGCCGTGGGGGAGCCGGAGTCGCGGTTCCTGGAGCGGGCCGCGCGCGAGATCGGGGCGGGACCGGGCGACGTCCTGGGGGCGCGCGTCGCGCGCAAGGCGCTCGATGCGCGGCGGCGCGCTGGTGCGCACCGCCTGCACTTCGTGGCGCACGTCGACGTGACGACACCAGCCGGATTTCGGTCCGCCATGCTCGCGCGCGCGCGGGAAGCCGGACGCGTGCAGCCGGCGCCGCCCGCGGTCGAGGCGCGCGCGGCGCGAGTCGATCCCAGCGTCGCTCGATCGCGCGTCGCGGTCGTCGGCGCCGGGCCGGCCGGGCTCTTCGCGGCGCTGATCCTCGCGCGCCACGGGTTGGCGGTGACACTCGTCGACCGCGGCAGCGCGCTCGAGCGGCGCGGTCGCGAGCTCGTGGCGTTCCACCGCACGCGCGTGCCGAACCCCGAATCGAACCTGCTCTTCGGCGAGGGCGGCGCGGGCACGTACTCCGACGGCAAGCTCTACACGCGCGTCGACGACCCGCTCGAGGAGGCGCTGCTCCAGGAGCTTGTTGCGTGCGGCGCGGACCCGGCGATCGTGTACGACGCGCGCGCGCACATCGGCACGGACAAGCTGCACTTCATCCTGCCGCGTTTCCGCGCCGTTCTCGAGGCGGCCGGCGTCACGTGTCGCTGGAACGTGCGCGTCGACGGGCTCGTGCTGGCGCCCGGTCCGACGCCGCGCGTGCGCGCGCTGGCGACGAGCGCGGGCGAACTCGCGTGCGATGCGGTGATCCTGGCGCCGGGCCACAGCGCGCGCGACACGTGGGCGCGGCTCGCGGAGCAAGGCGTCGTCTTCGAGGCCAAGCCGTTCCAGGTCGGCGTGCGCATCGAGCACCCGCAGGACCTGGTCGATCGCGCGCAGCACGGGACGGGGCCCGAGGCCGAACTCCTGGGGCCGGCCTATTACGCGCTCGTCGCGCGCGCCGGCGAGGACGCACCGGGCGCGCACAGCTTCTGCATGTGTCCCGGCGGCCGCATCGTCGCCAGCGTGAACGAGCCCGGATTCCTGTGCACGAACGGCATGAGCAACTCGACGCACAGCTCGCCTTGGGCCAACGCTGCGATCGTCGGCACGATCGGCCCGCGCGAGTTCGGACCCGGTCCGTTCGCGGGCGTCGCGTTCCAGCGCGAGCTCGAGGCGCGCTTCTTCGCGGCCGGCGGCGGCGACTACCGCGCGCCGGCGCAGCGCGCGTCGGATTTCCTAGCCGGCCGCGAATCGTCGGGCGAGCTGCGCTCGAGCTACGTGCTGGGCATGGTGCCCGGTCGCGTCGACGCGCTGCTGCCCGCGATCCTGCGCGACGCGCTGGCCGCCGCGCTGGTGCGATTCGACCGCACGATCCCGGGCTTCGCGGGACCCGAGGGCCTGCTCGTGGGTCTCGAATCGCGCAGCTCTGGCCCGGTGCGGATGCCGCGCGAGGACGTGACGCGCCGCGCGCGCGGCTTCGCGAACCTCTACCCGGTCGGCGAGGGCGCGGGCTACGCGGGCGGGATCATGAGCGCGGCGCTCGATGGCGCGCGCTCGGCCCTGGCGCTGCTCGAGCACGGAGTGGGCTGACCCCCGGCCGCGCTCGCCCGCGGGCTCGGACCGGGATACAGTGCGACGATTCCATGCCGAACCCGCCCTCCGCGCCGAAGGAACCCAACGGTCGCCGCAAGGTCACGACCAAGAGCCTCCTGCGCATGAAGCAGCGCGGCGAGTCGATCGCGGCGCTGACCGCGTACGACCACACGATGGCGCAACTGCTCGACCGCGCCGGGATCGACGTGATCCTCGTCGGCGATTCGGTCGCGATGGTCGTGCAGGGCCGCGAGACGACGGTCGCCGTGACGCTCGACCAGATGCTCTACCACGCGTCGCTCGTGTCCCTCGGCATCGAGCGCGCGCTGATCGTGGGCGACCTGCCCTTCATGACCTACCAGATCAACGCCGACGAAGCCCTGCGCAACGCCGGCCGCATGGTCAAGGAGTCGGGCGTCGAGGCGGTCAAGCTCGAGGGCGGCGGCTCGATCTGCGAGACCGTGCGCCGCATCGTCGAGGTCGGCATCCCCGTCATGGGCCACCTGGGCCTGACTCCGCAGTCGATCCACAAGTTCGGCACGTACCAGGTGCGCGCGACGAGCCCCGTCGAGGCCGAGGAGATCCGGCGCGACGCGGTCGCGCTGCAGGACGCGGGCGCGTTCGCGATCGTGCTGGAGAAGATCCCGGCCAGCCTCGCGGCCGAGGTCTCGAAGAAGCTCACGATCCCGATCATCGGCATCGGCGCGGGACCGGGCTGCGACGGGCAGATCCTCGTTTCGCACGACATGCTCGGGCTCTACACGCGCTTCCACCCGCGTTTCGTGCGCCGCTACGCGCAACTCGGCGAGGAGATGCTGGGCGCGTTCCGCCGCTACGTCGGCGACGTGAAGGCGAAGAGCTTCCCGTCGAACGACGAGAGCTACTAGCACCAGTCGAGTGTGTGGGGCTGTTTCAGCGCCCGCGCGGAGCTGGAATGCCAAGCACCTTGCAGATCGAACGCGCTGTCCCCGACTTGATCTCCCCGTGGCGAGGAACGGTGGAGAGGGCCACCGTCCTGGGATTCAGCCACACGCCGTGCTTCGCGCCGTGATGGTGGAGCACGCAGCCGTGCGACCGGAGGTGAGCCTCGAGCTCGCGACGCTTCACAGCCGCGTCAACCGGCCCGGGAACGCGGCTTCAAGCGCGCGAGGAGTCGCGCGCGCGCCTGGCGCAGCATTCGCGCCGCATCCGCAGCCTTCTGGAAGGCTTCCGCGATCGAGTCGGCCTGCGTCACGAGTTCGGGGTCGTGCGGCGAGGTCACGACGAATCCGCCTTCCTTGGCTTCAGTCAGACGGAGGAGCATCTTTCCAGAGCTCACCAGGTAGGTGGCCTTTCGGACCTTCTTCGCCATGGGCCCCTGATCCTACTGCTTTCCTGGGCTGCTGACAGTCGGTTTGCTCCCCGGCTGGCTCGCTCCTACGGGTTCAGGTCGATCTGGTCCGATGAGGACGGCCGCGGCACGACCGCACCTCCTCATGAAGAAGATCCTCGTCGTCGACGACTCGCCCGTCCTGCGCAAGATCATGCTGCGCGTCCTGCGCGAAGCCGGCCTCGGCGACGCGGGGCTCGTGGAAGCCGTCGACGGGCGTGACGCGCTGCGGCGCATCGGCACCGATCCGGCGATCGGGCTCGTGCTGAGTGACGTCGACATGCCCGGCATGAACGGGATCGACTTCGTCCGCGAGCTGCGCGAGCGCCGGACGAGGGAGGAAGTGCAGGTGCTGCTTCTCACCGCGCGAGAGCAGCGCGATCCTTCGGCTCACGGCGCGGACGGCTGGCTGCGACGACCGTTCAGCGTGGAGAGCCTGCGCGCCGCGGTGGCAGGCATCGGCCTCCCCGTGTCGGACGCGCGCGCGCGCGAAGTGGCCTGACGCTCGCTATTTCTTGCCCTTGTCGAGCGCGCGCTTGAACAGCGAGCCAAGGTTCGTGCCGATCGGCTCGGACGAGCTCTTCTTCATCGCTTCGTCGATCACGGAGGCCTCGACGGAGTCCTCCGAGCCCAGCACGGCGCCGCGCGGGTCGAGGCGCGAGAGCGAGATGCGCGAGCGGCCGGGTTCCACGGCCACGATGCGCACCTGGATCTGCTGGCCGGGCTTCACGACGTCCTGCGGGCGGCGCACGCGGTCCTTGGCCAGTTGGCTGACGTGCACGAGGCCTTCGACGCCCGGCTCGAGCTCGACGAACGCGCCGAACTCCTGCAGGCGCGTCACCTTGCCGGTCACGATCGAGTCGACCGCGAAACGGCTGGCGACGTCGGCCCACGGGTCGCGCTGGAGCTGCTTGAGTCCCAGGCCGATGCGCTTGCCGCCGTCCTCGATCTTCAACACCTGCGCTTCGACTTCCTGACCGGCCTGCAGCACGGTGCCGGCCTTCTCGACGCGCGCGTGCGACAGGTTCGAGACGTGGACCAGGCCTTCGACGCCGCCGCCGATGTCGACGAACGCGCCGAAATCCTCGACGCGCGTGACCTTGCCCTTCACGACCTGGCCGACGGAGATGCGGCCGACGGTCTCCAAGCGGGCCTCGTCGCGCTCGCGTTCGAGCACCTTGCGGCGCGACAACACGATGCGTTTGCGCTCGCGGTCGACCTCGACGACCTCGCACGTCAGCGTCTGGTTCAGGTGGACGCCCAGGTTCTCCTCGCGCGACAACCCGACCTGCGAAGCGGGCAGGAACGCCGACACGGCGCCGACGCGCGCTTCCAGACCGCCCGTGTTCTGGCCGGTGATCTTGGCCTTCACGAGCGCGCCCGGTTGCACATCGTCGCCGATCAGGACCTGCGTCGCGCTCCTCGCGACGTGGCGCGAGAGGATCCACAGGTCGTCCTCGCGCCCGCGCGACTGGAAGTCGAACTCCTCGCCCATCTTCGGCGGAGTCGCGAAGTCGGCCAGAGGCGCGACCCCCTGCATGCGCGGCCCGAGCTCGACGAACACGTCGTTGCCGCGCACGTCGACGACGGCGCCGCGCTGGGTCCGGGCGTCGCCCGAGCCGCCGGTCTGCGCGCGCTTCGCCGGCTCGCGCCGCGGTTGGTCGATCTCCTGGAGGTTGAGGCCTTCGAGAGCCGCGTCGATTTCGCGGGAGAGGGGGTCGTCGGAGCGGGGGGCGGCTGTCATAGGGGGTTCGGACGCGTCCCGCGCGCAGGTCCGCGCGGTGCCACCGAGGTCGGAATGACACTCGGTTGGGTTTCTGTCGGTCGTTCAGTCTCCGGCGCGCAAGGCGGATCGGCAAGTGGAGGGGGGTCCGGCCGGACTCGCCGCGCCCGATCAGAGCCTCACGTACTCGTAGTCGATCGGCGTGTCGTTGACGCCCTTGGGCGGGGGCGCGATCCAGCTCGCCATCTTGCCCGGCTCCGTCACGGGCTTCATCAAGGACTTCACGTAGGCCCGGTCCGCGTCGGTCGGCAGCCACTCGGCCACGCGCGCTTCCCACTGCGCTTCCGTGAGCGGCGCGCCGTCCAGGTCGAACCGGCCCGCGGCGTAGTCGCCGATCCGCCGGTTGAAGCGGCGGTGGGGCAGGCGGAAGCGGAACTCGACGCCGTGCGTCTCGCTGCTGTACTTCTCACAAATGCGGTTCCAGTACTCGATGCCCTTCTGGTTGTCCTTCACGTACTCGTCGCGCAGCACCTCGTTCATCGCGTTGCGCAGCGGCACGACATCCGGCACCAGCTTGCCGTCGAGGAAGCGCTCGAGCGCGTACGTCTGGTCGAGCGCGGTGTGCTCCTCGTAGCGGCGCTCGTAAGCGCGGCCCTTCAATCCGGCCGAGAAGAAGTTCGCGGAGTTGCTCGACACCTCGGCGCCGTACAGGTCCGTCGACGAGCTCGCCCAGTAGTTGATGTAGCGCTGGATCAGGTCGAACGGGATCGCGCCCTCGCTCTTGACGTCGCGACCCGGGTTCTCCTGCGTGACCTGACACGTGCGCTCGATCACGCGGCCGACGCCGGTCTGGCCCACGAACATGTGGTGCGCCTCCTCGGTCAGCATGAAGCGGCACGTGCGCGCCAGCGGATCGAACGCGGATTCGGCCAGCGCCAGGAGCTGGAACTTGCCGTCGCGGTCCGTGAACATCGTGAAGCAGAAGAAGGACAGCCAGTCCTGGCAGGGTTCGTTGAAGGTGCCCAGGATCCGCGGGTGGTCGGCGTTGCCGCTCCTGCGTTGCAGCAGTTCCTCGGCCTCCTCGCGCCCGTCGCGGCCGAAGTACGTCTGCAGCAGGTAGACCATCGCCCACAGGTGCCGGCCTTCCTCGACGTTGACCTGGAACAGGTTGCGCAGGTCGTAGAGCGACGGCGCCGTGTGGCCGAGCAGCCGCTGCTGCTCGACGCTGGCCGGCTCCGTGTCGGCCTGCGTCACGATCAGCCGGCGCAGCCAGTTGCGGTACTCGCCCGGAACCTGCTGCCACACGGGCTGGCCGTAGTTGTCGCCGAAACCGATCGTGCGCCCGGGCTCGGCCGGGTTCAGGAAGATGCCCCATCGGTAGTCGGGCATCTTCACGAAGCCGTAGTGCGCCCAGCCGTCCTTGTCGACGCTGATCGCCGTGCGCAGGTAGATCTCCTTCTGGTTGAAGTCGGTGGGGCCCATCGAGTTCCACCACTCCAGGTAGTTCGGCTGCCAGGCCTCGAGCGCGCGCTGCAGGCGCTTGTCACCCGCCAGGTCGACGTTGTTCGGGATCTTCTGGCTGTAGTCGATGCCGGTCATCGGTTGTCTCCCTGGATCACGTGCGGTTGTAGTCGAACTCGGCCTTGTTCGGCGTGCCATAGCAGGTCAAGGCGCCGCGCTCGCCCACGGCGTTGGGACGCTGGAAGATCCAGTTCTGCCAGGCCGACAAGCGGCCGAAGATCTTCGTCTCCATCGTCTCGGGCCCGGCGAAGCGCAAGTTCGCTTCCATGCCCGTCAGCGCGTCGGGCGAGAACGCCGAGCGTTCCTCGATCGCGAGGCGCAGCTCGTCGTCCCAGTCGATCGCGTCGGGCGCGAACGTCGCCAGGCCCAGCTCGTCGGCGCGCGCGGCGTCGAAGTCGTCCTTCTCGGCCAGCACCGCGGTGACGCTCTGGGGCGTGCCCAAAAACCGCGTCGCGAGGCGCGAGATGCCGTTCGCCATCGGGTTGCGCCCGTCGTTCGCGGCCGTGACGCCCAGCACCGCGCCGTCCGCGTCGGCCAGCTTCACGTAGGAGCGGTCGCAGGCCAGCAGGAGCTCCAGGAACGTGCCGACGAAGCACGTACCCTCGTCGACGACGGCGTAGAAGCCTTTCGCGCTCAGGTCGACCCGTTTCAGCGTGCGGCGCACGAAGCTCGCGACCTCGCGCACGAACCAGTCCTTGGAATCGGCCAGCAGCGCGTCGGTGGCGCGCAGCGCCGCGCTCGAGCCCTTGCAGCGCAGGAGCACGAGCCCCACCTCGGGGTGGTTCAAGCGCAGGCGCAGGATCGCGTCGTCGAGCTCGCGGAACGCGCGCAGCGCCCACCAACGCGCGCCCTCGGCGCGCGCCGCACGGGCGTTGGTCGCGAACGTCGCGGGCGCGGCGATCACGAGCTCCGCGGTGCGCGCCTCGGCGTCGATCGAGCATTCGACGTGGCGGTAGACGAACCGTCGTCCCTGCGAAGTCGGCGTCTCCTCCGGCGCGATCTCGTCGAGCTCGACGCCCGGCCCGTCCTTCTTCGCCTGCGTGTCGGCCAGGCGTCGCGCGCGCTCCTTCACCGATTCGGCCCAGCGCGAGAGCGGCGCGATGCCGTCGACCAGGTTCCATTCGACGGCGCGCTTGCCCTTGATGCCCTCGGCCACCGTCGAGAACACGTCGCAGCGGTCGCGGCGCACCATGCGCTTGTCGGCGATGCGCGTCAGGCCGCCGGTGCCGGGCAGCACGCCGAGCAGCGGCACCTCGGGGAAGCTGACCGCGCTGTTGCGATCGTCGACGAGCAGGATCTCGTCGCAGGCCAGCGCCAGCTCGTAGCCGCCGCCCGACGCCGTGCCGTTCAACGCAGCCAGGAAGCGCAGACCCGAGCGCGCGCTGGCGTCCTCGATGCCCAGGCGCGTCTCGTTCGTGTACTTGCAGAAGTTGACTTTGAACGCGTGGCTCGACGTGCGCAGCATCACGATGTTCGCGCCCGCGCAGAACACGCGGTCGAGCGCGCCCGTGATCACGACGCAGCGCACCTCGGGGTGCTCGAAGCGCAGCCGCAGGATCGCGTCGGCCAGCTCGACGTCGACGCCCAGGTCGTAGCTGTTCAGCTTGAGCTCGTAGCCGTCGCGCTCGCCGCCCTGCGGATCGACGCCCATCGTGAGCGTCGCGACGTCGCCGTCGAAGGTGAGCTTCCAGTGCTGATAGCGGCTCGGGTGCGTCTGGAACTGCACCGGCGGGCGGGAGGTGAGGGTCTGGGCCATCGAGGGGGTGTCCGGGCAAATTGGGCGATATACTGCCCAGGTCTTGCATGCCTGAGCATTCTAACGCCCACTTCGATCCGCACCAGCGCGCAGCCTTGCACCAGCGCGCCCTGCTGGGCCTGGGGCGGCGTCTGCGGGCCCGCCGGGAGGCCGCCGGGCTGTCCGTGTCGGACGTCGCCGGCCGCTCGGGGGTCTCCGCCGCCACCTGACCGAGGCCGAAGGCCGGCCGGGCCAACTTGAGCGTCCTGCGCCTCCTCGACCTGGCACGCGCGCTCGACGTGCCGGTCGAGGCGCTCGTGCGCGAGCCCGAAGCACCGCGCGATCGCGTTGCGTTGGTGGGCTTGCGCGGAGCCGGGAAATCGACCCTGGGACTGCGCTTGGCGCTCGCCCTCGAGGTTCGCTTTGTAGAACTCGACCAGCGCGTGGAGGCTCTCGCCGGTCTGCGTCTCGGCGAGATCTTCAGTCTGCACGGCGAGGAGGGATTCCACCGCTTCGAGGCCGAAGCGCTCGAGGACGTGCTGCGCGAGGGCACACGGCTCGTCCTGGCCGTCGGCGGTTCGGTCGTCTTGCGTCCCACGACGTTCGAGCGCCTGCGGCGTACGTGTCGCACCGTGTGGCTGCGGGCGAGCCCAGCAGAGCACTTCGAGCGCGTGCAGGCGCAAGGGGACGGCCGCCCGATGGCGGATCGCCCACGTGCCCGGGCCGAGCTCGAGGCGCTCCTGCGCGCGCGAGAGCCACTCTACGCCGCGTGCGACGAGGTCGTCGACACGCGCGGCCGCAGCGTCGATGCGGCTTTCGAGGCATTGGGTGCGGTTATCGGAGCGGAGGGGGAAGTCTGATTCGCGTCTCGTCCGTCCTGGTCTTCGCGATTGTGCAATCGCAACCGACGTGCGAGTCCGGACTGCCGAAGGCCGTGTTCCAGCCACGCAGAGCGAGCCTTCATGTGACGGCACCCTCACCAAAAGGCGCGGAAATCACGGGGATCGAGGCACCAAGTCGCAATCGACGGCGCGAGTCCCGATACTGGTACGGTAATTGTTGCAGGGTGCCGCAGACGCAGGATTCATCGGGACTCCTCGCGCCATCCCTCTCATTCGGCAACCCCCTTCCACGCCGTGCGTCCGGTTTTCGACCGTGCGCCCGCCCTTCTCATCATGAGCACACTCCGCACCACCCTCGCTTCGCTGGCATTCGCCGGCACAGCGCTCACCGCAGGGGCCCAGACTCAGCAGGTCTGCTTCACCGGGTCGATCCCTCTCACGACCACGAACTGGCAGAACTCGGTCACCATTCCGAAGTTCGACCCCACTCTCGGGGACCTGCAGTCGATCTCCTTCACGCTCTCCGGCAACGTGCAGGGCACCGCGCAAGCGGAGAGCCTCGACGCCGCGCCCTCGATCGTGAACACGCAGTTCTCGGCCAACATCACGCTGACGCGGCCGGACCTCAGCATCATCGTCGTCACGATCCCGATCGCGAACTTCAGCGACCCGTTCACGGCCTTCGACGGCATCATCGACTTCGCGGGCACCTCGGGCGCGACGCACGCGAACATCAACGCGAGCGACACGCAGACGGTCAACTCGCCGCCGCCCGCTTCCGACCTGGTTCTGTTCACCGGCCCGGGCACGATCTCCCTGCCCGTGGCGGCCAACGGCAGCTCGATCGCGACGGGCTCCGGCAACCTGATCACGCAGTTCTCGACCGACGCCGCGGCCGACGTCACGGTCTGCTACACGTACCTGCCGAACATCCCGCCGACCCTGAACTGCCCGGCGACGATCATGGTCAGCGCCGGCGTGCCGACGCAGTTCCAGGTCTGCGCTTCCGACGCGAACGTGGGTGACGTCGTCACGATCAACGCCACGAACGTGCCCCCGGGCATGACGTTCACGCCGCCGCTGCCGGCCTCCGGCAACCCGATCTGCATCACGGTCGACTGGACCCCGACTGCCAGCCAGGTCGGCACGTTCCAGGTGACGTTCACTGCGATCGACACGCACCTGCGCTCGCAGAGCTGCACGGTCACGCTGGTCGTGGCCGAGTGCCACATGGTCTTCTCGACCGGCCTCGGCGCGGCCCAGGTGACCCTCTTCGGTCACCTCTACGACACCCAACTGGCGGGCGTGCGCCGCTCGTGGCCGGTGACGATGGAGGACATGCCGAGCTTCAACCTGAATCAGTTCCCGCCGGCGATGTACGTGCAGGTCCTGATGTACAACGCGCAGATGTTCCCGACGAATCCGGATCAATACTCGGCCGCGATGCGCGTCACGCGCAACACGCAGGGCGGCATCGACACCGAGTACTTCGGCACCTACGACGGCATCGCGCTCCGCGCCCACATCTTCTACGTGAACGGCGTCCCGCGCGTGCGGTTCCCCTTCACGATCGAAGGCATGTGAGCTGAGTCCAGAGGGCCTCGAGGCCTGAAGGGCTCGACGCAGCGGCCTCCCGGCGACGGGGGGCCGCTCGCATTTCCAGGCGGGCCCGCGTGAACGAACCGTGCGCGCCGCGCGGTTCCGCGCGGCGCCAACAGGATCATAGAGGCCGTACGATCGGTTTCTTGACGGCCTCCCCCCGCGCGGTTCCGCGCGGCGCCAACAGGATCATAGAGGCCGTACGATCGGTTTCTTGACGGCCTCCCCCCGCGCGGTTCCGCGCGGCGCCAACAGGATCATAGAGGCCGTACGATCGGTTTCTTGAC
>Ga0163152_10008720_pt1 | contig 10738 bp, 8 predicted proteins | sample OliLakLV19MP8IB2_FD_148635 | JGI IMG/M metagenome (GOLD analysis project Ga0163152, IMG submission 148635) | Freshwater microbial mat bacterial communities from Lake Vanda, McMurdo Dry Valleys, Antarctica - Oligotrophic Lake LV.19.MP8.IB-2 | ecosystem: Environmental > Aquatic > Freshwater > Lake...
CTATGGAATCACGTTCTTCAATCGTAAGATGACTGGGCATCGCTGGGACTCCGTTCCCAAGGGAAAAGTTTGCAACACTTCACCCATTGGAAACTCCCAGCGATGTTTTCTCCCACGTCAGTTTTCGAGGCTCGTTTTCCAAGCCTCGATTGCATTTGAGATTTGAGACCGCCCTCCGCCGCAACACTCCCCACTTTGCATTTACACAAGGCGCGAAGCGAATCTGGTTCGGTCGGTAACTGCGCGTCTGGCTGCTATCCGCCCCCGCTTGCGTTGGCACTCGAAATCTTGCGATACAACAGAGCTTCGCCAAATCGCACCGATTCGAAGTTCGTCGCGATCCCGTACAGGTTTTCGGCGGTTCCCAATAGTAACCAGCCGTTCTCGCGCAAGAGCGCATGAAACTGCTGGCAGATTCGTTGGCGGGTCGGCGCGTCAAAGTAGATCAGCACATTGCGACAGCAAATCAGGTCGAACAAACCTAGTCCGACGAGCGAATGGCACAAGTTTACCTGCCTGAAGTCAACAAGATCTCGCACCGAGGGGATCAGGCGAAATCGCGTCGAGTCGCTTTGAAAGAACTGAGCGATGCGCGATGAACTGACACCGCGGGCGATCTCGCGAGCATCGTACTCCCCCGCTCGAGCCACCCGCATGGCCTCGCGCGAGATGTCACTGGCGAGAATCGAAAACGATGCCTGTCGCAGGCCGCCTGGCCCCGACGCGGCCCCGTACTCACTGGCCAGCATCGCCAGGCTATAGGCTTCTTGGCCGTTCGAGGTTCCGGCACTCCAGATGCGAATCGGGCGTCCCAGCGGCGAGACCTCCGCGGCCAGACGCGGAAAAATATCGGAACGCAAAGCCTGGAACACGTGGGGATCGCGAAAAAAGGAGGTTTCGCGAGTTGTCACGGCGTCGATCACCGCTTCCACGAGTCGATCGTCTGGCCGCGCCTGCAAGCGGCGGCATAATTCGTCGAAGCTCGTCAGCCCTCGCGCGGAGATCACCGGGCCCAGTCGATCCCGAATTAAGTACTCCTTATCCTCAGAAACGACGAGCCCGCATAGCGAATGGATGGCGCGGCGGAGCTCGTTAAATGTGGCGGGCGACAGATGCATGTCAGGATCTGCCTCGGCCGATCGAGACGGCTTCGACCGCCCTGGCGATCGCGCCCAGCGGGAGCACGGCATCCGTGACGCTGGCCGCCACGGCGCTGCCTGGCATCCCCCAGACAACGCTGGTCTCTTCATCTTGGGCGAGCACGTAACCCCCGGCGCGCTTCAACGGTCCGAGCCCTGCGGTTCCGTCGTTTCCCATGCCCGTGAGGACGACGGCCACCGCATCGCGGCCCAACAGCGCCGCGGCCGATCGAAACAGCACGCTGGCCGAAGGTCGGCAGCCGCTTTCTGGTGGCTGTTCGTTCAAGCCCGCCACGAGCTCACCGCGCGGGTTGGTCCGCAGCACCAGGTGCTTGCCCCCCGGCGCGATGTAGATCGTCCGTGCTGCGATCGGTTGGCCATCCGCAGCCTCGATCACAGGGCAGGGACATTTTCGCGCCAGGCTCTCGGCCAGTGATTGCGTAAAGCCAGCCGGCATGTGCTGCACGACGAGGATGGGCGCATCGATCCGGCCAGCCAGATCGGGAAGCAGCGTCGCCAAGGCTTGCGGACCTCCGGTCGACGCGCCGATGAGCACCGCGCGCAGGGACCGCGACAACGAGGTTGGCGGCGGCGATTCGTCACATGCGCGAGCCGGATGAGGACTCAGATTCCAAGGGATCGGCTGACCCGCGGCGCGACGTCGCCGTGCCAGAAACGCACGGAGTTTGGGGACCAGATCATTACGCAGGGCAACAAGGCTGGCTTCACTTGAAGCGCCGCTCGGCTTCGCAACCACGTCGAACGCCCCTGCCTGCAGGGCCTGCACGGTCACTTCCGCGCCGCGCTTGGTGAAGGCGCTGACCATCAACACGCCGATCTCCGCAGCGGAACCTCGCGAACGATTGGTTTGCTGGATGGCCTCGAGCGTTTCCAGTCCGTTCATGCCGGGCATTTCGACGTCGAGCGTGACGACGTCGGGTGGATGCTGGCGAATGAACTCGAGTGCCTTGGGGCCGCTGAACACCGAGCCGGCCACCGTGATGTCATCCTGACCGCGGAGCGCGTCTTCGATCGCCGCTCGAAAGATTCGAGAGTCGTCGACGATCAATACCCTGGCTGCCTCGCTCATCGCGGCCAATCCTATTTCCCGCACACGGTCGGCGCTGCTAGCATCATACGGGCGAAGACAATTCAGGCGATAGCCGCACGCCGTAAGCGAGGTCCTTGGTGGCGGGGCGCCGGCCCTGGCCGCCGACGGCGCGCGTCATTTGCCATTGTTGATGCGAAAGTGACGCACGATGCGTTCCAGGTTGGCCGAGATCTCCTGGAGGCGCGCCGCCGCCTGATTCACTTGCTGAGCGCTCGTCGTGTTCAGTCGCGTCGCCTCACTGACGCCGCGAATGTTGCGGGATACCTCGCGGACGGCGCGGGCGGCCTCGCTGGCGTTGTGCGAGACATCGGTGGCCGCCTTGGCCGCCTCGCTGGCGTTCCGCGACATGTCGTTCGTTCCCTTGGCCACTTCCGTGATCGACAGCGCGATGTGCTCGACTCCCTGACCCGCGGCATGCAACTTGTCGGCACTGTCCGCTGCGGTTTGTGTTTGCGTATTGATTGCCCTGAAGATGCGATCCGAAGCCGTATTGATGGCCGAAATCGTCTCCGCGACCTCTTCGATGACTGAGACGGCGCTGCGGGTGTTGTCTTGGATGCCTTCGATCATGCGGGCAATGTCCTCGGCGGCCTTGCCACTCTGATTCGCAAGTTGCTTGATTTCGTTGGCCACGACGGCAAAGCCCTTGCCGGCATCACCGGCCGACGTGGCTTCGATGGTCGCGTTCAGGGCCAGCAGATTGGTTTGCACGGCGATCAGCTTGATCATCTCGGTGACCTTGCTGATCTCGCCCGCCGAGCGATCGAGCGCGGTCATGGTTTGTGTCGCGGCAACGGCCAGGCCGGCCGCCTTGGCGCTGATCTGGGCGCCTTCGCAAGCGTCGTCGGACACGGCTTTGAATGAGCGTGTGGCGACTTGAATGGCATCGACTACCGAGCCGACGTTCGTCGAAGTCTCGCCGGCGGCGCCCGAGATCGTCCCGACGTTGACGCTGATTTCCTCGCTGGCCGAGGAGATCGAGGCCACGTTCATGCTCATTTGCTCGGCGGCCGCGGCCATGGTGTTGATGTTGGCCGTCATCTGCTCGGTGCTGCCGGCCACGAAGCCGGCTTGCGTGGACATTTCCTCGCTTTGGGACAGGAGTTGGTGTGACACCGCGCCCAACTCAGCCGAAGAGGCGCCAATCTGGTCCGACACGCCGTGAATCTCGGCGACAATGCTGGCGAAATTCTCGGCAGCCTGATCGATCGCCCGCGTGAGGTGGCCGATCTCGTCGTTCTGTGTCAGTTTCAACCTCCGCGTCAGGTCGCCCTGCGCGAGGGCATGCGCCAGCTCAACGCCTTGTGCCACGGGTTGAGTGATCGAGAGGGCGATCTGTCGACCCAGGAACAGCCCGATCAAGATTCCCAAGAGTGCCGCGCCGCCGGTGATCGCCAACGAGCGGTGATAGCCTGCTTGCACGCTGCTGCGGTCGGATTCGACCTGTGCTGCCAGAAGCTGTAGCAACCGTTCGAGTGCGCCGTCGCATTCGTCTCCCAATTCGACTGTTGTTGTTAGCGTCAGTTTGCTGCAGCGGTTGTTGCTGTTCGTGTGCGAGAGCCTCTGGATTTGGACGACGATCTTCTGCAAGGCATGTGTTTCCATCATCGCCTGGCTGATTTCCATCCGGTCTACCTCGTCGACCAGCGGTTTCGCTTCCTGCAGACTGGCCTCGAGAGCCGACATCACTTCGGCAAGCTGCGTATCCAACTGGTGCATTTCGGCGTCATCGTTGGAGGCCAGGTGATCGTAGAGCAGATTCAGGATCCGATAGCTTCGTTGCCGGGCACGGTCGAGCAGGGTATCGACCTCGTGGATGCGGCGAAGATGTGCGGCATCCGTGGCCGCCCCCTCGGCGGTCGACAGCTTGCTCAAGCGAGACTGCACGGCCACGAGCAGCTTTTCGATCGCCTCCAAGTGGTCACGAACGTCCCCCTTGATAAGCTCAGCGCCCCGCGCGTTCGTGTTCAGCAGCGCGAGTTCGAGGATTTCCTTCTGATTGGCGGCAAACGCTTGCCAGGCGCGCTTGAAATCGTCGAGCTGCTGTCGCTCCGCGGCGTCGGTAGTGGTTGCCAGCAAATCCTGCAACTGAGGAAGCAACTTGTCGATCTCCGCGGAGCCCGCTCGAGCCAGTTGGACGAATTGGGCCGACTGAGCGTCGTCTGGCGAGAGCACGGCGTTCTTTTCGGCGCGAATCGCCCGCAGCAGCGCAATGCGGAGTTGCGAGGTCGTATCCAGCGCGCGATTCGTGATGTCGACCATCTCCTGGATCTGGGCGTTGGTGCGGGCAAGCTGCACTCCGCCGACCGCGGCCACGGCCACGATCGTGGCCGTCAGGATCGCGACCAGGATGCCAATTTTGGTTTTCAGGTTGATTCGATTCATAACTGACTACTCGTGAGAGATTGAGCGTGAGTCTGTTGTGCGGTATTTAATTCTCTAATCCCGTGCCGTATCCGCGAACGCGGCCGGCAGTAGTCGCTGCGGTTCGACCAGCGTCACTAGCAGCGAATCCAGCGTGGCGTGTCCCACGATCAGGCACTCGGATCGCTGCGCTGCGACCGACAAGTCTACGTCGTCGGTTCGCGCCTTGGGCACATGAATCTGCGCCTGCGCAATCGGCAGCATTTCACCCACCTGACCGACCGAAATCGCGAAGGCTTCGCCAACTTCGGGTCGGAAGACGATGAGTTCGGCGATCTGACCTGCCGAGCTTGGCGCGCCCAGTAGCAGCTCGCTCGGATCGAGCACCAAAAAGAGTTGACCCCGCAAGTTCACGTAGCCGCGGACGGCCGACGGAGCGCCCGGCACGGGCGTTAACGGCGCGGCGGCGTGGACCTCGCGCACCGCGGTCGAGGGTACAGCGAAACAAAGATCGCCGAGCCAGAAGCTACAGTACAAATCGACGGTCGACTCAGTGGGCGTCGTCTTAGGCACCGGAACACTCCTTGGCTGCCGACCGGACAGGCCGCGATACGATCAACCTTTGGATTGTTTGCAACAGCGAATCCCGATCGAGCTTCACTTCGTGCGCGTCAAACCCATGCGACAAGGACTTGGCCACGGCCTCTTCGCCTGCCAACGTTGAGAGCGCCAAGAGCGGTAGCTCTCGGGTGCGCGATTCTTGCCGGATCGCGGTGGCCAGCGTCCAGCCATCCATAACTGGCATTTCCAGATCGGACACGACGAGGTCGAATTCCTCGCGGGCCAACAAAGCCAAGGCGTCCTCGCCCTGCTCGGCCGTCGACACGTGATAACCGTGCTCAACGAGGTGACGAGCAACGACATCCCGGAAGAACTGCGTGTCATCGACGACCAACACGCGACTTCCCGCTGCGGCGCCGTGACTTGTTGGCATCGTGGGCATAGGACCAGCGTGGCGAACCCAGCGACCGAGGTCGGCCACGGGCGTAATCTGGCCATCGATGACCGCGGCGCCCAGCACGAGCGCGTCACCCGGCAGTGCTTGCATGTCGTCGAGCGCGATCTCTTTGGTGCCGACGATCTCGCTCACCAGAAACCCGACGTCCGTCGCAGAATTGCGCGGGAGCACCACGAAAGCGGGCTGGGCCCGTGTCGGAATATCAATCTCCCCACGCGGCGCGATCAACCGAGTCGGTACATCGTCGATGGTCAAGTAGTAACCACCCGAGAGGCTCTCGATCTGATCGCAAGTAATCATGACGAGGCGACGCACGAGCGCCAGCGGAATGGCCAACGGCTCGCCGCTGGTCTGCCGCACGAGCAGCACCATCTGGCGTTCGATCGTCTCGCCAGAAGATTGTGCCGTGTTCGCATCGGCTTCACCGTGAAAGCGCCGCCGCGAGACCGAGGCGATGCCCTCAGTATTGAGAATTAGCGCGACGCGGCCGTCGCCGAGCACTGTCGCTCCCGAATACGTTGTCAGTCGCCGCAGACACGAATGCAGCGGCTTGACCACGATTTCTTCGCTGGTCAAGATGCTATCCACGACCAGTCCATAGCGTCGTGAGCCGGCCCGCACCACGGCGCAGAACAAGGGAAGCGCAGGCTGATCAACCGCGTTCTGCCGTTTCGATGGGCAATCGCCGGATTGCAGCACCTGCGAAAGTCTCATCAGCGGCAAGAGACGCCCCCGGAGCCGAATCACCTCTCCCTCGGGCGTCCGCTCGACCCGCACCAGCGGCTGCTCGGGATCGACGAACACCAGCTCCTCAAGATCTTTTTGCGGGATGGCAAAGCGCTCGCCAGCGGCAGTTACCAAGAGCGTCGGAATGATCGCCAACGTCAACGGCAATCGCAAGGTAAAGGTTGTTCCCGCGCCAAGACGCGAATCGATGTCGATGCCGCCACCCAAGCGGGCGACGTTGGTCTTGACGACGTCCATGCCCACACCGCGACCAGAAACGTCGGTTACTTGGGCGGCCGTCGAAAAGCCCGGTAACAAAATCAGCGCGAGCAAATCGCGATCGTCGAGCCGCGCTAGCTCGTCGGGAGTTCGTAGACGTTGCTCGAGGGCCTTGCGTCGGATGCGCTCGCGATCGATGCCGCGACCGTTGTCTTGAATCGTGATCCAAATCTGGTCGCCGAGGTGACTGGCCGTGAGCTGCAATATGCCCAGCGGCGGCTTGCCCCCGCGTTCGCGCTCCGCGGTCGATTCCAGGCCATGATCGCAAGCGTTGCGCACCAGATGCGTCAGCGGATCGGACAGCGCATCGAGGATGGTCTTATCCAACTCGATCTCGGCCCCCTCGATGCGCAATTCGATCTGCTTGCCCAACTGCCGGCTCAGGTCACGCACCAACCGCGGGAACTTGTTGAACAAGTTGCCGACCGGTTGCATGCGCGTCTGCAGCACGGTTTCCTGAAACTCGCTCGTCACCGCATCCAACCGTTGGATGACCTGACCGGGCAACGGCTGATCGGCAGCGGTGAATCGCCGCGACTGGTTTCGTACCAGCACCAATTCGCCAGCCAGGTTCATCAATTGATCGACAAGTTCAACGGAGATGCGAATCGAGCCGCTGGCCGGCCGCCCCGCCGAAGTTGTCGCAGCGTCGGCAAGCGTTGGCTCGGCGGGGGCTGCCTGAGGAGCGCCCGGCACCGGGGCAATCGTTGCCAGTTGCGTCTGAAACGCGCCAGCGTCCAGTGGGCTCTTGATCGTCGCCCGCCAGATCACGGGGTGCTCCGGTGGCGAGACTGCCAGATCGACCTCAGGCGAATCGATGCTCCCGGCAACGACCTCGCCAAGCTGTGTCACCCGCTCAACCAGCTCCCTGGGGGTCACGCCGCTCGCCTGGTAAGCGCCGAGCTCAAGGGCAATCTCGAACTGATAGTAGGGCACGGCGGCAGCCGGCCCAACAGCAAACTTGCTTGGCTCCGCCGATGCACTAGCCGGCAATGCGCTGACCGGTTCCATACTGACCAGCTCGGCACTGGGAGCAGATTGAACTTCAGATGGCCGCGGCGTCAACAGTTCGTCGAGGCGCGCGAGTACGCCACTTATCTCGGCAGCATTGCTGTTGTCGATGTCGTCCAGCAGTGCGGCGAGTCGGTCGGTCGCCGCCAGCAGGACGTCGATCAATCGGCTATCGCGCGACGCGGCCGACTCGAGGGCCGCCTCGAATACGTTCTCCATCCGATGAGCGAGCTGCTCGACGGTGCGCAAGCCGAAGAACCCAGCGCCCCCTTTGATCGAATGTACGGCGCGCAGCATCTGCTCGATGCGGCCGCGTGCGGAATCGCCCGACGCGCGCTCCAAGCGCAAGAGCTGGTCGCAGACATCGGTGAGGTGGTCGCGAGCTTCGGCCAAGAACTCGTTCTGCTGCGGCACAGCCATGGAATCAGTCCTCCGCCTTCGAGCTGCGGCAAGACTGTGCCAGACCGACCGACCGCAAGAGCTGTTCAAACTTGGCTGGCACGTTCCGCAAGTGCAGCGGACTTGCCTCGTCGCCGCCACTTCCCGCCACGAGCGTCAGCAGGGCAAGGCCCAGTGGATCGATCTCCGAAACACCTGCAAGGTCAACTTCGATGACCTGCCCCTGCTTGAGCCCTGCGGCAATCTCACGGTAAATCGCGCTGGTCCAGCTCGCGTCCAGCGTGCCGAGCGGGCGGAACTCGGCCGCGCGGGCGCGTGGCGGTTGAACGGCCGTCGTCGATGGCAGCGAGGTTCGCGCTTCACTGGACTGCGCGATCGCCGGTGCCGCCATCGCTGGTGCAGTTGACGTCGCCTGCACGATCTTCTGCACCGTCGCGGCAATCTGGGGCCCGCTAACTCGCAGTTCCTGCGGAGCGTCGTACTGCGCCACGCGCCCTAACAAGTCGACACCCTCGAGCAGGACATCCACCAGACTGCTCGTCATGGCCAGCCGACCTGCGCGGGCGGCGACAAAGCAGTCCTCAATGACATGGGCCACGTCAACCGCAGCCTGCAAACCCACGAGCTTGGCAGCTCCCTTGATCGAGTGGGCGGCGCGCATCAGGGCCTCGAAGCGCTCGCTCTGAGCGGGGTTCTGCTCCAATACCAAGAGGCCGTCGTTGAGCGCCGCCATGTGGGTTTCCACCTCGGCGGCAAACATCTCCAACAGCGCAGAATCAACGAGCGGGGTCACTGAGACCTAAATCCTTTCCGCGAAAGGCGAGTCGGACGCGCCCCGGGGTTGCGGACGAGGGGGTGGTCGAATAGGAAAGCATGCGTCATGGAACAGGTCCCAAGCAGATCACGAAGTCGCGGCGACGGGCTATCGCGTGAGGGCCTGCCAGAATTCAAGGGCAAACCGTATCGTGCGCTGCCGCTGGTAACGATAATAGTGGATTGTCAAATTTCCCGGATTTTTTCGGCAGTTGTTTATGGATCCTGACCATTCCAGTGCCCAACCCCCGTCGCTGGCGCCCATTCGTGTCCTGCTGGTCGACGACCAGCCGATCGTCGGCGAGTCGGTGCGGCGGATGCTTGCCGATCAACCCGACGTCCACCTGGAGTACTGTCAGGATCCGACCGAGGCCATTCAGCGCGCCAACGAGTACGCCCCCACGGTGATTCTGCAAGATTTGGTCATGCCCGAAGTCGACGGACTGACCTTGGTGCGGTTCTTTCGCGCGAATCCGCGGACGCGCGAAGTGCCGCTCATCGTTCTCTCCACGAAGGAGGAGCCGGCGGTCAAGGCCGAAGCGTTTGCCCGCGGCGCGAACGACTACCTGGTGAAGTTGCCCGACCGCGTGGAGCTGGTCGCCCGCATTCGCTATCATTCGCGCGGTTATGTAGCCCTGTTGGAGCGCAACGAAGCCTATCGACGGTTGGCGGAGAGCCGCAAGCAACTGGCCGATGAGATCGAGCAGGCAGCCGCCTATGTCCGCTCGTTACTCCCCGCGCGGGTCTCGACAGGGGCGGTCACGACCGACTGGCGATTCGTTCCATCGACGCAGCTTGGCGGCGATTCCTTCGGCTACCACTGGTTGGACGACGACCACTTCGCCATGTACTTGTTGGACGTCAGCGGGCACGGCGTGGGTGCGTCGCTAATGTCTGTCTCCGCGATGAATGTGCTCGGGTCACATAGCCTGCCAAACGTCGATTTCCACGACCCGAGCCAGGTGCTGGGCGGTTTGGAAATTGCCTTCGACATGGATCGGCACGACGGCAAGTACTTTACGATCTGGTATGGCGTGTATCAGCCAAGCGAGCGCCGGCTGCGGTACGCTGGCGGGGGACATCCGCCGGCCGCGCTGTTCGCCGGCACGACTCGCGAGGACGCCTCGCTCAGCCTACTTGAGTCTGACGGGCCGGCCGTCGGTTTTGGGATGGGCCTGGACTTCGAGTCGCAGCAAGTGGTACTACCGCCTTATGCGCGGATGTACTTGTTCAGCGATGGCGCTTTCGAAATTCAAATCGCAGACGGCCCCATGTGGACACAGAGCGAGTTCCTCGAATACTTGGGGCAGCGGCAAGATCAGGACGCGGCGATGGACCTGGTTCTCGAGCATTGTTCGCAACTCCACGGCTCGACCACACTGGACGACGATTGCTCGATCCTGCAGTGCGAGTTTCGTTAGTTCGACTTGCGCCACTCAAACGCTACGGCCCCGAGTGCTGTTGACGCCGGTTGAAAACGGCAGCGCCTGGGAGTGTCGCAGCGGTCGAAACTGGCGGCGCGCCCGCCGCGTGCGAATCGCGAGCTGCCGCTTGTCGAAGCAGCGCTCGCGGCAGGACGCCAAAAATAGGGCACGCAGTGCATCGCCGGAGTACGGTCGCTTCGCACGACCGTCCTGCCCCAAAGCGCCCCGGAGATGCACCACGAGCCTGCCGCCTTCGCCCCGGCGTGTTCTAGGGCACGCGGGCCGACGCGGTTGCGGACAGCGGCGGGAAGACCGCGTCCGCTGGGGGGTCTCTACTATCACTAACTGGGCTTTTGCATTCTGTTCGATCAAGGTCAGTTGCGGTTGAGGTTTATCCAGCCAGGGCTAGGTCTTGTGTTGCTAGCACCGCTGTCAGCGCAAGCTGGGGTAGTCG
>Ga0163152_10008721_pt1 | contig 10737 bp, 9 predicted proteins | sample OliLakLV19MP8IB2_FD_148635 | JGI IMG/M metagenome (GOLD analysis project Ga0163152, IMG submission 148635) | Freshwater microbial mat bacterial communities from Lake Vanda, McMurdo Dry Valleys, Antarctica - Oligotrophic Lake LV.19.MP8.IB-2 | ecosystem: Environmental > Aquatic > Freshwater > Lake...
ATAGCTATCAGTGCTGGTCTTAGAAGGAACCATACTACATGAGGTTACAATAAGAGTTAAAATACCTAATATTACGTGTTTCACTTGCTAACCTCTATTTTCTTCTGCATAACTTTAGTTACGGATTGTGGGACAATAAAACAAAGACAAATAATACCTATTCCAACATAATCGCCGGTAGCGTATATAACACTTAGTATGGCGATTGTAAACGCCATAAAAAGACCTACAACTTGTGTAAACCTAGTAGCTGAGACTTCACCAGTGGGAGACAATAGACTTTTAAAGAATGCTTTCATAATTAACCTACAAATAGTTTAAAGAATAAATGAAGTGCGCCACCGACAATGCCTGAAGCGCCGATAAGCTTAAGTATAAAGTCAACCTTATTTACGTGGTTTTTTATCGGCTCTAGCGTATCTTCTAGCAAATTTGTACGCCGAATATGCTCGTCTAAAAGAACGGACTGCTTAGCTAATGTCACATCAATATTTGCAATCTTCTCAACTACTATATCAATTTTTTCTTCTAACCGATCAGCTCTTTTATCGTCCACGGTATTATCCTGTAGGTGGTGTAATTGCAGATAATATTTTAATAGCTTGTAAAGCCTGTTTACGTTGTTCTGGAGTCATGTCTTTTAAGCTTAGCGACAATAAAGCCTTAGCTTCTTCTTTAGTCATCATATGTTTACCCAAGCGCTTCCGTCGTAGTAACTTAGTTTATTCAGTGTAGTATCATAGACTTGCATACCGGCTACCGCCGTAAGTGCTAGCTTCTGGGTAGTAGTCATACGAGCGTTTAGGATAGCCTTAGCCGTAGAGTTAAGCTCTATACCTACACTAGCATTAGTCGGGGTGTCAGTCGTACCTACTACAACTGAACCAGCGAAGTAATTAGCTACAGCCGGGGTGATATACACGCCCCAGGTTAGTGTACCTGGGTCACCGAAGGGTAGATCCATTTTGTAGCCTATGAGTCTATTTACAGTAGTTACACCGTTAGGAATGGCTATAACCCTAGCTAAGTCGATCTCATTAATTGTACCGCCTGTAGATGCAACGTCTAGAGACACAACGAACGTCGCGCCACTAATACGGTCAACCGTACTGCCTACGCCCATAGTTACCACAGCCGGTAGGCCAAGAGCCGCAAGCCCTAAAAAGTTACTTGTATAAGTAGCGTTATCGCCTATGTTAAATAGTGCTGCTGTGTTAACACCGAGTAAGTCTGTGCCTACTATAGTGGCATTAGCCGCAATAGTGGGCTGAGTGATTAGTGTGCTAACAGATAAGACGCCTAGATTAGATGCGAGAGTTACTGGGGCAAATGAGCTTAAAGCACCGATAGATAAGGCTCCACCGAAAATTAAACCGCCAGTGATCTCTACGTCACCGTCAAAGTAGGCAGCTAGTTTCCTACCGCTATCAATACCACCAGAGAAGGCGATAGGTCCGCCTGTAACTTGAGCGTTACTTCCTACCCCAGTTATAGTGGCAGAAAGGTTACTTGCAAAGGTAATATCGGCATCAAGCGCTGCTTTAACCTGCGTAGCTGTAGATACTCCGCTTTCTATCTGTACTGCTATCACAAAGCCTACAGTAGTTACTACTTCCGATCCAGCGATAGCACCTGGGGTGTACTCAATAAAGTAACTGTTATTAAAACTACTTTTTTCATTGAACGAGACTGTTAGGTCTTGAATAACGCTCGTGGCCGATACCCCTACTACCACTATGACGTTATCCATAGTAACATTAATACCTACAGCATAATTAACTAGTGTAATGTTAGGATTAATGTTGACGCCGTTAAAAGAACCAGTGCCAAACGTACCTAGGGTGCCAGCGACACTAACACCGTTAAAATTAGCATTACCAGTAAATACCGGAATGGTAGGGTTTAAGTCAAGCCCTGCATAATTACTGTTATTTGCGATAGAATCAATGTTAGGACTAGCCTGAAAGCTTTGATAGCCATGTGTGGCTCCGTTAATGTCCGCATTGTCATAGAAAGCTCTAATAGAGGCACCTGGGGCAAGTGTCGCACCCGATAGCGTCTGTATCTGAAAGCCAAAACCAGAGATCTGACCCGTTACGTTTACGCCGCTATTAATTTGCCCTTGCGCGTAGAAGAAGTTGATACCACCGAAATCAATAGGGTCAGTACCGTTACCGATGTTAATGCCTATACCCTTAACATTAACCGCACCCATGCTGCTAGTGCCGTGGGCTTGTATATAGGTGTTATCTACAGTAGCAACTACGCCGCCTATAGCCATAGTAAAGCCACTATCAGCATTATCCAACAAAAGCGATGTATTGTGGATATTCCAATTAGCTGTAGGAGAGTCCTCAATAGGATTGAGCTGAGTAGTATTACTACTTAAAGTATGACCACCGTTGTCCTCAACATCGACAGTGATGTTAACATCCATACCTGTAGTAATAGGGTCAATAAAGTAGTTATTAAGGCTATCTAGTGCCCCACTGTTATTAAAATAGGCTAGAGTATTGTTGGTGCCAGTAGTTGGAAAGTTAGCCGCCGTAATGTTACCCGTTACGCCTAGGTCGCCGATAATGTCAGCACCTGTGGCAGATAGTTGTAATCTCTGTATGCCATCCGCCGATAGGCTTAGGTTACCATTACCTGTGCTATATATTCCAGTGTCTGTGTCGCCTGTAAACGAGTATGATGGTGCTCCTACTGTGCCTATAGGCGCTAGTAGAGGAAAGCTAGCACTAGACGTGTTAGCTAGTGTTAGCTCTTGTGGTCCAGTCTGTGTTATAGATATGCCAGTGCCTGCTAATAGCGTTAAGGAACCAAATAAGCTGTTAATACTAGATACACCCGCACTTGGGCCTCCACCTGAGACTGGAATGTCTATATAACCTGAACTCATATCTTAGGCTCCTTTAACATTCACTGTAATAGTGAGGCGAGCGGTAGACGATCCACCTGAACCGTCTGTATAAACGACTCTAAAGAATGAATAGAAGGCACCCGTTACATTCCAGACATAAGAGCCTGCTGAAGTGATACTAAACGAGCTATCTGTCACATCCGTCCAGGTCTGTGGAGTCTGTGGGTTAACGTCATGTGCATACTTAAAGGCATCGCATGATGCTTGTAGCTTTAATGCTCCTGTAGGTGTACCAGTGTACAAAGCTTGTACAGCATAACCGTATATGTCTTGTAGCGGTACCGCTGGGCTATTTACGGTAGTATTCATAAGCGCACTGGTTACGATGATCTGATTAGCCGTTTTCATTAATTACCCGCTCTAGTTGTAAAATTGTACATATTATGACCGCCATCCAGTTATTGGGACTGCATAAGTTAAACCGTATTCAACCGCCGCAGAAGTAATTACACCGTTTGTGGAGTTAATCGGCGAAAGAGTTGCAGACCCCGTGCCTAAAAATGAACAGTTCATTGTGACTCTAGTAGAGTCCCACACTGCTACGAATCCTAATGTCAAAGCTGTAGTCTGCTGCCTATGATTACACGAGCCTACATTTGAACTTCTTGAAGGTGACGTCGTGTAAACCACCGTATCTCCCGTCGCTTTTGCCGTATCAATAGTTAACCCAGTAGGGTTAGTGAAAAGATAGGTGCCAGACCCAGCCGCAGACCCAGCGGCCGCAGTGTGTTTATAATACATTCTAACGAAAGCAGTATCCCCACTCCGTTTCCAAAAAACCTCATCAGTGATAGTCACCGTCGCTTTTGTCGGCGCAGTTGTAGATCCGCCTATCGTTAAAGCTCCTGCATTGATCCAGTCCGTCTGGGCCATATGGCCAAGAATTACCCAGTTCGTGCCATTACTTTGCAGTCTAAGTGTCTCGCCGTTTGTATATAGAGCGTAAGACCCGCTTGCAATCCCGCCTATAGTTTGTCCACCTGTAGTATTAAGTGTATAGACTTGAGTCAGGCTGGTACCTTGATGCATTAGAGTTAAGATTTTACCAGTGTTACCTATGGCTGTGTATAGCGTTTCTGTAAAGCTTGCACTACTTAGTGCTAGTGTGTTATCTGCGGCTGTAGACGTATCTGTAGTAGTTACGGAACGGTAAGCCTCTACCCCATTAGCGGATGAGTATACGACGCCATTGGCTACTGAGCTATCTGCTTTAAGAAATGTACCGTCTATACCGGCTGGCATACGAGTAGTAGTGTCCGAGGCGGTGGCAACGTATAGGTCACCCTTAGTCGTGAGAACTGAACGTAGTTGTTTCCCGTCTAGTTGTGTCTGAATGGCACTAGTGACACCAGAGACAAAAGCCTGTTCTGTGGCCGTAACCGTGGATGCTACTGGTATACCGTTAACATCTGAAGCAAGGGCACGAGAAGGCGTAATAGCCGCCGCCTCTACAATGGCACCACCGCTTGACCGCATAATGCGGTTATTGCTAAGGGCTGTGCCGCTATTAGTACCGCCTTTAGCGATAGGGAGTATGGTAATAGTAGGCTCTTTAGCGTTTAACTGTGTCTGAATGGCACTAGTGACACCCGAACTATAACCTAGCTCCGTAGCAGTTACAGTAGACACAGCAACTTTACCAGATACATCACTAACTAGTGCACGATCAGCTGTTAAGTTAGCCGTAACAATAGTGCTAGCGCCGCCTGTAATAGCGGCTTGGGCACGAGCATTGGTAAAGTATAGGTTACCAGCACCTTCACTAATGTCTCCCGTATTTAGTACTACTATACCCGTCTGGCTATTAACCGACGCGACTGCGTCTGTCATGTCCCATTTCTGCCAAGCAGTGCCGTCATTTACGACTTTATCACCTACTGCGAATGAAATGTTACCAGCTCCAAAGTTTACAACGCCAGCTGCGTTGACCTGGTATAGAAACCCAGTGACCCCTACGTCTGTATTAGCTAGCGTAGGGGTATTAGTAGCCGCATTCCAAGTACCTTTGTATGTAATAGGGTCAGGGAGGGCTAATATCTGCGCTTCTATCTCATCAATAGCAGTCTGGACATTAGTAGCCGTAAGGCCACTAGCACCATTGTCGTATTGAATCTCAACAGCTTGATTGTTAACTATATCGAACTGGCCGCTTAAGGGATTGAATACAAACTGTGACATTACGCTGCCACTACATTAATGAGTCTATCGCTGCCATCATATGTAAAAGTAAGCGTGCGTACGGTAACTGTGGCTAGCTTAAAAACTACAGTGGCTAAGCGAGTAGTAGCTCCGACATAAGCCTGTACGACCTGATCGTATGCAACTGGTGTTAGGCTACCCGCGAGTCTAGCCGTCACAGTGGTCTGAAGAGTAGATAAAGTGGCTTCAGTAGCGGCACCAGTAGGTAGCGCACTGCTAGTTATAGTAACAGCGCCTGTGTCTATGACTGTAACTTTAGTATTAAGCGCACTTAATGTCGCTTCAGTAGTTGCACCCGTCGGTAATGCCGAAGCTACTACCGTGACGTTGCCAGTATCAACCGCTATTGTCTTTGTGTCTAAACTATCTACAGCGCTTTGAACAGCGCTTAATGTTGCTTCAGTCGACGCCCCAGCTGGTAATGCCGAAGCTACTACTGTGACGTTGCCGGTATCTACTACGACGGTTTTACCATCTAGACTAGTAGTATCCGAGTGTATACCAGTAAGCTCAGTGATTTCAAGTACTTGGTTAGCAGCAGTTGCTAATCCCGTAGTTTCTGTGTTAATTTCGACTAGTAAGTCGCCAGCGGCGTTAGTTTTTAACTGCTGCTGGTTACCACTTGGATCTTCACCCGCTACTAGAGTAGAGGATAATGGAATCGGATCTCCATTAACACCGATAGAAGCGTTTGCGATACCAGATGATGGTGGATAAAAGCTGAAAAACGACACTTAACTAACCTTACCTTTGTACACGGCCTGTAATGCGCCCGTACCAGACGTGCTTGAGTACACAGTTCTAATAGCTTGAGCACCTAGCTGATCAATATCAATAAAGCCCTGGCCGCTATTGCCTGATACGGTAGGTACTGAAGACAAAGGGATCTCATTCCAAGTGCCTGGGTTTCTTACGGAGCCATCTACATTCTGACTAAAATCATCTGACACTTCGACAGAAATCACACCCACTGGTGTAGTCCCTACCCATGTATAAGAATAACTCATCATTGAAATGTTAGTAATTACAGACACTTCGGAGATAATGTCTAAAGACATGTCTCCGTCTGTTATAACTGGATGTGGTTGAAAAATTGGACGGCTAGCCATGGAAACCCCTTCATGAGTAAAGGGCTTGTGACCCTAGGTACCTACTATAATGATCTATAGTCAGCCTAGCCTAGTCCCTGGTGGCTCTATCAGCCTGAGCTGCCTGTACGGAAGTCTGGTAGTTTTTATTAGTCTTAGTGCCAAGCTTAGCAGTATTGCGTTTAGGCGTTTCTGCTTGACCCTGGACTGGCGGATCTTGTGGTAATGGCTGAGCAGCTTGTATAGAAGCTGGCGTCATAGACGAGTCCATCGGTTGACCTAGAAATAGGCTTAAACTCATACGCGTTCTATATGGTACCGGCTCGTCGTCTGCTCTACGATGTGCCATTTCTTTAGTTAGATCTGTAGCAAACTTACTGTATAAGGCTGGAAACATAGCTTTTAGGTCTTGTATGTCTGAGTCTTGTAGAGTACCGTCTTTAACATGCTGGAGCACTACCGCCGGTTGATTAGCGATACCCAAGGCTCTATTATACCTAGCTACTTCACCTGGGGTCGGGTCAATAGGACGGTCTAAAGGGCTAGGTTGATACGGCTGTGGCTTAAGGCTTTGTAAATACTGTACTTGAGTCATAATGGACTGAGTCAACGCCTCTTGATGCTCAGGCATATAGTGACCTGCATCGCCTTGGGACATTTGCATTAACATATCTGGATGTTTCTGGTACTTTTGAATTTGTTTATCAAGTTTATCATTATCCGCTTTAGAAGGAATAAGATTAGTGGCTAAAACTTGAGCACCTGGTACAAATACGTTCTTTGTAGCCTTTTTTAGTATACCATCACTTTTAATTACAGCATTAATCATGTCTACAGCGGCTTTAAAACCCTCTGATTTAACAGGAGCATCGGAGCCAGCAAATTTAAGCAAGCCAAGTTTAACGGCTTCTGGCGTAGACTTACCTAGTATAGAAGCTAAATAGCCAGCTGCACCACCTAGAATAGGACTATGACCTAATGTACCAGCTATAGCCGCCATCGCGGTAGCAGGCATATGAAATATGCTGTTCATGATACCGGACGTTGTACCTGAGTCTCTAGGCGTAGGTATAGCCTTCTGGATAACTCTAGCCGCGTCTATCTTAGCAAGCGCCTCTGGTGAGAATAACGCCTCTACATATTCTTTTTTACCAGCCGTCTTCTCTATAATGATTTTAGATAGCTTATTGGTATCTATAACATTCTCACCCTTAGCACTAAGAACAGATGACTTAAGTATTGATTTTAACTCATTCTTTTGAATCTCTTTTAGCGTCTCTGGGTAATACTTTTGTAGGAATGGTATAAAATCAGCATTGTTCTTAAAGCTAAACTTCTTTAAAAGCTGTTCTGGTGTAATACCTTGAGATAGTTTCTCTTTTAAAGACCCTGCACCTCTAAAATTACCGATGCTAAGATGGTCCATAAGCTCTGACTGCATCTCTGCGAACTCTTTATACTGTCTACTAAGATCGGCGCGTTCATTAACTAGCTTACTAGAAAGACCTCTACCCTCTGCTGTAGCAGCTGCTACCCCAGCTGTGTATTCAGTTTTAGTTTCCCTAGCTAGTCGTCCAGAAAAACTGTCTACAGCAGGAGTTAAGTTATCTAAAGCCGTTCTATCTACGGATGAAGTAAAAATGTCTCTGGCTGAGTTAGTAATATGGACTTCTTGAAACTCTTTAAATGAGTTGCGGATGTCTGCTAAAGCAAACTTTACGTTATTATCACCAGCTCGACCGGCTTTGTATATATCGTTACCTAGTTCAGTTACGAGCTTATCTATGCCGCCGATATTCTCTTGAGCTAATAGCCTTTGTGACCAGTCATTATACAGCCTGTATTGAGGACTGTCAGTGCCTACCTTCTCTATACCTTGTGTAATTAGCTTGTCATACTGACCTAGGCGCGCTTCGTCCGATACTAAAATCTTAGCCGCTTCTTCGTTTCTAGCCTTATACGCAGCTTCTAGCGGCTTATACTTAACATCTAGCTCTTTTTCAAATATTTCATAGGCTCTATGCCCTGCTTGGTTTTCAGAATACTCAGCTACTTCTTGAGTCGTTACCCCTAGGCTATTGGCTACAGACTCGCTGACCTCTTTATTTAATTGCTGTTCGCTCTTAAGAATAACCGGGTTTTCAGCTCGCTTAAGATTAGCATAACTTGTTCGCCTTGCGTCCGAGGTATTAGCTCCTGCTAACTCGTCGGGCAACTTTAAGCCGAGGGTATTTGCAGCGCCCTTTAGCTCTTCTGGTACAAGCTTAGAGCCACCGTTCATGTGGTCTCTTAAGTCCATTAAGCCTTTTTCAAGCTTAGGACCTGCTGTAGCTTTCCATAGTGGACTTACGGCACCTGTGAAGAACGCACCCGCACCGCCACCTAATGCCGCTGCTAAACCTACATTTGCGATAGCGCTTTCAGCAGAGGTATTAGGATCATTTAGAACCATCCTGGACACTTCATTAGAGGTTTGAAGAACAGCCATCTCAGTGGCGGCTTTAACCGCTGCACTGCCTACTTTACCCGCTGCGAATGCTTTAGGGGCGACACTAGCGGCTAACTTTGCGGCACCTTTAGCCGCTACTTCCATACCTAGGCCTAAACCTGGTACTGCTACTGTAGACCCGATTAGGCCTACCGCTTCGCCGGTCATGTCTATACCAGGGTTAGTGCGCTGCCTACCTAGTATATCTTCCTCAGACATACCTAAGACTTTAGTTTGGATAAGAGGGGCTAAAGGTCCGATAACGCCGCGTGCAGCACCCTCTACAGCGCTCAAGGCCATTTGTCCTGGTGTACCAAACTCTTCTTCGTCGGCTTCGGCTAAAAACGCTACTGGATCGAATGCCGCTGGTTCTAGACCGGAGTCTACTTTAGGCGTAATAGGAGCTAGAGCCTCTGGCTCTACAGGTTGAGCTAAAAACTCAACCGGGTCAAAGTCGTCCATTATTTAATACCTAACCGTTGTTTTACACTTGCGGCATTAGGGTCATTAGGATTAGCTTTTAACCATGCTCTAGCCTGCTCGTTTTTATCTACAGGCGCAGCCGATGACTCTGGTATAGTAATACCGTTAGCAATGGCCATATTTCTATACCCCGAGGTAATGCCTTTTTCAAGTGTTTCAAGCCTTTTTTTACTTCTAGAATCTAGAGAAAATATAGCAGTGGGATCAGGTATAGCGTTAGCTAGTAACTCGCGCTCACCTTCAGACATAGCGCCTGGGCCTGTTAACGGTACGCGCAAGCGCCCGATTAGCTGTGTTCTGATATTATCCGCTTCTGCACGCAGTGTAGGACTCAGTGATTTACCGCCGATGCTAGTTATCTCATTCAAGCGTTTAATGCCTTCTTTAACAGTCTTTATAGTGGTTTGCATTTCTCTTAAGTCTTTCGCACCCTCATTAGTTGATGCTAGACCTAACCCTGGTACAAACTTCTCTCGAAGCTTTGCGCCTTTTTCTGGGTCTATAGTTTCCATAGCAGTTATGTACTTCTCCGCGTTGCTAGGATCTTTCCTCATGGCGCTCTGTAGATCTTGCACAGTCTTATTCGCCACAAATTTCTGCATTAGGGGTGCAGTTTCCATTTGTAGGTCTCCGGCGGCTTTTAACGCGGCTGCTTTAGCCATAGGGTTTTGAGCTTTGGCCGCTGCAATTTGCAATTGATTAGTAACAATATCATTCTGCATAATGCGAGTCATATCAGTAGCCTGGCGTAAGTTGCCAAACTGCTGTAGATTAGCTGATAGTAGATTCTGTTTAGAACTAAGGTTAGCCTTCTGCGCTTGTAGGTTATTCTCCATTTGACCTTTGATAAAGTTAATGGCAGCATTAGGACTGTTAGTAGGGTTAAAACCCGCAAGAATCATACCAATACCAGAAGCGATGCGGCTATGATTATCCCAGTATTTTTCTGGGTCAATGTGCCCGTCTTTAATATCTTGCATATGAGCTTGGCGTTCAGCCTCTAACTCATTGTATTGGTTTTGATATAGATCCTGTGCTTCTTTCCTAATAATGTTTTGGTTTGCTAGAATTGCGGCGTTTTGGTCACCTAAAGCCGCTTGAGCGGCGGCACCTTGGTTAATACCCGCTAGTTGCTTCTCGTAACCTTCGCGCATTATCGTCATGGGGTCTAGCGCAGCACTGGGTGCAACTTCAGCGACAGGGGCAGTAGGTGCAATGCCTTGATCCGGAATGACGCCTTGCGCCTCTGGAGTAGTTGAGGCGGGTGCCGCCGTTTCTATAGGAGTGATGCCCATAGCTTCACGCATCGAGTTTCGCTGATCGTCGGTAAGAGTTACCATATTCTGTTCATTAATGTCACGCTTTTTAGGCGCACTTGGGTCTACAGACATAGCACCAGGCGCAGAGGCTGGTACCGACATAATAGGCTTAAAAGAGCCGGGGTCACTACGAAGGTCTAGTATATTATACTGCTCTTTTAAGGCTGCGTTAGGGTCTACAGACATACGGGTAGACTCGCTAGCATCTGGATCGTCTACTTCACCGCCTGTCGCATA
>Ga0163152_10008722_pt1 | contig 10737 bp, 9 predicted proteins | sample OliLakLV19MP8IB2_FD_148635 | JGI IMG/M metagenome (GOLD analysis project Ga0163152, IMG submission 148635) | Freshwater microbial mat bacterial communities from Lake Vanda, McMurdo Dry Valleys, Antarctica - Oligotrophic Lake LV.19.MP8.IB-2 | ecosystem: Environmental > Aquatic > Freshwater > Lake...
GCTACCGCTTTAAACAATCTGGCCGAAATATCCAAACGTCGCGGAGAAGATGTACGCGCGGAAGATTACTACAAGCAGGCAATTGCTCTCTATAAAACCAAGCCTGGCCAAACTAGCGTGCAGCGCGGACTAATTGAGACTTATAGCAATCTTGCGATGTTGTATAAACGGCAGGGGCGTTATGATCTGGCTAAAAAGATCATGGCGGAAGCGTTCGATACGCAAGCCAAGATTTCGGCCAACGATGCCGTAGCAATGGCCTCCGTTCTCAATACGCTGGCTTCTATCGAGCGCGCTCAGTTCGACAATGCTGCTGCCACTGATCACTACAAACGGGCCGTCGAGCTTTTGTCCAAGAATGAAAAGGCAAACGAAGAAGCACTCTGCGACACGCTCGATAACTATGCCGATCTGTTGCTCGATGAGCGCAATCATACGGAAGCCGAAAAGAATTATCTGGTGGCCATTGAATACTGCAAGCGTTCTCGCGGACCAGATCATCCATGTGTGGCCGAGCGAATGACGGATCTTGCCATCCTCTATCGCAGGCTCGGGAAGTACGATCGCGCTGAAGAACTTTTGAAGAGAGCGTTGGCAATCAACATGGCGTCGTTTGATTCTGACAGTCCAATTGTCGTCAATACTATAAATGACCTATCTGCTGTATATCTCGATCGCAAGAAGTACGCTAAAGCCGATGCGCTGTTCGCTAGCTGGGTTCCTAAACTGGTTATTGAAGTTGGACAGCACCATCCTCACGTTGCAGACGCGCTTGAAAATTGGGCCATGGTGGCCGGTAAATCGCAAGCTGCGGACCACGCGGCAGACTTGCGCCGTCAAGCAAAATCTATCCGGGCAGCTTTGACAAAGCCTGCAGCGAAAGAGCGCAGCGCGGAGCCTGACAAGGGCGAGATCACGCTGGATCCGGATAAGCATGGTCGGTAATGGTTCTTCATCATGAGAGGAACTTCTAATTCCCTGATACCGCCATGGGGATTGCCGCGAACCCATATTTGCACTAAGACTTTCTGTTCGCCTTAGTTTTTATATGCACTCGAATGTCTACAGGTTTTGTAGACTATTGTAGTATTTTGCTAACCTGATTTTTCTCGGTAATTATCAATAGATGATCACAAGGTCGCTGAAGGCGACTTCGTGGTTTGGCGCCCGCCTGTATGGATTCGCAGCCAACAAACTGCAGCGTAACCTTTTATGGTCGCATCATTCCTTCCTGAATTTTGGTGAACGACATCCGGTGCCTTCGAATTAGAAATGCGGTACTCAGCGTTATCAGCGCCTTATTGTTGACTGAATTGACAGTTGCCCCTGACAGCAATGCAACCTGCACAGTGAAGTTCAACGGATCGGCTTCCTCAATCATGCGCTTGTCCGTGATTGACTACGGTGCTCCGAACAACGGAGTTCAATCAAGCGAAAATATTGGTGAAACAGCTGCTTCAGTGACCTTTGGCGATCAAGTCGGAAAGAATGGAACTGACGCTAAAGGTCATATCGGTCTTCAGATTAAGAGTAATTGTCCTTATGCCTTGCGCGTGAGCCGCACTGCCTGGCTAGCTCAGAACCTACAATATAAAGGACAATCTGTCGGAGCCGAAGATGGTGGCAGTTTTATCAGAGTGTCTTCCCGTGGCGTCGCGGGATCGGCTGGATCAAACCTAACTGGCACAGTCATCGAACCATCTTTGACCGGTTCCGGAAAGCTGCTTTCGCAGTTGAGTTCAGGACCTGTGACGGCAGCTTCGACTCTGCTGGTACATGGCTCACGTGCATCCTTGTCGGGCGGACTTGATAGCCCCGATAATGGCGTCATCGTTCATCTTGATCTGTCTTGCGTGGACGGCAATCACCTGACGACTATAGATCACCGTCTTCAAGGCTTCTTCCAAACAACGCTCCAATTCCGAGTCTTCCCGCAAGGGCTCTGAGTAAGACAGCGGCTATTGCGCGCGCATTTTCATATCTCTATGGTTCTTGAATCATGCGAGGAACTTCCAGTTTGCTGATCCTTCTAGTACAAGGATGAGTTTGCAAGGAGTATTCGGCGTGGGCAGTTTCCCCCGGCGCAGGCATCGCGCCTGCACCTTTGTGAATGTAGAGGCAGCGCCATGCGCCACCCCTACGCGTGAAGCGTGCAAGTGTTTGCGCTACCGGGAAGTGACAGCTTGAAGATCACGCTTATGGGGGAGGAACGTCAAATCCCTCCTCGTTCGTGTTACTCGTGTCACCACTGCTCAAGCAATTGCGGGATGGATCTTTGTGCGGCAAATATCAACAGCCAGATCACCTAGACGTAGGACGTCGATGAAATGGTCTAACGGCTATATCTATTGATACCGGCTGATTCGCAGCAAGCAAGCAACAAGCAAGTAACAAATGAGCTGGATGGTAACCCGTCGCAGCCGCGCTTTCTAGTGTCTCAAGATGGTGAACCATATGTGGTGCAACAGAACAAGGATCGGAAGAGTTAGCGCAATCAGCGCCTTGTTGCTCACTTATTTCGCCGCTGCTCCGAACGGTAATGCAATCAGCACCATACAGCTTAACGGATCGGCTTCCTCAATCATGCGCTTGTCTGTCATTGACTATCGTGCTCCGGACAACGGAGTTCAACGTACAGAAAACATTGGTGAAACAGCTGCTTCAGTTACCTTTGGCGATCGGGTGGGAGCCAATGGGAGCCACACCAAAGGCCATGTTGGCCTCCAGGTCAAAAGCAATTGTCCTTACGCTTTACGCATGAGCCGCACGTCCTGGGTGGCTCAGAATTTGCGATACAAAGGACAGTTCGTTGGCGCCGAGGATGGTGGCAGTTTTGTCCGAGTATCTTCATCTGGAGTCACTGGATCGGGTTGTCAGTCGAACCCGACCGGGACAGTCGTAGAACCTGATTTGACCGGGTCGGGAAAGCTGCTGTCTCAGTTAAGTTCAGGACCTGTGACGCGGCATTCCACATTGCTCGCACAGGGCTCGCCGGCCTCATTGTCCGGCGGAATTGATAGCCCTGCCAACGGCATAGTTGTTCATCTTGAACTGTCTTGTGTGGACGGCGATCAACTGACGACGGTAAATCGTGATGCCCAGGGCTTCTTTCAAACAACTCTTCAATTCCAAGTGTTCGCGCAACGTCTCTAAGTGAGACTGAGGTATTTCATGGTTCGCAATTCCAAAACTCCTATATTTTCAGCGATCTTAGTTTCACTTGCCTTTTCGCTTGGTGGCACAGCGCAGGCATTTGCAAGTGCCCCTCAATTAGTGGCTATAGAGCGGTCAGCCCTGATTGCCGAGATCGAGAGGAATTGCGTCGAACGCAAGCTAGTCGACCGGATTCCTTCGCTGGTAGCGACATTCGAGAGACGCATGACAGACAACGCTCAAATCGAAAAAACGTACCAAGAGATCCGCGAGATGCTTGCAGCTGCATCTTCAGTCACTTCCGTTCAAGAACGCGCGCAGTTAGCTGCGGAAGTTATCGAGCAGGCAGCCTGCCCACTCAACATTGACCAAGGTCGTCACAACACCTGCGCATTTGCAGCACTCGAAGCACGCACCTACACGCTTTATCCTTGTGCAGCAGCCGCCCTTGTAAAGCAAGTGGCTTTGACGGGCCGCTACATAACGGGTGGCAATGACGAGATTGAAGTGGACGCCAAAAATGTGCATCCGGATGGTGAAGCCATGTTGCATGGTTATGGCAGCCGTAGCTTCGCCAGCCAGTTGTTTCAAATAACTGCAGCGAATGTTTACTGGCAGCGTCAAGATAAAGATCCGAATGGAATCAAATGTGGGCGGGGAGACATCCGTTACATACAAAAGGCCGGCATTTCTTGTTTTCGTGGTGACACCGGTGAGCGCTTAGAGATTCATCGGGCAAGCGACGTTGTTGAAACTGTTGTCGATCAAGTTGGTACGCCAATGTTCGAGCCTTGTGTTGCGCTGACTGAAGTTCAGGACGTCGGCACAGTGCTTGCGCAAGTACCTCAGAAAATGTTTGTCATTGCCAGTAAGAAATTCAATAAACAACAAAAGTATCTTCCGGTCAAATCAATGGAAGATCTGCGAAGGAAGCTATCGGACTGTCAGAGCGGCTCTGCAATGCCGCTGGTGGTCGCTGTCGATTTACGACGCGGTTGGCTTGCCAACGAACCAATGATGAGACGAGTGACCGCAAACATGGGCAGCAACCAACAAACAAGCCGTTTCCCTCAAGGTCGACTTTCCAACGATGTGTCAAACAGTCGCTGGCATGCTGTTTGCATCACTGCTTACAACCTCGAGAACGACACTGTCTCGATAGACAATTTCTGGGGTCCTCATGCGGACCACGTAGGAGATAACGCCATTCCAGTTTCTGAATTGTACGCCGCAATAGCGCTCACGGATTAAGTAGTCAACTACAACTCACTATGGAAGTACCACCCATGTATCGTAATGATCAACTCGCCCAGAGCCGAATTGACTTAGCCAAACAAGCCGTTAGGCGGACTGAAACAGCGTGGGGACCCACTCACAAAAAACTGCTTGCGCCGTTGCAGAACCTGGGCGATCTGTATTTTGCGCTGGGCCAGTACCAAGAAGCAGAACAGGTCTGCGACAGATTGCTTTCGATTGCCACTAGGAATTTTACTCAAGATCACCCAGTTGTAGCTGGAGCTTTGAAGGTGCTTGGCGAAGCCTGCGAAGCCCAGGGACTTCATATCGAAGCTGAAAATTTCTACCTCTGGTCGCTGGCAGCCTGCCAGAACAACCTGGATCATGAGTCCGAAACTAGCTTAATCCTCGTCAGACTTCTAAGGCTCTATAGATCTTCGCAGGAGACTTTTAAGGCCCGCATCATTGAAAAGCGATTAGTCCGATCGATGACAGCAGCCGCGCTTTGTCACAGAGCAGGATAAATTTGGCGCTGCCGAGCCGACAAAAACGCCGGATACCTAGGTATTCGGCGTTTTGAATTATTGCAAGAGTTGAGTTTAAGTCTTCGGGCCGCTGTTGAAGTTCAATTGTTGGTAGAACTCTGGCATTTCTTTCTGCAAGACGGCGATGGGCATCTTGATCAGTAACCGGGCAGCCATAACGTAGACGTCTTCAACCTTCGATCCTGCACTTTCAGCCAGGTAGACCACTTCATCGTCCACATCGGCCGGAACTGAGAGGAAGCGTTTGACATTAGCGTTAGCCATTTTTTGCCGGACTCCTTTTTGCAGGCGATCCATATTATCAAACCGAGGAGCACCTTGGATGCATTGCAAACGGTTATCACGGACTCGCATGGGATGCAGATTAGCACAGGACGCGTCTGCTGTGCACGGACCTCAGACCAAAGAGAATTACAATCGTCCAGAATCATTATTTTGTTTCTGTCCAGTCTTTAGTTTCTTCTGGCCCAGCCGTCCTGTTGCGGAATTTGCTGGCTTGCAGTGTAATGACATCCGAATTCGCCCGGTTTAGGGTCCCGGAGGCTGTGTCCAGAGATTGTGCTGGCCCTGGGCGCTGGTTTCCGATAAAGTTGGCACTTGACTAGTCGCTGCAAGTTTAGGGCTGGGCGCGCAATAGCTCCAGTGTTTGGGTAAATTGCAACTGAGGACTGGAAACTTTGCATGGCGCTTAATTTCAAGATTAGACTTTGGCACAAGGGAGTATTTCTTATTGCATTGCTCCTGGTTGTTGAACTGAGCTTGATGGCCGGGCTCTGGCGGATGCTTGTGGAAGCGGAGCGAGAGGCCCAAGTTGCTATACATGCCGAAGAAATAGCAACTACCGCATCTGTGTTGACGGAGTGCTACTTTAAAGTCGGTAGTAATTTAGCCATTTATCTGGCTGTTAAGTCCGAGAAGTACAGCAGAGCTGTTGATAAGGCGCGAGCAGAGATTCCCGGGAAATTCGCCAGGCTAAAAGCTCTTTTGCAAGACGACCCCTCGGCAATTCACGTATTAGAGCCCCTCGAGAAATCGTTAGCTGCTTGCGAAGTCGAGCTTGCCTTACTTAAGGAAAAGGTCACCAGCGGCGAGGATTATGATGAGCGTCAGGTGCGCCGGAAAATCTTGCCTCACGTTAAAAATATCGCCGACACATTGCGCGATATTTCCGACAAGAATCAACAAATCAGTAAAGACCAAGTACCTGCTCAACAGAGCAGAACCCGCGAGCAGATGAAGCAGTACATCATCCTGGGCATCATCACAAATGTGTTGTTTGCGTTCGCCATCATTATGTTTTTTATACGCGACATTATGCGAGGACTGAATCGCCTCGCCGATAACAGCTCACGGCTGGCTCGCGGTGCCGCCTTGCATCCGGTGATGCAAGGCACTGACGAAATCACAAATCTCGATCAGGTATTTCACGATATGGCCGCGGCGTTGGATGAAGCTACCCGTAATACCCGTTCTATCATCGAGCACATGCCGGTAGGGCTAGTGACCTTCGATCTGCACGGCACGGTGCATACCGTCAATCCGAGGACAGAAGAGTTATTCAAAATACAGGGCGAGGACATTGTCGGAAAGAACGTGATGAGTTTGTTTTCTCAGGCGCAGCGCTCGGAACCTGAACGATTTATGCAAGAGCTTCAAAATCGCTGTCTCAACCGAGTGAGCGAGATGAGAGCGCAAAGTAATGACGGAAACCTCTTCCCCGTCGAGGTTTCAATCAATGAATACTCTACGGATTTGGGCACTCAATTCCTGGCGAGTATTTTGGACATAACTGAACGTCATGAAATAGAGCGGTTGAAGCGTGAATTTGTAGCCATGGTGAGCCACGACTTGCGGACGCCATTGACTTCCGTAGAAGCATCGCTGACTTTGCTCTCGGCCGGTGCGCTGGGCGACATTTCTGACGAGGCCCGGAAGACTGTAATAGTGGCAGAAAGGGAAGTTGTGCGGCTTCGCGGGCTGGTCAACGATCTGCTGGATATTGCCAAAATCGAATCAGGAACAATGGACATCAACTTCGAAGATATTCAACTCAAGGATGTCATCAGTCAGTCGGCTGATTCGGTCAGACCAACTGCGGCGGACCGGCAAATTATCATTGAGTGCGCCGATACTGACACCATTGCATATGCCGACGGGAATCGATTGGTGCAGGTTCTAGTGAATTTTCTATCGAACGCCGTTAAGTATTCGCCGGATGGTGGCACCGTCCGAGTTCATTCCCAGTCGACACCCGAATGGGATGAAGTGCGGGTGGACGACAATGGCCCCGGGATTGCACCGGAGTATTTGGAGCTAATCTTCCATCGCTTCGGTCAAGCCAAAGGCGAAAACCAGAAAGAGGGGACTGGTCTTGGCCTGGCAATTGCAAAGACGATCATCGAACAGCATGGTGGCACACTGGGAGTTGACAGCAAGGTCGGTGAAGGAAGCTCATTTTGGTTCCGTTTGCCCGCTAGGAAAGAGGTAATCTCGATTGATCAAAGCTCAGCGGTTTCTGTGGCGGCTCATCGTATATGATATTGCTTGGTCGGTGCGTTTAGTGGTAGGACAATGGCGAAGATTCTAGTTGTCGAAGATGACATAACGCTTTGTTCAATGATCGAGAAGTGGTTGCTTTTCGAGCATTACACTGTCGAAACAGCTCACGATGGCAAGCAAGGCCTGGAAAATCTGAAGTTCTACAAGTATGACGCGATCATTCTTGACTGGGACCTGCCACATGTAGCTGGAATTGAGGTTTGTCGCCAATTTCGTGCATTCGGCGGCACGGCACCTGTGCTGATACTTACCGGCAAGAATGCCCTTGATGACAAAGTAACCGGCCTGGAATCTGGTGCCGACGATTACTTGACGAAACCCTTCAACATGAAAGGCTTCGGGCTCTGATGCGACGTCCCACTGAGTACAAGGGAGATGTCCTAAGCTCAGGCGAGCTGACCGTTGATGCGAACCAAATGCGCGTTACGCGGGCCGGGCGCGACTTAGGCCTGTCCCAAGCAGAGTTGGCGCTACTGCAATTCTTGATGCGTAATCACACACAAGTGTTCAGCCCGGAAGCTCTGCTCGACCGCATCTGGCATTCAAGCTCGGATGTGTCTCCAGCTGCGATTCGCACGCATATCAAGAATGTTCGCAAGAAGATCGACATAGATGGTGCTGAATCGATGATTCGCAATGTCCATGGCGTTGGCTATTGTTTCAACGGACCGGTGGAAGGCTAACTTCCGAGAATCTCAGTGCGTATTGCTCGACAGTCGGTATTCATCTGGCAGGAGCAGATTTTGTACTGCCAGGCGTTCACGGAAAATGTGACCTGCTGGAGCCATTCCCAGTTTGTCTAGTTCGTCCGCCAGCGTAAACATGCTTCGACCAATCCTGGGTAGGTTGGGATCTGTGTAATCAAGACGTATCGCGGCGGTCTGAGCGACCCAGTTGGCCGTATCTTGATCATCTCCTCTGAGCGTTTGAAAAACTTTGACTGCGGAAGCCGCGTCGGCATTCTGCAAATGTCCTTCGACCAGGCTTACTGCAATTGGTCCGGCAAGGCCGCCTACTTTGTCGTTAAGTGCCTCCGGCAGAGCCAATTCATAAAACTTGCGAGCCTCTTCCGGCTCAGATCTCTGGCTCTTCACATCGCCTCTAGCTTTATAAATGCGGCTCTTGAGGTTGGGCGGAGTATCGAGGTTGTGGCGTTTTCTTTCCTCCATTAACTTGAACGCTTTTTCCGAGAGGATGTCCGCCATCTCGTAATCCGCCGTGAAAGCATGTTGCATTAGGCGATCGGTGTGAGCCATGTATGTTCGAATCCCGCGCAGATCGCTATATCCGGCCTGGTCGGCAAGATGGTCTGCTTTGGACACGTGCTCTCTCCAAAGTGTTCGTTTTGAGTTTTCTAGGTCCGCCAAATAGTTATCCCAATCTGCTGACCGCTGGGTTGCCGCTGCTTGTTCATGGTGCAAATAGAGCTGCTGAAATGAATAGGCAATGACAGCGATTGAAACTATAAGGGCAACTACCCCGACCGTTTTATAGGGGCTGGAGGGAGCGATCTCTGGCTTCTCCAATCTATTAAGCGCTTCGAGCACCTCTTCACAGGACTGATATCGGCTGTTTCTATCGCGCACCATAGACCGCAGAATTATTGCTTCCAGACCCGGACTTACAGTTGTAATCTTTGGAATGTCTTGGGTGAGGATGTTTTGAGCAATCTCGAGTGGAGTTTCTCCTCTAAATGGTAATTGTCCGGTGACCACCTGATACATCGTGCAGCCCAGCGAATAAACATCTGTGCGGGAATCAACATCTGCGGAGAGCTGTTCCGGGCTCATGTATGACAGTGTTCCAAAGAGCTTTCCTGATTGGCTGATTGCCTGCAGTTCTTCAGACCAATCAACACCGAATTTGGCTACGCCGAAATCTAAAATTTTGATGCCACCGTTGGCGGTGGCTATTATATTGCTCGGCTTGATGTCTCGATGCACCACTTCAAGCCCATGAGCATAGCTGAGTCCGGCGCAAGTTTGCTTGTAGATCCTCACGGCATCTGCTTCTGGCAGTGGTCCGTTATGTTGAAGTATCTTGGACAAACTAATGCCTTTCGCTACATCCATCACCATCAACGGAACGCCGTCTTCTTGGATTTCAAACGCGAAGATCTGAACAATGTTCGGATGCTGTAAGGTGCACAGAGTCTTCGCTTCCCGTCGAAGGCGTTGTACAGCTAGCTTATCGCTTGCCAGTGACTCGTTTAGTACCTTAAGAGCAACAACCCGGTTGAGCATAAGGTCGGTCGCTTTGTAGACGACACTGGTGCCGCCCTTTCCAAGCTCACAGTCGATTTTGTATCGCGGATTCACGTTGCGTCAAATGTCGATGGATAAGTCCTCGAACGCCTGTTCGACTGGCGCACGAGCACGTTGGCAGTAATTCAAAGCGATAATGGCCTGGTCAGGACGAATTTTTCCTTCACCCACTAGGGAAACGCACTTCTTTGCACCGTCGAGCATGAGTTGATCGCATTTACCGCTGGCGATAAGCACTTCACCGATATCCTTCGACTCCAACATGGCTCTCGATTCCGCTGCCGCGGCATCGGATGCCAATATCAATCCTGAGTCTTTGAGTAGCGTCACAGCCGCCTGCGATGATTCTGAGCCGCCGGTGGAGCGGGATCGAATCTCGCTCAAGACGTTCTCGTCAACCACTCCAGTGCCCTTGATGGCAGCTAGCTTTAAGGCCTCAATGCCGGCCTTGTCGGAAATTTCGCTCTTGCAAATCATTTCCTGCAACCGCATCGCCGAGTCGACGCAGGCAGCCGGAATATCTGGGACGAACAGGACTTCGCCTATGGTCATGTTTGGATTGCTCTCTAACAGGGCGACGAATTTCAGCAGTGATGACGAATTGTTTGCTGGCTGTTGCGCCGGTTTAGGCGCCAGCCATGGCGAATCGGCTGATTGCGCCGGGGCTCCAGGGTTTGGCCAGCCGGGCTGCATCGCCTGTTGGGGCGGCATTTGATTCTGTGGTGGCATTTGCTGGGGGGCACTCTGAACCGGCCATTGGCTCTGCTGCTGCTGTTGCTGTTGTTGTTGTTGTTGTTGTTGTTGTTGTTGTTGTTGTTGTTGTTGCGCCATGTCAGGTGGCGCTCCATAGTTAGGCCACTGGCCGCTCTGGTTTGGGTTTGACGGTTGATTTCCGGGTGCCGCATTTGGCCATTGATTGGCTGCTGCATTGTTGTTCCACTGCTGTGGACTGGGTGCAGCTTGGTTGCCAGGCGCGCCCC
>Ga0163152_10008726_pt1 | contig 10729 bp, 9 predicted proteins | sample OliLakLV19MP8IB2_FD_148635 | JGI IMG/M metagenome (GOLD analysis project Ga0163152, IMG submission 148635) | Freshwater microbial mat bacterial communities from Lake Vanda, McMurdo Dry Valleys, Antarctica - Oligotrophic Lake LV.19.MP8.IB-2 | ecosystem: Environmental > Aquatic > Freshwater > Lake...
AGCGGTCCGGAACCACCGCGGCCTCGGCGTCGGCGGGCGCCGGCGGATCCATCGCGACGGAAAACCAGATCCAGCGGCGCACGACACCGAGAAGATCGGCGGCGCGGCTCGGGAACGCGGCGGCGACGGCCTCGTCGACGGCAATGAGCAGCTCCGCCGTGGTCACGGCGCCTTCGCGCTCTTCAGGAACTCGCGCGCCATCCGGTACACGTCGACGGAGTCGCCGGTCTCCACGCGCGCGGGCGGAAGCGCCGCGAGAAAACGCCGGCCGTAGCGGCGCGTCACCATGCGCTTGTCGAGCACGACGAGAATCCCGCGATCGGTGCGCGTGCGGATGAGGCGGCCGAGGCCCTGGCGGAACTTGATGACCGCTTGCGGGATGGTCATCTCGTTGAATGGGTCGCCGCCGGCGGCGACGATCCGCTCCGCACGCGCGAGCTGCACCGGATCTGTCGGGACGCGAAACGGCAGGCGCGTGAGGATCACGTTGCGGAGCGAGTTACCGGGGACGTCGACGCCTTCCCAGAACGAGTCCGTCGCGAAGAGCACGGCGTTGCCGTCGGCGCGGAACTTCGCGAGCAGCTCGTGGCGCTCGCCGTCGCCATGACGCAGCACGGTGAGGCCCGCCGCGGCGAGACGCGGCGCGAGCGCGGCGTGCACGCGCTGGAGAAGCCGGTAGCTCGTGAAGAGCACGAACGCGCCGCCCTCGCTCACGAGCAGCGCCTCGTGGACGCGTTCGGCAAGCGTCTCCTCGAAGCCGTCCTCGTCGGGCGCGGGGAGATCGGTCGGCACCGCGATCATCGCGGCCTTCTCCCAGTCGAACGGCGACGGAAGCGTCTCGGAGACGGCGCGGCCCTCGACGATGCGATCGATGCCGAGGCGGCTGGAGAGAAACGAGAAATCGCCGCCCGCGGACAGCGTCGCGGACGTGAGCACCACCGTCGCGTGCGCCTCGAAGAGGTTCTTCGAGAGCAGCGGCCCGAGATCGACGGGCGATGCGACGAGGCGCACGCCCTTCCCTTTCGCGTCGACCTCGACCCAGCGCACGCGCTCGGGCCCTTTCAGCTGCGGAAAGGGATTCGGGCCATCGCCGGACGCGATCTCTTCCAGCGTGAGTGCGGCCCGCTCGAGTGTCTGGACGATGCCCATCAGATCGACGAGCGGACCGCCGACATCGCGCGGCAGCGTTTCCTCGCCACCTTCGGGTCCCGTGATCTCGCGGCGAAGGCCTTTGAGCTCCGCGACGAGTCCCATCAGTCCGTCGGGCGGGTTCACGAGCCGCTCGAGCGCCGGCAAGACGTTCAACCGGAACGCCTCGTCGGGCTCCTCGGTGAGACGCACACGCCGCTCGCCCCCATCGCCGAGGGTCAGCATGGTTTCCAGGGGCTTCGCCCCCGGACCCCCACCCTCGGCGTACGGCCGCCTCGGGCCACGCGGAGTCACGCCGCCGGCATCGCTCTCGGGCGCGAGCGGACGCGTGCGCGCCCAGGTCTGCACCTCGGCGAACGCAAGCACGGCGACTTCCGCGACCCATCGCGAGAACGGCACGATGCGCTTCAGCAGCGTCTCCGACGCACCCTGCCACTGCGCCGCGCGATCGCGCTCGGTTGCCGCGCTGTCGAGGAGCGCCGCCGCGAGGCGATGCACGAGGCCGCCGCTCGCCGACTTGCGATCGTTGCCGCCGAGGCGCTGCAGCGCGCGCAGCACGCCGGAGCGCGATGCCTCCATGCCGAAGTAGCTCGCGGCGACGTCCTCGAGGTGGTGCGCTTCGTCGAGGATGATGCGGCGGTACGGCGGGAGCACGCCTTCCGGCATGCGGTCGCGCGGGCCGATGGTTCGAGCCCCATCCGCCGTCGCCTTGACGGCGAGGTCGGCAAAAACCAGATGATGATTCGCGACGAGGATCTGCGCCTGCGCCGCGGCGCGACGCGCGCGATAGAAGAAGCAGCTCTGGTGAAAGGAGCACCGCGTGCGCAGGCACGAGTCGCGATCGCTGCGCAGCTCTTCCCACAGATCGAACGGCGGCGTGAACCCGAGCTCCGCGCGGCTGCCGGTCTCGTTGCGCGACACCCAGTCGACGATGTTCTGCAGCGCGCTCACGTCCTCGGCCGTCCTCCCGACCATCGCGGGATCGAGGACGCGCTGCTGCACGCCGCCCGCTTCGGCGACCTTGCGACGACACAAATAGTTTCCCCGCCCCTTCACGAGCTCCGCCTTGATCGGCAGGTTGAGCGCGGCGGCAACGAGCGGGAGGTCCTTGTTCAGGATCTGCTCCTGCAGCGCGATGGTGTGCGTCGCGACGACGACCTTCTCGCCGGTTTCCGCCGACCACAGGACCGCCGGGATGAGATACGCGAAGGTCTTGCCGGTGCCCGTTCCCGCTTCGACGAGCAGCACACCGTCGTCGCGGAACGAGGCTTCGACCAGCTCCATCATTCGCGCTTGTGCGGCGCGTACCTCGAATCCGGGAAGCGCCCGGGCGAGCGGTCCTTCGGGCGAGAGGAAGGACGGCGATTCCGCCACGGCTTTAACGGCGGGCGCCGGAGTCCCAGGTGCCGATGTAGTGGATGTCGTTGCCGGCAGGACGGAACGAGTAGACCGTTCCCACGTTGCTCGTGAAGAAGACGCGCGAGCCGGAGACCGCGGGCGCGGCCCACGAGCCGCTCACGTTCCAGCCCGGCTCGTAGCTCCACGCGAGCGTGCCGTTCGCGGCGCGGATCGCGTAGATCGAGCGGGACGACGACGCGACGAAAATGAACTCGCCCGCCGGAATCGGCGTGGTGGGAACGCCGGCGGGAAGCTTCCAGCGCCAGATTTCGCGGCCGTCGGCCGGATCGCGGGCGATCACTTCGCCCGTATCGACGCCGTGATACAGGCGCCCGTCGGCGACGGTGATGCCCGTGGCGCCGCCGGGCGTCGCACTCCACTGCGTCTTTCCCGTGGCGGCGTCCAGGGCGACGAGCTCGTCACCGTACGTCGTCACGTAGAGGCGGTCGCCGACCTGGAGAACGGTCCCGTCGACATCGCGGAAGCGGCCGCTCGAGACGAGACGCGTCTCCCAAAGCACGGTGCCGTTCGCGGGGCGGAGCGCGACGATCGAGCCGTCGGAGAACCCGACGACGTACGCGTCGCCCGCGGACGACGTCACGTGAACCGGGCTCGACGTCCCGTAGATCGAGAGATCCGCGGGAGGATCGCGCCGGTAGGTCCACAGCTCGCCGCCGTTGACGCCGTTGCGGGCGTGCACGCGGTTGTCGATCGTCGCGACGACCACGCGGTCGATGCCGTCGTCGTGACGCAACACGCGACCCGTCGGGAGTCCGCCGAGCTCGACGCGCCAGATCGGGGAGCCGTCCGAACGCTTGATGCCGTGCAACCGGCCCTTCGCGTCCGCGATGTAGATCCGCTCGCCGCCGATCGCCGGCGTCGACTCGACGCGGCCGCGCGTGCGGTAGGTCCAGATCGGATTGCCGGTCGCGGCGTCGAGCGCGTACATCGACGCGCCGCGAGCCGACGAAGCGTAAAGGCGATCGCCGTCGACGATGGGCGCCGCGGATTCCGTCGGCGCGTAGGACATCACTTCGAAGTGGCGCATCGCGTAGCGCCACTCCACGAGCATCGGAACGACCGGCGGGCCGGGATCCGGCGTCGACGCGGCGACGGGCGAAGGCGTCGAGCGGTCGAGTCCGGCTTCGACGCCCGGGCCACCTGCGCGTCCTCCGCCGCACGCGGTCGCGAGCACCACGATCGCGATCAGCGCATGTTTCTCGCGGCGGCAGGCTCGCTTCGCTCGGTTGCCGCCGCTTGCGCTGATCCAGCAGGAGAGCTCGCGCATGGCCGTCACTCGACCTTGATCGACGGCTCTTCGACAGCCGGCGTGGGCGTCGCGATCGGACCGCCGACCTTCACGAGCTCCTTGTCGGCCGTGTCCTTGAGCGACGAGTCGGGAAACTTCTCGGCGAACGCGGAGAGCAGCGTCCGCGCCTCCTCGGCCTTGCCGCCGCGGATGAGCGCTTGTCCGAGGTCTATGGTCGCGACGTCGCGCATGCCCTGGGTCTCGTCGTCGACGAGCTTGCGATAGCTGGCGGCGGCGTCGTCCCAGGATTTCTTCGCTTCGAACGCGTGGCCGATGCCGTTCCGCGCGTAGAACGTCTCCTCGGAACCGGCGCCCGCGAGCGCCTGCTCGTAGGAGGCGATCGCCGCGTCGTTCTCGCCGAGCTCGAGGTGCACGTCGCCGGCGCGAAGCCGCGCCCGACGCCCGGCGGCCGAGCCGGGGAAATCGACGGCGACCTGCTCGAAGAGGCCGATCGCCTTCTTCTTGTCGTCCTCGGTGACCTGGCCAGGCATCGCCATGCCGAACATCCGCGACGTGGCGTCGCTCGCGCCGAGCAGCTTCTCGCCCGCGAAGAGCCTGCCGGACGCCTCGACTTCGCGCTGGCCCTGCTGGTGGACCCAGCCGAATCCGGCCGCGATGCTCAGAAGCACGACCAGCGTTCCGCCGATCACCATCGTCGCGTTTTCGGCGATGTAGATCGCCACCTTGGACCCCCGGCTGAGGAACTCGTCCGGGGTCTTGAGATCGCGTTTGTCGAGCTTGGTGGAGGTCGTCGTCGCCATAAGAAGGGACGAAGATATAGCCCGCGGTCGAGGGGGAGTCAAAGCAAAGCCCGAGGGATTCCGGGCTGTTCTACTTCCCCGGCGGAGCGGAACCGGAGGCCGCATACGCCCGCCCCTTCCAGTCCACCGTTCCCCCGAAAAGGCCGCGCAAAGCCGAGTCCAGGAAGATGCCGGACACGAGAATCGCGCCGAGCGGGTGCGTCCAGAAGAGTCCCCACGGCTGCTCGAAGATGCGCGCCGAATACACGCGATACACGAACATCAGCACGCTCGCTGCCGCCGACGCCGCGAGGAGCGGATCGCGGAGATCGACCTCACCGCGCATCGCCGCGGCGCGGCCGATCGCGACGCCAAGCGGGATCACCGCCGTCACCCACACGAACGCGACGACGACGAACGCGACGTGCGGGCGATAACGAAGTCCCGCGTAGATGTTCTTCCGCCACCCTCGCCAGATCTCGCCGAAGCCGGTGTACATGCGCGTCGAGAAGAGCTCGCGGCAGAACACCATGCGGTAGCCGAGCTTCTTCGCCTTCACCTCACGAGCCATCGCGACGTCGTCGATGATCTCGGAGCGGATCGCGGCGTGCCCGCCGATCGCGTCGTACGCCATGCGCGACACGAGGATGAACTGTCCGTTACAGACGACGCGGAAGTGTTCCGGGTCGTTGACCTCGCGGAGTGGATTGCCGCCGACGATCATTCCGCCGATGACCGGCATGATCACCTTCTCCCAGAACGTGCCGAGAACGAGCGTGCCGTAACCGGAGAACATCGCGGCCTTCTCCGCGGCCGCGTACGCGAACGCCTGGGAAAGCGCTCTCGGATGCACGGTCACGTCCGCGTCGAGGAACAGCAGCCACTCCCCCGTCGCGCGCGGCACCGCCTGATGCAGCGCCCACGATTTGCCCATCCACCCTTCCGGGAGATCGCTGCCGCCGAGCACGGTCACGCGCGGATCCGCGGCCGCCGCCTCGGCCGCGATGCGCGGGGTCGCGTCCGTCGAGCGATCGTCGATGAGGAGGATCTGCAGGTCCGGCCACTCGAGCGCGCGAACCGCATCGAGACACGTGCGCAGGTTCCGCTCCTCGTTGCGTGCGGGGATGAGGACGGTCACCCGCGGCGTGCGCGGTGGCGGCGGAAGCGCCGTGCTCGTCTTCACGACCCAGCGCTGCCGGCGATGCTCGACGAACGTTCCGATCGACACGAGCACCCAGAAGAGCGCCGCGATCCCGCAGAGTCCGGTGAGCGCCCAATACGCGATCGTCACGATCAGAACGCGCACCAGTACAGGTAGAGGCCGCCCTCGGCGCGCTTCGCGGATCCCTTCTCGAGAAGGATTCCCTGGATGTTCGTTCCCTCGAAGCCGTCCATCTCGATCACGAGCAAGCTCGTGTCATCCGCGGTCAGCACCATGCGCGGGATCGGCGCGGCCGGTCCTCCCTCCAGGCTCGGCTTCAAATCGTCGGCGCCGGCCATCGGAGTCCACTTGTTCACCTCCTGCCAGACGCGGGTCTTGCCCTCCCAGATTTCCCACACGATCGCCGTCTCCGTGAGACGCGAGACGAAGGTGCGCTCGCCGATCGTCCACGTCCGCGACGTCGGAGTCTTCTTCACATCCTCGGTCAAGACCGCGGCGGTCACCGAGACGTTTCCGCCGGAGACGAGCCACACCGGACCGCGTGGGGGCCGGGTCTTCCCTTTGAAAAACGCGAAGGTCTCTTTGCGCCCCTCGCAGCCGAACGGGATCTCCTGCGTCGTGAAGTAGCCGACCTGCTCGCTGTGTCCCGGTGCGAGCACGAGGAGTCGTGCGCCGCCGGTGGCGGCCCACCCGGCCGGATCCGTGAGCGCGACGTGCGCGTTCGCATTCGCGGGAGCCGTCGTGTCCGATCCCGGTCCTTCAACGGCCGCAAGGCCGAGCCATCCCGGAAACCCCGTGAACGTCGGCGGCGGCATCTGCGGACCGAGCGGCGCTGGCGTCGCCGTCACGCTCGTCGTCGCCACCGGCACCGGCGTGGGAGTCGGCGTCGAGACGTCCGTACGCGAGCACCCAAAGAGTCCGACGAGGCAGAGCGCGAGCACGCGTTTCATCGCGCGTGAGCCTACCAGAAGCCGCCCTTTCACCCTGAGCGAGCGAAGCGAGTCGAAGGGCTGTCCGAGCCTCGAAACCCTGCTACCGGCTGGCCTCGACGAATGCGACGAGCTTCGCGAAATCGTCAAACACGAGCTCGGGCGCTCTCGCTCCCGCCGGCGCCTCGTACTTCCGCGAGTTGCCCGCCGTGAAGAGCGCCGCCTTCATCCCGACCGCGTGCGCGCCACCGATGTCCGCGTCGAGCCGATCGCCGATGTGCAAGATCTCCTCGGCCGGCACGCCGAGCCGCTTCACCGCTTCGTCGTACGACACGCGATGGGGCTTGAGCGCCCCCAGATCCTCCGCGCAGATGTCGGCGGTCCACGTGACGTGATCGAGCTTCATGCCCGCGAGCTTCTTCGCCGCCGGGTAGTCCGAGAGCGTGACCATCGGGCGCCCCGCCGCCGCGAACGCGGAGAGCGCCTCGCGCGCGCCGCGGAACGGCTTGACGCGCGCGAACGCGTTCATCCATTCGCCGTCGATGAGCTTCTCGATGCGGGCCGTCGCGTCCGCCGCCGTGATGCCCAGCGCCTCGGCCACGCGACGCGCTTGTTCGCCGCGGATGTCGGGGACCGCGCCCAGCGCGCGCACCGCTTCGCGCGCGGCGAGATACGCGCGCAGGAGCCGCGCGTTGCGAATCGCCGGCAGAGCGAAGACGAGCTTCATCTGCCGCAAGTCGAAGAGCGTTCCATCGACGTCGAAGGAGAGCGCGCGAATGGCCATCAGCCGGCGAAGTACGGCTCGCGGAGCGTCTCGTCGCTTCTGAAGCCGACGGCAGCGAGCGGATACTCGCGTGCGAGCTCGATGGCGGCGCCAATCGCTTCGCGAAGAGCCCTCGCCGCTCTCGGCCGCTTCGTCGCCAGCCAGACCTGGATCGCGTGGAGGTCCTCCTGCGCGTCGAGATGCCAAACGACCTTCACTCGTCGCCTTCCTCGGCGATGCCCAGTTCGATCTCGCGTTCGCGCAGTCGGCGCATGACGTCCTCGTGCGGCACGAGCCTCTCGGGGCGTGCCTCCGCATCGGCAATTCGGCGTCGGACGATCGCCACCTGGCGCTGACGCGCGACGAGCTCGACGCCGTATTCGAGGCACGCACGAACCGCAGTTGCGGAAAGCCGCGGATCGACCGCGACAATCTCCTCGACGCTCCGACCATCCGCGAGCATTCCCAAAACCGCTTCGACCGCGACGCCGGCGCCGCGAACGGTCGCAGGCGCTTCGTCGTTCTCGTCGATGTGTGCGCGCCAGTCGATCATCGCTTCACTTTGCGCCACGCATTCGGTGTCCGCAATATCGTGCTCGGCAATTCGCAAATGCCTCGGAATCAGAAGCCTTCCGGGAAGAGGACCGGCGTCTTCACCTGGGCGTCGGGGCCGCCGGCATCGACGCGAGCCCGGCGCTTCGCCTCGAAGCTTCCGGGTGCGACGAGCCGCGCTTTCGCCGGCGCAAGGCGGCCGTCCGCGCGTTTGCCCGCGTATTCCATGTTCGCTGCGGACAGCGCGCGATCGAACGCCGCCCCGAGATCCGCCGTCGCGCGGGCGACGCCGTCCGCCGAAGCCGGCGCCGCAGGCTCGGCGAGCAGAACGTACGCCGGCGGCTCGCCCATCTCGAGCGCGGCGCCCGCGCACGCGAGCGCGAAGCCCGTCGCGCGCGCCGCGTCCCCCGCGGCCGCGAGCACCTGCACGTCGGACACCTTCTCGCCGGTCACGGAGAGAAAGCTCCCGGTCTTCCGCGCGAACGCGATCGTCGGCACGCCCTCCCACTTCGGGCCGGCGCGAACGATGTCGCGCATCGCGTAGCGATAGAGGCCGCCGCACGTGGTCACGAAGAGCTCGTACTCGCGCCCCTCTTCCAGCGCCTCGACGCCGACGGTCGCGCCGCCCTCGATCGGATCGAACTCCATGACGGCACCGTGGCACACGGGCACGCCGAACGGGGTGCCGGATTCGAGCGGCACGCCGAAGTAGCCCTCGCTCGCGGCGAAGCCGACGTCGCGCACCGGAAGTCCGCCGAGCTCGGGCACGAGGCGCTCCAGCCAGAACGGCGCCGCGCCGCCGCGCCACGTGTTCACCGTGGTGAGGCGCGGCCACAGCGCCGGAAAGAGCGCGCCCGGCGCCGCGGCCGCCGCGCGCAAACGCGCGGCACGCTTCGGTCGCGGCTTGAAGAGCTTGCGATGCACCCACCGCCAGCCGCCGGGGATCTCCACGCCGTCCGGTGTGCGCGCGGGCACCCACCCTTCCTGCAACACGTCGGCGATCGGCTCCCGCCACTCGTGCAGGCGCTTCGAGAGCAGCCAGAGCGTCGACGGGTTCGTCGCGGTGATGGAACCCGCGTCGGTCGCCGCGGCCGCGACCGCCGTGAGGTAGGCGCGCACGTCCGGGTTCTTCAGCGCGAGGATCGCCGGCGCGGGCGCCGAGTCGAACCGCGCGAACCACGGCAGCGCGCTCTGCATGCGCCCTGTGTTCGCGCCAACGGGAATGCCCGCGGAGGTCGTCTCGCTCGATGCGGGGCTCACGAGCACGAGCTTCGTGCCGTTCGCGTGCATCGTGTTCTCGCGGAGCATGTTCACGATCCATACGAGCTGGGCGTCGCGCATCTCGCGCGACAGCGACTTCGTGATCGGGATGCGCTTGCTCGCGCCGGTCGTGCCCGACGTCTTCACGAAACGCTCGACGTCCTCCGCGACGAGCACGTTCTTCTCGCCCGCCGCCATGCGGTCGACCTCGCCGGAGATCGCATCGAAGTCGATCCGCGGCACACGCGCGCGATACGTCGCGACGTCTTTGATCGACGCGAAGCCGTGGCGCTTGCCGTACTCCGTGTCCGCGTTCGAGGCGAGGATCTCCCGGAGCCGCGCCGCTTGCGCTTCCGCCGGCCGCTTCGCCGCTTCGCGAAAGCGATCGAGCACCGGGCGGAAGATCCCGGCGAGGAGATCGTGCGGGCCATTGCCGGTGCCCATCAGCGGACCACGCGCCCCTTCCACGTGGCGCCGGTGCCCGTCCAACGCCGCACCACCGCGGAAAGAATGAGCGCGACGAAGGCCGCGTTCGCGAGCGGGTGCAGCAGCGCGTCCGCCGCCGGGTGATGGAAGAGCTTCGCCGTGCCGACGCGATACGCGATCGCGGCCGTGCACGCGGCCGCCGACGCGATCAGGCGAAGCGCGGACGGCACACCGTGAGCGACCTCCGACGCGAGCACGACGAACGGCAGTACGCTCATGATGAAGATCATCAGCGCCGCCGCGAGCGCCTTCACGGGACCGCCCGCTCCCGCGACGAAGTTCTTCAGGTAGCCGCGCCACACCTCGCCGAATGTACGATAGGGAACGACGCGCATGAGCTCGGGCGCGCGAAGCATGCCGATGCGCACGCCCCGCTTCTTTGCGCGACGCGCGAGCGCGACGTCCTCGAGCACGTCGGTGCGCACCGACTCCCATCCGCCGAGATCGCGCATCACCTCCCGCCGGATGAGCAGGATTTGCCCGTTGAGGAACGCGTCAGGCTTCGACGGGTCGTTCACGCGCGGGATCTGGTGGGCGCCGCGCACGAAGCCGCCAATCACGGACTGCAGGATGCGGGCGCCGAACGATGGCACCTCCCACGTCCCCCACAGCGAGATGCCGTCCCAGGTGCGCCGCTGGCACTCGGTGAGCGCGGCCGCGATCGCCGGTGGCGCGAGCCGCACGTCGGCGTCGACGTACATCACCCATTCGGCGTTCGTGCCCGCACTTTCGCCGAGAGTCAGCGCCGCCGTCTTCCCGGTCCAGCCTTCCGGCGGCCCGCTTCCGGCGACGCGCTTCACGCGCGGGTCGTCCTTCGCTCGCGCATCGACGATCGCGCCGGTGCCGTCCGTCGATCCGTCGTCGACGACGACGATCGACGCGGGCGAGAGCGTCTGTGTCTGGATCGACTGCAGGAGATCGCCGATGTTGCGCGCCTCGTCGCGCGCGGGAATCACCACGTCGACGACGGCCATCGGAAGG
>Ga0163152_10008727_pt1 | contig 10727 bp, 8 predicted proteins | sample OliLakLV19MP8IB2_FD_148635 | JGI IMG/M metagenome (GOLD analysis project Ga0163152, IMG submission 148635) | Freshwater microbial mat bacterial communities from Lake Vanda, McMurdo Dry Valleys, Antarctica - Oligotrophic Lake LV.19.MP8.IB-2 | ecosystem: Environmental > Aquatic > Freshwater > Lake...
TCGCCGGGGCTCCCCTGGCCGCGATCCGAACCATCGCTCGCTGGTACCAGGAGACCGTCTACGGCACGTTCGAGGGGCCCGGGACGCTGCCGTTCTACTGCGACCCGGCGAGGGTCGGCCACTTCGCAGTCGATCCGGCCGCCCTCGGGCGCGGCGACGGCGCCGCCCTCTTCCAGCTCTTCGTCGTCCTCGCGATGTACCAGTCCCGCCGGGACGTGGACATCATGCGGCGGCAGCGGGAGACCCCCGCCCGGGACGCCGCCGGGCTCGCGAACCCGCGGACGATCGGGCGGCGGGTCGCCGCGAGCCCGTGCGAGCTGCTGCGCAGCGCCGAGACCTTCGACGCCGCCTGCTCCGTGAAGCGGGTCTTCCCGTCCGGACGGGCGACCTGCGACCACCGGCCGAGGACGGCGTGGGGAACCCAGACCCCGTCTAGGGTTCCCCAAGCGCTTTTTTTAGGCGGACGAACTCCTCGGACACCTCGGCGATCACGGCGTCCTTCTTGGCGAGCCGGCTCTCGAGCTTCTCGACCTTCTGTTCGAGCTCTCGCTCCCGTGAGGAGTCGCGGGGGGTCTCGAGCGCGGCGGCCGCATTCGCGAGGAGCTGGCGGTACCACTTGTAGAAGACGCTCGGCTGCAGGTCGTTCTCGTCGCACAGCTTCGAGACGGGGACCTTGTCCTCCAGGTGGCGCCGGAGGAGCTCGGCCTTCTGCTCAGGTGCGAAGTGACGGCGATGGATCTCGGACACGGCGGCCTCCAGCCCGTGTGTCTTGCACGGGGGTACGACCGTCAGGATTCAGCCGGCGCGGCACACGGGCGCCTCGACGGTGCGGACCCAGGACGAGGCTTGGAGGTCCGAGCCCGGGGCCATGAGGCGCTGGAGCGTCATGGCGAAGACGCAGCGCTCGAGATCGAACTGGAAGCGGCGTCCCTTCGAGACGCGCTCGATCACCTCGGGCAACCCCTGGTGCTCCCACAGGCGACCGAAGACGAGCGGCGCGCCCCAGGCTCTGGCGCTGCGAGCGCGCAAGTCTCCCCTGCGCTCCTTCTCGACGACGGCCAGTTTCTGGCTGAAAGACGCGATGCTACGGAGGAGACCGTCGAGTTGGCCGGTGGCGACGAGTTCATCTCGGCGTCCGAGCGTCCCCACGACCTTCTGGCGGACGTGCTTCCCGTCGCGCACCGAGCGCACGATCTGGAGATACTCGTGCGCCTCTCCGTTGGCGCCGACACTACGCTTGGCTCGGACGAACATGCGGCCATCTTGGCAACTGCGGCACGAAGGGCAAGCTTCTACTGGATCCAGACTCCGAAGTGTTGGCACTACATTTCAGCGCCGGAGGCGACCATCGCGAGCGCCAGCAACGACTTACGCACGAAATCGGCCCCACGACGGCGAAAGGGTGTCGAAGATCAGTCAGAATCTCGTGGCGAACAGCACGGAAGTGCGGAAGCCCCACTTGGGCGCGGCTCCAGGAAGGGCGACAGCCTAGTCGCTCTTCGAGGACGTGGGGAACGGAAACCAACCGGCCCGAGCGGTCAGCGCAGGCACGGCACTAGCCTTAGAGCCCCTCAACCCGCCACACACGAATCGTCGCGTCGTTGTTCAGAGTTATCAGGCGAACTCCATCCGCAAGCCAAACACACCACGTCGGATCCGTCTCAACGTCTTGGTCCTCATCTGTCCATTGACAACGAATCTTTCCGCTGACCAGATCCACGACGGCGCATTTGCCATGTTGCGCAATAATCGCCATTATGTCTCTGCGCCCATGTCTTGCTGAGTACCAAGGACCATCGCCGAATTCAACCTCGCGGACCTTCGAGCCATCCTTCGACTTCACGATTCGAATCGCCTTCAAATCATCGTCCATCGAGGTGGCACTACTTCGAGATCCAACCACAGCGAGCGACCGACCATCATCTACCGAAAAGATCTGTTCGCCCGAAATGTCGGCCTCTGTCTGACCGACTATCTTGAGAGCCGGGATCGAAAGATATACAATGGGGCAGCGGCCGGAACCGAGACGGCTCCCTACCACGCAAAGGCGAGTAGCGTCTCGATCCATCCATTCAGCACTTTCCAGTCGAAATCCGTCGAAAGCCCCCCTAAGGTCGATCCGTCCAGATTCCTTGCCTGTATGAACTTCGTGGCATGAGAGCCCGCCTCTCCAATCCACCACCACCAAGTGTGAAGAGTCTCTCGAAAGCAACACTTGACGAGCTTCTGGCGTGTCGATGTCGCGCTGCTTGCTCAATAGTCTGGCATCAAATATCGTCGTATGTCCCTGGGTTCCGCCAACCGCAAGCAAGGTCCCGTCGCCGCTTAGAGCGGCACACTCAACTCCGGCAAAGCCGAGATCCCTCCGGCGAAGAACTTCACCGACCTTGAGATCGTACTGGACTGAGTTTCCATCAGCATCGATCGCAACGATCCCCGATTGCGCCGGAAGTTCGACAACAACCCGAGGATGCGAGCGGAGACCACTCTGAGGTGGATCTATTTCCGTTCCTGTCGTTGCGCCAAACTCACAAAGCCTAGAGCCCGCACCTCCAGCGCATATCACGTCTCCCTCAACGCGCCATTCGCAACGCTCCCCGTACGCATGCGGAATGCGCTGGGCGACTTCAAGCGAGTGAGACCAGAGTATATCGACGCTCCCGGTCGACGTTGCGATGCCGAGCGAGGCTTCGTTCGGCGACACGGCCAAATCCGTCGCCGCGACCCCCGGCCGACTGACAGTTCGAATCACGCCCTTCTTCAAGGATAGCTCACTAATCGTTGTCGAGATCGATGCCCCCTCCGACCATTGGCAGATGGCGTACAGGCGTCCGTCGCTCGCAGATTGCAACCGCGCCAACGACAGAAGGCTGCGCCCCGGGCCCTCGAGGGTCGCTACGACTTTCGCTTCAGCCCCAACGAGATTGCGAAGTGTACCGTCGTTGCAAAGCAGCGCAAGCGAGTCGTCCTTCCCCGGGATTGACGCAAGCGCCAAGACTGCGACCTTCTTGTCCGAGAACAATTCGGTCAATGACTCCTTCCCTGGCCGCAGCTCGACCACCCGGGAGCCCAGACTAACTGCGACCCGAGACTCCGTCCCTGCTCCCCTTCGACACATGCACCGTGGCGCGTCGATGGGAACACCTGCCCCGCCTTCGGCTGAAATCTGAACGAATGAAAGTTGATCTCCGCTTGCTCGCCAAAAACGAACGCTCCCATCATCAGATGCGGACGCGATATCCCCGGATATGGGATCCTCGGAGATTCCAACGATGTCGTGAGTCTTACCAGTCGCCAGATCAGAGGCATGCCCCCTCAGAATGCGCGGAGAAAGGTCATTTGGATAAAAGACTCTGATGAGTCCGTCCCGAGATCCGGTGAGAACCGATTTCGACTTTGCGCCGCGTGCGATGAACGTAATGGGCGCGGCGTGTACGCGCAAATCCTGCCCCAAGACCATCTCACGCTTAACGCTCCACTCAACTGGACTTGCCGTCACACCTTCGCAACGTAAGAGCGCAACGGCAAGGACGACCGCCCGAAAAGCGCGCCTCATCTGTCCTACCCCGGCTCGCTGGCACTTGGCGTAGCCCCGGATCCACCGGGGGGACGAAGCCCGGGTCGAGATCGCTTGGCTCCGCTGAAACCAGAGCGTGATCGATTGCCCCATGACGACCTCCATCGACGACCGCCACCACCTGACGCCGCGAACCCTAGGGACGCGGGGAGGGGTCGTCAAGGGGCCCGGGTCCGAGCCGGGACCATTACCTCGAGCCTTCGCGCTCAGCGGGCGCGTCGGCGCGCGGGGTCCCGTCGGCGCTGGATCAGTCGCGAATCACCTCCCCTAGCTCAAGCTCGTGCTGCCCGTACCTCTTCGTAACTCCTTTGTAGGTAGTGGGTTCTGTCAACCTAACGAGGCGCAGGCCGCGGTACGTTGCCTTCACCGTCACCCCGGCGCCGGGCGCCGCCGCGAACGTGACCGTCCGCGCGTCCGTGTCCACGCTGGCGATCGCGGCGACGACGCCGTTCACGTAGCCATGGACCGTGCCCTGCTTCGGGTACCAGCGGAAGTCAGGGCTCGCGTCGGCCGTCGGCAGCGAGAACGTGACCCGCGCCCCGTCCCCCACGGCGGGCTCGAGCGCCACGAGTTCGCGCACGGGGTCGCGTGGGTCCTCGATGAGGAAGGCGTCGCGGACGATCCCATGGGCCGCGAGGAACGCCTCCCACGCCACGCGCTGCGGCTCGGTCAGGCCGCCCGGCCAGCGGTAGCGCCGTCGCGGGCACGCGAACAGCTCGACGCGCTCGCTCTGCCCCGGGCCGTTCCCGTCGAGGACCTCGACGAAGGGCTCGTCGGAGAACTCGTAGTCGACCCACGGCTCGCGCCCGTCCGTCGCCCCGTCGTTGAAGACCGCGAAGGCCATGGCGTCAGGCCGCGACCAGCGTGATCGTGCACGATGCCTTGAGCGCGTCGCCCGCGGTCTTGTTGATCGCGGGGAAGACCTTCCGGTTGAAGAGGTTCCCCGCGACGGCGTCGTCGAGGAGGCCGACCTCGGTGATGGCGCCCGTGCCGGTCCCTGCCGGGAACGTGTGGTCCACGGTGCAGACGCCCGTGCCGCCGGAGGTGTAGGCGACGGCGGCGCGCGCGGCCTCGGTGCCGAGCGCCACGTCGACCGGAGTCTCCGCGATGGCGCCGGTGCCGATCGCGACGAACCCAAAGAGCGGGGCGACGGTCGCCGGGTTGAACAGCCGGTCCTTCGCGGCGTTGAGGCCGCTGTTCACGATCAGGTTCTTGAAGCGGCGCCGCTCCTTCACCTCGCCGTCGGGGCCGACCAGCTCGACGTCCCAGTCGGCGCGCAGCGCCATCGGACGCTCGGGCGCGGGCCGGGCGGCGCGGTCAGCCACCTCGCGGGCGCCGCGGGCCAGCGCCTGCCAGTCCCGCTCATCGGGCGGCGGGCCGCCGTCGGCGAGCCGGACGGGCGCGCGGAGCGGGCGGCTCACGCGTAGCAGGGCGAGGAAGGCGGTGACGACGAACGCCACGAGGAAGCAGTCGACGGGAGAGGGCATGGATGGCTCCTCTCGCTCGTCCGGCTGGAGTCGGCCGCGCGAAGATCAGGGGGGATTGTACGGGAGAGAGTGGTCAGGGGATCAGCTGGACGTCCCACGCCTCGACCAGTTCGAGGCTCTCGAAGCGGGCGATGCCGGGGTTGAGCTCCACGTCCCAGGACTCCGTGACCTCGACCGCGTCGGGGAGGGCCTTCTCGACCTCCATCCGCCAGACGTCGAGGGTCAGGAGTCGCTCGAGCGGCTGCGCGTGGTTCGTCCGCCACGCCTCGGAGGCTTCGAGCCCCTCATTCGTGAGCAGCACGTAGCCCCCCTCGACGACGGCGACCTCGACGCCGATCCCGAGGAGGACGAGCCCGCGGTTGGGCGGCGCGGTGCCGCCGCCGGGCTGGTAGATGACCGACACGGCGAGGTCGCTGGGCTTGCGCAGCCCCGGCGGGACGGCGCCGCCCGGCCCCTTGAAGATCGCCGTCCCCTGGCCCGTGCCGTCAGCGACCGGAACATTGGTCGGGGTCCCGGCCGCGGGGGCGCCCCACGGGGACGCCTTCCACGCGACGTCCATCCGGACGTTGTAGGTCCGGCCGGCGGGGAGCGGCGCCCCGGCGGGGTTCTCGGCGAGCAGCGCCCAGAGGCCGACCGTCCCTCGCGCGTAGGCGGGCATTGGGAGGAGGGCGCCCGCGCCGGACGCCACGCCCGCCCCCGTCGAGTTCAGCAGCGTCCCCTCGTTCACGAACCCGAACGGGTTGCTGGCCGCGACCGGCGAGACGCTCCCCGGGAGCCGCGTGTCCCGGGACAGATCCACCGGGTCCATCTGCTTGTGGATGACCGAGGCGCTCGCGAGGAACTCCGTCGTGCCGCCGGGGCCCGAGGTGTCCCAGGCGTACCGCCCGCCGTTGGTCCCAGCACCCGGGCCGACGGCGTTGACCCTGAGGAGGAGCAGCTCGGGCGTCCTCACGCGCCACAGCAGCCCCGCGTCGGCGCCCAGCTCGTTCATCGGCCCCTGGAAGACGAGCCCCCCGGGGTCCTCGAAGGACGCCGGGACGGGCCTGAGCCACGGGTTCCCGACGCCCGCGACGCGCAGCATCGTGCCGAGGTCGGCCGGGGCGCCGTTCGCGAAGCCCGCCCCGACGTCTCCCGGCGCGAGCAGCGCCTTCGTGACCTCGTCCTCGACACGCCCGAGCCCGCGGGCGAGCTCGCGGCCGAGCTCGAGCAGCTGGTGCTGGGTCGAGCCGTGGGCCAGCATCGCGAGCGGGGCGCGCTGGTTCGGGAGGCTCCGCGCCGAGACGAACGGCAACCACGCCCCCGTCGGCGCGCCGTCAGCCCCCACCGGGGAGAACTCGACGCCCGGGCCCCCGGCGGGGTTCCCGGCGCCGTCCTCCCGCTTCCTGAAGGCGTAGCCCCCGCGGCGGTAGAGCTCGCGCGGCGGCCGGCCGTCCTGCGCCGCGTCGGTCACGATCTGGCCGCCGTAGCGCCCGCGGTCGCCGTTGTTCCCGAGCGCCGGTCCCTGGAACGGGAAGTCGGGGTCGGCGTGGGACCGCAGCACGGGGCCGTCGATGGCCTGCTTCGCGGCAAGCCCGTCGCGGCCGGGGACGGCGATGTTCGCCCCGGGGTTGTCGGCGTGCGGCCCGATCGACAGCTCCTCGTCGAGCCAGGTCCGCATGGCCTGGTGCGTCAGGTTCGCGACCTTGTCGCCGTCGTCCTTCTCGACGGAGACGACCCGGCGCACCTGCTCGTTGATGATCGTGACGTCGCAGGCGTCGACCGGGCCCTTCTGCACGCCGCCGATGCGGTCCTCGGGCTTCGTCAACAGGCAGTTTCGGAAGTCCTCGACGTCCTTGATCATCCGCGCGGCCTTCTTGAGCACGCGCGCCTCCGAGAACGCCTTCGAGAGGTCGATCCCCTCGAACGCCATCCACCCGGAGGCGGTCCCGGCTTCGAGGACCGTCCGGTTCCCGAACACGTCCCATGTCACCTTGAAGACCTGCAGGTCCGTCGCCGCCTCGAACTGGGTCGTGCGAACGGCGGACGAGAGCGTCAGCCGCTTGCTGAGCCCCGCCCAGCGCGCGGTCGAGCCCGCGGCCGGGGCCGACGGCGGGGCTGCCTTCCACGGCGTCGCGATCCCGACTTCGAACAGGTACTGCTTCTGGCTCTTGACGTCGAGGATGGCGCGCGCGGCCTTGCGCAAACCTGCTTCCTGTGCCGCGTCCACGAAGTCGGGGTCGTCGACGATGTAGGTCTGCCGCACCCGCCAGTCATCGTCGTAGGGCTCGCCGGCGCCGTCCCACACGGCCGGGTCATCGCTGAACGCGGGCCCGCGAAACGCCGGACGGCCGTCCACGTCGTCGGGTTCGGCGAACCACGCGGCGGCGTCCTCGCGCACGGGGACCTCGAGCTCGATGTCCACGAGCGGCATCTGCGACGGCTTGTTCGCGTTGCCGGGGACGCACGACGACGTCGGCGGCGACCCACCGGGCGGCGGCAGGAAGTTGATGAGTCCGATGCTCGGCTTGGGCTTCTCCGAGAGGCGGACCGTCGTGTCGCAGAACCCCGCCGCGCGCTGGAACGCGTTCGGGACCCGCACGCTGTACTGGTACTCCTCGCTGTGGACCGAGCCGTCTTCGCCGGTCGTGAGCGCCGTCGCCTTTCCGCAGAACCCGTGCTGCCAGAGGTTCTTCAGCACGTAGCCCGAGGCGGCGCCGGGGTAGCCGCAGATCTCCTCGGGCGGGAAGAGGTAGAAGCCCCGACCCACTCCCTGCGCCGAGAGTTCGGCGGCGGCGTTCGCGTCCACGAGGCTCACGATGTAGACGGACCCGGGAGGCGGCGGCGTGCCCCCGCCCCAGGACGGCGGCGAGAGCCAGAACCGCGTGCTCGTGTGCGTGACGACGAAGCGCGGGAAGGCGTCGCCCTCGACGGTCATCACGCCGCCGCGGAAGTCGTCGGCGTCGAAGAGGCCGGCGGCGACGTCCACGTAGGGCCGGATCAGACCGTCGGGGGCGATCCCTTCGCTGGCCCCGAGGATCTTCCCCTGCGCGGTGCTCTTGTTTCGCTTGCTCTTCCCGTACTTGTCCTCCTGCTCCTTGGTCCAGAGCGGCTTCAGGGACCCGTCGCTGAGCTTCAACTTCACCGGGTCCGCATCGGCCTTCCGCGTCCCGCGCCACTCGACCCGCGTGTACGCCTTGTCGCGGTCGGGCTTCACCTTGAAGGTCACCCACTCGGAGGTGCACGAGACATCCTCGCCCGCGAGCGTCGTCACGTCGCGGAAGTGCCAGCGCAGATCCTCGGGGTCCACCCACACGACGAACTTGTGCCCCATGAAGCGGAGCAGCGTGTCGACCATCACCGGGAACTGGCCCGAGGCCACGACGTCGGGAATCACGGCGTCGAGTTGGTCCAGCTCCGTCGAGACGAACGCATCCCCGCTCGGCGGCGCGCAGCCGTAGAAGCGGAGCAGCGCCACGTTCTGCTCGAACTGGTGGCGCAGGATCTGGCCGAGCGTCATCCCCGTGTACGCCGAGTCGTACTCGTCGCTCTCCGTGTCGGTGACGTTGTAGTGCCACGCCCCCACCTTGTCGGGACGGAGCAGCGTCACGAGCCGCGCGTTCCAGTGGGCGTCGAAGCAGTTCCAGTCCTGGCTTTCGGTCGGGTCCGCGGACAACTGCCCGTCGGCGACCCATCCGCGGAAGCGCACCGCGCCGTCGTGGAGGACGCGCACGGCCTGGCCGGGGAAGAGGATCCCGGTCTGGCGGTAATCGCCGCCGACGCGGAACGTCGCGCTGTTCCCCTTCTGCCCGTAACCCTGCGTCACGCGCACGAGGTCGATCCGCGGCGTCATCGCGGAGAGTTCCGCGAGAGAATAGAGCGTGTTCCCGAGTTCCACCTGCCAGCCCGAGCCGGGCGCGGGCGCCGGGCCGGCGGGGTTCCACTCGTCGGCCAAGTCGTAGCAGACGAGGTTGTCGACCCGCACGTCGTCGCCGTAGACCTGATCGACCAGCTCGACGCCGCTCGTGTGGAGGCCGCGCAGCGTCCCGACGTCGCCCGTCCACGTGAGGCGGAGCGTCCCGCGCGCGATCTCGGTCTGGGTGCCCACGTAGACGTCGACCTTCGTGTCGTCACCGCCCGGGAGATCCTCGACCCGCACCGCCCATTCGAGGCCAGCGTTTAGCTGTGTGGCCGAGAGGCCCGCGCCGGTGTACGTCGCCCCGATTTGCGTCTCGACTCCGCCTGCGATGCGAAGCAGCCGGAGCTCCGGGTTCGCCGTGCCCATCGAGCGCACGCGCGCGACGAGACAGTCCTTGGGCCCGAGGTAGCGCACGATGATCCCGACCTCGCGGCGGCCCGCGAAGCCCGCGTTCTTCCACTTCGCCCAGAGCGCCGTGCGATGGGCCTGCCGCCCGGGCGCGTTGTCGCTCTTCGCCCGCCAGGTCACGCCGCCGATCGTGCGCGACGGGAGCCCGTGGCCCATTCCGTCCACGACGGGACGCGAGCGACCTCCGGCGTTGACGTCGCCGCTCGCGTCGAACGTGAAGCCGGGCCAGTCAACGGTGAAGAAGGGGTAGCCGACGCCGTCGAAGTCGTGGCGGAAGAGGAGGTTGGCGCTCGCCACGGTCAGCTCCCGACCGCCGCCGCCGTGCGGGCGTAGGTCGAGGCCCCCGAGCCTCGGAACGAGTAGCCGACCTCCTTCGCGTACCAGCCGAGTTCGTTTCGCGGCTCGAAGTCCCGCCAGACCATCCCGTGCCAGTACGCCTCGACGAGGAACGTCTCGTCGCCCGCCGCGAGCGCGTGGAGCGGGATGCCGACCATCAGCGAGGAGACGTTGAACGCGGTCCCCGTGGCGCCCGACACCGTCCCGAGCGAGAAGAGCCCCACGCCGGCACGGCGCACGAGCACGACGTCGCCGTTGATGTAGGGATGCCCGCCCGCGACGTTCAGCGCGGGCGAGCCCCCGACCGACGTCAGGACCCGCCGCGTCGTGTCGTCCTCGATCCAGACGACCGGGTCGGTCCGGTGAAGCCGCGCCTCCATCCCGACGCGCACCCCGCGCTTGATCGCGACCCAGCCCCGCCGGTTCTTCGCCGACGGGTTCGGGAACCCGAGACAGCGGCATTCGAGATCGAGCCCGGCGTTCGCCGACGCGGCGATCACGAGCGCGCGCGGCTGGTCCACCCCCTGGAACTCCTGGAGCACCGTGCGGCCGTAACGTTCCTCGGGCGCGATCGCCTCCCGCCAGAGGCGGAAGTCCCCGTAGTAGAAGCGGCCGGTGGCGGCGCCCACGTCAGGCCGCCTTCCCGAGCTGGTCGAGCGCGGACTTGAGCTTCGCCATCTCGTCCTTGAGTTGGTTCACGGCCTTGACGACCTGGCCGACGCCGGTCACGGCCTCGCCGATCGACGTGCGCACCTGGTCGATCCCCGTGGCGGCGTCCGTGAGCCCCGTGGCGAGTTCCTTCACGGGCGCGTCGAGCTGGCCCGCGGCGTCGGCGGTCTTCTTCGCCCCGTCGGCGGCCTCCTTCGCGGGCGAGGCCAGCGCCCCGAGCGCGTCGGCCGTCTGCTTCGTGGCGGCCGCCGTCGCGTCGAGCGCCTGCGTCGCCTCCTGCGCCGCCCCGCTCTGCGGTCCCGCCGCGTCGCCGGGCGTGATCGCGGGCGGGTGCGACGGGGTAATCGTTCAGGGG